>ERZ772945.2719-NODE-2719-length-10467-cov-5.856416_pt1 | contig 10467 bp, 11 predicted proteins | sample MGYA00511681_ERZ772945 | MGnify/ENA primary metagenome ERZ772945 (study PRJEB29015, sample SAMEA2737943) | human oral metagenome | biome: human oral; feature: human-associated habitat; material: dental | place: China | collected 2143 ... | reverse complement strand
CAATGCTCTACAGCGCCTTCAACCAAATGTGAGCTTACACCATCCTCACTCGCTATAGTGGTTTACTACTCTGCTTCATCGCATAATATATAATAATTTTAATATTAACAGTATTTTCTATCAAATGTCAAGTGTATCCAAATTTTAAGATATAAAATAAATCAATCGATATAATTATTAATATTATTGATAAACTCTTCCGGATATAAAATTAAAAATTCATTACAAAGCTGTAACGCTTTTACATAATTTCCTATATTAGATAATCTGTCCTTATCTGATGGCCCTTTTTTAGCTAACCTAAATAATTCGTCTGTAGTTCTTTTTAATCCTTCATTTCTAGTTGTAGGATTAAATACCAGTATATAACGAATATTTATAGAGGCATTATTAATGAAATTAGAATTTAAAACAATCTTCTCAATAAATCTTATTGTATCAGAAATTTTAAGTTTTAAACTTCTTTTTGTATTATCTTTGCAACAAGAAGAGTTTTTAAATTCAATTAGATTTAAATCGTTTTCATGTATAGAAATAGCATCTACACTTGAAAAATTATCAAACCCATTACTATTACAATAACATTCTACTATATCATCTAAACAAAATGTTTGTACATCCGAGACACACCAAGTCCTGCTATCAGGACGATTATCATTTTTATCTTCGGATAATAATGTAATACTTTTTCTTGTACTTATAAATTGTTCAAGGTAGCTTTGAATATGTGTTAAACTCATCATAATTTACCATTTGAAGTTAATCATCACATGTATTATCAGTTATAGAATCTTCAATATTATTTAGTATAGAAAAAGCATTTGCCATTTTTTCATAAATTATTGATGTATCAAATACCTCATTAAATATTACTTCTGACTCATTATCTTGTTTTGCTAAATAATATTTACACTTATCATTAAGATTATATTTTCTAGAAAAAACTTCTATTGCTCTTAAAAAGAAAGGACTATGAGTAGTTAAAAGAATCGTTAAATTAAAATATTTTTGTAAAAGCACTAATAATTCTGCATAAACTATTTGCCATTCTGGATGAAGATGAATTTCAGGTTCATCTAATATGAGAATATCTCTGTTTATAATTAAATTATCGGTAATTAACTTCTTAATAATTAAAAAAGACTTTAATCCTGTTGATAAATTTGAAACATTTATCCCCTCAGGATAATCATTATTTTTTAAAGTATATCGACCATCGTCTTTTGGGACAAGTTGGCCTTTTATAACTAAATTAATCTTTTCTTCTATTTCTGAATATTTATCTTTAGCTATGATTTTCTCTATTATTTGATCATTTTCATTAAATGAATATTCTCTAGAGTGCAACAATTTATTAGTATAATTATTTATTACAACACGACCACTAAGTGAGGATGATAATCTATCAATTCGAGAATCTATTATATATGGGTCATCTACATAAATAGCCTTATTAATTAATTGAATTTCATCTTTAAGGAAAACACAATTATTTTCCTTAAATTCAAGCTTAATATGCTTATTTTTAACAACTAAATCTACATGAGCTGGGTTAGAGGTAGTCATATTATTGATTTGATTATCAAAAATATCATTAAAATAGTTAGTAATCACTTCAGCTTTAATACGATTAATTTCTAAACCATCGATTTCCTTTGAAGATTCAGTAAACATAACATCAATATTTGACTGCAATAAATCCAACGTTTTATTAGATATAAGCCCATTCAAAAAATCCAATATATCCTTAGAAGTATAATCAGATTCATACCTACTTCGTTTAAATAATTCTAATAGATAAGGTGATCCAAGAATAGTATCATCTTCAGAGCTATACTTAGAGAACTCCTTAAAAACCCTAGCGATAATTGCATTACGTTTATATTTATCAATAGCCTCGTTAATACTATTGAATTTTGAAAATAATGCAAATAATACTTTACCAATAGTGCTCTTACCAGTATTATTATTACCGGTTACAACAGTAATCCCATTAAATTCTAAAGTAGCAGATTTTATTTTTCCAATATTATTAATTTCTAATTGCATTATATTTCTCCACTACACTAATAAAATAAAAAAAAATATATATATATCATCTTTCATATAATGATATCTGTCAAGAAGTCAATATAAAAATACGGCAGTGTAATATATTTTGTGTAAACTGTTCTCAAACAATTGAAAAGAGAACCAATCTTCTTTATGATTAAGTTACCATACAAAAATCGCAGAAAGAAGTTTGATTCTCTATGTTTAATGGTAACACAATCTCAGTTGATACTCCAGATAATCATTCAATTTTTATGGATTTATTTCGTAATGAACTCGAAACGATGTTAAACACGCTATTATTAGCTGAATTAACTGAGTTTTTATCCTATGATAAATACGATGTCAGTGGCTATAACACGGGTAATTCTCGGAATGGCTATTACGAGCGTTCATTACATACTATTTTCGGTAATATTACTATCAAAATACCTCGCGATCGATTGGGTCAATTTCAAAACAAATTACTTACACCGTACAATCGGAATTTTGGTAATCTTGAAGAAATGATTATACAGTTATATCAAAAAGGTATTACCACACGTGAAATAGCTGATATTATTGAAAAAATGTATGGTTGCTATTATTCGCCACAAACTATTTCTAATATGACTCAAGTTGTTGCAGAAGAAGTGGATGCGTTTCATAATCGGCCATTACCTTCACGGTTTGCTGTAGTCTATCTAGATGCTACTTTTATTACCGTTAAACGTGGAATAGCGCAAAAAAAGGCTCTTCATGTTTTAATTGGTATTACACCATCAGGTGAGAAACATGTTGTTGATTATGGCATATATCCTAATGAAAGCACATTAGCCTACAAAGAGCTATTAGATCATGTAAAACAAAGAGGTCTAGAGGACATTCTGCTTTTTGTTGGTGATGGTTTTCAAGGATTGCAGCAAGCTTGTCAGAAAATATATCCAAGAGCACATTTCCAACGTTGTTGGGTACATATAACTCGTATGGTACGTATGCTAATTAGCAAACATGATATAGCTCCTGTATTGGCACAATTAAAGTTGATTTATACTGCCAATACAACACCAGTAGCTTAGGCAGCTTTGTATAACTTTTTAGAAACGTGGTCGTCTAAGTATCCTAAGATTACGAATACATTATCCGATATTACTGATGTATTTACTTTTTTAGAGTTTCCTGGATCCATTAGGCCGTCAATCTATTCTAATAATCTAATTGAAGGCTGGAATAAATACCTAAAAAGACGAATCAGCCATAAAGAACAGTTGCCATCAATCGAGTCATTAGATACTTTTGTATACACATTTACTACTGAGTATAATGTTAAATTCTTTGGTAAAATACATCGTGGATTTGGTGCAGCATTTAGTCAGTTACAAAATATGTTTGGTAATTGAGAATAAAAATACGTTTACACAAAATTATTGACACTACCTAACATTTGAATTTCTATAACTACTTCTTTTACCCCAAATTATTTAACTATCATGCTTTGTATATATACTTAGTACTTCTATAATATCCTGTTATTAATAGGATAAACTCATTTGGTCTTTAAGTTTCTTTTCGTACGAAGATTTTCAATAATATCTGCTAACTTCACTTCATTTTCGCTATCGAGTCGATGTTGTTTCAAAAAACCAATTAAATTCATTAAAAGAAAATCTAATCGATGAACCTCTGAACCTAACTTTAATTTATTATAAAAAAGTAGAATATTATCATCACTTGATCCAGATTCAGTCATTCTTATATAATATAAATCATCTCGATAGAAACATTTACAAATCTGCTTATTATCAGGATGTAAATTATCATAAACTTCATCTTCAATCATAAATGAAGATTTATTATGATTACAGTTGTGACAAGATAAAACTAAATTTTCTATATATCCAGCATCTTTTTTACTTTTAAACCTTTCTGATTTTTGATATATATAATGATCTACTTCAAAAAATTTTATAGGTATTAATTGAACTGATACACCACAATAAGCACACTTATAATTATAAGCTTTGATAAATTCTATTTTATATTTTGTATAATTATTACTAATGTAGCTATGTAAATCTACAGCTTTAGGATGGTCTAATAACACCAATTCTTTAACCTTATTTTTATTCTTAGAAATATCCCTTAAAGCTGGACAGTATATTGTATTTCTGTAATCATTTTCCATTTATACGTTCCTGGATCTCCTTAAATAAGGTAATTATTTCATCTAAGTCCTGTTTACTTAATTCATCATATAGGTTTATACCATTTAATGAATTTGAAATTTTTTCAATTATATACGTTTCAAGTTGTTTATTTTCTTCTATTTTTTTCAATAATAATCTAGATTCTTGAATTCTACTTATTGCTTCATCAATATGTAATGGGATAGTCTCCCAATAATATTTTATAGCAGAATCAGCTTTATTTATATCATATTTAGCAATCTTAGAATAATTAGGCTCTATATCATTTTGAGTTATAACAAATACTTCTATAAAAGGAAAATATTTTTTCAAAATAAGTTTAAATTCTTCTCCCGTAAACTTACCCTCACCAACAGTATTATTTTCAAAAAGTTTTGAATCAATAAAAATTATATTAGAATCACTTACAGTTTTATTTCTAAGTAATGCATCAAACCCATCTTCTGGACAAAATTGAACTTCTTTAACTTCAATTATAATATTGGGTATTACTTCTTTTTCCTTATATTGGTCTAAAAATTTTGAAAATTCTGGATCAAGTTTATCATCAATATACAATATTCTTATACATTCCATTTTAAGACTGGTCTCCTAAGTTAAATTCTATAGTAAATCCATTTATACCATTTATCTCTGTAATTTTACCACCACTTAAATTAATCGTATTATTTGTCATCCACATTCCTAATCCATGTCCATTTTTACGAGTAGATTCAAGAACTTCAAGTATTTTCTTTGGATTACTATGATACTTTTTATCAAGCCCTTTACCATTATCACTATATATAAAGTGCAATTTGTTATCTAAAAAACAAATCTTTATAGAAATCTCTAATTTTTGTTTAAACTCATTTTGTTGAATACTATTCAGAATTAAATTATCTAAAATTACACGTATAATATCTTTTGATAAGGTAAACTTTAAATTATCATCTATGCTAAGAGCTATATTCACCCACTTATAATTATCAGTCCACTCATTAACAATACTTGTTACTATAGTCTTAATATCTAACAAGTCATATTTAAAGCTACTTTTTTCAATATTAGATAACATTATATTCATAAATGTAACTAATTTTTTCGCTATACTATTACTTTGATCAAGTAATAATGGTATATTTTTATATGCTTTTTGCTGATATTCTGCACTAGTCAATATATCCCACATCTTATAATCTTTTAGTGCTTGAATTATATTTATATAACTAGTTTCTAGTATATTTCTATCATTCTTTAATTCATGAGCTATTGATGCAGCTTTTAGTCCAATAGTTGATAATACATTAAGAATTCTAACATCATACTTATACCTTGCCTCAATTTCAGCTTTTTCTTTTTCTACTTTATGTTCCTGACGCTTAACATTTTTTAATTCTGATATAATCTTTTTGTTTTCTTTTTTAGATAACCCATCTAATTTTTTAGGATTTAGAACAATTCTATCAATTAATCGATTCTTTTTTGAACTTTTTATTTTGTTCTTTAAATCAATTGATCTAATTATTCCTTGTCGATAACGTTCAAACTCTTTGATGCCGATAAGAATAATCTGAACAAAAACTTTATAATAAATGTTTTCATCCATATTTTGTCTATTCATCAAATCTTGTAAGAATTTATTTTCTTCCTTGTCAATCTGTACAAAACCTGATATCTGATTTTCTCGAACACGCCAAGAACCTGTAGGATGAGATGCAGCCGCTGGTGACATTCTAGAACGCCGCCCTAGGCCTAACCAATCTTTATCACCTTCATATGATGAAATACTGAATGCATTCCTATATAGAATTATACCTGATTTAGTAGGTTCAATTGTATTCAAAAATTTATATAAAAATTTTTCTTGATCTAGTTTAGTTGCAGATAAATTAAAGAAAAAACTTGCAGAAAAATGACCTATCTCATTTAACACATCAACTAGCTCATTATCACTAATATCAATATTTTCATTACCTTGTAACTCATCATATACATTAATATTTACATTAAAATAATTTAAGTTGTTCTGAAAATAATATTTTTTAGCCTCTTCAGCAAACTCATCAGAAGTCACATCAATACCTAATGTTCCACTTTGATATTGTAATTTAATATTGCTACGACAATTTATCCCTATTTTTACTTCTGGAAAATAAGAATTTACAACTACATTATAATCACCTGAGATAATATTAATTTTCATAGCACTATCATTGTATGTTTTTTCAAGATATTTTGTTAGATTCTTAATCCTAGACAAAGTCCAATTATTTCTCAATGATTTAATCTGAATCCTAGTTCCAATTTCATCATATAAATCTGTATATTCAATTGTAGAATTATTCCAATCAGTTTTCCATAAAATACCATCTGAATCCTTTTTCTTTGAAAACAATTCTATATGCTCACCTAATCTGGCTAAAGCAAAACGACCAACACCTTTTGACCCTGCTTGAATTCTTTTATTATTATATTTATCTAAAACTTCATAGCCTTTATCACTTTTTCCAATATGCATCCAATGACGCTTTATATCTTCATCACTCATTCCTTTTCCATCATCTTTGATAATTAAAGAATTGTTCTTAAACTCTAAAGTTAAATTAATGGCCTCAGCATCATATGCATTTTTAACCAATTCCAATACAGCGGATTCATCTGAAGTAAAGTTCTGTATTCCCAATAATTTAGCAATTGTACTTTCTTCTATCACATATTTAAGATATTCCATCATATCGCCTCTTTAAAATCTATATGCTTCTATATCTTTAGAGGTTACTCTAACAGAGTTTCCATTAATTGGAATCCCTACTTGTTTAGCATAATTCAAAAAATTCAAACTCTCTAAAATAGCCTTGGCATCTTTCAAGCTATATTTTTGTCTATTTTTTTTGGGTATAATATATAATCCTGCATAAGGAATACAGGATTGATTTAAAATATATATCAAAACCCTATTAGTAATGACTGTAGAGATAAGTAATTTTCTTTGATTCAAATTACCTAAAGCTTGTGTTCGTCCATATTCAAACCAAGAGCATTTTTTATCACTTTTCCTATTAATTAATTCTTCATAAAAAGACTTTAGATACATAAACGCTCCTGGGAAATTTTCCCTTAATTCAGTTTCATCAATATTTATAACTTTCCCTTTCTTATAAAAATATGGAAAAATAATTTTCTCATTACGACTATATCGTTTACTTTTAGGTGTTGCAGTATCTTTAACTATTTCTTTTTCAATTATATGCTTCCCAATCTGATAATATGTATCTTTATCTTTGCATTCATCTAAGTTAATTACAAAGGCTTTATTCAAAAGTGTTGCCACTACATGTGAAACTTTAAAATAATCACCAAATCGATTATCTCCACAATTAACCAAATTCGAAAAAAACCATTTTTCACCCAACTCACTTTTATTAATAACCCTATTATCATTCTTATTAGCGTTAATATACGATAATAATTTAGAATCATTTGCTCGATCTAATACTAAAATTGATGATTTTATAGTTGCATTGTCAAAAATATTATTATCATTATAGTCTTTAACTAATGAAACATAATCTTTAATTATTAGTCTTAATTGATTACCAAAAACAGTTTTGAAAATACTACTAGGAACTAAATATGACATTTTACCTGAGTTGGAAAGTAGGCTAAAACTTTTTTCAATAAAAGCATAACAATAGTCAAACTTCCCCTTCTTACAGCTTTTGAAATTCATTCTTATATATTCCCTAACTTTATCGGGAATTTCTTTATATGTTATATATGGTGGATTACCTACAATATAGTCAAATTTTTCATTCAAATCATATTCTAAAAAATCTTGATTATATATTTTCCAATTCACTTTCGGCAAACCATAAGATGCAATAAGTGCATTTAGTTTTATGATACATTTATTATATTGAATAGAATCTATTTCAAAGCCATAAATATTTTCAGATAAACCTGTACTAATTTCTTCTATAGATTTCCCTAATTTTTTACCATTTTTAATGTAGCGCTCAATGACCTCTAATAATATATTTCCATCGCCACATGAATTTTCTAATACTTTATCAGAAAAAATATCTTCATTATACTCTATAATATCTAAAAGTTCTTTAACATAATTTTTAGGTGTAAAAATTTGACATTTAGATTTTATATTGTTAATACTCATAACACCTTCCCATATATTCAAAATAAAAATATCATAGATTACTTAATTACTTTATGAATATTATTAAGTTAATTCACTAAATACATAGAACCAACTATGATTAAAGTATCTATTAAGATTTATTGAACTTATAAATCAAGACTTTAACTTATTATGTATTAATTTTAGCTTACCTTGCCCTTGATAGTCTATAGCTCATATCCACTAGCATCTTTAACTTCTCTTCATCCTCATATCGTTCTATATCCACCGATATCCAATGTTGTTTATTCATATGATACGCCGGATAGATTCCGCTTTCACGAAGTAGGTTTGGAATCAAATCAGGCTCACATTTAAGATTTACCACGTCCAGCGATTCATTTGTATCAAATTCTATCTGCTGTCCACGAATGTTAAAGATTCCGGCAAACCATTTTCTATTATCTCTACGTCGAATTACTACATAGTTAGGGTATTTTTCCCATGGATAGTCTATATCACAAAGATATTCTTGCTGAATATATTGAATTAGTTCATTACGATTCATTGCATTCGACCTCTGCTTTCAAAGAGACTTATTTAGTATATCTGTGAATATCCCCCCTATGATCCTCCTAGTTATATTGATTTATCTACCAATTATTCATACGATTAAAATACTCAATCGCCTCCGGACTGAATTCAATAAATGTAACGCCATCATTAAACGGCCCCAAAACATATGGTTGATATATCAGTTTTACATAGCCATTACCTGGTAAGTAGTAATTATCCGTAACATCCATTATATGTTTATATTTTGGTAAATACGTCTTTCTTTTACTAGCACTTGTGTAAAAGTTTAATATATCTTCATTTATACCATCTTCTAACTGTTGAGCATTAGCAACTCTTACATAGTTATATAAAGGTATCCTTTGACCGGTATTTTTATCATACACCAAGCCTCTAGTACTATAAGTTCCATGAGCTGCACCTTTATAATTCTTACCTGTATTTAGCAAAATAGAGATAACTTGATCATCTTCATAAGTAACTTCATAACCTTGAAAAACCTCATAAGCTATACCATTATAATAATCCTCTTTTGCTTTCAATACATAGCTCCAAATGTCATTAAAAATAGCGGTTTGTGCAACTTTATTATCTGTATAGACGACTGGATATGTTAAACGTAGTTTTCCCTCTACTATAGTTTCAGATACAACGCTTGCATAGCTAACCCCTGCTACCATAATTCCTAAAGCAGTAGTGATACATAATTTTTTTAACATTCCCATTATGAGTCCCCCCTCTTTTAATTAAGCACCTCATAAAAAGATTCCTTATTGTCTAATTTCTACATACTAAATAGAATTTCCTTTGTTATGTTATTAAGCGTTTTTAGCTATTTCAACAAGTTTAGCAAATGCTGCTGCATCGGTAACTACCAAGTCAGCCAACATTTTATGATTAACTTCAAATAAACTCATGTATCTTATTTCATATGAAGGGTCATATTTTCATAAGCTGTACCATAAGTTTCTTTAAAAATATAATTACCTACAGCATATTTAGGATCACGCAAAGCTACATCAACGTATTGTTCCGGAATATTGCTAAAGGCACCCAAGGCTACGCCATCATAATTAAAATCTTCCACACTATTTATCGTTAATTTCATACCAGATCTAGCTTGTTTATCATATCGATAAGTAACTAAAACCTTGTGAATATATGAGTTAGTTCTACTACTATTTTTCTTTTCAACCTCATATACAACTGCCTGTACTTTATAAATAAACTGATTCTCTTCTACTCTTTTTATAGAACTCTTATCTACAAAATACGTTATAGCATTTTTTTCTGTAAGAATAGGAACATTATTCTTATCATGTTTAATATCTTCCATCGATATAGCTTGGATTTGTAATGGTATTACCATACAAACTAACAATAATATAGAAAATAACTTTTTCATTAATTTAAATCCTCTCTTTCAATATTTATCACGCATTATATTTATAGGATATCATATTATAAAAGTATTGATAATCTATTACTTTCACCATACAAAAGGGGCTGTAACAAAACAGCCCCTTAACCTAAATA
>ERZ772945.2717-NODE-2717-length-10469-cov-14.563280_pt1 | contig 10469 bp, 9 predicted proteins | sample MGYA00511681_ERZ772945 | MGnify/ENA primary metagenome ERZ772945 (study PRJEB29015, sample SAMEA2737943) | human oral metagenome | biome: human oral; feature: human-associated habitat; material: dental | place: China | collected 2143 ... | reverse complement strand
CCTGTAAACAAAGGACTTCTAAGAGTTTCCTTTGTTCGCTTTTTTATGCCCTTTTCGCAAGTCATAGAAAAGGAAAATAACGACGATTTTTCATGTAAGTATTCAATAATAAACAAAACAATGAAACGAGTATTAATAGTATTTTGTGCCATCTTCTTTGCTCTTGCAGGACAGGCACAGACATCAAGTTGGACAGACGCAACCGGAGCTAAGTTTGATTTTGAGGTAATAGACCCCATCAACAAGTATGCAAAGATAACGGCTGGTAATTCGGCAGCAGGAGCAACGGTTGTCACCGTTCCTGGTACAGTGCCTTATAATGGTGACACCTATAAGGTAACAGAAATTGCAGGAAATGTTACAGTGGTGGATGGTAATCATCACTCAAATGGACTTAAGAAGATAATCATCTCTGAAAATGTTAAGAGAATTCAAAGTTATTCACTCTATATTGCCACTGATGTTGAAGATGTCGTTTTCCCCTCTACACTTGAAGTGATAGATGGAGAGGCGTGTTCTTTTTTACCGATCTTAAAGGGTATAGACCTCTCTCACACAAAAGTAAGATATATTGGGGACTTAGCATTTTATAATATTTGGTCTCAACTCCCCTCTATAAAATTCCCTCAAACCTTGCACAGATTGGGCTTCAATATCTTTGGAAGCGGTAATCCTCCTTTGAAGAAACTTGAACTGCCAGCGCAGCTTGATACCCTTAGCTATGGTACTTTTAACGAGCTATCCCAGCTGGAAGAAATCTCTTTTACTAAGCCGACACCGGCACTTCTTTATACTCAATACCCCGGTAATTCAGCTTATGGACCTTACAATCCTTTTGAGGATTTAACGAATCTACAGGCGGTTTATGTCCCTGTTGATGCAACGGCTGCATACAAGGCTGCACCCTATTGGTCAGACGGTTCTGACAAATACCGTGAGCGTCTATCCATCGGTGCAACCGGTTACACAACCTACTATCTCGAGAACGAGAACTTCAAGGTACCTACTGGCTGCACGGCCTATATCATTACGGGAGTCACCCCAAGCGGAAGCGTCACCAATCCCGACCAGGCTGTGGTAAAGGCATTCACAGCAGGCAAGATTATCCCGAAGCAGACGGGCTTCATACTGCAAGGACCGGCAAACAGTAAAGTAAATTATCAGGCAAACGTGACAGGAACAGAGGAAAACGTGACAGGCAATTTGCTTGTCGGCACCGCTACAGAGCAGCAGTTCTCGGCTACAGGCAAGCGATTCTACGTCCTCGCCAACGGCGACCAGGGAATGGGATTCTATAAGCAAGGCACACGTAGTGGAATGTCAATCAAGCTGAAGGCTCACCGTGCAGGTTTGCGTCTGGACGAGTCAGTAGCACGTGCTAAGTCAATTGTTTTCGACTTCGATGCAGCTCGTGAAGAGGCAGAGACGACAGGTATTCAGAATGTGCCAGCGAATGGCGAGCAGCAGGACGATGTCGTTTATGATCTCCAAGGTCGCCGCGTAACGAATCCTACCCACGGCATTTATATCATCAATGGAAAGAAAGTAATCAAGTAAAAATGAAGACAACAATGAAAAAGGAGTATATCACACCGAAAACGGCATCCATAGAGATGATAACCCACGATAACATCGCCCAGTTCATCATCAGTTCCCACTCAGTAGGCGAGGATGAGGGGCTCGCTAAGCCTGGCTTCTTCGATGAAGAGAACGAGGAAAAGGCTGCCAGTTCCGAATCGTCAGGCACTCGCTGGGAGGATGATTAAGGGTTTTCCAATATCATTTACTTCCGATGTCCAATAGGAATCCTTTGGTATTCCCAATAGGATTCCTTGAGGATGTCCAATGTGAAGCCTATTGTATTCCCAATATCAATCCTTTAGGATGTCTTAAAGGAATAGGCAAGGACTTGTTAAAGAAGGAGGCGAGGACTTGTTAAAGGAATCCTTAGGGACTTGTTAAAGAAAGGGTGAGGGAGGAAAAGAAGAAATGAAATTCACGGAGTTGTGCCTGTACGGGCATGCTCCTTTTTATTAATAACAATCTAATTTTTTATCATGATTAGTTTTAAAGTAATAGAAAACGTCCTACGTATAGGACCTCGTCAAGGACAGAAGGCTTATAGTGCTGTACCGAAATCAGTAAACAAGTTTTCATCGTCGTGGCTCGTAGAGCGTATTGTACGTGAGACTTCGTTGAGTGAGGGCGATGTGCGTAATGTGCTTATTACGTTGAAGAACATCACCAAAGAGGTGGTTTCGTTGGGTGGTTCGCTCGATTTGGGCGATATCTTCTCATTCCGGACATCTATCCCATCGAAGATGGAGAAGAATGAAAAGGATGTCTGTGCAGAATCGCTTAAGTATCCTCGCATTATTGTTACCTGGAAAGAGCCTATTCGGAAAGCCCTAAAGGATATTCAGATTGAGGTAGACAACCCTGCTAGGAAGAAACAGAAAGAGAAAAGTCCATCCCCTGACCCCGAGCCGAAAGAAAAGGAGAATAAAGAGGAGGGTGGACCGGTGGCAGGTTAGGAAAGAAAGCCTCCCCAAAGAAGCCTCCCCAAGCCCCTCCGAAGGAGGGGGATGTCCCTTAGCCTACTTACATACTTTCAGACGTTTCAAACTATATGCAATAAGGACATCCCCTCCTTCGGAGGGACTTGGGGAGGCTGTACAAAAAGACCATTTCTTTACTCTAGGATGAGTATTGAAATGGTCTTCTATTATTTGATACTATGGCTTATTTCTATTAGAAATATATGTTTCTTTTAAGGATACCTTTCTGTTCTTTTTAACCTTCTTGAACAGGAATCTTCTTCACACGGCGTTCATGTCTGCCGCCTTCAAAGCTAGCCTTGAAGAACTCATCAAGGATCTTCTCTGCTGTCTTGTTATCAATGAAACGACCAGGGAGAACAATCGCATTTGCGTCGTTGTGTTGGCGGGTTAATTCTGCCACATCTTTATTCCAAACTAATCCTGCACGTACACCTTGATGCTTGTTTAGCGTCATTGCCATGCCTTCACCACTACCGCAGATGGCAATACCAGGATAGACCTCACCACTTTCTATAGCTTCTGCTAATGGATGAGCATAGTCTGGATAATCACAGCTTAAATCGCTATTACAACCAAAGTCCTTATATGCATACTTGTGTTGTTCCAGATACTGGATAACAAATTGCTTCAATGGAAAACCTGCGTGATCGCAAGCTACTCCTACTGTCTTTATTTCCATAAGCTGTTTAGGTTTTGCGAACCAGCCTGTCTTGGGGGCAGGTGGTTCAAGTTAAACTATTGTGCTAGATATTCTTTGACTTGTTTGTATAGATTCTCTGGTGTGAAACCGAGTTTCTCATCAAGTACTTTATAGGGTGCTGAGAATCCAAAGCTGTTGAGTCCGAATATCTTACCATTCGTTCCAACAAGACCTTCAAGGGTGACAGGTAAACCTGCTGTGAGACCGAATATCTTTGTATTCTTTGGTAAAATTTCTTCTTGATACTCTTTGCTTTGACGGCGGAAAAGCCCTTCTGAAGGAGCACTGACCACACGAACTTTTATGCCATCTTTGCGTAGTAATTCTGCTCCATCAACACAGGTAGATACTTCCGAACCACTTGCTGCGAGGATAACATCGTAGTCTTCGTCCGATCCTTTGACAATGTATGCACCTTTACGAGTTCCCTCATAATTAGTTCCTTCTGGTAAACTCTTCACGTTCTGACGTGAGAAGATAAGTGCTGTAGGAGTATCCATATTCTCCATTGCCATCTGCCAACAAACGGTTGCTGCATTGCTATCTGCTGGACGAAGTACGCGTACAGAGTCTTGACCAGCATGGTTTTGTAGCTTTTCCATTAATCTGATCTGTGCCTCCTGTTCTACAGGCTCATGTGTAGGACCATCTTCTCCAACGCGGAAAGCATCGTGACTCCATACGAACTTTACTGGTACTTGCATGAGAGCTGCCATACGAATAGCAGGCTTCATGTAGTCTGAGAATACAAAGAATGTACCCATTGCAGTGATAACACCACCATGTAGCATCATACCGATACACATACATGCCATTGCTAGCTCACTAACGCCAGCTTGGAAGAAAGCACCACTGAAATCGCCACGAGTAAATGAATGTGTCTTTTTGAGGAAACCATCGGTCTTGTCAGAGTTACTGAGGTCGGCTGATGATACAATCATATTAGGCACTTGTTCTGCAAGTACACCAAGACAAGCTGCTGAACCATTACGTGTTGGAATATCACGTTTTTGAACTAAACCACTCCAATCTATTTTAGGAGCCTTACCTGAGAACCACTGTCGCATCTGCTCTGCCTTTGATGGATTCTGCTTCTTCCACGCATCCTCTGTAGCATGTCGCTCAGCAACAATCTGTCTTAGTTCGGCATTGCGATCATCGTATAGCTTCTGTACTTCTGGGAATATCTTGAATGGATCATTGATGTCTCCACCAAGGTTCTTTATGGTGTTAGCATAAGCCTCGCCACCAAGTGGTGCTCCATGAGTCTTTATGTTATGCTCGTAGCTACTGCCGTCAGCTTGCAAAGCACCTTTGCCCATTACAGTTTTACCAATAATGAGGGTAGGGCGTTGCTCTTCCTTATTTGCAGCAATAAGAGCCGCACGGATAGCATCAGGATCATTACCATCTATCTTTAAGACGTTCCATCCCCATGCCTGATACTTCATAGCTGTATCTTCACACATAACCGCTCCGCACTCAGTTGAAAGCTGGATGTCATTAGCGTCATAGAACATGATGAGGTTATTAAAACCTAGGGTTCCTGCCAATCTTCCGACTTCACTACTGATGCCTTCTTGTACTCCGCCATCAGAGATGTAAGCATATATTTTGTGTTGCATCATAGTGTGACCAAGTCGAGCCTCAAGGAACTTCTCTGCTATAGCAGCACCTGCAGCATAGGCATGTCCTTGTCCTAATGGACCAGAAGAGTTCTCTATGCCGTGTGCTAAGTCACGCTCAGGGTGTCCTGGGGTGATAGATCCCCATTGACGGAATTGTTTGATGTCATCAATTGTGAACTTCCTTTGAAGTGTTAGCGCTGCATAGAGCATAGGCGACATGTGACCAGGATCGAGGTAAAAGCGATCGCGTCCAGTCCATTCTGGCTGATCTGGGTCATAAACGAGAAACTCGGAGAAAAGAACGTTGATAAAGTCGGCACCGCCCATAGCACCTCCTGGATGCCCAGACTTGGCTTTCTCTACCATTGACACTGCTAGAATTCTAATGTTATCCGCTGCGCGGTTCATCAGTTCCTTGTCATTCATATAGATTGGATTTAAATTTGATAATGCAAATATAAAGATAAATGTGGAGACCTCAAAATATTAAACTTACATTTTTATAAAAATGTTTTCAGATGCAGCCAAAGGTCTTTTATGATCCTAAAAAGCCTTTGGCTGCATCACAATCTTATAACTTATAGACAGAACAATCCTTATATGCTTGCTTGTTAAAGCGGTACAAGATAGCTCCTCTTTTACTTGTAATCTTGTCAATAAGGTTTGTTTGTTCTATAAAGTCAACTTGTTTAATACGTTTCCGAAAGTTTCGTTTATCAATCTCTGCCCCTAAAATGGCTTCATGGACATTCTGTAATTGCGTCAAGGTAAATAATTTTGGCAATAGAGAAAAGCTGATAGGAGTATTATTGAGGAGTTTCCGTAACTGTTCCAAAGCTAGTTGCACCATCTTTTGGTGATCGCCATATAGATCTTCTAGATGGTCTAATTCAAGCCATTGCAGGTCATTTTTCTCCATGGCTTGATGGTCATAATCTGGTGCATTGATTAATGCACAATAAGCGATGGAGATAACTCGATCACCCGGATCACGGTCTATTTCACCAAAAGCACCTACTTGTCTCATGTAGGGATTCTTAATACCTGTACATTGATATAATACACGATTAGCAGCCTCTTTCAAACTCTCGTCTTCTCTTACAAAGCCTCCATACAGAGATAATCTGCCACTTTCTGGTTCCACTTTGCGCTTACCGACAAGTAGTCTCAGCTTCTTGTTCTCAAATCCCAGGACGATACAATCCACCGAGACTAATAGTTTTGGTTCTCCTTGGTAATATTCGTTCATGTTGTAGACATTTATAATAGAGATGTAAAATTACTATTTTTTATTATTATAATCACGTTTTTATCCGTTTATTTTGACTTTCGCAAAGGAAAAAGCCATAAGTCTTTATGAGCTTATGGCTTATACCTTTTTAATTGTTATAGTTGGACTTAACAAACCTTATGAGAGCCTTCACTGATGATTACAGGGTAGATCTCTGGTTTGTGTCCATATTTAGCATTGAACTTCTCGGTTACATTCTCGATGAATGTCTCGTACAAGTCGTCTTTTACGAGGTTAATAGTACAACCACCGAAACCGCCTCCCATAATACGAGAACCAGTAACACCATTCTCTTTAGCAACATCGTTGAGATAATCAAGTTCCTCACAACTAACCTCATACTCCTTGCTTAAACCATAGTGCGTCTCGTACATCTTCTGTCCAACTGTCTTATAGTCACCAGCGACGAGGGCATCGCAAACAGCAAGTACACGATCTTTCTCGCCCAGTACAAAATGTGCGCGCTGATAGTCCTCGGCACTAACTTCTGCTTTTACAGCCTCGAGTTCTTCCCAATTAGCATCTCGCAATGTCTCGAACTTCTTATCAGGGAAGTGCTTACCAAGTGCTGCGACAACATTCTCACAACTCTTACGACGGTCGTTGTAAGGGCTTCCTGCCAACTCATGTTTAACCTTTGAGTTTACAAGAACCAACTTGTAACCTTGTGGATCAAATGGGAAGTACTCAAATTTACGACTCCTACAATCAAGGCGCATGAGCTTTCCTTCTTTACCAAAGACACTTGCGAATTGATCCATAATACCACAATTAACACCGATGTATTTATGTTCTGTAGCCTGACCTGCCAATGCAATATCCCATTTAGAAACCTTGTTGTCAGCAAATAAATCATTCAGGGCACAGCCAAAACAACTTTCCATAGCAGCAGAAGAACTCATACCAGCACCGAGAGGAACGTCACCAGCAAAGGCAATATTAAATCCTTTTACATCAACACCAAGTGCTTTAAACTCCTGAACCATACCATAGATGAATCGTGCCCATGTAGCGCGTGGACCTTCTGGATCGTCTACCTTAAATTCAACTCGGTCTTTCAAGTCGATAGAGTAACACATGACTGTATCTGTTCCGTTAGGTCTCACTTCTGCCATGATACCCTTATCTACGGCACCAGGGAATACGAAACCTCCATTATAATCTGTATGTTCACCAATGAGATTAATACGTCCTGGTGAGAAATAAATGTTACCAGTCTTGCCGTCAAAATGTTTAATGAAACGGCTTCTTACAAATTCTATGTCCATGTTAGTTAGTATATTTTAAAATGATTGTTAGGGTTTTTATCTTACATTTATGTTCTAATAGCAGACAATTCAAAAGGAATTATCTGCTATTAAAAAGAGCTTTCTTGTCATGCTTTCTTTGTTGGGCGTGAGCCAATCAAAGCGAAGAAGAGGATATAAGCTAACATTGCAACGATTAGCCAATAGCTCTGGATATCACCAATCTTAGTTGCCATGAGATTCTGAATCAATGGCATGACACCACCACCGACAACCATGGTCATGAACAAACCAGAGGCTGTTGCTGTGTATTTCCCAAGTCCCTCTGTTGCGAGGTTGAATATTACGCCCCACATTACGGATGTACAAATACCACATAAGATGATGAACAATACCTTTGTTGGAACTTCTGCATGTATCAATGTGCTCTCGGCAAGGTTAGGTACTGTAAGGTTCATCTTGCTAGCTTCTGGTGTGAAGATTGCAATTAAAAGGAGGGCAATTGCCACTACTGATGTTACTGTTAACTGTGTGCGAGAAGAAACTTTACCGCTGATGAAAGCACTTACAAAGCGACCAACAAGCATCAATAACCAGTAGATACCAGCGATTAGTCCGGCAATAGCTGCACTACCGAGTACACCGCCTTCAGATACTGGTTCACTCAGATAGAATAAGAGTTGCCCAGGGATACCCACCTCTACACCAACATAGAAGAAGATGGCAATGATACCTAAAACAAGCTGGCGATAAGCTAAAGCACCTTTGACTCCACCGATGACGTCCGACTTCTCTGTCTCTGGTTCAGTCAGTTGGGTGAACCAAACGATAACAAACGAAGCTGCAAAGATAACCAATGCAATGAGTAGCAATGGTGTTACAGCTTTCAAAGAAGTGTCTTTCGTGATCTCACCAATCATTGAACCAGCAAGCATAGGAGTTAATGTTGCTGCGAGAGAGTTCAATGATCCACCGGTTTGAATGAGCTGGTTACCACGGTTACCACCGCCTCCGAGCAGGTTAAGCATTGGATTGACAACAGTATTAAGAATACATACACAGAATCCGCAAATGAATGCTCCAAGTAAGTAAACAACGTATGTGCTGATAGCATTACCATCCATTGTACTTGAAACGTATTGCACCCCAATACCTACAAAGCCCAATGCTAAGGCAACAAGAGCAGTCTTCTTGTATCCGTATTTAGTAATCATCATACCAGCAGGGATGCCCATGAATAGGTATGCAGCAAAGTTCATCATGTTGCCCATCATACCTGCCCAATCATAGTGTTGTTTCCAGATTGTGCCAAAAGGTGCCGCCATGTTGGTGACGAAAGAGATCATTGCGAACAGGAACATCATAGTGATGATTGCCACTAGAGTTCCTTTCTTCTTTGTTTGATTTTCCATTGTGTCTAGTTTATTTTTTTGTTTATTAGTTCATAAGATGGTTATTCCTCCACTCCAAACTTATAGATTGTTTTCTGCGTGTAATCCTTACATGGCTCCAAGATAACTGATGGGAAGTAAGGATGGTTAGGGCTATCTGGGAAGTGTTGAGCCTCGAAACAGATAGCACTACGGCGTGGGAAGGTTGCTCCATGCTGTCCTTTGTATCCATCAGCCCAGTTATCTGTGTACACCTGAACGCCTGGTTCTGTTGTATAAACCTCCATCGTCCTACCGCTATGAGGCTCTTTGATTCGTGCAGCAAACGACAGTTCTCCCTCTTCCCTCTTGTTCAGAACGAAGCAATGATCATAACCTGCTCCATTCTTAATCTGCTCGTTGTCAGCATCAATATCTCGTCCAACGGGTTTCATCTGACGGAAGTCAAAAGGCGTATCTGCTACCTTTCTTATCTCACCTGTTGGTATAGAAGTCTCGTCAATAGGCAAGTAGAAATCAGCATTAATTTGACATTCTAGGTCATTGATAGTGGGTGTTGGGTTCGCAATGCCAGCCAGAGAGAAGAATCCATGACTGGTAAGGTTGATGATAGTCTTCTTATTTGACTTAGCGAGGTATTTGATAACTAGCTCGTTATCGTTTGTAAATGAATAGGCAACCCACACTTCAACCTCACCTGTGTACCCCTCTTCTCCATAAGAGGATGTGTATTTTAATACAACAGCGTGTTCGTTTACCTGTGTTGCATCCCACACTTTGGCATTGAATCCTTGTTTGCCTCCATGCAGAGAGTTAGGACCATTGTTAATGGCAAGTTTATATTCCTTGCCATTGAGTTGGAATCTTCCTTTTGCAATGCGATTGCCATATCGTCCAATAAGAGTTGATAGATAAGGTTCGGGAGAATTGATAACGTCTTGAATGTTATCATGCCCTTGAATGACATTGGATAGGTTTCCATTTCTGTCGGGAACCATTATTGCAACAATAGCACCACCATAGTTTGTGATTGCCACTTCGTTTCCTTTTGCATTCTTAAGGATATAGAGGTCTGTTTTCTTTCCATCAATAGTGGTCTGGAAGTCCTCTTTCTTCAGTCCACACACATATTGTGTCTCTGCGGTATTTACCATGACGTTTGTTTTTAGTTACTAATTCAATGAGTTGCAAAGTAAATAAAAATAAACGAAAGTCACAAACTTAACCTAAAGAAAAGACAATTACGATTGTGTTAAAAACAATTAATCACGATGCGTTTTAACTGATCTATGTATTACTACTCTTGCTTAATTCGCATAGCAGTAGTGTGTTTCTCCTTTAATAAATGAGAATCTTTTCTAGTCAAAAGGACAATTAGGATTTATGAAACAGATAAATGGGACGAAACAAAGGAATGAGGGTGAAGAAAAATGCAAATACATTTTGCCCCACCCTCTACTTGCCTTTTTCTATCCTACCACAGGTCCTTCTCCCTCCTTACTCCCCTCTCCTTTTGGAGAGGGGGCGGGGGTGAGGCTTTCTTTCTCTTTTCCTTTCCACTCTTCCCACTCAATATCCACATCAGACAAGCCACGAGTGGAAACGCGACCCTTACCAGCACCACGATAACGGGTTTCGGGAATAAAGCGGA
>ERZ772945.2714-NODE-2714-length-10492-cov-20.268276_pt1 | contig 10492 bp, 4 predicted proteins | sample MGYA00511681_ERZ772945 | MGnify/ENA primary metagenome ERZ772945 (study PRJEB29015, sample SAMEA2737943) | human oral metagenome | biome: human oral; feature: human-associated habitat; material: dental | place: China | collected 2143 ... | reverse complement strand
CGGGCGGCGTCATCTTCGGCAAGATCATGTACGTCGTTTCGGGTCACAAGGTCAACCCGCTGATCGGCTCCGCCGGCGTCTCCGCTGTGCCAATGGCAGCGCGCGTCAGCCAGGTCGTCGGTGCAAAGGCGAAGCCCGGCAACTTCCTGCTCATGCACGCCATGGGACCGAACGTCGCTGGCGTCATCGGCACCGCCGTCGCCGCAGGCACGATGCTCGCGATGCTCGGGCGGTAAAAGGAAAAATATAGCAAAAGTCATACTGCTTTTGAGGCGGCAGGAGTTCGGACTCCTGCCGCTTTTGTGTGCGCCAAAAGAATCTGTGATGCAGATTAGTTGCAATGCTTTAAAATATGGGATGAAAGGCCTTTCTTTTGTAGTAAATAAATGTCTTGCGGGGGGGACGCTAGGGGTATAATATAACTATTCTATAAGGAAGGGAAAGATGCACTGATGAAAAAAGCCATTCATAAGAGGAAGGGATTGGCTTTGGCGGCGCTGCTTGCCGTCAGCCTTTCCGTGGGAGCTGTTGATGCTGAAGCAGCACAGAAGCTTTCGGTGGACAGCGTCAAGGTCATGGGCAATACGACGTGGAAAGAGTCGGAAATCCTTGATCTCCTGCCGGCGCTCAAGCAGCAGGATGTCGATCCGCAAAAGTTGTCACGGCAGATTCTTCTCGTCAATGATGCAGGCGCATTGGAATTGAAGGCAAACTTCGTGCAGAAGTCGGCGGGAAGGTACGACGTCGAAGTTTCCGTTCAGGAGAAGAAGGCACAGCGCGCGAGCATCAATGTCAATAACAGCGGCAACGAATATACGGGAGATTGGCGGATCGGCTTGAACTATATGGATCGCAACCTCTCGGGCAGGTCGGACGCTATTGGTGTTGCCTATGTGACATCGCCCGACCATTGGGCCGACGTCAAGCAGGCAGCGTTCGCCTATCGCAGGCTTCTGCCGCAAAGTGCTGACTCCATGTATCTGAGTTACAGCTATTCAGACGTCGATCTCGGAACGATCGCCAATTTCGGCGGTTTGGGCATCAATGCGACGGGCAAGGGGCAGACGGCCGCCCTGCACTATCAGCGCAATCTCACCTATACGAAGAAGAAGAAGGAAGTCCTTGATTTCGGCTTTGACTGGAAAAAGTATGAAAACGCGGCGGACTACCGTGCAGGCGGCAGGAGGCTTCTGCGGGATGATACGGACTTCACGGTGGCAACAGCGTCTGTGAGCTATGCCAACATCCAGCGCATGACGAACCAGCTCTTTTCCTACAGCCTCGGCTATACGCGGAATCTTTCGAGCGGCAAGGGATTCGAGCGGAATCGCACGGGCAGCGACGTTCATTTCAATCTCTTCACGGCAAGTCTCAATTACCAGTATCGCACGAAGGACGATTGGATTTTCGGCGTGCGTGCAAACGGGCAATATACGGGCGATTCGCTTGTGACGACGGAGCAGCTCGGCGCCGGCGGCATGTACAGTGTGCGCGGCTTCAAGGAGCGCAGCGCGTCGGCGGACAAGGGTGTGCTCGGCAGCTTCGAGATATATACGCCGGAATTCGCCAAGAACCAGCGCTTCGTCTTCTTCCTCGACGGTGCTCACCTTGTGAACAATCGTGCGAATGCCAACGACTGGGGAAGTGACAATGTCGCATCCGTCGGTCTGGGCTACCGTCTTTTTGAAACGAAGCAGGGGCTTTCGGCGAGCATCGATTACGCGCATGTCCTCAACGAGGTCAACGGACGCAGCGATACGCACCGTCCCTGGCATTTGAGCATCACGCAGACGTTTTGATGGGGAAAGGAGAAGATGAAGATGAGATGGAATAAAGCAAGAAAATCGTTTCTCGCCGCAGCTGTCGCGCTCGCTCTTTCCGGCAGCACGGGACAGGCGATGCCGACGGGAGGCGTCGTGGATACGGGCGATGTCTCAGGGCTTGTCGGCGGCACGGTGGCGAACGGCGGCACTTTGACGGTCAACGCGCCGAGCGTCATCAACTGGAATGATTTCAGCATCGCCAGCGGCGAGACGCTGCACTTCGACCTTAATGCGTCTGTGCTCAACCGTGTCACAGGCGGCAATATCTCGGAAATCATGGGCAATCTGATGGCGAAGGAACATCCGCATACTTGGGCTAATCCGAGCTTCCTGCTCGTGAATCCCAACGGCATCGTCGTCGGGAACGGCGCGCAGATCAACGTGCCGAATCTGACGCTTTCGACGCTCGCCATCTCGAACGAAGATTTCCTGGCGAACAGGAACAATTTCGTGACGCCGAGCGACCGCAGCATCGCCGCGCCGGTGCGCATCTCGGGCAAGACGACGAAGGTTTTGGCAGACAAGGGCGTGGATCGGGGGCCTTTCGCGTATCCGGCACACTTGGGGCAGCTGCAGATCTATGGCGGCACCGTTGAGATTGCCGACGGAGTCACCGTAGAGTCGGCAAAGAGACTCGGCATCTATGCTCTGACGAGCCGCAGCGATGATGTTTTCATAGCGACGCCAGAGAACAAGATGACCGTGGACAAGGCGAAGAATGTATCCTTGGGCGGTTGGCTGAGCACCGACACGGAGGAGGGCGTCCTCTTTGCAGGATCGATCAAGGCGGATCACTCCTATCTGGGGCTCAATGGACAGCATGGCAGCAGCAATGCCCTGATTGCTGCAAACCGCTGGGATCGCACCGCGCCTGAGAATGTTTTGACGGCAACAGCGGCAAATGTGATCGAGATGAATGGGAGCGCCATCAATTCCGGCCTCGAGACCACGACGCGGTTGGCGCTCTTGGGCGGCAAGATCCGGCAGGATAGTTCGTATGTTGCTAACAGTTACGACAGCAATGACGAGCAGGATCTCATTCTGGCTGCAGGAAATCGCATCGTTTGGGAGAAGGATGCGAACAGCCTGAAGGAAGTCACGGCGACGCCCGAAAACAATATCACGATCACCGGCCATTATACATCGGGGGGTTCGCCGCTCGGCAGTACGGTGGAAGCTCCCTCGGCGATCGTTGCGACGGGAAGCGTGGACTTCGACGATACCAAGATGCAGATCGGCAGGGGAGACGAGCGGGCGTCTGGCACTTTTAAGATCATGGCGGGCAATCGCGTCAATGTGGCTGAAAACAAGATTGAAGAAGCGACGAAGGACAACCTGCTGCGTATGAGCAAGACCTGGCTCTTGCTGCCGAAGGATCTGCTGCTTGGAAGTGCAGGGGCGATTCGCTTGGAGAACGATACGCGGCTCACTGCCGGAGCAGGCATGTTTTTGCAGGCTGTGCAGCGCTCGGGCACAAACTGGGAGTCACGGCCGGACAATCTTCTGAGCCTTGGCAATTCTTCCTTGGAAGCGACGGAAGAGAAAACGGCATGGCCGCCGCAGATTTCCTTGTTCGCAGGAACGGTCGATCTTGGCTCTGCGAAAGTGCAGATCCGGGAGGGGAATCCGGTCAACGTCACGGCAATTCCTGGGAGCAGCGCTTTGTCATCGACGGAAGGATACAATATTTACAAGGGAACGGCAAAGTTGCCTGCCAACACCGTCTATTTAGGCAATGAAAAAGCGGGTACGCTGAATCCTGCGCCAACACCTGCACCGACGCCGACGCCGACGCCGACACCGACGCCAACACCGACGCCAACGCCGACGCCAACGCCGACGCCGACACCTGCGCCGACACCAACGCCAACACCGACGCCGACACCTGCGCCTACGCCGACACCTGTGCCGACGCCGACACCTGCACCTGCGCCGACGCCGACACCTGCGCCCGAACCGAAGCCGACCGATGTAGTTCCGCCGGCAACGGAAAACCTTTATGAGAAGGCGGGCTGGATGGCCATGAATCAGATTCTGCAAAAGGATGCTTCCGCAGAGAATGTTGCGAAGGTTGTCGATTGGCTGAAAAAGAACGATGAAGTCACGATGGAGCAGAAGAAGGATGTGCTCGTAGGCTTCCTGCGCTCGATCGACGGTAGCGCCTTGAGCGCAGCGGACAAAGCGGCGCTGTCGCAGACGGCCGTGAAGTCGTATGAACCGCCGAGAACTGCACATGCAGAAATTGACGACAGAGCGCTTCCGGCTGAGATGGATCGGATTGAACGGTTCATCACCATGATTACGCAGCCTGAAGTCGAGCAGGTAACGGAAACTGTCGCTGATCCTGTGACAGGTGTTTGAGTCAAGCGCCCTGTAGGTTCTTTGATGATGTGACGAAAAATAGCAAAAAAAGAGCGGGACAGCGCACGATTACATGTGTGCTGTCCCGTTCCTTTTTGCCTTTACTTCATCTCGATTCCCTTGACCTTCTCACGGACTTCATCGAGCTGCTCCTTGCTCGGCACGTTTGCGATGCGGATCATGTCGAGGCAGATGTTGCAGCCGGCGGCCTTGAGTTCGTCCTCGACGAGCTTGATGCTCTGTCCGCCCCAGCCGTAGGAGCCGAAGGCGAAGGCTTCGCGTCCTTTCGGCGCGAGTCCCTTGAGGTAGCAGAGGAAGCCCGCGATCGGCGGCATCATCTGGTTGTTGATGGTCGGCGAGCCGACGGCGAGGTAGCGGCTCGTAAGGACGTCGACGACGATGTCGGACATGTGCGTCTTCTTGATGTCATAGAACTGTGTGGGCAGACCCTTTTCAGCGAAGGCCTCGGCGATGGCGCGCGCCATCTTTTCCGTCGAATGCCACATGGAGTCGAAGACGACGACGGCCTTATCTTCCAGCTCGCCCGTACTCCACTTCTGGTAGGCGGCGAGAATGTCGGGGATATGGGAGCGCCAGAGTCGGCCGTGCCCCGTGGCGATCATCTCGATGTCGATCCCTGCGAGCGCTTTCAAGGCCGTCTGCGCCTGGCGTCCGTAGAGCATGAGGATGTTCGCATAGTACTTTTTCGCCTCTTCCATGAGTACGGCGAAGTCCACTTCATCGTCGAAGAGCTTGGAGGCGGCAAGGTGCTGACCGAAAGCGTCGTTCGAGAAGAGAATCTTCTCTTCGGGGCAGTAGGTGACCATGCTGTCGGGCCAGTGGAGCATGGGCGTCGGCACGAACGTGAGCGTGCGCTTGCCGAGGCTCAGTGTGTCACCCGCCTTGACGCCGTGGTAGGGAAGATCGCCGTAGTGGGCGGTCAACCCCTTGAAGCCGTTGGGATCGCTCGTATAGATTTCCGCCTTGGGGCAAAGCTTCATCATCGCAGGGATAGAGCCGGAGTGATCGGGCTCGACATGGTTTGAAACGATGATGTCGATCTTGGCGGGGTCGATGACGGAGGAGATGCGTGAAATCAGCTCATCGCGGAACGGTTCTTTCACCGTGTCGATCAGCGTGATTTTCTCGTCGAGGATGAGGTAGGCATTGTAGCTTGAACCGCGTCCCGTCTCGTAGCCGTGAAAACTGCGCATCGACCAGTCGATGGCGCCGACCCAGTAGATGCCTTTCTTGATTTCGATTGCCTGCATGAATATGACCGCCTTTCTTTTGGAACGGAGCATGTCCGTGTGTTTTGAATCTATACTCCTTATTCTATATCGGAAGAGAGATAAATACAATATATTCTCCTTAATATATTGTCATCACGCCCCAAAACCTACTGCGCGGGAAGTCGGTCAGCTTGCTGCTTCGTTTCCGGCCAGGCGCGGTTGACCGTCTGGGCGATGAGCTGCTTTCCGATCACGTCCTCGTGCAGTCCGTCCAGAGCCAGTTCCGTCGGCAGCAGGGGATGGGTGGAGAATGCCGCCGCCACATCGATGTGCACCTCGGTGCGCAGGAAGGCGTTGACGAGGGAGAACTGCGTCTGCCAGTCATCCGCCGTCGGCTCGTCAAAGGCGCGTGCGATGTTCTCGGGGTTGATCGGCGGCAGCGTGAGGAAGATGGGGCGGATGCCGTTCGCGAGGCAGCGTGCCTTGAGTTCTTCAAGGTCGGCGATGACCTCGGCGGCGCTGACGCCCGCACGCAGGCTGTTCGTGCCATTCAGGATAAGCAGGTAGCGCGGATGGAAGGGCAGGACGTCCGTTTCGAAGCGTTCGAGCATTGTCACGCTCGTATCGCCGCTCATCGAGAGGTTGATGGCAGGAAAGTCGAGATAGGAGAGCCAGCTGAATTCGTGGTCGGCGGGCCCGTAGGAGATATGACCGCCGCCGTGGCTGATGCTGTCGCCGAAAACAGCGATTTCCCAGTTGTCTTGGGGGTCGTTGCGGAACTTCAGCACGGGAGACCAGTCGCTTGCGGGTTCGTCTGCCTCGTCGAGCGAACGCACGCGCCAGTAGAAGAATCCTTGGGTGATGCGGGGCTTCTGGTCGTAGATTTCAGAAAGCTGCGTCGTCATCGTGTCGATCGGCTCGGCGTCGGGGGTTTCCGTCGGATCTTCTGCGTAGAGTGCGACCTCGAAGGCATGCGCACGATAGGGGCGCACCCAATGGTAGACGGGATAGAGAAGAGGCGCTGTGAGCTCGGAGAAGGCGATGGGAAGTGGCACGGTCATGACGCTCGGCGCGACGGCGGCGCTCGTGTAGAGCGGCATGACGGCACTGAAAAGCGAGACGGGCGTGCCGTCGAAGTCGAGGGCGCGCACGCGCCAATAGAGCGGCGCACGCCCCAAGAGATCGGCAGCGAAGAGGAAGAGCGGCGGGTTGTAGCTGCTCGCATAGACGTCATCGGAGCGCCAGACGGCTTCGGAGGACGCCGTATCGGGATAGCAAATGGCAGGCTGTTCGCGGAAGAATTCGATTTCGTAGTGCGTGGCATTGACGTTCTTCTCCCACGAGAGAATGGGGGAGAAGGACAGAGGATGCAGCATGGACGTCTCCGTTATGGCGCGAAGCGGCGCCTTGGCATAGAGCGCTTCGTCACTTTCGATGACGGTCGCCCAAAGGATCAGAGGGATGATGAGTGCGGGAATGAGAGGCCTCAGGCGGCGAAGGTGATGCAAGCGATTCCACTCCTAGCTTTCTTGGCGGTCTTGGTGCAGTTTTCATAATGGTTTCTATTATATCGGGAGGCGGACGCAAGGTCAATAAATCTGTGATTTTCTCCTATTTTTCCGAATTGTTCCTCATGCTGTTTATTTACAACAGGAATGGTTCGGTGTATAATAGGTCATAGCGGGTATTACCCACATTTATGTGTTTTGTATCTTTTTATAAAGAGGGGAGCAATTCAAAACATGAGCAAAAAAATGAAGACCATGGACGGCAACACGGCTGCGGGATATATTTCCTACGCATTCACCGATGTTGCGGCCATCTACCCGATCACGCCGTCCTCGCCGATGGCGGAGCATGTCGACGCTCTGGCGGCGAAGGGAACGAAGAACATCTTCGGTCAGAAGGTGCGCGTCATCGAGATGCAGTCCGAGGCAGGCGCTGCAGGCGCTGTGCACGGCTCTTTGCAGGCAGGCGCTCTGACGACGACGTACACGGCTTCGCAGGGCTTCCTGCTGATGATCCCGAACCTCTACAAGATTGCCGGCGAGCTCCTTCCCGGTGTCTTCCATGTGAGCGCCCGTGCTCTGGCGACTTCCTCCCTCAATATTTTCGGCGATCAGCGCGATGTCATGGCAGCGCGTCAGACGGGCTGTGCGATGCTGTGTGAGGCGAGCGTGCAGGAGGTCATGGATCTCGCCGCTGTCGCGCATCTCGTCGCCATCAAGGGCCGCGTGCCTTTCATCAACTTCTTCGACGGTTTCCGCACGTCGCATGAGATTCAGAAGATCGAAGTCATCGACTTTGACGATCTTGCGAAACTCCTCGACTGGGATGCGGTCAAGGAGTTCCGTGCACGCGCACTGAACCCGAATCATCCGGTCATCCGCGGTACGGCGCAGAACCCGGATATCTACTTCCAGTCGCAGGAAGCCGCCAACAAGTACTATGAAGCGCTGCCTGAGCTTGTCGAGGAAGCCATGGCAGATCTCGCGAAGATCACGGGACGCGAGCACCATCTCTTCGACTATCATGGTGCAAAGGATGCCGAGCGCATCATCATCGCCATGGGCTCGATCTGTCAGACGGCCGGCGAAGCCGTGGATTATCTCAATTCCAAGGGTGAAAAGGTCGGCCTTCTTTCCGTGCATCTCTATCGTCCGTTCTCGCTCGAACATTTCTTCAAGTATCTGCCGAAGACGGTCAAGAAGATCGCCGTCCTCGACCGCACGAAGGAGCCGGGCGCGATCGGCGAGCCGCTCTACCTCGATGTCAAGGCGGCGTTCTACAACTCCGACATGAACCCTGTCATCGTCGGCGGCCGCTACGGTCTCGGCGGCAAGGACACGACGCCCGATCATGTCCTCTCGGTCTACGAGGAACTCAAGAAGGACGATCCGAAGCACGGCTTCACGATTGCCATCGACGATGATGTCACGCATACGTCGCTCGCTGAGTATCCCGAGGACGTCGATCTCACGCCGGAAGGCACGACGGCCTGCAAGTTCTGGGGTCTTGGCTCGGACGGCACGGTCGGCGCGAACAAGAGTGCCATCAAGATCATCGGCGACAAGACCGACATGTATGCGCAGGCGTATTTCGCCTACGACTCGAAGAAGTCGGGCGGCATCACGATGTCGCATCTGCGCTTCGGCAAGTCTCCGATCAATTCGCCGTACCTCATTCATAACGCGAACTTCATCTCGTGTTCGCAGCAGTCGTATGTGACGAAGTACGATCTCCTCGCAGGTCTCAAGCGCGGCGGCAAATTCCTGCTCAACACGGTCTGGAGCGAGGAGGATCTCTCGAAGCACCTGCCCGCCTACATGAAGCGCTACATCGCGAAGAACGACATCGAGTTCTACACGGTCAACGCTGTGGAAATCGCCAAGGAGCTCGGCCTCGGCGGCCGCTTCAACATGGTCATGCAGTCCGCGTTCTTCAAGCTCGCGAACATCATTCCGATTGAAACGGCTGTCAAGTACCTCAAGGATGCTGTCGTCACATCGTACGGCAAGAAGGGTCAAAAGATCGTCGACATGAACAACGGCGCCATCGACAAGGGCATCGAGGCTCTGCATCGCGTCAATGTTCCTGCGGACTGGGCGAATGCTGAGGACGAGAAGGAAGAAGCACATGATATTCCGGCGTTCATCACGGGCGTTCAGAACGTCATGAACCGTCAGGAAGGCGACCGTCTCAAGGTTTCGCAGTTCGCTGAGGAAATGGTCGACGGCACGTTCCCCGTCGGCGGCGCGGCTTACGAGAAGCGCGGCACGGCGATCAATGTTCCCGTATGGAATGCCGAGAAGTGCATCGGCTGCAATCAGTGCTCCTACGTCTGCCCGCATGCGACCATTCGTCCCGTGCTCACGACGGACGCCGAGAAGGATGCGGCGCCGGAGGGCTTCCCGTGGAAGAAGACCAAGGCGATCAAGGACTACAACTTCACGATTGCCGTCTCCACGATGGACTGCCTCGGCTGCGGCAACTGCGCGCAGGTCTGCCCGGCGAAGGCGCTCGACATGAAGCCGCTCGACGACGATCTCAAGGCGAAGCAGGTCTACTTCGACTATGGCGTCGATGCGACGAAGGTCGCACCGAAGAAGAACCCGATGAAGAAGGATACGGTCATCGGCTCGCAGTTTGAGAAGCCGCTGCTCGAATTCTCGGGCGCTTGCGCAGGCTGCGGCGAGACGCCGTACGCGAAGCTCCTCACGCAGCTCTTCGGCGACCGCATGATGATCTCGAATGCTACGGGTTGCTCGTCGATCTGGGGCGGCAGCGCACCGGCGATGCCGTACACGAAGAACGAGAAGGGCTATGGCCCGGCTTGGGCGAACTCCCTCTTCGAGGACAACGCAGAGTTCGGTCTCGGCATGTTCCTCGGCGTTCGTGCGATCCGTGACCGCATTGCGGCCGATGTCGATGCGGCGCTTGCGGACGGCAAGGGCAGCGCAGATCTCCAGGCTGCTTTGAAGGACTGGAAGGACAACATGGCCGAGGGCGAAGGCACGCGCGAGCGCGCTGACAAGCTGACGGAACTTCTCGAAAAGGAGAAGGGCACGGACGAGCTTCTGAACAAGATTTACGATGAGCGCGACTACTTCGTGAAGCGTTCGCAGTGGATCTTCGGCGGCGACGGCTGGGCTTACGATATCGGCTACGGCGGCGTCGACCATGTGCTCGCTTCGGGCGAGGATGTCAACATCTTCGTGTTCGATACGGAAGTCTACTCCAATACGGGCGGTCAGGCTTCGAAGTCCACGCCGGCGGCTGCGATCGCAGAGTTCGCTGCGACGGGCAAGAGGACGAAGAAGAAGGATCTCGGCATCATGGCGATGTCCTATGGCTACGTCTATGTCGCACAGGTCAACATGGGCGCCGACCACAACCAGGTCTTGAAGGCGATCAAAGAGGCCGAGGCTTATAAAGGACCGTCGCTCATCATCGCTTATGCGCCGTGCATCAACCATGGCATCCGCATCGGCATGGGCTGCAGCCAGGAAGAGGGCAAGCGTGCCAACGCCTGCGGTTACTGGGCGAACTACCGCTTCAACCCGACGCTCGTCGGCA
>ERZ772945.2713-NODE-2713-length-10494-cov-62.696235_pt1 | contig 10494 bp, 7 predicted proteins | sample MGYA00511681_ERZ772945 | MGnify/ENA primary metagenome ERZ772945 (study PRJEB29015, sample SAMEA2737943) | human oral metagenome | biome: human oral; feature: human-associated habitat; material: dental | place: China | collected 2143 ... | reverse complement strand
ACATAGAGGACTTTCGGCCGTTGCGGAGGCTGTTGGTAGCCTCGTGCCATGGGTGGGACTCAACGATCGAAGCGACGGGGCCGCTCCGGCGCGCCGTCGGTCTCGGACGTCGCCCGTCTCGCCGGCGTCTCCACGCAGACGGTTTCCCGGGTCACCGCGGGCGCCCGGAACGTGCGGCCGGACACCCGTGAGAAAGTGCTGCACGCCATGGAGCGTCTCGGATACTCGCCCAACCGCGCCGCCCAGGCGCTGCGCCGGGGCTCCTTCCGGACGATCGGAGTAGTGACTCAGCACATCGAGCGCACGGGTGAGGCGCTGACCACCGAGGGCGTGCTCGCGGCGGCCTGGGAGGCCGGGTACACCGTCACCATGGTGCAGGTGGAGCGTCCGGCCTCCGAGGACATGCGCACCGCCGTGCTGCATCTGGCCGACCAGGCTGTCGACGGTCTGGTCGTGGTCCAGGCGGGGCGCGCCGGCCGCGAGCACCTGGTGCTGCCCGCGGGCCTGCCGGTCGCCGTTTCGGACTCCGCTCTCGTGGGCTACTACCCCTCCGCTTCGGCGGACCAGGTGCGGGGAGTGCGCGCCGCCGTCGATCATCTCCTGGGCCTCGGCCATCGCACGGTTCATCATGTGGCGGGGCCGGAGGACTCCCAGTCCGCCCTCATCCGTTCGGCCTCATGGGCGGCCCGCCTGAGGGAGGCGGGCCTGACGGCGCCCGAGCCGGTGCAGGGGGACTGGACCGCCGCCAGTGGGTACGCGGCCGGGGAGCGCCTGGCCGCCGACCCCGAGGTGACGGCCGTTTTCTGCGCCAACGACGAGGTGGCGATCGGGCTCATCCGCGCCATGCACGAGCACGGTCGGCGCGTGCCGCAGGATGTCTCGGTGGTCGGTTTCGATGGGCTGTCCCTGGGGGAGTACAGCTTCCCGCCTCTGACTACCGTGCGTCAGGACTTCCGACGAGCGGGATCGGAGATGGTCGGCCTCGTCCTCGAGCAGGTGGACTCCGGGGTCGGGGGTGGAGCCCGGCAGATCCTCATCCCCACCGAGCTCGTGGTCCGCGGGAGCACGGCATCCGCATGAGAGTCGTGCACAATGCGTATAGATGTGTATATGAGAATCAATCTTGTGTAAAGTGATGGTCACGGGCCGATCGGACCCGACCGCGCAGACATCGCGGCATGCCGGATCACAGGAGTCATCATGAACGAGCAGCAGGCCGAGCAGATGCGACACGGGGCGGGCTTCATCGCCGCGCTCGATCAGTCCGGAGGCTCCACACCCAAGGCTTTGGCCGCCTACGGCGTCGGGCCGGAGCGCTACGCCTCCGAGGCGGAGATGTTCGACCTGGTCCACGCCATGCGCACCCGCGTCATCACCTCGCCATCCTTCACCTCGAAGCGCATCATCGGCGCCATCCTCTTCGAGAGAACCATGGACGGATCAGTCCAGGGGCGCCCTACCGCGGAGTACCTGTGGGAGATCAAGAGGGTCGTCCCCTTCCTCAAGGTCGACAAGGGCCTGGCCGAGGAGGACCGTCACGTCAGAATCATGAACCCGATCCCGGGCCTGGACGAGCTGCTGGAGCGCGCCGTCCGAGCGGGGATCTTCGGCACCAAGATGCGCTCGGTCATCCTGGCGGCGGATCCGGAGGGGGTCGGGGCGATTGTCGACCAGCAGTTCGAGATCGCCGAGCGGATCAGCGCCACCGGCCTGGTCCCGATCATCGAACCCGAGGTCGATATTCACGCCGCCGACAAGGCCGAGGCGGAGGAGCTGCTCATCGCGGCGCTCACGGAGCATCTCGACGCCCTGCCCGAGGGCGTCGACGTCATGCTTAAGGTGAGCATCCCGACCGTTGACGGCCGCTACTCCGAGCTCATGAAGCACCCGCGCGTCATGCGCATCGTGGCGCTGTCGGGTGGTTATGAGCGCAGCGAGGCCAATGCACGCCTGGCCCGCAATCCGGGTCTTATTGCAAGCTTCTCGCGCGCTCTGCTCGAGGGGCTGAGCGATTCCCAGAGCCAGGAGGAGTTCGACTCCGTGCTCGCGGCGACCGCCGAGAGCGTATACGAGGCGAGTGTCGCCTGAGGCGGGCGCGGCCGAGTCTCCATGCGCTGTTGCGGGCTGAGCCCGCGATACCGGGTTGTCTCTCCCGGTATCGCGGGCCCCTGCCATCGAGGGGCCTCTCTCCTCCGGGGTCCCTAAATGCCCGGAGGGAGGCGATGCCCTCCCTCGCCGGAGCGAGCGTCGGGGTTCCCTGCAACCCCGACGACTCTCGGTACGAGCCGGTCCTCGGGTTCCCCAACCCTCACGGTCCGTACCGTCCGGCGGCAGTTACTATGAAAGCGGACAGACCTGAATATAGGCCTCTATTAACCTGTGAACACCCTACGAGTTTCGGGCGTCACTTTCAGGCTGTCGCGTACGAAGCCGTGCGCAGGCGTCGACGAGAAGAGGCCGCGATGGTTGTGCGCGCGGCGGGCGCCGGCCACGCCTGCCAGGCGCCGCGCTCGAGATGGACGGCCCCCCAGGTCCGCAGGTACGGGTTCAGACCCCACGCCTCCAGGAACTGCCAGGGTCGGTCGTTGCGGAGCCGGGTCTTGACCGAGACGCTGAATCGCACATGCTCGAGCTCATCGAGGCGCACCGGCCCCTCCAACGCGTCCAGTTGCGCCAGTCCCGGTTGACGCGCCGGCCGCTGGCGTCCCGGGACGTGCTCCAGTTCCCGGACGTAGGCGTAGGCGTACGCCACATGCCGCACCTCGATATGCCTGCCCCGCCACATGGCCCGTACGCGCGCCACCGAGAACGTGCCGTCGAGCTGCGAGGTCGCGATCGGTTCGGTCATCCACCACTTGCTGTAGTTTCGGTCGATGCCGAATCCCGTCGGGCACGGATAGTAGGGGTCCGCCTTCAGGACGGTCACCGGCTCGCGGTACACGCCGTCGCGGTCGTGGAACACGGAGGCCTTGAACGGCACCCCGCCGTGCACGGCGAAGGTCTGCCCCGATGCCGGAACCGGTCCGACGAACGACGGCGTCCAATGGGGCAGCGACACCTCGGGCGCCGCTCCGGCGGCGCCCGCCGCGGTGCCGTCGAAGCCTCGCGGCAGCACCACGCGCCAGTCCATGAACCTGTCGGGCACCGACGCCGTCAGCTCGCCGTCGGCTCCCGTCAGTACCCGGGTCTGCTCCACAACCACCTGTGTCAGCCTCGACAGCCTCACCCAGTCGCCGAGCGCGTCGCGCTCATCCGCGCTCACCCGGGCCGTGTCGCCCCACACGTCGAGCAGACGTACGCGGGTGCCGTCGAGCAGTGCCGTCGCCGCAGCTCGGAAGCCGTCGACGATGGCCTCCCGGGGCAGTGCCATCCCCCAGGCGCCTCGGTCGGACATGGCGGAGAAGCCCTCCGGGCAGGCCACGGTCCGCGGGACCAGCAACGACCACACCGCTCCGGCGGGGAGCGCGTACAGGTCGAAGTCGCTGCCCCAGGACTGCCCGGCGGACTGCCACCTGGCCGACGAAGTGTCCCACCGAGCCACCATCCCCCCCGGGAGGAGCTGCTGCGACTGCGTCTCGCCGCTGGCCGCGAGGGATGCTGAACGCGCGTAATCGCCCACGCGCACAGGACCCGACAGCGGCGGCACCACGGCGCCGCCCGCGTCCTCGCCTGCTCGTACCTGCGGGAGTCCTTGCACTGTCATCATCCTTATGTGCTCGTGCGGCGCCGCGCTCGCCGCCGCGGTGCCGGAGTGGTTGTTCGGAGAACACCGGTCGTGCTCAACACCGTTCGGCGCCGTGCGACGTGTCGGATCCGCACCGTCGGAGGATCCGGTACCACGTTAGCGGTTCGTTACCGATGGACGCATCTCCTGATGGACTCGTGATGGCCTCGGGTCCGGTACACCCCAGCGGTCTTAGGCCGCCATCGGCCCGTGACGCCGTCGGGTGGACCTCCCGCCCAGATTCTGAGCCGGACCGCCGAGCAGACCCTCCCGGCTGCAGACGTCGATAGTGGCGCGGATGCCCTCGACGGCCGCCACCAGCCGGTCGCCCCAGGCTTTCTCGTACTCCCCCGTGGAGACCCGGTCCTGGGGATTGCCGTCGTCGATCTCCGAGCGAAGCCGGCGGCTCAGGACGCCCGGGTCCAGGTCCACGGCCCTGCGCACTCCCGTCCAGGCGGCGTCCGGATCCGAAGGCGAGCCCGCCGCCGTGTCCCGATATTCGTCGAGTGCCTCGACGAGCGTGATGACGACCGGGTCGGCGCTCAGCCGGCACAACCACTGGTCGGCGGTCCCGCGCGACCGTCCAGGATGGAGCCCCAGCAGGTCGAAGAGCATGGTGTGCAGATCGGCCAGTCCGAGCTCGCACAGAGGTTCCTCCGCTCCGCTCTCCCGGCGCTTCGGCGGATGATCGGGCTCGAGACGCTGCAAGTCGAGGATGAGGATGTAGAGCCGGCTGAGACCGGCGGCCAGACTCGCCAGCACCTGGTCGCGGTTCGTCACCGTCAGGCGGCCGCTTCGGATGGTCCTCAGCCCGTCGTCGATGAGATCGTTGGAGGAGGACGCCTTGAACTGCAGTTCGAGGTGCTGCTGCATTGTCAAGTCTGTCGTTACCACGGCGTGATCATAGGGCTGCGCGGAGCGCGTACGGCGGACGACGCGCGGAGCGTCTCGGACTGCGTCGCGCACGCGTCCGCTCTACCGCCGTGGCGAGTGCGCCCGTGCGTCGCGCACGATCGCCCCGCGGGAGGAGGGCGGAACCCGGCGCCGTTGACGGGTCCCATGCCTTTATGTTCTCACATAACATGTAACCGTCCTGTGACGTAGGTTATGATGAGGGGCTCTGCCTGACGGTGGGTCAGTTTCTGCAGCCGTTTCGGGACCGAGGTCCTCCTCTCCTCGACGGACCGTCGAACGAATCATCGGCGTGCTGCCACGCGCGACGCCATGCGCGGCTCGCCAGTCGGATTCGCGCGCGGCGTGACGGGGCGGCGCGCGCGACCCGTCGGGGCAGCGACATCCGCCTTCCAGTGGCTACCCTGGGCCTGTGAGTCCGACGCCATCACGTGAGCTGCATCCTGACCAGCCCTCTGAGCAACGGGTCGCTGTCATCATCCCGGCGAGGGATGAGGCGGATCGCATCGCCGCCACGGTACGAGCGTGCCGCTCAGTGCCTCGCGTCGATCTCGTCGTCGTCGTCGATGACGGATCCACCGACGGCACCCAGGATCACGCCCGCGCCGCTGGCGCGGTCACTGTCCGTCACTCCGTCACCCGCGGCAAGGCGTCCGCCCTGGAGACCGGCGCCAGCGTGGTGGGGATGCGCGACTACGTGGACGGACCCGCCCGTCTGCTGCTGTTCATCGACGCCGACCTGGGCGACTCCGCCGCCGCCTGCTCCGAGCTCGTCTCCCCGATCGTCGACGGCGTCGCCGACATGGCCATCGCCGTGCCGCCCAAGCAGGTCGGGGCCGGCGGCCGCGGCCGGGTCGTCAGGGCCGCTCGCTCCGCCATCGCCTCGACCACCGGATGGGCTCCGGTGGCGCCATTGTCCGGACAGCGGTGCCTGACTCGACGGGCCTACGAGGCGGGTGCGCCACTGGCCGAGGGGTGGGGCGTCGAGGTGGGCCTGAGTATCGACGTGCTCGTGGCCGGGATGACGGTCATCGAGGTCCCCTGCGACATCACCCATCGCGTGACCGGCAACGACCCGGCCGGCAGGCTGCACCGCGCCTCGCAGTACAAGGACGTCCTGCGGGCGATTCTCGGGCGCCGTCTGCGTCGCCACCGCGTGCCGTCCAAGGCTTTCGACGAGGCCGTGCGCAAGCAGTCGCCCTTCCACGCCTACCGGGCCTGGACCGGGCCCGCCGATTCGGCCGCCTGATCGGGCGCCGTCCGCCCGCCGCGATCAGTCGGGCGCCCCGGCCCGGTCCTCCCGTCCATCCCGTTCGCCCCGGCGGGCCGCGGCGCGGGAGCCGCGAGTCCGGCGGCGAGGACCCCGATGAGAGCCGGAAGAGCCGCGGCCGCCGAGAAGCAGAGCATGGTGAGCCCGGAGTCGTTGACGGCCACCTCGACGACGGCCAGTACCGTCAGCGCCCGCCCGAGCGGTCCCAGCCACTGCGGAAGCGCTCCGGGAACCGTCAGCCACGTGTACGGCCCCTCGCCCCGACGGGCCTCGCGCACTGCACGCACTGCCCACCACGCGCTGAGCGCCGCGATCCCCGATCCGACGGCGAGCGCCGCCACCGCCAGCGGGCTCGACCTGAAGGGCGCGACGAGGGCGGTCGCCTTGCGCGCGATCGTGGTACCGGCGGTCCCGTCGAGCACCTGCCTGACGAATCCGCCCATATGCGTGCCCGACCCGCCGAAGAGGAAATCGGCCGCCCCGAACGCGCCCACGATGCCCACCGCGGCCACCGCGATGACGACCCACCACGTCCACCCCGGGCGCGCTCCGGCCAGACCGGCCGCCAGGACCGCCAGCGCCAGGACGAGGGTGAGCGCTCCGCCGACGTCGGCTCCCAACGCCGGCGCGCCGTCCACCACTAGTGCCAGGACGCCGGGAACCCCCACGCCGAACCCCACGAGCACCCGCCGCTCCCGGAACCCGCGTCGTGCCGCCGACGGGCCGACCCACGCTGCGATCGCGACCAGAAGTGCCGCGGCGGCCAGCGCGAAGGCGGTGTTGGACACTCCGTAGAAGCGCCCGGCGACGACGGCGTTCATCCCCAGCGCCCCGTTGAAGCCGAGGCGAGCGCCTGTGGCCCCGTCCACGAGAATGACCGCGGCTGTGACCGCGGGCGCCATGAGACTCAGGAGCATGCGGGGGGTGCGCGTCGGGGAAGAGGAGGAAGAGGAGACGGCGGGGGCGGTGACGTCCACCGGCGCGGCCGGTGCATCGGGGCCCGCGAGCGGTCGGCGCGATGCCCTCCGCCGCCGCATCAGTCGTTCGGCGCCTGCGGCCGCCGCGCGCCCCGCCCGCAGCAGGGCGGCCAGGCCGGCCGGAATCACGAGCGCCCAGCCGAGCGCGAGGCCGATGACCGCTATCGGTGCGCTGTCCCCGGCCCGCCACCAGGGCAGCATGTTGGCCAGCCACATCCCGGCGGGGAGCGCCGTCACCGGGAGGGCCGCCCGGGCGATGACGAGCGGACGGCCCCTTGAACTGATTGAACTGACCGGCGGCGCCCCGTCGGCCTCGTCCGTCTCCGTCGCCGGACCCGTCGCGGCCCGCCGGTCGTGCAGCGCCCGCCCCGTTCCGACGAGCAGCGTCAGAAAGGCGCCGATGAGCACCAGGGCCGTCGGAATGACCGTGCGCTCGGACGCACGGGCGTGACGAGCATTGTCAGCCAGCGTCCGTGCTCGTGCGACCCCCTCTGCGAGGACGTCGGCTCCGGCTCCGTCAGCGCCCTCGGTCGCCTCGCGGGCGCCGGTGTCGGCGACGTCGGGCATGATGAGCGGTGTCCCGAACGCTCCGGCTTCGGTCCCGGTGAGGGCCCGGAAGAGCGTCGGGGCGAGGTCGGTCGACTGGATCAGGCCCGGCTGGTGCGTGGAGGCGCCGATGATGAACCCGTTGTCCGCTCCCGCCGGGGAGGTCGTTTCCGCAGGCAGGACGGCCATCTGGGGCCCCGGATCCGTCGCGTCGGCGACCGAGGCGATCACCACACGCGTGCCAGCAGGGGCGGACGCGAGGGTCTCCTCCAGGGCAGCGGCCAGGAGGAGGATCCGGTCGCCGTCGGAGCCCCCGGGAGGGCTGTCGGCCGCAGTGGTCGTGCCGGCCGTGTCGGATGCCCCGTCGGCCGCGTCCGCGGTGTCGACGAGGATGAGGTCGGCCGGGTCGGCGGCGGTCAGGAGCTCGGACAGAGCGCCCTCGGCGGGCGGGCCCCCCTCGTTCGTCAGAGCCAGGATCCCGCCGCGGCCGACGGCCGCCATCGTCGTGTTGGTGCGGTTCAGGACCCCGGCGAGGGCGCCGCCCGCGGTGGTGCCCTCGGCCGCGGACGTCACGGTCCCGGTCCGGTCCGCCGGCCAGGCGCACGCGCCGTCCGGGTGCTCGGCGGCGCGCATGCGTGAGCCGGCTCCGAGCGTGAGCCAGCCGTCGGCCGGGCACGTGCGGTCCCCGATGGTGCGGGTCACGAGGTTGACCGGTTCGGCACCGCCCGCGTAGGCGAGCAGGGCCTCGGCCGCTCCGGCGGTGGCGGAGTCGTCGACCTCGGCCGCACCGCCTGCGCCGTTCGTGCGGTCGGCGTCATCGGGGGCGCCGGAGCCCGCGGCGGCCAGGACGTCAGCCCATGTCAGGTCGGTGGTGCCTAGAACGACGAGGGGCGCGCGCTCGCCCCTCTCCGCCGCGGTGGGACCGGCGACCGAGGCGGCGGCGCTCGTGGAGGCCGCATCGGGTCCCGCTCCGGCATCCCGAGTCCCGGCCGCGTGCGCCGCAACGGCGAGCGCCGTGCCCACCATGGTGGCCACCAGCCCGACGACCAGCGCCAGGACGAGGATGTAGACGACCGTGCGCACGAAACGCTGCTGCCGATTCCTCCTGGGGGACGAGCTCATGCTGTTAGCGTACGTGAGCCCGTGGCCCCGCTCCGACCGGTGCGCTCATGCGTAGCGACGGGCGACGGACGCTGTTTCGGCACCGTAGGAGGCCCCGAAGAGGAAGGCGTGGATGATGAGCATGTGGAGCTGGTGCAGGCCCACGCGCTCGCGCCACCCGGCCGCCAGGGGGGAGACTTCGTCGTAGCCGGCATAGATCCGATCCAGGTGCCGCTGGCCGAACACGCTCAGGGCGGCCAGGTCCGTCTCCGCGTGCGCCCCCTGGGCGAGCGGGTCGATGAGAACGCCGACGACGTCGCCCCGGCCGCGACCGCCCGGGATGTCGGTCTCCGGCCCGTCCTCAACCGGGCGGGCGGCGGGGCGGGACGGACCCCGCCCCGCCCGCGGCGGCGCCCAGTCGATGGTCCCCCCGGGCACCCACATGACATTGCCGGTCCACAGGTCGCCGTGGGTGCGGGCGACGGCGACCCTCTCCCCGCGCTCGCGGGCCGCCTCGACCTGCTCGCCGACCCGCACGACCTCGTCCTTGGAGCCCACCAGGACGCGGGTGTCCCCGGTTCCGATGAGACCGACGCCGTGGCGCCGCGCCCATGCGTCGACCGCGGGACCGACCCCGATGAGGCGCAGCCTCCATCGACCGCCGGCGAGCCCCAGTACCTCCTCGACCGGTCCACGGAGCACGAGCCGGCCCCGGTTGAGCACCAGCAGCCTGTCGGCGTAGGCCTCCGCCTCGCTCAGGTCGTGCGTCGAGGCCAGGACCGCCACGCCCTCGTGGCGACGGCGCCGGAGGAACTCCCACAGCTCGGCGCGCGCGACCGGGTCGATCCCACTGGTCGGCTCGTCGAGAACCAGGGCGCAGGGACGCCCGATGCACGCCAGGAGGACGTCCAGCCGCCTGGCCCACCCGCCCGACAGGGAGCCGACCGGAGTGCTCATGTACGCGTCCAGGCCGAGCTGGGAGACGATCTCGGCCACCGGTCCGGGATCGTCGTACAGGCACGCGGCGGCGCTGACGGCCTCCCTCACCTTGAGCCGCTGGGGCAGGCCCGCCTCCTGGAGCTGGACGCCGATGACCATCCGCTGCGCCCCCGACGGCCGCACGCACCGGCCGGCGACGCGGACCTCGCCCGAGGTTGGCGGGCGCAGGCCGGAGACCATCTCCATGGCGGTGGTCTTGCCCGAGCCGTTGGGGCCCACCAGCACGACGATCTCACCGGGCCCGACCGAGAAGGAGACGTCGTCCAGAGCGAGCGCGTCGGCACCCGGATAGCGCTTGGACACCCCCTCCCACTGCATCACGTGCCGCCCGGCGGGAGCGGCGTCGCCGATCCTCCTGCCTCCCGACGACGGCGCCCGCCCTTCCGGTTCTCGCGCGGGTACACCTTTCATGCCCAACCTTTCGTAGATACAAACCGATTTGTATAACAAACCATGAGAGCAGGTTACCTCGTTTGGTTTGAAACACAAACTCATTCGTGCAGGAGACTTGGATCCCGCGTCCCGGTCCCGCACGCGCGGGCGCGCCTCGCCGGGGAACGGGACGGCGGTGGCGGCGAGGAGATCGGCAGCAGTGCGGTCCGGCGCGCCCCGCGTCGCCTCCACCGGGCCTCTACTGCGCCAGGCGCTTCTCGACGGCGGCCACCGCCCGGGTCGCGTCGCGCTCCGCCCGGGCCGAGGGCGCGGTCCCGCCCAGCCACAGCAGGCCCTCCCCCACGGGCCGCACGCCCACCACGCGTCCCCGGTCGACCAGGAGCGGGCGGAACATGCCGTTGGACGACGGGCAGATGAGCCGCTCGCCGGAGGCGTCGGTCAAGCAGCTGCGATCCTTGTAGCCCACGTGAAGCTCGTCGAAGGAGGGCAGGAACAGGGTGGCCTGGGCACTGCGGCGGTGCGCGGCCAGGAGGTCAGGCAGGTCGGCGCGCGCGTAGCAGGTACCGGGTGCG
>ERZ772945.2704-NODE-2704-length-10520-cov-3.092403_pt1 | contig 10520 bp, 7 predicted proteins | sample MGYA00511681_ERZ772945 | MGnify/ENA primary metagenome ERZ772945 (study PRJEB29015, sample SAMEA2737943) | human oral metagenome | biome: human oral; feature: human-associated habitat; material: dental | place: China | collected 2143 ... | reverse complement strand
CCAATCATCATATCCCCAGTCGGGCGAAGGCACGATACCTGATATACGTCCCGAGTCATTCTGGTTGTCTGATATGTCATCAAGCCACTTCTCATAAAACTGAACGCCGTCAAAATTCATCAGTGCCACGTCCATACTCATATGTGCATCGGCCGTCCAGCCGTTCTTTTCGCGTTGCGGACAGTCGGTAGGGATGCTCATTAAATTGGATAAATACGATGCGATGGTGGCGTCGGATATTTTGTTCAACAGCTCGTTCGAGCACTCAAAATGCCCGGTACGCTGCACGTTAGTGTGGAAAAACTCGGCCGTGAGGCTCTCTTTTGTCAGATGAACAGGGCGCGAACTGTGTACCTCGACATACTGGAAGCCGTGATAGCAGAACATAGGCTCAAGTTCTTGCCGGCTGCCATTGAGGATGTATGTGTCGGTTTGGAACTCCTTATCCGGCACAGGCGAGTAGTAACAGGCTATGTTTCGCATTTCCAAACGGCCGTCGTTGCGTTTCATTTCGCCATGCTGAAGCGTGAGCTTTGTACCTGAAGGGCCCTGCACTTTCAGCTTGCAGAAGCCCGAAATATTCTGGGGAAAGGAATATACAAAAACGGTATCGCCCCACGATTGCATACCCGTGGCCTTAAAACGCCGGCTTATTTGTATGGCCGGCATTTTTTGAGCGGTCATCAACGGCGACGGAGCCGCTACCACCATAGCGCGTTGCCAGCTGCTGTCGTCGTAGGAAGGTTGCTCCCATCCTGTTTTTTCGAGGCGCGAATCGTATTTGTCTCCGGCGTAAATATTGTTGACAAGATAAGGTCCTGTCGACGTTTTCCACGTGTCGTCAGAGCAAATTTCCTGCACCTTGCCGTTGTCAAACTCAACACGCAGCAGGCAGGTCATACGGGCACGGTTGCGCCATCGTGCCACGTCGAAGCTCCAGGTGGCTACCTTTCCTATCGCGTTGTAGAAACCGTTACCCAACACGGCCGTAATGACATTGGTGCCACCGTGCAGCATCGGCGTAACATCATACACGCTATACAGGTTGCGACGGTCGTAGTGGGTGTAACCGGGGTTCAGCAAATCGGCCGAAACGGCACGCCCGTTCAGCTTAAATACGCCATAGGCGGCTGCGCTGTAATAGAACCTCGCGCGCTTAATACGACGGCCGTCGATGTTGAACACCTTGCGGAACATGGGCGCAGGCTCGAAGTCGCGGTGGCGTGAATCGGTAATCCATACGGCGTGCCAGTCGGCCTGATTCATCAGTGCGGTCTCGAAAGGCTCTATGGAAGATTCAATCTTCCGGCCGCGACCGTCCCACACCGTCACGCGCCAGAAGTAGCGTTTAAACGATTGAAGACCGGCATCATGGCAAACGGCGCACGAAATATCTGATGTAATTACGCCCGAATCCCACACCACAGACGCACCGTTACCGCGGGCAAGCTGCAGCGAATCGGTACCTGCCACAACACGATATTTACTTTGTTGCAAGGGCTTTGCCGACTGGATATTCCACGTCAGGCGCGGCGAGGCTGCGTCAATACACAGCGGACGCACGCCATATTCGCAGCGCATGCGCGTAATTTGCTGTGCCGTGGTGCTGCTTCCTGCACACAGCAGGCTGCCCGTGACGAGCAACTTGCAGCAGGTTTCAAACAGGTTTTTATGACTTTTATGCATAGAACTTTTAATTTGACTGGTTACAGGCTCTGAGGTTTAGTAGATAGTGCAATGCAAACTAAGCTCTTCGGGCGGGAAATCATCGTCGGCATGGGTTTGCCGGTATTTAATATTCTTCACCAGAATACGTACGGCTTCGCTCGCAATTTTTTCAACAGGCATACGGGCTATCTGCATGGAAGGGGCGATACACTGGAAAGCAGGCATGCCGTGAATGCAGGCAAACTCGTAGCCTGCCAGGCTGATATGGCGGGCATAAAAATACTCAAAGGCGGCCAGACACAGAATATGGGTGGTGAAAAAGAACCCCTGAACATCGGGGTTATGCTTGAAAATACGGTCTAAAACCGGGAAAATGCCTTTCTTGTAATCGCTGAAATTCACCTCGCCATAAAGGCTGGCATCCAGATCTATGCCCGATTCCAACAGGGCACTGCTATATCCTTCGCGACGCATATTCATGGTACGGAGGTGCGAATTGGTGGTAATGATGGCTATCTTACGGCACCCACGGGCTACCATATTGCGCACAAGCTGGTAGCTGCTTTCCTCGTTATTCACGATAACATAGTTGGTTTTTATCTCGGGATAGTATCTGTCGAAGAGTACAAACGGAAAGCGTTCGTCCATCAAACGGTCTATCTCGGAACGTGATATTTTTGTGGGAGCGAGCACAATACCGTCAACCTGTCGCGACTTAAACATCTGAATGAGATGCCTTTCCCGCTCCGGGTTCGACTCAGAATTGCCTATCATCACGTAGAAATTTTCCTTTTCGGCGGCCTTTTCGAGGTTACTCGCCACCTCCGAATAGAACGAATCGGTAATGTCGGGGATGATAAGCCCGATGGTGCTCGTCAGGCCCGTGTTCAAACTGCGGGCTATGAGGTTGGGCTGGTAGTTCATTTTGCGGGCCATTTCGTGCACACGGGCCTGCATACCGGTGCTTATACCACGCTCGTTGCCCTTGCCGCCGAGCACCCACGACACTGTGGTTTTCGATACCTGCAAGGCTTCAGCTATGTCTTTCAGTGACGATTTCATGCTTCTTCCTGATGTTTTCCAGGCTGCTTTACACTGCTGTTTCTCCGCAAAAAGAATTGCGGAGAAACACCTTTATTTTAATATATGTTCCACCAGCGCGAAAGATGGGCACTCGGTGTAACCACGGTTATCTTGTAAAACTTCGATTGGGGCAACTTGTTCTTGTCGATGGCGAACCGCCCTGCCGACGCTTTCACGCTGCCCATCAGTTGCCATTCGTCGTGTCCGCCCGTAGCAAAGTTGTTGGTTGGAGCGACATAAACCGAGGCCGTTTCGGAAGCATCGTGGCAGTCCCACGTCACCACAATCTGGTTGTCATACTTGGTTGCAAACAGGTTTGTGATGCCCTGGCGGCCGTAGAACGACATACCGTCCTGCTCGAAAGCCACGTCACGCGGCACCTCAAAGCCCATCCACTTGCAGATGGTGGGGTTAATGTCGACGTGGCTCAACGACCATTCATTGAAGTGGGCGTTGACATGCTTGAGGTTTGTCGACACCCACACGGTGCGTTCACGCGATGTTTGCCCGCCGTGCCCGTAGCCATCGACGTAGCGTCCGTGGTCGGTTGTAACGATGACAAGCCACTCTTCGCCATACTTTTTTTCGCGGAACTTCACGGCATCCCACACTTTTCGCAGCAGGCTGTCGGTCTTCATCACATACCTGTCCGAGTAAGACCCGCTGCCATAGCTGTGGAAAGCATCGTCGGTATACCAGAGATAGAGCCACCCCAGGTCCGGAGCCTCGGTGCGAATGCTGCGTGCAGCATCGGCCGTTACCTGGCAGTCGTAATCGTAAACCTCCAGCATGTCCTTCTTTTTGGGGAAGCGAACCGAATCGAGATCGTAGCCGTCGTAGACATAATCCATCTTCATGTTGCCGGCTTCGGGCTTGCCGTCGCCAAGGAGAATGGTGCGGTTGTCGGTCCATCCCGAATAAATTGCCGTTGTAACAGGACGCTTCTGGTTCTTCGCTATGCGGAAAATATTCCAGTAGTTATAGTTAATGTGTATATTCTCGTTGCCCTGAACATTGTGCTTGTTCATCCATGTGCCGGTGAGAATGTTGGTATATCCGATGGCCGATATGGTAGGAGTTTGCGAATACATGCGTATTTCGCCGCCGCAATAGGCACGGTGATAGTGGCCCGTGCGGGCAATATCCATGATGGTGGGCGGCTGGAGACGCTCGATACAGTCGGCAGGAATGCCGTCGATAATGACGAAAAGAGCCTTGCGTGTCTTGCCGACAGCCGACAGAGCCGACAATAACATTACTGCCAAAACAATTCTTTTTACAGGTTTTCTCATTTTTAGGTATATATATTACTTAAACGGTTAACTGGCGCAAATATAAGCTTTAAGGTTCAAATATTATGCGTACGTTAATAAAAATTTACGTTAATTAATTGTGTATAACGTTTAGTTGTCAAGCCACTGCATCCTTATTATATAGGTACCCTTGCGCAGAAGACCTGTCACAACGGGGTATGAGCGAAATAAATACAGCATCATGCCTTTAGCTTACCCGCGTTAAGTTCGCACCCCTGCCCTCTTAAGCATACAGCTTTACTGTGTAAAGCAAAAAGGCGGACAGCATAAAAAACCGGCAGGTGCAAAACAAGGGAACCATAATTCCGGCATAAAGGTGCAACCCCGGATATATCAAAAAGTTACCATACCGGCATCAGATATTTGCCATTACGGCGCAATGGGCCGACAATTACGGTGTAATGGTATTGTGTTTACATCGTAAACGGGTCGCGATTACGCCGTAAACGCGTTGCAATTACGCCGTAAAGGCAGCCGGAAACCGTCAAAAACAAACCTGTTTACGGCGTAATCGCAAAACGATTACATCATAAACGCAACGCAATAGTGCCGTAAAGGGAAATAAAAATCTGAATGATTGAAATTTCATGCCTTAATCATAATCCAACGGAAATTAACGGAACCGGGAGGATAAATTCTATCAGGAATAGATGAAAAAAGCATGACTGAACGGTAAAAATGTCAAAAACTTTCGTTTTTTACAATCTTAAATCTCCCTTTTATTGCCATTTTGCCTTTGTTTTCCATGCCCGAAAACAGTACGATTACGGCGTAAACGCACTGTTTTTTCAGCACAAAAACGGGACGAAACTGGTTATGTTTTCGTAAATAGCTTATAATAAGCCGTTTACATTTCTCTCATTTTTGCGATATTTGCAGCCGGCAGGGGAGTTGCTCAGCTACACTGAAATTTCAGACTATCAGCGTAAGCATGCTCCATTATAAACATATATTAAATATCAAACTCGTTTTTATTAATTATCATTAAAACATGATTTAATCTGCTTAAAAAAGTTGCAGCGTACTGATTTTTTCTTTAACATTGCAGCAGATCACCGTTTAACCGTTAAAGCTACCTTGTATGACACATCAGAAGCAAACGGAACGGGACAGACGTAAAGCCACGGTTTATCAGCGAAACTGAAATACTGAAAGCGCAGGATAAGTGACATTTGCCTCTCTTATAACAACCTGAACACCACTGAACACACACAGGGCGTCGCTAAAATCATCCATCAAACGCCGCCCGGCAAGCGAAAAATGCGGATAAAACCGCCACAAAGCGTGAATAATACCGCAATTAACCAAAAACGAATAACACTAACTCTTAAAACAACAGTATGAAAAAACTATTTACCTTTACGCTGGCTCTCATGGCGTCGACAGCCTTATGGGCCGTAGAAGACGACATCAACGAGTATGTAAACAACAATGCCAACTTCATGGGCATACCGTCACAGTCGCGCTGGTGCGACCATAACTCGGGCACATCCGACCCCAAAGCCTATGGCCATTACTACCAGTGGGGCAACATTCACACGCAGGGCACCTACAATGCAGCCTCTTATGGCAACATGTACACGGAGATAAACACCACCGATATTGCCGGATGGTATGCCAACCCCCACTGTTGGGACGTTGCCATGTGCTACGGAGAGACCTGGCTTAAGTCGCCAACGAAGGCACAATGGGAGGAGCTTCTCGAAACCTGCACATGGACATGGTCGGACGACGACAAGGTATACTACGTGCAGGGACCCAGCGGTTCTACCATCATTCTGCCCGCAGCAGGCTACAAGGACGGCCGGAACACGAAGAAAGAAGGCACTGACGGCTACTACTGGACGACAACACGCAACGAGCTGAACACCAATGAGGCCTACTGTTTACACTTTACCAAGGATGTAAAGGAGATTATAACGATGGACCGTGCCCTCGGTTTGAGCGTGCGTCCGGGCATACCGGGCTACATCTTTGACGAGGAAGCAACGGAGAGTCCGGTGCCATTGGGACAGTATAACGTCTTTGCGACGCTCAAAACAACGGCTGATGAGGACGAGTGGAGACCGTTATGTGTGCCCTTTGCCATTGCAAACGAAGCAGGACAATGCAATTTAGCCGACATCGTCAGCAAGATAGCCGTATTCAAAGGCATTGATAACGGCGTTGCGAAATTTGAATCATTGGGAGCCGATGGCACCATTGTCCGCGGCACACCATACCTTGTTCTGCCTGCCTCCGGCTATAACAGCCCAATGGGAAATCGATTGATTGACGGTGACAACTCGGTGGGAGCTACGACCGAAGGCAACGCCACCTTCCAGGGTTCGTATCATAAAATGAGTGCTCCGGCAGGGACATACGTGTTCAACGGCTTCGCTTTCGTGAAGAGTAACGGCTCACTTGATGTGCTCGCCAACACGGCATACATCACCACTACCGACGCCGGCTTGCCCGAAACACTAAAGTGCAGCGTTGACGGACAGCTGTTAACCGACCCCACCGGCATTGGAACCGTGAAAACAACAGATGCTACGGTCGATGTATTTAACCTGCAGGGTATTCGCGTAAAGGCTAATGTGAAAACCGAAAAAGCACTCGAAGGCCTGCCCACAGGCATCTACATCGCAGGCGGCAAAAAGGTTGTCAAATAATGCTTTCGCGCTGCATACCGTGTAACAGAAAGGTTATTACATGCAGAAAGAAGCGTTTTTAACATTTCCCCGGCACGATATATAAAAAGGGATATGTACTTTTCATAATGGATTTATGTACTTCTTATAATGGATTTATGTACTTCTTATCATAGATTAAGGTACTTTTCATAATAGATTAAGGTTAACAACTGTCGTGCAAACCACCCCACAGCAAACCTCCCTATGGTTGTTTGCGTGGGGTATTCCCAACTAAAAAGCCACGCTATGAATAACAAACACCACCGGTTTTTTTCTTTTTCGCGGATGCGTTACACCCTGGCCGCCCTGTGTTTATGGGCCGGCGTAACCGCCACGACAACAGCCGGCGACACGCAAGTCACCATTTGGAAGAAGCAGGGAGGGAGTATTTCCTACGCCCTTTCGGCAAAACCGAAGATAACCTACAACGCCACCGAGCTGCAACTAAGCACAAACGGCACTACCGTTACGTATCCCGTGGCCGACGTTGAGCGCATTACGTTCGAAGCTGTACCCAGCGGTATCAATCCCATCACACAGCAGGGACAGGGCCACTGCCTCATCACCGTCACGCCTGAAGGCATAAAAATTGAAGGCACAACGCCCAAAGAACCCGTAAAACTGTACACCATTGACGGCCTGCTGCTGCATACGTTCTGCACCAACGGGCAGGGAACACTCGTCATTAAGCAGGAAAACATCGTGCGGCATGCCCACGCAGGGGTGCATGTTATTGTGATAAAGGCCGCACAGTCAACCTTGAAACTTACGCTGCCATGAAACGATTCGTTACTGTTTTTGTGCTGCTCATGGCCACTTTTGCGCTGCACGCACAAACCAAAATGATTATTCGCGACGTCAACGGCAACACAACCACCTACACGTTACAACAGGGAGGCGTTGTCGAATTTGACGAAGGGGGAATAGAAGCCGTCGATTTGGGTCTGCCTTCAGGCACACAATGGGGCTCGTGTAACGTGGGAGCACTGCATCCCGAGGACGACGGGGCCTACTTTGCATGGGGCGAAAAGAACGACAAAACCATGTATAGTTTGTCGCAATACAGCCTTTACGACCATATTCACGGCACTTATCCCTATGAGGAAACGCTCGAAAACATCACCGCTACCGCTTACGACGCTGCCACTTCGCAGCTGGGGCTGCCCTGGAAAATTCCTACAAAGGAACAGGCTGACGAGCTTTTAAAGAAATGTTCGTGGGCCTGGGGCGTCACCAACGGCGTGGCAGGATACACGGTTACCGGCCCCAACGGCAACAAAATATTCCTGCCTGCCGCCGGGAAACGCGTTGACGGGCACGCACAAGACAAGGGAACTGTGGGATATTTCTGGGTTTCAGCCCTCGCCGACAGGAGCGATTTCGAAGCCTTTACCTTAGAAATAAACAGCACAAAACGGGCTGTCGACTACGAAAACAGATACCTGGGATTGCCTGTCCGCCCCGTAAAATAATCCGAAAAACGATTTTCAGAACACGGCTTTTTTCGAATATTCCACTCGCCATACCCTGTAAATTCATCTGAATTACTATGAAAAATCATATTCTTACCATCGTCCCGGCCGCCTTCCTGGCCTTAAATGCCACCGCCCAGACGCAACTGGTTATCCGTCCTGCCAGCGGCGGGATGAAAGCTATACCCGTTCATTCAATCGCGAATATTACGTTTGCCGACGACCGCCTCAGTGCCGTCGACCTGGCCTTGCCGAGCCATACACTGTGGGCAAGCTGCAATCTGGGAGCCGTTTACCCCGATGAGAGCGGCGATTTCTTCGCATGGGGCGAGGCGATGACGAAAACAACCTTCACCCAACAAAACTATAAACATTATATTGCAGGCCATTACGTAAGCCTCGGCACAAACATTTCGGCAGGTCGCAACGATGGTGCCACCGAGGCTTTAGGCAGTCAGTGGGCCTTGCCTACATCGGCACAGCTGCAGGAACTCATCGATAACTGCACGTGGACATGGGGCCGTTACAACGGCACCAAAGGCTACACCGTAACGGGTACCAACGGCAACAGCATATTTCTGCCCGCTGCAGGCAACATTTTTAATGGCAAAACCCACGATAACACAGGCACATGCGGTTTCTACTGGTCGGCCAATTCTGCCACCACGGCATCGAAAGCGCGCTTTCTCGGCTTTAAAAACGGCGAACGAAAATTGCAGGAAAACATGCGCGATTTGGGCTTTTGTATTCGCCCCGTGGCCCATCAGCCCAAAACAAAAGCCCTGTCTTTAAACGTGGGAAGCCCCACAGGAACGCCCCTTCAGGGAATAGGCGTCGAGTTTGACCCCCATTTTCTCACCGCCTGTATGGCTAAAAACGACGGTGCCAGGCCTGCCGACTGGGACAATATTATTGTGCCAAGGGTGAAGAAAATGCGCCCGCACAACTTCCGGGTATGGGTGCTTTCACAGTGGTTTGAGCCGGTAAACGACAACAACGACCCCAATACCACCAACTGGGATGCGCTGAATTTCAACACCCCCGAAATGCAGGCACTGTACAAGGAACTTGATTTGGCCGAAGAAACAGGTGCTGAAGTGACGCTCGTTTTCTGGGGAGCGACGGCCAATACCTGGATGGCGGGCGGACAAACAGGCAACTGGCTCTTCGTCCCTAAAGACTATAACGAGTGGGCTGAGAACTGTGCCATCCTTGCAAAACATCTGATTGATACGAAACATTACACGTGCGTGAAGATGCTTACCCCTATCAACGAACCCAATTTCTACCCCGGTCACTGGCAGAAAATGACGGCAGAGGGCTACGCTTCCATCTGTCACAAGATAGCTGCACAGCTGCAACGCATGGGCATTGCTCATAAAATATCGCTCAATTTAAGCGACAATATCGACAGTGACGTACCGTTTTTGAAAGAGGCCTGCGCGCGAACGGCCGACGTTGCGGGCATATTCAACACCCATTGCTATAAGTTCGGCTACGAGAATACGAACGCAGAGATAGGTGCCTGGGAAAGAACGAACGTTGATTTAGCCCGTGCCGTGGGCAGGAAACACTTTGTAGGCGAGTTCGGAAGCAACCGAACCGTAGCGGCTGCACGCCAAACCGACATCGACTTTTACAGGCGGGGCATACTCATCGACCGCCTTGTGCTGAACTTCTTAAACAACGGAGCCAGCGGCTGCAGCTACTGGCAGCTCTTCGATTCCTGGTATAGTGCCTACGACAGCTACCCTTCTATGCAGCAGATTGGGATGTGGAGGTATGTAAAAAATGCCTATCGCAGCGAGCCTTACTACAATAAACTGAAGTACGATTACGAGCCGCGGCCACAGTATTACGCTTACAGCATGCTCACTTGCCATGTGCGTCCCGGTGCCATGACATACCCCATTGCCACCAGTCAGGGCAATCTTACGGCCTCAGCATTTAAGAACACCGACGGCAAATGGGTGTACGTATTCGCCAATCCCGATGATACGTCGTATACCATCAGCCTGAATAACAGCTACCGCAGCACGTCGGGCACCTTCGATGCCTACCGCTACCTCGCTGCCGAACTGCCTTACGACGACGCGCTGTTAGCACCCGCCGGCCATCTTAACGCCGCCAAATCCCTGCAATACCACGTTCCTGCCACCAGCGTTATTATGCTGAAGGAACGGTAATAAAGTTTTTTCTGGTGTGCACAAGCCCCCTGTCCGGTGTGCACAAGCCCCCTGTTCGGTGGGTACAAGCCCCCTAAGTTAGGGGGTTGGGGGTCTGAACGGTAGCCGAAACCTCCCTTTTTT
>ERZ772945.2702-NODE-2702-length-10531-cov-11.291237_pt1 | contig 10531 bp, 8 predicted proteins | sample MGYA00511681_ERZ772945 | MGnify/ENA primary metagenome ERZ772945 (study PRJEB29015, sample SAMEA2737943) | human oral metagenome | biome: human oral; feature: human-associated habitat; material: dental | place: China | collected 2143 ... | reverse complement strand
GAATTACACCAAAGATGGAAACTGCCCAGAGGTAAGGAAGCATCTTACGAGTAACGGTGTTGACGTCAACCTCGCAGAAGTTTGCAGTCCAAACGTTCTGAGTGTTGGTTGGGTCGCCACCTGCCTGGATGCGCTCTGCAGCCAGGAATGCGCCCATGACAGCAAGAGGATTCAGGGTGTTCAGGCCAATGATAAGAGCTGCGATACCAGAGCCAAGTCCAAACATATTCATAGGTCCACGATACAGAGCCAGTGGCGAGAGGACCGCAAAGAAGATGATGTATGCAATAAGGTTCTGTGGCATGATGCCAAGCAGGAATGGGTTAAGAACTGCCTTAACCGTTGGGTTGGTAACTGCAAGGTAAAGGATACCAATGCCAACCATCAGGATAATTGCAGGACCAGCGTCGGTTACACCGTCATAGCAGGTCTTTGCAAGAAGGTTCATTGCCTTGCTAAAGCTCTTAGAGGTAAACAGTAGGCACCACAGAATACCAACGGTAAATGCTGGGGTAACAGGAACCTTCAAGAAAGCAACAAGCACAATAGGAATCAGTGGAGTCAGCATTGCAAGACCACCGGTAACACCGGTGAGCTGCTTGGAGTTGCTCTGCTCAGCAACTGGAGCGCTGAAGGCAAACTTAATGCCGTTGCGCTTGAACTCAACAACAATCATGATCAAAGTTGCAATACCAGTTGCAACAGCCAGATACACCTCAAAGCCCTGAACCTGAGCAATATCGAGGTTGAAGAGCTTCGCGAATGTTGTCCAGTTAGCAATATTGAGTGCCAGACCAGTGGTAAAGGACATCAAGAAGATACATGCTGCGCTAGCTGCAGGAACACCAACAGAAATCAAAATTGGCAGGACGATTGAGCCAACCATGATGATGGATCCCAAGCCAGAAAGTGTAGTAAAGAGGACAGCCACTGCAATAGACATAATCAAGGTGATTACCAGGGGCTTATCGCCACCAAGCTCTGCGCTCTTCTTGATAATTGTCTCGGTAACACCAGTCTTGTTCATAAGCTGACCCAACCATGCACCAAAAATAACGGCCATGATTGCGGCGCCCATACGAACGGTACCAGCCTCAAATACTGATGTCAGCCAGCCAATTTCTTTTCCGTCGCCGTCTTTTCCAAACATTGGAACGCCCGCGATGACACAAATCAAAATGGCCATCAGTGGCAGGGCAAGCAGAGTTGGGATCTTCTTAGTCATCATCAATGCAGCTACAGCCACAAAGACCAAGAGAATCAAAATACCCTGAACCATGTTTCCTCCTTAGGAACACATTGTTTGATAGCAAGTGCAGCTATCTCTCCTTCAAACAACCTACACGTACTTCTATAGATGCATGAGCACCATGTTGACGACTTTGATGAGCAGACAAAGTCGAGAAACACCTTTGTTCCAGCGCAGCACATAGCGTACTACTTCCCCGCAAGTACCTTGCTGGTTTCTTACGCAAGCCTTACCGATTTCTGGCACATGACCTGCGTAAGTCTTACCAAATACCTACACCGAACTTACTGGATGCCAGCCAGAAACAAGTACTTGTTTCCAAAGCTGGACAGTTTCTGGACAAAGACAGGCAAATCTTAGGGCAGAAACAGCATCTCTAAGTAAGTTTCTTGAAGTCATTCTTGTTACGATCAGTTTTGGAAATTCCTCAAACTGAGCAAATTTTTGTACCAAAAGCGCAGGAGTAGACAGCGCCTTATTTAGCGCGTCTGTCTTAAGCAAAGAGATAGAACCATCTTCTTCAGGTACAGATGCAACTACAGCATCAACAGAAAAAAGACTCTGAACGGCGCTTATAAGATTCATTAATGCATCAAGCTGCAGACCATCTGAGGTAACTAACTGCTGAGTAATATCTGCATTTAGTCCCTCTTTCATTGGAAGAGGAGCGTTATCACAAACAACTTGAGCTACAACTCGCGGTCCAAATGAAAGATGCAAGTACGAAGAAACGTCCTCAATGTTGTCCGTGCTCTCAGCATGAGAAAGGGCAAAGTCACTCTGCTCAAACTGCTTCACCACTACCCTGAAGGTACTCTTTAATGCTTGTACCAGAGAAATTGTTGCCGAATCATGGCCCGTTGAATACATGACGGAAAGCTCTGATTCCAGCACATCACCTTCAAGCAAAACTCCAATTCCCTTAAGAATTGCGCCATCAACAATCAGGTCAGTAAGAGCAGCTTCAATCCCCTCAAGAAGAGTTTCTCCTGAAGGAGCTTCTTCTGATAGTGTGATGCGAGCATGCTCGTTAAGAGTCATGTCTACGAGTATAAGTTCCTGACTCTGGCGAGAAACCCTAATGAGCCCCAAGAGACCAAATTCTGGAGCAAGTTGCAGAAGTGTCTTTGATCTACCTGCAGTTACTACGCGTTCTGAACTTTCTTCAACCATTTTTGACTGAAGCAAGTCTTGGACAATAGTAGTAACGGTACTAGGAGAAAGAGATAATTCACGCGCCAATTCAACACGAGACAGAGCGTTTTTCTCGCACAGTGCTTGAATAACAGCGCGTTTATTGGAATATGCAATATCTTTAGTGTTGACAATTGACATACGTGTCCCCCTCCTCTCCATTTCTGCCTGTACTACCTTATTTCGACTCTCGAAATAAGTCCATCAAACTAAGAAAGGAACGGGACTAACGGTATGAAATTATCGCCAAATGGTCATGTTGAACAATTTTGAAAACGGCGCCGATTCTTTACGACAACTCTTCCAGAATTCGACGCATTTCTTTCTGAACGCCCTGCTCGGTGTTAGGTGCAATGACCTTGGAGGCAATCGTCTTGAGCGCGTAGCGAGCATTGTCCATAACGTACGCAGTACCCGCATAACGCAGCATAGCGTAGTCGTTCATGGAATCGCCAAAGACGGCAATCTCGTCGCGAGAAATGCCATAGTACCTGCGGATCTGCTCAAGTCCTGTGGCCTTGTTCACGCCACGAGGCACCACGTCAATCCACGTCTCGCCGGAAGGCATGAACGAAAGCCTGTCGCCCATTTCGCGCTCAAGAATCATGGCCATGTCCATCGAGCGAGCTCTTGAATCGCAACAAATAGCAGCCTTGATGATGCTGACGTCAGGTGAAGGTGGATCAAATACGCGCTCAGCGTTAGGCAGGTCTTTGTCCAGCTCGCGCACAAACGAGCTCTGGTCATCCAGCAAATACGTGTGCGTGCGGTCATAAACTACCAGGTGAATGCAGTCAAACTCAGACGTCAACTCAAACAGCTTACGAATAGAAGCTGACGAGAAAACCTCGCGGTCGATAACCTCGTTCTCTACATAGACCTGCGTGCCCAGGGAGGCCACGTAGTCAATCTTGTCTGCAACCGGCTCAAACAACCAGCGCAGCGTATCGTAGCGACGACCGGAGCTTGCTACAAAATGAACGCCACGTTTGTACAGCTCTTCAATCAGCTCAAATGTCTCTGGCGGAACCTCGGAATTCTGGTCCAGCAGCGTACCATCCATGTCCGATGCAATGAGTTTAATCATGCTAGTTCTCCATCATAAAACGGGGAGTCTCCCTTGCTTTTGTTGCGCGCACAAGCTCAAGCAGGGCATGTGCAACTCCATCGTCTGCAGACGCGCCTACGTGATGCTTTGCTACCTGCTTGACCTCTGGAATTGCATTTGCCACCGCCACCGAGTGCGGAACTTTACTTAAAATCTCAACGTCATTCTCGCCGTCTCCAAAAACAAGCACCTCTTCTGGAGAAATACCAGTTCTTTCCAAGAGCGTTTCAAAGCCAGTCAACTTGGACACACCCTTGGGCAGCACGTCAAACCACTGAGGAACTACCGACATGGTATATACGTCAGGGCAGGCTGCGGCCACTTTCTGGCGACAGCGCTCCATGTCTTCCTCCGTGCCTGGGCACGCAATTGTTGCGGCGACAAAATCAACGTCGTCTGGAACCTGATCAACAATGCCCGAGACAAACACCAGCTTACGCTCGTAATCGGCGAGAATATCTTTGTCCAGTGGGCCGACAACATATGCCGGGTTAAAAAGGTTAGTCTTCTCTGGATAGCAGACCAAGAACATGTTCTTCTCGTCAGCAAGAGCATCTGCGACACCTTGCAACGTTTTGTGGTCAAAAACGAAGAGCGAGATAGTCTTGCCTTTATACAGCACGCGCTTACCCGTGGACATGACGCCCGTTTGCATGCACGCCTCATCAAGGCTGAAGAGGCGCATCAGCTCAACGTAATCTCGGCCGGTACAGGGGCCAAACGCGATATCCGTTTCTTCCAGGAGCGTGTGAATAGCCTTGCGTGTGAAGTCCGACACGCGTCTGTTGCCAAAAGGCACCAGTGTGTTATCCATATCAGATAAAACAAGCTTAATCACAAACGTCCCCCGTTACTGCATGCTGCGTAGCTGGGCAAACGCGACGGGCGTCACAGCCCAAGCGGACGCAGCTCTACCTAGTTGAACTATGTGCCAAGACGTCAAAGCGATCAATCTTGAGCAACACTTGGTCTAGTCCAATCATACCCGAGAGACGCACCTTTGACGTGTCCGAAGTCCAAATTAGAAGATCTCTAAATCCCGAACCTCGGCGGCCGCCAACCCACTCCATACGCTTAATGTCCTGGTAATTGATGGTAATCTCGTGTCCAAGGAACGGAACCATGACCATCTCATCGTCAAACAGCGAGACTTTGTAGCGGCTCAAGATATACCACGCCATAAACATAACAACCGAGAAGGACGCAAAAAACGCCATAACAATGTCTGGGTTTGGCGTAAACACGTTAACGTAGCAGAGCCAGCCGAGAATAACAGCGATGGCGCTGACAAACGCCATGTCGATAATAAGCGAACGCGTGAGCGAAGCGGGAGTCACATAAGTATCGTGGTGGCTGTGGCGGCGCTCGGAGATTCCGACGTTGCCCGAATGCTCCAAAATCGCAGCGGTAACGGGTGCCGCAACGACAATTATTCCAAACAACACCGCGAGCATTGCGACCTCTCTTCCCCCACGAAAAAAAGAACGATGACCCCCCATAATTATGCTACGCTCCCACCCGCCATTAGTTGACAAGGGTGAACGGGAGCGTAGACGGTAGCAATCAAGCTATGAATGGCAAAGTCGCACGTCAAGCGGTCATGGACGGCACGGGTGCGACGGGGACGGTCGGCGCGGGTGCAGGCGCGGCGCGGCGTGCGTACGTGCGCAGCGTGCGGGTGCAAGCGCTAGCCGCGAGCGGCGAACTTGGCGACGAGCTTCTCCAGAAGGTCAACGGTGACCTCAAGGCTTGGCACGGGAACAAACTCGCGCACGGAGTGAGCGTTGTATCCGCCGGTAGCAATGTTAGGGCAAGGTAGGCCGCGGAACGTGAGCTGAGCGCCGTCGGTACCACCACGAGCAGCAACAGGCTTAGGCTCAATGCCAACCTCACGATTTGCCTCAAGTGCATAATCAATCAGGAACTCGTAGCCGTCGAACTTCTCGGCCATGTTGCGATACTCCTGGTGAATCTCAACACGGACGGTATTCTCGCCATAGCGCTTATTCAGGAACGCGGCGATATCCTGCAGGACCTGCTGGCGATTTGCAAAAATCTGAGCGTCGTGGTCGCGGACGATGTAGCTGAGCTTGACCTCGGACGCGGAGCCCTCGATGGCGATTGGGTGGTAGAAGCCCTCGTAGCCTTCGGTGTGCTCAGGGCGCTCGAAGGCGGGGACCATCTGCTGGAACTCGGAAGCCACGGTGATTGCGTTGATCATGACGTCCTTGGCGCTGCCAGGGTGAACCATGACGCCCTTGAAGTAGACGTCGGCGTGAGCTGCGTTAAAGCACTCATAGTTGAACTCGCCGAGGGCCTCTCCGTCAACGGTGTATCCATATGCTGCGCCGAGTTTGTCCAGGTCAAGCAGGCTTGCGCCGTGACCGATCTCCTCGTCAGGGACAAACGCAATCTTGAGCGTAGGATGAGCGAGCTCAGGGTTGTCGCCCAGGCGCTTGAGCAGGGCGCAGATCTCAGCCACACCGGCCTTATCGTCAGCGGAAAGCAGCGTGGAGCCGTCGGAGCAAATAATGTCCATGCCCACAAAATCCTTGAGGTCAGGGACCTGCTCCTGAGTGGTAGCGATAGTCTTGCCGTTGACGACGCCGGCAACCAGGTCACCGCCCTCGTAGTGGACGACGTGTGGCTTGATGCCCGAGGCAGGCGCGTCGATGACGGAGTCCAGGTGCGAGCAAAGCATCAGTGCGGGAGCCGACTCGGCTCCCTTGGATGCGGCGAAGGTGCCGGTGACGTAGGCGTGCTCGTCGACGGTGACGTCGGTGCAGCCCAGCGCCTTGAGCTCTTTGCCCAGGTAGCGAGCCATCTCGTGCTGAGCAGGTGTGGAAGGCGTGACGGTGTCGTTATCAGGGTTGGACTGGGAGTCAACCTGCACGTAGCGCATGAAGCGCTCGGCGACATCGGGGAGCTGGTTAGGCGTAGTTTCAGGCATAGGTATCCTTTCTGGTTCGAGCAAGGCGACGTGGGTCGAGCGCTGGGGCAGTAGCAGGCGTTAACCAGCCTTGCTGTGTGCGTTGAATGTTGTATGCATTTACTGTACCGCAACTCAAAAAGAATTAAACCTACCTGCACGAACTTTGCATGCACATGCCATAATAATTGCAAGAAATGCGAAAGACGGAGCGCTGTGACAAACGACTTTTGGACACCACGATTTCATCTCTTCCCACCTCAGGGCTGGATGAATGATCCCAACGGACTTTGTCAGTTTAAGTCCGTCTACCATGCGTTTTACCAGTACACTCCCGAGTGGCCTGCCAACGAGCTGCGTTACTGGGGACATGCTGTGAGCAAGGATTTGCTCTCTTGGGAGACACTTCCTATTGCGATTTCTCCAGACGCAGCTTGCGATAAGGACGGGGCGTTTTCGGGTTCGACCTGGATTGAGACACGCAACGCGGCGGCCGGCAACGGTACGGACGGCAACGGTGCGACGGCCGGCAACGGTACGGACGACGACTGCGGACACGGCGTCGACGGCAACGACGGCGCCCACGGCAGTGCAGCGGCCAGCAACGGTACGGACGGCAACGGTGCGACGGCCGGCAAGGTCATGCGGCTCTTCTACACCGGCAACGTTATGGACGAAACGCGCCCAGAAGTCGACGGCATTGACGTCGGTCGAGAGGCCTATGAGGTCATGGTGACCTCTGAAGATGGACTGAATTTCTCGCCAAAGCGCGTTGTTTTGAAGCCAGCCGACTACCCCGATACCTGCACAAACCACGTGCGCGACCCGAAGGTTTGGGAGCAAGACGGAGCTCTCCGCATGCTGTTAGGCGCTCGCGAGAGGGACGCTGCGGCTGGTAACGAGAAATCCGTAGATGAACGGCATGATTCAGGGGCAGTTTTGATTTACAACTCAAATGATTGTGGCGAGTCGTGGACGCTCCACTCGGTTATACGCGGGACTAATGCCTTGGGTCAGCGCGAGGCGTTTGGCTACATGTGGGAATGTCCTTTTTTGGTACAGCTTGATGGCCAGGAGTTTCTTTCTGTATGTCCGCAAGGGCTGAGAGAAGGCGCTGGTACGGGGCCAAGCGCCGATACGGAGCCAAGCGCTGGTACAGGGCTAAGCGCCGGTGCGTCCAAAGGGTTGCGCTTGAACGATTCCGCAAACTTACAAGAGAACGCTTCAAGCGAGCCTCTCGACAAGTGGCAAAACATCTGGCAGTCGGGCTATTTTCCGCTTTCAGAGGGCCAAAAGCTCATCAATGTTGAAACTGTTTCCACCGAAAACTTTGTGCTCTGGGATCACGGTTTTGACTTCTACGCACCTCAAACGTTCGTCGACGATTCTCGCCGAACCATTTTAATCGGATGGATGGGCATCATCGATCCGACTTACCATAGTTATCCTGAGGGCATTGATTTTTGCCACAACTTAACACTACCTCGAGAGCTTTCGCTGTCTGATGGCGGTGCCATTCTGCAGCGTCCTGTTAAAGAGCTTGATGCTAAGCGACGCGAATGTGCAGAATTTGACGCCGATGGACTCGTTGAAATCAATCGACTATCTGCGGATATTGAGATTTCGGACATCTGCGGAGACGGAACTCTTGTCCTCAACGACGTACTTGTGCTTTCTTACTGCAAGGGCATTTTTACCTTACAATTCATTGACGAGGACACCGCTGCAGGTAGAACTCAACGCTCTATAGAGCTAAAGCAGCTCTCTGACCTGCGTGTTATTGTTGACAGCTCTACCGTGGAGATTTACCTGAACGATGGTCGTGTAGTTTTCTCGACGCGATGGTTCCCTGCGTCCGAGCGTCTAACGTTGAACAGCACTTTTGTTGCTTCTGGCTCGCGAGCATACAGCCTAATCGCATAATTCAGTGGATTTGCTTGTCGTAGTCTGGCTTCGACACCAAAGGAATACTACTTGTAGCCACGGATTGACGACGTTATGCATGAAATTGCATATTTCATGCGTTTTATAAGCAAAATATTCACAGAACTTGGAAAATTACGGTTTTTGAGAGTCAAAGCGGTAAAAAATGCGTTTAGTTGGGGATTGAGGAATTTGATTTAACTTTTTATATTTATGTTTGCCCAGGAAAGGAGAAAAAGTTTTAACTATTTCTTTTACTAATTGAGTCAAAACATCTCATTTTTAAAATGAATACTCCAACTAAACGAATTTTTTACCTTTTTGGGGTCCAAAATCGCTAAAAATGAGCCCCAAACCAAAGTTTGGGGCTCATTAACGTGCAAATCTCAGTGTTCACGTCTAATCGCAGGCCGTTCACGGCCGTTCGCGCTGGTCGCAGCCATTCGCGCTGACCGCGGCCGTTCGCGCTGATCGCGGCCGTTCGCACTGACCGCGGCCGTTTGCGCTGGTCGTGCTCGTTCGCCGCACCGTTCGCGGCTGGTTGCGCGCCTGTTCGCGCTACTCGGAAAGGTACTTGGAGAACGCAGCGACCATACCTTCTGCGGTGGTCTGACCAAAGACGTCGGCGGACTTTGCATCGTCCATGAAGATGCCCATCAGGCTCTGAAGCATCTCCACCTGGCCGCCGTCACGCATAATGCCCAGGTTAACGACGAGTTTTGCTGGAACGGTATCGCCGTCGCCACCCATTGGCTCAAAGTTGATTGGGCTAGATGGCTTCACGATTGCGATGTAAGGCTTCTCAAGGTTGACCGGATCAGTGTGTGGAATTGCAATCTCACCTGCAGGAAAAGCGAGTCCAGTTGGATAGTTTTTTTCGCGAGTTGAAATTGCCTCTTTCCAGGTGTCCTTGATGTAGCCGAGGTTGCTCAGGCGGGTCTCGAGCTGGTCAAACAGCTCAAAGGCGTCCTTGGCCTCAATGTCAAAGAAAACGAGCTCGGGCTTTAGGAGCTCAGCGTCGGTTGTAGCCATTGCTACTCCCCTTTCTGTTGCTGGCGGCGCGCTCGCACGCGCAAACCGTTGGGATCTAGTTTTGCCTCGAGGTCGAGCAGCAGCTTGTAGACCTCTCGGGCGTCGTTGCCCTGCGCGTCGGTCATATCGCCGCAGGTCAGATAGAAGCGGCCCTGCAGCGGCGTGGCCTTGTTGATACGCACGTACGAGCGCAGTCCTTGCAGAGCCTCTCGCACGCGAATCTGCGTAATCTGGGACAACTTGTAGGTTGATTTGTGCTTACCCGTCACAAACGTAATTGAGTCTGGGGCGAGAATAACCTGTTCAGGATAGGCATGCGCGAGAAACGCGTTGAGAATCGAGTACAGGCATACCACAACCAGAAAGAGCATCAACCAGCGGATAAATCCGAGTGCAAACAACACAACTGCCGCGATGAGCACGACTATCGAGACGTAGTTGGGTAGCAGCACGTCGATGAGATAGCGTCGGCGGTCGTACGTATACGTGACCGGCTTGGTCGCAGCTGCAGCGTCGGCGCGGGTCGCGGCTGCGGCATCGGTGCGGGTCGCGGCGGCGGCGCGGTCGTCGGCCGACGGGCGCCTGCTGGTTGTATGAGACTTTGAAGTGGACATGGTTTCTCGCCTTTGGGGTCAAGCGGTAAACAGGGAGGCTCGCCAAGTGGAACCTGGACGAGCCTCCTTGCGATGTTTTGTAGGCAACGAGGCCTGCTCGGGATGGGACTAAGCCTCCTGAGCCTCGTGCATTGCTGCAGCCTCCTTGAGGATGCGGTTGCGGTTCCACAAAGCAAGAACGACTGCGATTGCGCCGGTTACTACAACGCCAACGATTGGGTTGATGCTGGAGAACAGGACAAACAGGCCGGACAGTGGGCTGCCGCCGTCGGAAAGGACGGTAATCAGGGAAGAACCAGCAACGCCGGTGCTACCAACTGCAGCTGCGATGTCGAAGCCAGCCTGAGTTGCAGACTGTGTGATGAGTGGAGCAAGAGCGGTGGAGATCAGCAGGCCGATGATGACGGAAACAATGCCGATGATCAGGCCGCGGAAGCCGTTACCCTTGCAGACAGGTACTGCGACTGCGAGCATGTAGGTGC
>ERZ772945.2701-NODE-2701-length-10535-cov-3.962786_pt1 | contig 10535 bp, 7 predicted proteins | sample MGYA00511681_ERZ772945 | MGnify/ENA primary metagenome ERZ772945 (study PRJEB29015, sample SAMEA2737943) | human oral metagenome | biome: human oral; feature: human-associated habitat; material: dental | place: China | collected 2143 ... | reverse complement strand
CGATTTCGCCGCCGTACTCCGCCTCAAGCTTTTCGAGCACGGCGCGGTCGCCGAAGTTCGTGCCTTCCTTCTGCATCGCCTTGGCGACGATGGCAGCGACCTCGTAGCGCGTCATGGGGCGACCGCCCTGGAACGTGCCGTCGCCCATTCCCTCGATGACACCCTCTTTTGCAAGGTAGTCGAGCGCTTCGTACGACCAATGACCTTTCGGTACGTCGGAGAAGCTGTCCGCCGTGGCGGCGAGCGCGACCGAGCTTGCGCTGAGGCTCAGCCCGATGGCGAGTCCGAGCAGTGTGTTTCGTTTCATCCTAACAACATCCCTTTCCTCTGGAAATCCATTTGCAGCTTTTGCTTCCATTAAAAAGTATAAGGGAGTTTTATCTTGAAAGCAATGGATTCGTCGTATTTTGGCGCGTGTTTCCAATGGGGTATTTTGTTTGAATTTATGTATTTAGGTACAATTTTTATATTGGAAATGATAATTTATTCTATTTTACGCGTGATTTGAACTTTTGATATAGACAATCCAATTGCCCCGATGCTCTTTTTTGTTTTTAGAGAAAAGGAGCTCGAGGCAGATCTAGGATTGATTCGGCGGCAGATTGCGCTCGTGCTGACTGGCAGCAGCTTTAGGACGCCAATCGTCGCACATGCGGCAGTCCATTCGCAAACAACGTCACACTAGCGCGTCGGTTCCAACAGAGGCGCAGGGATCACAGGCGGATGCAGCATCGTCTGATGTCGTGCACCTTCTTTTGCCAGATACAAAAAAGGCAGGACACGGGAAATCCGCATTCCTGCCTTTTCGCATATCCAAAAGATGGGTTAGTCGTCCACGCCGACCATGACGGACGTTGCCTTGATGACGGCATAGGCTTCCTTTCCGACAACGAGACCAAGGCGTTCCACGGAACCAAGGGTGATCGTCGAGGTGATCACATGCCCGCCTGCGATTTCGATGCCGATGATGGCGTTCACTGCACCTTTCTCGATGGATACAACTTTTCCTTTGAACTGATTTCTTGCACTGAGCTGCATGACATTGCCCTCCATACACTATAACACTTATGCTTGCATTCAAGAACGCTTAATCGTATAGCATGCTGTGTTTTTTGCGCTATGACATAGGTCACGATTTCATTTTATGGCAGGATTTTTTCAGTTTGGCACGAATTGGAAACAACATAAACTTTATCAATGCTATAGATAAAGTCCATGCATGATCAGGAGGGAGAAACCTATGTCTAACGAAATCTCACGTCGTACCTTTATCAAGGGCGCGGCAGCAGCGGGCGTCGTTCTCTCGGCAAGCGGCTGTTTCTCGTGGAACGGCAGGAACATTCCCGAAAAGGTACGGCGCGGCGACGTGACGTATGATGTGCTCATCATCGGCAGCGGCGGCGCAGGGATGCGCGCGGCGCTTGCCGCAGCGGGAAACAAAGATCGAAAAGTCGCCGTTATGACAAAGCTTGTGCCGACGCGCTCCGCCTCGACGATGGCACAGGGCGGCATGAACGGCGTTACGGGACTCACGGATCCGACGGATTCGATCGAATCGCATGCGTTCGATACGATCAAGGGCGGGGACTATCTCTGCGATCAGGATGCAGTCGAGTATTTCGCTGAACGTGCTGGCAAAAACATCTTCGAAATGGACTATATGGGCTATCCGTACAACCGTCAGGAAGACGGCCATTTCCATTCGCGCAAGATGGGAGGCCATTCGCATCCGCGCGCAGCGTATTTTGAGGATCGCGCCGGCCATGCCATGGTTCACACGCTCTTCGAACAGTGTCTTGACAAAGGCATCGACTTCATCTCGGAGTGCCAGATGCTCGAAATCAGCATGGCAGGCGACAAGCTCGCAGGGGTCATCGCAATGGACATGCGCACAGGCAACTTCATCGGCATTCCCGCAAAGACGGTTCTTATCGCGACGGGCGGCTACGGCCGTGCGTACTGGGTCCGCACGTCGAATCCGTACAGCTCGACGGGCGATGGCATCGTCGCAGGCATGAAGGTCGGCATCCCATTCAAAGATCCGGAGATGGTGCAGTTCCATCCGACGGGACTTTCTGTCAACGGCGTTCTCCTTTCCGAGTCGAGCCGCTCCGAGGGGGCGATCCTGCTCAACAAAAATCGTGAACGATTCATGGAGAAGTATGCGCCTGAAAAGAAAGAGCTCGCGACGCGTGACATCGTCGCGCGCAGCATCGCAACGGAGATCGAGGAAGGGCGCGGCGTCGGCGAGGGGCTGACAGCAGGCGTCTATCTCGACTTTACGCATATCCCGGCGGAGCGCATCCACGAGCGGCTCGGGCAGGTGTACGACCTTTCAAAGCGCTTTGCAGGTGTCGACATCACGAAGGAGCCTGTCCTCATCAGCCCGACTTGCCACTACTCGATGGGCGGTCTTGAGATGGCGGATTTCCACACGGGCGAGACACGCGTGCCGGGCATCTATACGGCAGGCGAATGCAGCTGCGTTTCCGTTCACGGTGCGAATCGTCTCGGCGCAAATAGCCTTTCTGAGGTTCTCGTCTTTGGTCATACGGCGGGCGATGGTGCAGCGGCTTATGCGAAGGGCCACCCGTACGAGGGCAGCCAGGACCAGCTTGCAAAAGACTGTGCAAAATGGAAGGATCACTTCGATGAAGTGACGACCCGTCCACATGAGGGCAATCGCACGGTTCCGGAGATTCGCGATGCCATGGTTCAGACGATGTGGTTCAAGGCAGGCGTATTCCGCAACGGGCCGCAGCTTGAAGAAGCGGCAAAGGAACTTGCCAAGCACGAGGAAGATTACAAAAGGTGCTATGTCGGCGATCCGAGCCATGTCTACAATACGGCATTTGAGCAGTATGTCGAGCTTGGCAATCTCCTTCAGATTTCGCATGCGATCGTGCAGGGTGCGATCGCGCGCAAGGAGAGCCGCGGCGGTCATACGCGCCGTGATTTCCCGAAGCGGGATGATGCGAACTTCCTGAAGCATACGCTTATCTTTAAGGATGAAACCGGCTATCGTGCTGAGTACAAAGATGTCGTCATCACGAAGTATCCGCCGAAGGAAAGGAAGTATTGATATGCAGGCAACGCTGAACATCCATCGCTTCGTTGATGGAAAGAAGTGGGTTCAGACTTATAAAGTCGAAGTGCAGACGGGCATGACGATCCTCGGTGCACTGACGGAAATCAAGGAGAAGCAGGATCCGACGCTTTCGTTTGCTTGTTCCTGCCGTTCGAGCATCTGTGGCGCTTGTGCAACGCGTGTCAACGGCAATGCAGAGCTTTCCTGCGAGGTCCTCGTCGAGGGCCTCATGAAGCGCTATCGGAGCGAAGAGCTTACGATCGAGCCGCTCGGCAATTTCCGCGTCATCCGCGATCTCGTCGTCGACTGGGATCCGAAGTACGCGCGTATCAAGAAGATTAGGCCCGTCGTTCATCCGAAGGACGAATTCTCCGCGGAGAAGGGCTGTCTCCAGTCTCCGGCGGATTTCAATAAGTACAAGAAGCTCGCCGGCTGCATCCTCTGCGGCTCGTGCGTTTCGGAGTGCAACAAGAACGCACTGAACGAGGATGACTTCCTCGATCCATTCGCTTTTGTCAAGGCCCTCAAAATCGCGACGGATACGCGCGACAAGGACGCGAAGGATCATGTCAAGGCAGCGATTGACGCCGGTCTTTGGGCTTGCTTCAACTGCCAGGAGTGCACGGTGAAGTGCCCGAAAGGTCTTGATCCAGCCGGCGCGATCGAGAAGCTCAAGGCACTCTCCTTTCAGTATAAGCTGGATGACAACGTCGGCGCGCGCCATGCGAAGGCGATCTACGACGATATCCAGGAATCGGGCACGCTCGATGAGTCGAAACTCAACATCAAGTCCGAGGGCTTCCTTGCGGCAGGCCTGCGTCTTCCGATGGCACTGCGTCTCATGAACGTCGGCAAGATGAATCCGATGGAAAAGCATCCTGTCAACCCTGAAATCAAGACGATTGATGCAGTCGTAAAGGCGGCCGAGGCAGCGGAGAAGGAGGAAGTGTAAGCCATGAAATACGCATTGTTTCCGGGCTGCGTACTCGAAGGAGCGGCAGCCGAGGCGTATACCTCGCTGAAGAAGGTTTGCGAGGCGATCGGCCTTGAAATCGAAGAAATCCAAAACTGGACGTGCTGCGGCGCTTCGCATGCGCAGGGCGTGAGTGATCTCGCATCGCTTGCCGTCAACGCGCGCAATATCTCGATTGCAGAGAACCTTGGCCTTCCGATCCTGACGGTCTGCAACACTTGCACGCTGCAGCTCCGTATGGCAAAGTACCGTCTTGATCACGATACAGCGCTCAAGGCAAGGGTCAACGGCATTCTCAAGGAAGCCGGCCATCCGTATGAGTACAAAGGCACGAGTGAGATCACGCATTTCCTCTGGTTGCTCGATCAGCATCCAGAGCTTTTCGAGGGCAAGGTCACGGGCGCACTCGCCGGCATGAAGGTCGCCGGCTACTATGGCTGTCACATCCTGCGCCCGCATGAAGTCATGAACTACGAAGAAGGCGAGCATCCGGAAAGTCTCGAGCGACTCATCCGCCGCCTCGGCGCTGAGCCGGTCTGGTTCGATGCGAGCCGCAAGTGCTGCGGCTTCCATGCGCAGTTTGGCGCAGAACACGATGTCATGACGGTTACGGGGCAGATCGCTGCAAGCGCCGCAAGGGCGGATGCCAGTCTCGTCGTCACGCCGTGCCCGCTCTGCCAGATGCAGCTCGATATGTATGGGCCGGAAGGACGTGAAGCCGTTCATTCCGATACGGAGATGCCGATCCTGCACCTTCAGCAGCTCGTTGGTCTCGCTATCGGCATGTCGAAAGAAGACGTCGGCTTCAACCGGCACGTCACGGGGCAGTCCAAGCTTAAGATTGGATGAATGCAAATGATTGCGTGAAGCAAATGACCTCACGATCCATGATCGCGAGGTCATTTTTATGGATTTTTAGGGAAAGAAGGCTTGCTTTTTCGCTATTGTTCGCATATAATAGTCTCATATAGAAAACGTTTACTAATAAAATACAGGAAAAAGTAAACGTTTGCGATTAGTGAGGAGGAATTACCATGGGGGAGAACCAGTGTATCATCACGGTCAGCCGCCAGTATGGCTGCGGCGGGCGTGAGCTAGCGGGCATCTTGGCGGAGAAGCTCGGCGTGAAACTCTACGATAGGCAGATCGTCCATATCGCGGCGGCGAAGCTCGGGATCAACGACCTATCGGAGAAGGAGCTCCTCGAGATGGAGAATACGGTAAAGCCGGTTTCAATGAATTTTATTCCCTTTCACTCATTCGGTATGTCAATGGGAAGTTCGAGCCGCGAAATGTTCCATTCGGAGTCAGCGGTGATCCGCAAGCTTGCAAATAACGGTTCCTGTGTCATGCTCGGGCGCTGTGCGGATTTCGCACTTCGGAAGCGTGATGACGTGTTCTCGGTTTTCGTCTGCGCCGACGATGCATTCCGCGAAAAGCGCGGTCAGACGATGTACGATGGCAAATCGCTGAAGGAACTCGACAAGGAGGATGCGAAGCGCGCCCGTTATTACAATTACTATACGGGGCTTGAGTGGGGCGACGGCAAGCATTACGATCTCGTCGTCAACACGTCAAAGGCGTCGCTTGATCAGATAGCGGACGCCATCATTGCGTACATTCATACGCTCAAAGGCTAAGGAGGGCGTCATATGAAAAGCCAGTTTTGGTCCCGCATCGCCTATGCTTGCGGCACGTTCGGCCACGATTTTTTCTATGCCATGATTGGCACGTACTTCATGATCTTCGTCACGAGCAACCTGTTTCACTCGGAAGATCCGACGCACGACGCCTACATGATCGGCATTGTTACAACGATCATTCTCGTCCTGCGCATCGGCGAGCTCTTCATTGACCCGTTCATCGGAAACACAATCGATAAGACGAAGACGCGTTGGGGAAAGTTCAAGCCATGGGTCATCGCAGGCGCATTCGTCGCGGCGATCACGCTTGCTGTTCTCTTCACGGATATGGGCGGTCTCACGATGTCGAATCCGATGGCCTACCTCGTCGCATTTGCCATCATCTACCTCATCATGGATGTTTTCTATTCGGCAAAGGACGTCGCGATTTGGTCGATGATTCCGGCACTATCGTTCGACTCGCATGAACGCGAAATCACGGCGACATTTGCGCGTATCGGCTCGGTATTCGGCGGCCAGCTCGTCACGATTCTCGTCATGCCGATTGTTCTCTATTTCTCTGCCAATCAGAACGGCGGCGCGGGCGATCCGACAGGATGGTTTGCCTTTGCGGCCATAGGCGGCGGCATTGCAACGCTCGGCGCCATCATTCTCGGCATCGGCACGAAGGAGCAGGACTCGGCGCTTCGCGAGAACAAGCAGGAGACGACGTTCAGCGAAGTGTTCTCGATCCTCATCAAGAATGACCAGCTCCTTTGGGTTGCCTGCGCGTACCTCGTTTTCGTCCTTGGTCAGAACCTCATCAACAACCTGAATCTCTACTACTTTATTTACGTGCTTGGCGACGCGAGCAAGTTCTCTTTCCTCGGCGTCATCAATGTCATCATCGGCCTTCTCGCTGTTGCGCTGTTCCCGACGCTCACGCAGAAGTTCAGCCGCCGCAAGCTCTTCTTTGCTTCGATTTCGATTATGCTCGTTGCGGTCATTCTCTACGCACTCGCAGGCACGAATGTCGCGATGACGCTCTTCGCGGCTGGCCTGTTCGCACTGCCGCAGCCGCTCATTTTCCTCGTCGTCCTCATGACGATCACGGATACGGTCGAATATGGACAGCTCAAGCTCGGGCATCGCGACGAGGCGCTCTGCCTCTGCGTGCGTCCGCTTGTCGATAAGCTCGCAGGTGCAATCACGAGCGGCATCATCGGCATTGTGGCAATATGGGTCGGCATGACGGCAGGAGCTACAGCCGACACGATTACGCCGGAAAACCTCACGCACTTCAAGTACGTCATGTTCACAGCCCCGTTTGTCTTCATTGTTCTCGGCGCCATCCTCTATCGTGCGAAGGTTACGCTTACGGAGCGCGAGCATGCACGCATCGTGCTCGAGCTTGAGGAGAAATGGGAAGAAATGAATCAGTAAGCACACTGGCTTTCTTTACCCGCAGGCATAGGGAAAATCTGAAGGGGAAAAGGAGGATTCTTATGAACGTGTCCGATTTTGAAAAGCTTGCCGATCCGCGTTATTTCGAAGAGAATCGTCTGCCTGCACACAGCGACCACATCGTTTACCGCACGGAAGAGGAGCTTGCGGCAGGTCAGTCCTCATGCTATCGATCCATGGACGGTCTGTGGCATTTCGCATATGCGCCGAATCTTGCACGTGTGCCGATGGACTTCATGGAAGCGGCGTATGACTGTCACGACTGGGAGATGATCCGTGTTCCCGCACATATTCAGATGGAGGGATACGGCTATCCGCACTATACGAATACGACGTATCCTTGGGACGGGCATGAGTGCGTGAAACAGGGGGAGATCCCGAAGCGTGAAAATCCCGTCGGCTGCTATGTGAAATACTTTGAGGCGCCGGCGGACTGGAAGCAGGTATTCATTTCATTTCAAGGCGTCGATTGCGCACTTAGCTTGTGGCTCAACGGCCATTTCGTCGGCTACAGCGAAGATAGCTGCACGCCGGCTGACTTCGATCTCACGCCGTACCTCACAGCGGGCGAGAACAAGCTCGCGGCGATGGTCGTACGCTTTGCGAGCGGCAGTTGGCTTGAGGATCAGGATTTTTGGCGTTTCAGCGGCATTTTCCGCCCCGTCGTGCTCTACACGAAGCCGGCTGCACATATCGAGGATATTTTTGTCCACGCATCGCCTATAAATAACTATCGGGATGGCTCGCTTGCGGTGGACTGCAAACTTTTGGGCATGGCATCACAAGTCGATCTTACGCTTTACGATGAAAACGGCGAGCAGGTTCTCGCGCTTTGCCGCGATGCAAAAGACGGAACGTGTACGCTTTCCGGTACGCTGAAGGGGGCAAAGCTGTGGAGTGCTGAGCATCCGCATCTCTACCGCGCACTCATTCGCGTCAAGGATACTGCGGGGAACGTACAGGAGGTCACGACACAGAACATCGGCTTTCGCGAGTTTAAGATAGATGAAACGCTCATGAAGATCAACGGCAAGCGCATCGTGTTCAAGGGCGTCAATCGTCATGAATTCGACTGCTACAATGGACGCGCGATGAATCCAGCGCTTTTCGAGCAGGACATTCGTGAAATGAAGCGGAACAACATCAATGCGCTTCGCATGTCGCATTATCCAAACAGCAGTTATATCTACGATCTTGCGGATCGCTATGGACTCTATGTCATTGACGAGACGAATCTCGAGACCCATGGCTCGTGGATGCGCAACGGTGTATGCAAGCGAGATGAAAATACGGTACCAAATGATAATCCAGCTTGGCTCGATGCCGTGCTCGCGCGTGCGGAGGCGATGCTTGAACGCGACAAGAACCACGCATCCATTCTGATGTGGTCGTGCGGAAACGAGTCGTGCGGCGGACGTGACCTCTGCGAGATGCATGCGTACTTCCGCCGCAGAGATCCGTCACGTCTCGTGCATTACGAGAGCATTTTCTGGGATCGCCGCTACAATGCGACGAGCGACATGGAAAGCCAAATGTACACGAAGGTGGCGGACATTAAGAAATTCCTCGCCGTGCATCGTGACAAGCCGTTTATCTGCTGCGAGTACACGCATTCGATGGGAAACAGCAACGGCGGCATGCATCAGTATACGCGGCTTGCCGAAGAGGATGCCCTCTATCAAGGCGGCTTTATCTGGGATTTCGTCGATCAAGCGATTTGGCGGCGTGATCGTTACGGCAAAGAAATGCTTTGCTATGGCGGTGACTTCGGCGATCGCCCGTCGGACTACAGTTTCAGCGGAAACGGAATTTTCTTTTCAGACCGTCGTCCGACGACAAAACTGCAGGAAGTTAAATTCAACTATCAGAACTTCGCGATCACGCCTGCATGGGATTACGTCAAAATCGAGAATAAAAGCTTGTTTGCTGACGCGGCGGAATATACGCTGCGACTCTCACTTCTGCGCGATGGGCGGGCAGTATGGAAGAGCGAGCAGGACGCTCCGCATATCGCAGCGGGAAAGTCGGATGAAATCGAGATTTGCGTGCCGCATTACGGCACGGGAGAATACGTGCTCACGGCATCCCTCTGCCTTTCAGACAATACGCTTTGGGCAGAACGCGGATACGAGATTGCATTCGGGCAGACGGTTCTCCCCGAACGCGCTGCTTCGCCAGAGCTCTCGCCTGCCGCTGCGTGGCTTTCCCGCCATACGGGCTATGAAGCCGCTGCACCGCTCGTGAAGGCGAGACGCCTGCGCGTCGTTGTCAGCGATATCAATCTCGGCGTGCAGGGCGAGGGATTTTCGCTCATGTTTTCAAGCGCGCAGGGAAATCTCGTTTCGTACCGTTATGGCGGACAGGAACTCATCGAAGAAATGCCGCAGCCGCTCTTTTGGCGTGCGCCGATCGACAACGACTACGGCAGCCGCCGCATGGCGGACTGCGCACAGTGGAAACTCGCGAGCCTCTACAAGAAGTGCGAAAGGATCGCATTTGCTGTTGACGGTGCACCGTTTGAGATGGGAAGCCCATACTTCGGGCAAAACGGGCAGCGTGAGACAGAGGCCGAGACTGTCGCGGTGCGCTTTTTCTACAGACTTGCGACGAATCCTGCCGCCGCATGCACGGTGATGTGGGAAGTGCACGAGGATGGTGCGATAAAGGCAACGCTCGACTATAAAAAAGTGGAAGGGCTCTCCGATATGCCGGATTTCGCACTCCTCTTTACGCTTCCCGCAGACTATGACCGAATCCGTTACTATGGGCTGGGCGCGGCGGATAACTACATTGATCGCATGGAAGGCGGGCGGCTTGGCATCTACGAGCAGTCTCTTGCCGATGGCGTAGAGCCGTATCTTCGGCCGCAGGAGAGCGGCAACCATGGAGGCATCCGTTGGTTCGAGGCGCGCGATCGCCGCGGCCGCGGCATCCGCGTCTACGCTGGAGCGGGTACGGTGCCGTTTGAAGCATCAGCGAGTCCGTATAGCCCACATGAGCTAGAGACCGCACGTCATCCGCACGACCTGCCTGTCGTGCACCATACGTATCTTCGCGCATCTGCTGGCATGTGCGGCGTGGGCGGCGACGATACATGGGGGGCACCTGTGCTGGAAGAATACACGCACAAGAATGAAGACCGCCGCTTAGCGTTTTGGATGAAGGGGATTTGACGATACAATTTCAGCGAAACATGAGGACATTTCCCTTTAGCAAGAGAATCAGCGCGCAGCCTTGCGGACTGATTCTTCTTGCAAAAAAACTTTTTTAAAAGGTATTGACAGGGGGATTCGCCTGGGGTATACTGACATAGTCGCTTGAAGCGAGAGGCGGAAAGCCTCGAAGCGAAGGGCGCGAAGTTGTTCCCTGAAAACGAAACAGTGCAGAT
>ERZ772945.2700-NODE-2700-length-10540-cov-3.766333_pt1 | contig 10540 bp, 9 predicted proteins | sample MGYA00511681_ERZ772945 | MGnify/ENA primary metagenome ERZ772945 (study PRJEB29015, sample SAMEA2737943) | human oral metagenome | biome: human oral; feature: human-associated habitat; material: dental | place: China | collected 2143 ... | reverse complement strand
TAGAAATTCGAAAGCGAAGCTGTTTAGCTAAGTCATAGTAAGGACTAAACATATCTATCGTAATGATTTTCACCTGACAGCGAACGATTCTATCGTAGCGAAGAAAGTAATTTCGGATGATAGTTTGTGTGGTTACTTACAGTTTACACCAATGAAACGCTATGAGTTTTTTGTTGCACTATATTTTACAATTTATCACACAAAAATAGGCTCCATAATATCCATAGGGGATTTACCCACTACAAATATTATAGAGCCTTATTTTTGAGTGCCATTCTAATCTTTTTTGCTTAGATTTTTGGTATAATATTACTCATTCACAATTTATTTTGATTATGAAAGAGCTTGGTGATTAATGTCTCGGTCTGTTGAATTACTAAAGAAGCGCTACTTAGAAAATATAAAAGAGAAGCCGGATTTATTTGTGGGAATTGAGCTGGAGTATCCTGTTATCAATTTAGAGGGTAATGCTACAGATAGTGAAGTTGTTAAGGATCTCTTTCGGTATTTACCATCAGTTCTGGGTTTTACGATTGAAAAAGTAGATGACTTTGGAAATCCAATTCAGTTACTTGATCCAGTTAGCCAAGATACTATCTTATTCGAAGTCTCCTATACAACTATCGAGTTTGCCTTTGGTAGGGCGGAATCCATCCAAGAGGTTGAAGTGCGTTTTCGAGATTATATGGATCTGATTCAGAAAAAGCTGAGTAAAGCAAATCATGCAATTATTGGTTCTGGAATCCATCCTTATTGGGATAAAAATCATAATCAACCGGTTGCTTATGCACGTTATCAGATGTTAATGAACTATTTGAAGTTGAGCAGAACTGTTCTAGGGACGGATTTACACGATTACCCGGAATACGGTGCTTTTATCTGTGGAAGTCAAGTTCAATTGGATGTTTCAAAGTCTAACTATTTGCGTGTAATCAATGCATTTAACCAGATTGAAGCTGCCAAAGCCTTTTTATTTGCCAATTCTGAGTTTTCAGGGGAAGATTGGGATACCAAAATTTCGAGAGATATTTTTTGGGAAGAGTCTATACACGGGATTTATGCTGAAAATGTAGGCGTCAATGCCAGACTCTTCAAAGACGAGAATGATTTTTTTGATTATCTAGATCATTCTGCAATCTTTGCTGCGGAACGTGATGGCGAAACCTATTATTTTTATCCAATTCGAGCAAAAGATTACTTAGGGACTCCGAAAATTCATGCCTTCGCCCTTGATGGGAGGGAGATTCTTCTTTATCCTCAGGAGAAGGACTTCCAAACTCACCGTAGTTACCAGTACCAAGATTTAACAACTCGAGGTACTATTGAGTTTCGTAGTGTATGTACGCAACCCTTGAATCGTACTTTTGCTGCGACGGCTTTTCATTTGGGTTTGTTGCTTAATTTAAATAAGTTAGAAGCTTACTTGCAATCTGCGCCATTTTTTACCACATTTGGTCGTGATTACAAGTCATTGAGGCGACAATTTTCTAAGAAAATGCTCACAGATGAGGAAGAAACTGCAATTGTCGAGTTTTCAAAAGGCTTACTCCTTCTAGCTGAGGAAGGACTGGAGAAGAGAGGTAAGCAAGAAATGGCCTATTTACAGCCCTTGAGAGACAAATTGGGATTATAATTTTTGCTATAAAGCGAGAATTTTCTGAAAAATCATGATATAATGGAAGAGACTATAGATAAAGGATAGAGATTCATGACATTAGTTTATCAATCAACGCGTGATGCCAATAATACAGTAACTGCCAGCCAAGCTATTTTGCAAGGTTTGGCGACGGATGGTGGTTTGTTTACACCGCTTTCTTATCCAAAGGTCGATTTGGACTTTGAAAAATTGAAAGATGCTTCTTACCAAGAAGTTGCTAAGTTAGTTTTGTCAGCATTTTTAGATGACTTTACTGCAGAGGAGTTGGACTACTGTATCAACAATGCCTACGATAGCAAGTTTGATACTCCAGCTATTGCGCCATTGGTGAAACTGGATGGGCAATACAACTTGGAACTGTTCCATGGTTCAACGATCGCCTTTAAAGACATGGCCTTGTCTATCTTGCCTTACCTTATGACGACTGCTGCTAAAAAGCATGGTTTGGAGAACAAAATCGTCATTTTGACAGCGACATCTGGTGATACTGGGAAAGCTGCGATGGCAGGGTTTGCCGATGTACCTGGTACTGAGATTATCGTCTTTTATCCAAAGGATGGTGTTAGCAAGGTACAAGAGTTGCAAATGACTACTCAGACTGGCGACAATACTCATGTTATCGCTATTGATGGTAACTTTGACGATGCGCAAACTAATGTCAAACATATGTTTAACGATGTAGCTCTTCGTGAAAAGTTGGCTACCAATAAACTGCAATTTTCATCAGCTAACTCTATGAACATTGGTCGTTTGGTACCACAGATTGTTTATTATGTTTATGCTTACGCTCAGTTGGTTAAGACTGGTGAGATTGTAGCTGGTGAAAAAGTCAACTTCACAGTACCAACTGGAAACTTCGGTAATATCTTGGCTGCCTTTTATGCCAAGCAAATTGGTCTGCCGGTTGGCAAATTGATCTGTGCTTCAAATGACAATAATGTTTTAACTGACTTCTTTAAAACACGTGTTTACGATAAGAAACGTGAGTTTAAGGTAACGACTAGTCCATCTATGGATATCTTGGTATCTTCAAACTTGGAGCGTTTGATTTTCCATCTTTTGGGGAATAATGCGGTTAAGACAACTGAACTCATGAATGCCTTGAATACACAAGGACAATATGAATTGACAGACTTTGATGCAGAGATTCTGGGTCTCTTTGCAGCTGAATATGCGACTGAGGAAGAAACTGCGGCAGAAATTAAACGTGTTTATCAAACAGATGCTTACATCGAGGACCCACACACAGCTGTTGCCTCAGCAGTTTATAGAAAATACCAAGCGGCTACTGGCGATGCGGCTAAGACAGTGATTGCTTCAACAGCTAGTCCATACAAGTTCCCAGTGGTTGCCGTAGAAGCGGTAACAGGAAAAGCAGGCTTGACTGACTTTGAAGCCTTGACTCAATTACATGAAATCTCAGGAGTGGCAGTGCCACCAGCAGTTGATGGCCTAGAAACGGCTCCAGTTCGTCATAAAACAACAGTGGCAGCTGCTGACATGCAAGCAGCGGTTGAGGCATATCTAGGACTTTAAGACAGAGAGAGTAAACTCGGTTGGGAAACCAACTGAGTTTCTTTTCATCAGGAGGAGAGATTGTTTAAGAAAAATAAAGACATTCTTAATATTGCATTGCCAGCTATGGGTGAAAACTTTTTACAGATGCTCATGGGGATGGTGGACAGTTACTTGGTCGCTCACTTGGGCTTAATCGCTATTTCGGGTGTTTCAGTGGCTGGCAATATTATCACGATTTACCAGGCGATTTTCATCGCTTTGGGAGCTGCTATTTCCAGCGTTATTTCAAAAAGTTTGGGGCAGAAGGATCAGTCTAAGCTTGCCTATCATGTGACTGAGGCGTTGAAGATTACTTTACTATTAAGTCTCCTTTTAGGAGCTTTGTCTATCTTCGCTGGACAAGAGATGATAGGACTTTTGGGGACTGAACAGGATGTGGCCGAAAGTGGAGGACTCTATCTATCTTTGGTGGGTGGATTGATTGTTCTCTTGGGATTAATGACCAGTTTAGGAGCCTTGATTCGTGCAACGCATAATCCTCGTCTCCCCCTCTATGTCAGTCTTTTATCCAATGCCTTGAATATTCTCTTTTCCAGTCTAGCTATTTTTATACTTGATATGGGGATAGCGGGTGTTGCTTGGGGGACTATCTTGTCTCGTTTGGTTGGTCTTGTGATTTTGTGGTCACAATTAAAACTGCCTTATACGAAACCGACTTTTGGACTGGATAAAGACTTACTGACCTTGGCTTTGCCAGCAGCTGGAGAGCGGCTTATGATGAGGGCTGGAGATGTAGTGATCATTGCTTTGGTCGTTTCTTTTGGGACGGAGGCAGTAGCGGGAAATGCAATCGGGGAGGTTTTGACCCAGTTTAACTATATGCCTGCCTTTGGCGTCGCTACGGCAACGGTCATGCTGGTGGCTCGAGCAGTTGGAGAGAATAATTGGGAAAGAGTCGCTAGTTTGAGCAAACAAACCTTTTGGCTTTCTCTGCTTATCATGTTGCCCTTAACTTTCAGTATCTATGCCTTAGGGACACCACTGACTCATCTCTATACGACGGACCCTATAGCAGTCGAGGCGAGTGTTTTGGTGGCACTGTTCTCTCTACTAGGTACTCCTATGACGATAGGAACAGTCATCTATACTGCAGTTTGGCAGGGTTTGGGGAATGCTCGCCTTCCCTTTTATGCAACAAGTATAGGAATGTGGTGTATCCGCATTGGAACAGGATATCTGATGGGGATTGTTCTTGGTTGGGGCTTGCCTGGTATTTGGGCTGGAACCCTTTTGGATAATGGTTTCCGTTGGTTATTTCTACGTTACCGTTACCAGCGTTATATGAGCTTGAAAGGATAGAAGATGCAAAAAACAGCTTTCATTTGGGATTTAGACGGGACCTTATTGGATTCTTACGAAGCGATTTTGTCAGGGATTGAGGAAACCTTTGGTCAGTTTTCTATTCCTTATGATAAGGAAAAAGTGAGAGAGTTTATCCTCAAGTTATCGGTGCAGGATTTGCTGGAGCAGGTGGCAGAAGAGCGAAATTTGGATGCGGAAGCGCTCAATCAGGTGCGTGCCCAGAGTTTAGCTGAGAAGAATGCCCAAGTAGTTTTGATGCCAGGTGCGCGTGAAGTGTTGGCTTGGGCAGATGAAGCAGGGATTCAGCAGTTTGTTTATACTCATAAAGGAGACAATGCCTTTATCATTCTAAGAGACTTGGGTTTGGAATTTTATTTCACAGAAATTCTAACTAATCAGAGTGGTTTTGCACGCAAGCCCAGTCCAGAAGCGGCGACATATCTGTTAGATAAATATGAGTTGGATCCTAGGACTACCTATTATATAGGGGATCGGACTTTGGATGTGGAATTTGCCCAGAATAGCGGGATTCAAAGCATCAATTTTTTAGGGTCTTCTTATGAAGGGAATCACAGGATTCAAGCACTGGCAGCTATTCCTCTTATTTTTGAGGATTAGGGGCGAAAAGATTGTGTCAGTTTTATGACAGAAATCTAACAAACTATTTCAAGTAATCGCGTTTGTTACAAGGAATAGACAGTTCTGTTAAATGGGCCCGAGAGGGCTTTTTTTGTGTTATGATAGACAGGTACTCATTTGAAAGGAATGTGAACGAATGAAGAAAAGAATTATTTTAGCCTCAACAGTAGCCTTGTCTCTTGCTCCCGCATTGGCATCTCAAGCGGAAGAAATTGCATGGACAGCACGTAGCGTTGAGCAAATTCAAAATGACGTTACTAAAAACGAGAACAAAAACAGCTATACAGTTCAGTATGGTGATACCTTGAGCACGATTGCAGAAGCTTTGGGAGTAGATGTGACGGTTCTTGCCAATTTGAACAAAATCACTAATATGGACTTGATTTTCCCAGATACTGTCCTCACTACAACTGTCAATGAGGAAGAAGTAACGGAAGTTGAAATCCAAACTCCTCAAACAGATACTAGAGAAGAAGTGACGACTGCGACAGCTGATTTGACGACCAACCAAGTAACCGTCGATGAACAAACAGTTCAAGTAGACGACCTTTCTCAACCAATTGAGGAAGCTCCAACTGCAACAGAGACTGAAAAACCAGCAGAAGTAGCGCCAAGTTCAGAAGTTTCTGAGACAGCGACAGTTGTTGAAGAGACACCATCTATAGAAACACCTGTAGCTGAAGAAACAGCTGAAACGACTCCAGCGGAAGCACCAGTAGCAGAAACAACTCGCCCAGCTGAAGAAGAAGCTCCTCAAGTAGCGACTCCAGCTACCGAAGAAACGGCAACAACAACTCCAGCAGAAGCATCAATAGCAGCTGCGCCAGCAACTGAAACACCTGCTGATACAAGAGGAACAAGTGCAACAGAAGAAACAGCAGCATCAACAGCAACTTCTGACACTGCAACTTCGACTTATCAAGCAGAGCAAAGCCAAACTCCTTCAAGAACGTATGCTGCTCCAGCGGCTCCTGACTATGCAGGGCTTGCTGTAGCCAAGTCTGAGAATGCTGGTCTACAACCACAAACAGCAGCCTTTAAAGAAGAAATTGCCAATTTGTTTGGAATTACATCCTTTAGTGGCTACCGTCCTGGTGACAGTGGAGACCATGGTAAAGGATTGGCCATCGACTTTATGGTTCCAGTGAGTTCAGCACTCGGAGATCAAATTGCAGAATATGCAGTCAAAAATATGGCTAGCCGTGGTATTAACTATATCATTTGGAAACAACGTTTCTACGCTCCATACGATAGTAAATATGGACCTGCCTACACATGGAATCCAATGCCAGACCGTGGTAGCGTAACCGAAAACCACTATGACCACGTTCACGTATCTATGAATTAAGAATAATAAGAAGCTATACATTTAAAAGTGTAGCTTCTTTTTGTGTAAAATAGTATTGATAAGTGAAATAAAATCTAAAACATGTTAAAATGTAAGCGAATACAAAACTATACTAACGATTTTAAGCATAGAGGGAAAGGATGAAGTGAATGACAAATCGATTAAAATCTCCATTTGAGAAAACAAGAGATGATTTTGAAGAGGAATTTTGTGGTGAAATTGTCGAATTCTTGATTTTTACCCTCCAAAATGTAACTGGGGCCGCTTCTTTAAAAGATGGTTGTAAAATGCCGTCCGTTCATTTTAAAGCTAGCGTCAATGTCGCAACTCAGGAATTCTCTGAACTTGAAGGACGTTTGGAATGGGTATTGACTCCTGAGGAATTTGAAGAAAAGAGATGGGGCTTTAGTTTTGAACCCTACAAAATTCATCATATCAAATGTCAAAAACGCCCCTTCATGGAGTTAGAGCCATATATGTCAGAAGTAGCTAATAACTGCTACCACTTGCTGGAATACCTAGATGATCAATCCTCAGACTCTAGGTTAGAGACCTTGATTGAAACCTATCAAAAACCGGTCATCATTCAAGACGATATTGGCGAATTCACCTTAAACAGAGCCTATTCTTGGTTTGAAGGATTTATCACTTACGAGGGTGGTAAGATTCATGCTATCTTTGCTGCGAGTGCAGATGAAAGTCTCCCTCCAAGTTCTTTTGATGATCTAAAGAAATTTATGGGAACTTTCCAAGTTCAAGATACTCGGATTAAAGACTATATTGTCAAAGAACTGTGGGAAACAGCTCAAGACTGGATAGATTCAGATGAAAATGATGTGGAGTTAACAGAAGAGTATTTTACCAACTCTCTTTCCTTGAGTGAACTATCGATCAACGAAGACGGGGAATTGACCCTCTACTATGATGATAGCGAGGAAATTTTTGCAGGCCATGCCATCGAAGTTGTCATTGATAAAGAGGGAGAAATCCTTCGAGCAGATTTGGTAGGTTAGTGCTGGATTTTATCTAGAATATAGAAATAATAGCCTTTTGGGATTGAAACCAAGAGGCTATTTTTCGTGAGTAAGCAAAATGGTTGCGTTTTTAATCTTTCTGTAATATACTTGATAGGTCAATAGTTGATAAATCAAGTATACGCAAGGAGGTAGAAATGAAAAAAATTAACGACTTACTGTACCAGCTCCATTTAACAGATCAGATGATCACTCAACTCTTTGAAAAACAATTGGGAATTAGTTTGACCCGCTATCAAATCTTGCAGTTTTTACTGCAGCAGTCACCCTGCAACCAGATTGCCGTTCAGGAGAAGTTGCAAATCGACCAGGCAGCCTTGACCCGACATTTTAAAGTTTTAGAGTCAGAGAACTATGTCAGTCGCAAGCGTAATCCGGCCAATCAGCGAGAAGTCTTAGTTGAATTAACCCAAGAAGCTAAGAATCAACTCTTGGTCAGTCCATCCCAACATCACTTGAAAGTGAAGGAGCAGATGGAGAACATACTGTCAGTTGCTGAGCAGCAAGAGCTGACGACTTTACTGACTAAACTAGTGTCAGGGTTAGAAAAAATAGAATTTTAAGGAGAAGAATATGTCTATTTTTACAATTATTTTAGCAACTATCGTTGCTTTGGAGCATTTTTACATTTTTTATCTGGAAAGTGTAGCTACGCAATCAGATACTACTAGTCGCGTGTTTAATGTGGATAAGGAAGAACTGGCTCGTCCTTCAGTGAGTTCATTATTTAAAAATCAAGGAATTTATAATGCTTTGATAGGGGTCTTTCTCTTGTACGGGATTTATTTCTCACAAAGTTTGGAAATTGTGACCATCTTTGTTTTATTTGTGCTTGGTGCAGCGACCTACGGTTTTCTGACAGCAGACAAGAAGATTCTAATGAAGCAAGGTGGGCCCGCTATTTTGACTCTGCTGAGTATGTTATTTTTGAAATAAGAAAACCAGCTTCCTGAACGACGCTGGTTTTTGTATGCTCTTATCCATTTCGACGTTTACGGGCTAGTAGGGCTCTGTAAAAGAAGATGTGATTGTTTTGGATATAGGGAAGGAGTGAAAAGCTAGCAATTCCAAAAGTGATCCAATTGAGGAAGTACCAAGGGAGTAGTTGTAGGTCGAGGACAAAGCGTTGAAATTTGTAACCCTTCATCAAGAAACGGCTGGTTTTCAGGATTTGACGGGGTTTAGCCTGTCCTAAATCTAGAGTATCGCAGAGGAGGAATTCTACCTGCGAGTAGGCATAATGTTGCGGGATATAGAGGGCATTTCCTACAATCATCAAGATGAGGCTCGCGAAAAAGTAGAGTCCAAAGGTCAGAAGGAATTGCTCCGTTTCAACGGATGAGAGGTCTAGTTTTGGAAATTCTGGATGTAGGGCAACAAATCTACGAGCCAAGAGATTGCTATAAAAGAGGAAATAAACGCCTACTAAGTTTGGAATGCTCCATAAAAAGAGGTAGAAACGTTTGAGGAGCAGAGTTAGGAAGGTTTGCGAGAAGCGCTCTTCAGCAAAGAGGGCCAGGCTTGATTTTACTGAAAGTTCCGTATCAGGATCCTTGAGGAGTCGGAGTGTCGCAAAAGCAGCACCTGCTAAAAAAATCGTGCTCATAAAAGAAACCACTAACGGGAAGAGATAGGCTTGGAGCACTTGTGCCAGCATGCTGAAAAAGGATTGCTCTAAAACACGTTCTTGGAGACGAGCCAAGGGGTTGAGAAAGCCTGACAAGATGACCAGCATACTAGGAAGGAGATAGACCAGAAGGAGGCGGGGATTTTCAGCCTGAAATTGCCTAGTCTGCAGACGAATGGTTTTTAAATCAATTTTTGGGTATTTCATTCTTTCATTATACCATAGTTCGTGACAGTTCCTGGTTTTTTTGATAAAATCATACAGTATGCCTTTGGGCACAAAGTATGAACTGGGACTGTCTTTCCCAGCTTCGGAGGTAGAAAATGTCAGATTCACCAATCAAATACCGTTTGATTAAGAAAGAAAAACACACGGGAGCTCGTCTGGGAGAAATCATCACCCCTCACGGCACCTTCCCGACACCTATGTTTATGCCGGTTGGGACCCAAGCTACTGTAAAAACCCAGTCGCCAGAGGAGTTGAAGGAGATGGGATCAGGAATTATCCTGTCCAATACCTATCATCTCTGGCTTCGTCCTGGAGATGAACTCATTGCACGCGCAGGTGGTCTCCACAAGTTCATGAACTGGGACCAGCCAATCTTGACGGATAGTGGCGGTTTCCAGGTTTATTCCCTAGCAGATAGCCGGAATATCACCGAAGAAGGAGTAACCTTTAAAAACCATCTCAATGGTTCCAAGATGTTCCTATCGCCAGAAAAAGCCATCTCCATTCAGAATAATCTGGGCTCAGACATCATGATGTCTTTTGATGAATGCCCTCAGTTTTACCAACCATACGACTACGTTAAGAAATCCATCGAGCGTACTAGCCGTTGGGCCGAACGTGGTTTGAAGGCTCACCGTCGTCCACATGACCAAGGCTTGTTTGGAATTGTGCAGGGAGCGGGATTTGAAGATCTTCGTCGTCAGTCAGCGCATGATCTTGTCAGCATGGACTTCCCTGGCTACTCTATCGGTGGTTTGGCAGTAGGAGAAACGCACGAAGAGATGAATGCAGTCTTGGACTTCACAACCCAACTTCTCCCAGAAAACAAACCTCGCTATTTGATGGGTGTGGGAGCGCCAGATAGCTTGATTGATGGGGTGATTCGTGGTGTGGATATGTTTGACTGTGTCTTGCCGACTCGTATCGCTCGTAATGGGACTTGTATGACCAGCCAAGGTCGTTTGGTTGTCAAAAATGCCCAATTCGCTGAAGATTTTACGCCACTAGATCCTGAGTGTGATTGCTATACATGTAAGAACTACACACGCGCCTACCTTCGCCACCTGCTCAAGGCTGATGAAACCTTCGGTATCCGCTTGCCTAGCCACCACAACCTCTACTTCTTG
>ERZ772945.2699-NODE-2699-length-10542-cov-21.734052_pt1 | contig 10542 bp, 9 predicted proteins | sample MGYA00511681_ERZ772945 | MGnify/ENA primary metagenome ERZ772945 (study PRJEB29015, sample SAMEA2737943) | human oral metagenome | biome: human oral; feature: human-associated habitat; material: dental | place: China | collected 2143 ... | reverse complement strand
CCGTCCCGAGAAAATCATCGGCGCATTGGCCGAGAAAGAGGAAGATGCCGAGAAAGACGACAAAGTAGATGCCGACCCCCGAGAGCAGTCCAAAGGCGCGCATGGCCTCTGCCATCCCCGACGGCATTGGCTTCTTTTCCTGCATCGGTGTCCCCTCCTCTCCCACACCGAGCCGTCACGCGCCGCGAAAGGGCTCCGGCGGCGTGTGGATGTGTCCCGCGTGGTAGAGAACTGCCTCGATGATGCGGCGTGCCGCCTCCCCATCGCCGTAGGGATTGACTGCCTCCGCCATTGCCGCGTATGCCGCTTGATCGGTGAGGAGACGCTTGGTCTCGGCGTAGACGCGCTCCTGCGCCGTGCCGATGAGATGCACCGTGCCCGCCGTCACCGCCTCGGGGCGTTCCGTCGTGTCGCGCAGGACGAGGACAGGCTTGCCGAGCGCAGGTGCCTCCTCCTGAATCCCGCCCGAGTCCGTAAGCACGATGTCCACACGTGCCATGAGATTGGCGAACGGTTCGTACTCCAGTGGGTCGATGAGGTGAACGTGCGCCAGCCCGCCCAGCTCCTCACGTACGATCTCGCGTACTTTCGGATTGCGGTGTACGGGGAAGATGACCTCCACGTCCCCCATCTCGTCCACGATATCGTGAATGGCACGGTAGACGTGGCGCATCGGCTCGCCGAGGTTCTCGCGGCGATGCGTCGTCACGAGGAGGACGCGGTGGTGCTCAAAGTCCACCTGCGAAAGCTCCGGCGGGAGGACGTAGTCGGGGCGTACGGTATGATGCAGCGCGTCAATGACGGTATTGCCCGTGACGAAGATGCGCCGCTCGGGCACGCCCTCTGCCGCTAGATTATCGTGTGCCGTCGAGGTCGGGGCAAAGTGCAGGGTCGCGATGCCGCCCGTCAGGCGACGGTTCATCTCCTCGGGGAATGGGGAGTAGATGTCGTGCGTCCGCAGTCCCGCCTCAACGTGTCCGACGGGGATCTGATGATAGAACGCGGCGAGTGCCCCCGCAAAGGTCGTCGTCGTATCGCCGTGGACGAGGACGAGGTCGGGGCGATCCTTCTGGAACACCTCGTTGATGCCCTGCATTGCACGCGTGGTGATGTCAAAGAGTGTCTGTCCCGCCGCCATGATGTTGAGATCGTAGTCGGGGACGATGTGAAAGAGATGGAGCACCTGATCAAGCATCTCCCGATGCTGTGCCGTCACGAGCGTCTGTGTCTCAATCTCCTCTGGATGGCGCGCCAGCTCCATGACGACGGGCGCCATCTTGATCGCCTCCGGGCGCGTCCCAAAGATCGACATGACTTTGATTTTGCCGGTCATTCTCCTCTGCTCCTCTCTGCGAATAGCAGCATGTATATAAAACTGTCGTATGTGTCCCCCGTGAGCGCCTCGTTCCGCATGTGATCGTGCGCTTGTACGCTGAAATACCGACGAACTTCTTAAACGCGCTTCGCTTGAACGAAAGAAGTCCGTCGGGGCGTACCGCGCACTTTACTCACATGCTTCACTAAGGTTCACTGGGGGACACATAGCTCTCTTTTCTCTTACACGCTATTTCTGCGGCGCATCCATGCCGAGGATGCCCAGCTTGCGCGCGCCGACGAATACCGCTGCTGCGACGAGCAGTATGATGAGTGCCGCCGCTTGGATGCTGACCGCCGTCAGAGCGAGTGCACACAGGCCGAACAGCGCGCTGACGACATACATGAGCAGCACCGCCTGTTTCTGACTGAACCCGTGTGCGAGAAGGCGGTGGTGCAGATGTCCCTTGTCGGGCTTGAAGATCGGGCGGTGGTTGCGCGCGCGCCGGACGATGGCAAACGTCGTGTCGAGGATCGGCAGGCCGAGCGCGAGAATCGGCACGATGAGGGCGATGGTCGCCGCGCTCTTGACCGCACCGACGACGGAGATGCCCGCGAGCATGAAGCCGAGGAACATACTCCCCGTGTCGCCCATAAAGATGCGCGCAGGGTTGAAGTTGTAGTAGAGGAAGCCTATCGCAGCCCCCGCGAGCGCAATGGTGACCATGGCGACGGGCGGTATGCCCTCCTCCATGGCAACGAGGAAGATCGTCAGCGCGGCGATGGAGGAGACCCCCGCCGCCAACCCGTCCAGCCCGTCGATGAGATTGACCGTATTCGTCAGCCCGACGATCCAGAAAATCGTTGCCGGGATCGCAAGGAACTCAAGGTAGATATAGTCGCCGAGCGGGTCGGTGATGACGTCGATGCGCACATCGAATCCGATAACGACCACGGCCGCCGCAATGATCTGCCCGAGCAGTTTCACCTTTGCCGGCAGGTCGCAGTAGTCGTCGATGATGCCGATGGCGACGATGATCGTGCCGCCGACCATGAGTCCGATGAGACTCGTCATGTACTCGGGCGCGAGGTCAACGAAGGTGAGCTGGACGAGAATCGACACCATGAACGCCGCATAGATGCCGATGCCGCCGATGCGCGGGATGGGGCGCACGTGCACCTTGCGCGCGTCGGGCTTGTCGAGTGCCCCCGTGCGGCGCGCAAAGGCGATCACAGCGGGGGTCAACAGGAGTGCCACGCCGAGCGCGACCAGAAAGGCTAAGACATTATCGGACATGAATGATTGCTCTCCTTAAAGATGTATATAGTTTCATCTTACTTTATTGCGACACTTCTGTCAAATATCGCTGTGCAAGTATCACGGCGACGAAATCGTCCACCGGCACGGGCGGCACAAGCATCCCGCGCGGCATGAGCCGACGCCAGCCGCGCGGCGGGTGCGCCGTCCAGTAGGCCGCCTTTGCCGCGTCCGTCGTACGATACTCATCGACGAGAGTGACCTCCGTGCCGAGTTCCTCAATGCGAGCCCTTGCCGCTGCACTCGTCGTCCCGTTGCCCATGATCACCGTCGGTGCGTACGTATGGATGAGACGCGCCGCCGTCGCTGTGAGCTGCGTCGTCGGCACGACCTCCTGCAGGAGCACTGTGCCGTCTGCCGCGAGGACAGCGACGCCACATTTCTCTCGCCCGGGATCAACGGCGAGAACTGCGCCGCTCAACTGCCGCTCTCACTTTCGACCTTGAAGCGCAGGCGCAGGGGCCCCATCGCATCCGTATCAGCCGCCGCGTAGGCGGAGAGAACGACGTTCCCCGTATGCGCCATCAGCTCCTGCACGAGGCCATAGAACTCCGCCCCCTCGATCACGCCGACCGTCCCGCGGATCGGATCGGGGAGAATCCCCTTTGCCGACGCCGCCTCGTTCACATCGCGCAGGAAGGAGACGACCGCCTGCTCCGCGGCTGGTCCCTGTCCCTCCGGTGCGTAGACACGCGCGGCGATCAGCTCACCGCCGCGATAGATGATGCGGTTCGGGTACAGCTGGATGGTCGCGCGGATCTCGTCGCCGCGCACGAGATTGCCCGCCGCGACGATGCGCACGACCATGTCCACGGGGCTGTGCATGATGGTCTGAACCGCCGACTCATACTCCGGCCCGTAGATCCATATATCCTGATCCGTGTGGTTCTCGCCGAGGCGGGTCGAGGCGTTGCGCGTGCCGAGCTGCGCGATGCCCTCCAGCCCGCGCTCCACCTCGTCACGCGTCAGCCCCGCGGGAATCGTTCCGCTCGCGATAATCTCCCCCGCCTGATAGACGATGTTGCCCTCGCGCAGGTTCACGATGTTCTCGCGCAGGACATTGGCACGCACGCCGAGCTCGTCGATGTCCGTCAGGAGCTTGGCGTTCTCGCCCGAGAGCCGCCCGTTGAGCGAGATCAGCCCTTCCTTTTCCATCATGAGCGCACGGTTGCCCGCCGAGAGGCGATCCGACTCTGCGCGCAGATCGTCCTGTTCACTGCGCAATCCGGCGATCTCCTCCTCGGACTTCACGAGTTCCGCATCCGCCTGCTGCTTTGCATCCTCCGCCGAGGTGAGTGCCGATGCCGTCGCATCGAGTGCCGCACGCGTGTCCGCGATCATGGCGTTCAGCCGATCCATGCCAAAGAGCGCTGTCCGCACATTCTCCGATGCCGCCGCGAGGATGCCGAAGGTCACCGTCGTGATGCAGACGCCCGTAAAGATCGTGACGACCACCGCCGTATGGCGCGGGCGCAGCCCAAAGAGCGTAAGTTTTTTCTTTCCGATGCGCGTGCCGAGCCGGTCGCCGATGACAGCGATGACGCCGCCGACGACAGCGAGCACGAGAATCAGCGTAACACCGTACATGACGTCACCTCCTTCATGCGTCAGGCAAGAGCAGCAGCGAACCTCAGCGCGATGCGCGCCGCAGGAGGATGATGCCCGCGATGATGCCGACGATGTTTGGAATCCATACGGCAAGCATCGGCGGAAGCACCTCGCCGCGTGCAAAGGCATTTCCCATGGTCATCAGCGCGTAGTAGATAAAGATGATGATGACGCTCATCGCAAATCCTGCCGAGGACGAGTTGCGCGTCGGCTGGAGCCCGAGCGGCACGCCGATCAGCGTAAAGATCAGGCTCGCCATGGGGACGGAGACGCGCTGATAGAGCTCCGCCTCGAGCTTGCTCGTGTTGACATACTGCGTCTGCATGAGCGCGATCTGATGGCGCAGCTCGCGCATCGTCATTTCCTCGGGGGATTTCTGCTCACGGATGATCTGGCGTGGATCCTTCTCCACGGGGAGCACCTGTGTCTCAAAACGCATCCGCCGCTCGAGATGTTCATCTGCGATGTCGTAGACATCCCCCTTGTGCATGATCCACTCGCTGCCCGTCCACTCAGCGTACTCGGCGTTCTCGACGTGCGAGACCTTGCCGTCCGCGCCGAAGATCTGCAGGCTGACCCCCGTCAGCTGCTGCTGTTCGGCATTGTAGGAGCGCGCGTAGACGAGACGCTTGATCTGCCCGCCCTCGATCTCCTTGATGATGACGTGCTCCTGCGACTTCATGCCCGAGTTGCCCTCGATCTCGTAGTAGATCACGTTGCGGTACGCCGTATTCGCGCGTGGAACGACGTGCTCGTTGAAGAGGATCGCGCCGACGCTCACGAGAAAGCCAAGCAAAATCGCGGGCGCAGCAATACGGCCGAAGCCGATGCCGCAGGACTTCATTGCCGTGATCTCGCTCGACGAGGAGAGCCGGCCAAACGTCAGAAGACTTGCGAGGAGCATCGACATTGGGAACGTCCACATGACGACCCCGGGCAGACTAAACACGAATATCTTTATGACGGACGGCAGGGATGCCCCATAGTCCGTGATGTACTGTGCAATGCGAAAAAGCGTGCCCGAGCCGATGAAAACTGCCGAGAACGCACAGATGGCAAAGAGAAAGGACAGAAAGACCTCACGAAATATATACTTGTCAAGAATGCGGATTTTCAGATGCATACGCTCCCCTTTGTTGATGCAGAATTGCATCCTATTTATTCTATCATTTTCGAGCGTCCTTGACAAGGAGACAAAAGAGGGACTGAATCAAAGTGCCCAGCTGACCTGGATGTTCCCCGTCATGCCGCGCCGCGTTCCCTGCCAGCCCGCCATGTGGATGTGCCAAGATAGACGGCTGCCCGGCGGGATAAAGCGATAGCCCAGCTCGACCATCGTGCTGCCGCCGCGCAGGGCAGGGCTGTCCGTGGCAAGCCCCTGATAGGATGCTGCACCCTCGCCGTCAAATTCGTACTCGTACGCAAGACCCGCATAGATCTCCTTGCCCGTATCCTCGCAGTGCAAGAAGGTGAATCCGACTCTCATTCGATGCGACGCAACCGCATCAAAATCATATATTTCGCCTGTATTGAGCTGTGCACTGACGCCATCCTGCCGTGAATAGAAGTATCGCAGGTAGGTGTTCAGTGTATCACCCGTGCGGAGCAGCCGCGTCTTTCCGATGCCGATATGCGCCGCATAGTAGGCATTTTCGCTGTCGTAGGTCGAGACCGTCCCGACAGAGACATCACCGCTATAGCTGCTTCGTACTCTTCCGCCGTGCAGCGCCGCCTCCGCCCAGCATCCGTCCGGGCGTTCGATGCGCCCATGAGGCCTGCACCAAGGTAACTGATCTTGCCGTTGCCATGTGTGCCGTCGTCGAGATATGTGTGATACGTGCCCCTGCCGTACTCCACAAATGGGGTAAAGAGTGTCTTAGCCGCCCTGAGCCTCCCCTCCTTTGCCCAGCCGACGCTAAGGTTGTAGCCGTTCGTCGTGACATAGGAGCCCGTCTCGGCGCGCATCGTCCCCTGGCTCATCGCCGCCCATAGCTGATAGCCGCGCTTTTCGTCGTCCTCCGCCCGACCGCCCTCCTTCGCCGCCGAGGAAATCCCCGACGCCGCCAGAAGGTCGGCCCCACGATTGATGAAGTCCGTCGCACCGCAACGCGGCTCGACGAGGGACTTAGTCTGGTCGTTCATCGCAGCGCCGATGAGGGTGAGGACGAGCTCATCGGTGCCGCGCTTTTGAAGTGCGAACTGATAGCGCATCGTAACGCCCTGCGTGCCCTCAATCTGATTCGCGATATCCGCATCAGTCAGCAGAGTTCCCCCCGGCAGTGTCTTCATGAGGCTGATTACATCGTTTCCGTGCAACACGGGCGCGCTTCCCGAGAAGCCGGCACCGATATTGAGATTGCGGATATCCTTCGCAGCAACGCCGAGCTGTAGCATGGGCGTATAGCTTGCCCGTGCGTCATTCGGCAGGTAGAAGCGCAGTTTCTGCACACCGGAAAAATCGTGGATGGCCGACTGTCCAGGGTAGATGGCGAGCGTGTTACCCGTGCCGGCATTATGCCCGCCGTAGGCCGTACCGGAGACCGTGCCGCCCGCGACATGGACGGAGCTTCCCGTCACGTTCTCACTCGCAGCCGCATCCGTAATGGCTCCGCCGTAAACATTTCCTCCAACCGAGCCGCCCGTGATGTGCGCACTGCCTCCCGCGGCATTCTTCGTCGCAGCGACAGCCGTGAGCGCACCACCGTAGGCGTTGCCCGTCACCGTGCCACCTGAGATCTCTGCTGCATTGTCCTGCGCCGCACCGTCTTTTACCGTGACGTTCGCGCCGTAGGCTGCCGCGACCGTGCCGTCCAAAGCGAGGTGCTTTGCGCCCTTTCCGTCCGTGCCCTTGTTGTGGCGGAAGCGGAAGCCGTCCACATAGACCTCTTTCGCCGCCGTCACCGTTGGGTTATCCGTGTCGATCGTATACTCAAGATCGCCACTCTCGCGATTCTTCGCACGAATGGGGTTGTAAGTATTGACGCCCGCTTTCGTAAAGTCGATACCTTGGTCGTTGTGCATAAGTGTCGCAAGACGCGTCCGATACGTACTCGGCACGAAATCGTTCGCGCCTGTGACTTCCACTTTATCCCAGTCAAGCCCGCTCGTCTGCACGCCGTCGGTGAGCTTGAGGAACGGCGTTGTCGCATTGGAGACGTGGCTGATGTTAAAGCTAATTTTCTCGAAATGCTTGATGTTCTTGACGCTGACCGCAGTATTGACCACGAGCTTGTTGTCCGTGTCGACGGTCTTGTTGCCGCCGTAGAGGTAGCCCGCGATATTCGTCCCCGTGGGAAGGGCATTCGTCCCATCCCCGATGGTGACGGTATTGCCCGTCGTCTGACCAGTGCCATTCGTGTAGCCGCCGTAGATATCTTTCATCGTGCCGCCCGTGATGGCGACCGCATTGCCCGTGGCATCCCCCGCGCCGGTATGGGAAATAAACCCACCGTAGACCGTGCCAGTTGCCTCGCCGCCCGATAGGTTGACCGTGTTCTTCGTCGCACTCCCCGCCGCGCTCGCATCTGCACTCGCTGTGAAACCGCCGTAGAGATTGCGCACCTTGCCATCGACGAGGTTCACGGTGTTTTCCGTACTGTCCTTTTTCGCCGTGCGCATCGTGCCCTTGCCCGCCGTCCAGCCGCCATAGGCGTCACGATGCTCCGTGCCCTTATCGATTGTCAGTACATTATGCGTCGTCGTGTTGCTGAGGACGGAGCGGCCTCCCCATACGTCCTCTTCGTCCGTGCCGATCGTATTCGCCTCCGGCTTCACCTTGGCATAGCGGAAGGTAAGACCGTCGATGACGATCTTCTTGGACGATGCCGTATGGTTTTCCGTGTCGATGGTGATCTCGCTGTTCGCACTTGCGCCGACAAGATCGCGCGCGCCTGTGTAATTTGCCACGTTAATGCCCGCCGCATTGGCCATGATCGTGAGCTTCCCGCTCATCGGGATGCCGCCCGTATAGTCGAACGTACTCCAGTCAAAGGCCGTCGCCACGCCGTCCGTGATTTTCAGCATGGGAGCTGCCGCGCTCGTCGTATCTTGGTTGTAATGGAACTTCACCGCAGCGAAATTCTTGATATTGCCTGTCGTATTCGACGCATCGCTTCCGCCGTAGATCGTCCCCGTGACACTCGTCACACGCGGGCGCTTGTTCGTCTCGTCAAACGAGATGCGGCCTTCCTTCGTGCCGTCGCCGAGGTTTACGACATTGCCCGTCGTAGCCCCCGTGCCAGCGGAAAATCCGCCGTAGAGATCGCCCGCAACCGAGGCCGCGCCCTTTAGCGTAATCGTCGCATCCGAGGCTGCGCCTGCCGTGTACCCGCCGTAGAGGTTGCCACCGACGGTCGCTTTGTCCTGCAGCGTGACCTGCGCGCCCGAGGCCGCGCCCGTGCCTGCCGCATAGCCGCCGTAGATTGCCGTATTGTCGCCGATCGTACCGCCCGAGATATTGACTTTGTTCGTCTTCGCATCGCCCGCCGACACGAGATGTGACTGATGCAGCGTGTACTTTGCGATATAGCCGCCCGCGATCTTTCCGTTTGCACCGATTGTACCGCCCGAGAGGCTGAGCTTATTGCCCTCCGCCTCAGCGTTCGCGCCCGTATTCACCGCGACCGGATGCGTCTCGTCCACCGCCGTGCTCACGATGAGGTTCTTCCCCTCCGTCCAGCCGCCGTAGGCCGCGCCAACCGTGCCATCCGTGATCGTGAGCGTATTGTTCTTCGTGCTGCCGTTTTTTGCAATCGTATAGCCGGCGCGCGCCGCCGTATGTGTGCCCGCTGTGATCGTGAGCACATTGTTCTCCGTCGTATTGCCGTAGATGGAGACGCCCGCATACGAGCCCTTCGGGGATGACTCGTGAAGCTACGGCGTTTGCGCCGTCAGCGTCTCCGTTGCATTTTTATAGTGGAGTCCCAGCAGGCGGATGTTCCTGGCTGTACAGATTCCCGTGGGGTTTTCGATGCCCGCACCATTCGTATCAGTGGCCGCTGTCTTGCCATACTCATAATCGTCGTTGTTATAGAGAAGCGTCGGTGCATAGTTATAGGCTGTCATCGCCGCATTAACACAGAGGTTGAGGTAGGGTGTCTTGTAGCCATGCACAATCTGCGTGTCGAACCACGACTGATAGTTCTTGACGACAATCTGATCCCAATCAAATTTCTGTTTTGTGTTGTCGCGCAAATAGAGCATATAGTCGGCAGCCAGGTGGGGGTTCGACCAATGGCTGTCCGCTGCATTCAGGCTGTTGTCGAGGACGAACTCCATCGTCTTAAAGTCGTAGATCCCCTTAACACGGTTGTTCGCTGATGTTGCCTGCAAGACATTTTTCTCCAGACGATTATCATAGCTTAGACTGTCAATAGGAACGGAATAGCTGCCGCCGTATATCTCCACATCGCCGAGCGCCGCCGCATTGTGGAGCTCGACACGGTTGTTCTGCGTCGTCCCATTCGGCGCATAACCGGTGTAGATCGTTCCACTATAGGGAATTGCATCCCCCCCACTACTACTTTATTATACGCCCAGGGATTCGGCGAGAAAGCGTTGGGGTCAACCACGTCCTTGATGATGATGGAATTGCCATCGGCATTACCATGTCCCGAATAGCCGCCGTAAAGCAACGTCGCATAGCCAGGCAAGGCCGAACTCGTCGCATTCGGAATCAGCGCAGGAAACGAATGTATTCCGACGATCGTCAGCGTGTTGTTGTTCGCATTTCCCGTGCCATACGTTCTGCCCGCATAGAGGTTCAGAATGCCCGCCGTCGTCGCCGCAGAGGTCGCCCGTATCGTCAGCTTATTCCCGACGACGTTACGCACATCGCCTGCAAGAGGGAGGTCGGCAGCATTGCCGACCACGGCGTTTCGATTTGGCTCCCGATGCGGCGGGGTAGGCGTTGTTTTCTTATTGATCGGTCCCGGCTCACTCATTGTCACCGCAGGATGAGACGCATCAACGACAACTTCGGGCACCGTCACATCCGCCGCATACACCGGCAGAAGCGAGGGAAGCGCATATCCTCCGGACAACAAAAAAATCGACACATAGCGCGCTATATGTCGTCCCCTTTTACATTTCCTCGCATGAACCTCTACCCTCCCTTCCTTGGGCCTTCCCCTAGTTCCATTGTCCTAACAAGATATATTGTTTTCTTCCTTATGTCAAGTTAAATTGTAACCATTTTTATAAAAGAAAAGAACCCATAAAAAGGCGTAACAATCTGTTTATTTTCGATAAAAAACGCTCTACAGCAGTCTCCCTTTCTGCTATAGAGCATTTGTTTTATTTTA
>ERZ772945.2697-NODE-2697-length-10545-cov-14.525071_pt1 | contig 10545 bp, 8 predicted proteins | sample MGYA00511681_ERZ772945 | MGnify/ENA primary metagenome ERZ772945 (study PRJEB29015, sample SAMEA2737943) | human oral metagenome | biome: human oral; feature: human-associated habitat; material: dental | place: China | collected 2143 ... | reverse complement strand
AACGGCGTCGCAGCCTGACCATCGCCCTGATCATGACGCTGATTTTCACGCTGCTGATCGGCACGCTGACTGTGCAGCAGACGATGGCGCAGCTGCAGCAATCGGTCGAGCGGAACATCCGCGCCGGCTTTAGCATCGCTAACAAGCAACCGTCGGGCGAGGTGCCGATGGACATTGCGCAACAGGTGCAGCGCCTGGACAAGGTCAAAGCACACAATTTCCAGGCAGAGACCACCGCGGAACTGCCGGGCAAGCAGTTGGTTGATGTGGTAGGCAGCGGCGTACAGCTGGACTCTGGGATCGCTGGCGAAGCGAAGGTGACGGGCGCGACACAGAGCGATCTGCTCGGCGAGTTCACTGGTCGATTTTACCAGCTGGAGCAGGGCAGGCACTTGACCGAGCGCGATCAAAACGCGGCCCTGATCCACAAAACGTTCGCTGAGAAAAATAATATCAAGCCTGGCGACAAGCTGGACATCACCAAAGACGGCCGGCGGGTGACAGTGACTGTCATGGGCATCTTCAGCGGCAAAGGCGAAAAGCCAGCGGTCTTGCAGTCCGACATGGCGGAGAATCATCTCATCACCAACTTGACTGCGGCGCAGCAACTGACAGGTAGCCAGCAGTTAACGCGGGCGACATATTTCGCCGAACATCCGCATCAGCTGAAGTCGCTAACGGACCGCACCAAAAGCCTACCAAACGTCGATTGGCAGAAATTTAGCCTAACCGACAATGGGGCAGCATTCGCTGGTGTCCTCCAAAACATCGCTGGCATTCAAAACATTTTGACGATTGCTACCATCGGCGCAGCCGCGGCGGGGCTGGCAGTGCTGTCACTGGTACTGGTGTTCTGGGTGCGCGGCCGCTTGCATGAAATTGGCATCTTGTTGTCCATCGGCACGTCCAAGCGGCAGATTATCGGGCAATTCTTGGCGGAACTCGCCATCATCGCCGCAGTCAGTTCGGTGTTCGCGCTCGGTATCGGTTCGGTCGCCTCGTCGCAGATTTCTACCGCCCTCACAGCACAAACCGACCAAAGCCAGCGCCTAGAAAAAACTGTGGTGCAAACTGCGCCACCGGCGACCTATCTGCAGGCTTTCGCCTTCGGCTACATGGTCGTTTTACTATCAGCCATCGCAGCCATCGCGCCAATCATGCGCCAATCACCAAAGCAAATTTTAGCAAAACTAAGTTAGGAGTTATCATGTCAATACTTACTTTACGCGATATTATCTATTCATACGCCGACGCCACTAGCAATGTGCTGAACGGCATCAATTATCAATTTGAAAAGGGCAAGTTTTATGCTATCGTCGGTAGTTCTGGCGCCGGTAAGTCGACACTGCTGGGACTGCTGGCGGGGCTGGACACGCCGACTGGTGGGCAGATTTTGTTCGACAATCAAGACATCGCCGAGCAGGGTTATTCGCATCATCGCAAGCACAACATTTCGCTGGTGTTTCAGAATTATAACCTGATCGATTATCTGACGCCGCTGGAAAACTTGAAATTGGTTAACTCCAAGGCTACCAACGAAACATTGCATGCCATGGGCCTGGACGATGATCACATCAATCGCAACGTCATGAAACTGTCTGGCGGTCAGCAGCAGCGCGTGGCGATTGGCCGGGCGTTGGTATCCTCTGCACCGATTATCTTGGCGGACGAGCCGACCGGCAACCTGGACGAAACCACCGCTGCCGACATCATCGACATCCTGCGCCGGGCCGCCCACGAAAACGACAAATGCGTCATCGTCGTCACCCACAGTAAGCAGCTAGCTAAAGAGGCGGATGTAGTGTTGAAATTGAAGGATAAGAAACTGAAAGCGTAAAAATAGCTTCCAAAAAATACACGTTTTTAATTTTAATATAGCTCGAAAGGGCTATATTTTATAGCCCCTAACCCAAAGCAGGGCTAGTAAGTGTATAATAATTAGCATATGAGAGTTAATTATTTACAATTATCAAATATCCTAAGCTTCAAATATGAGGAAGACATTAACAGCGCTTTTAAGATTGAATTTGACCCAGACCTTAACATTATTATTGGCGAAAACGGATCTGGCAAGTCAACGGTTTTAGAAGCTATGAATTTTATATTTACGAGAGCTTTATTTAAGCGCATAACAAATAGATACAGCAGTCATCGCTCATATTACACAGATAGAAAGAACATGCTTCAAATTGATGATAATTACTCCAATAGAAAATTAGGTCTTAGACTCCAACCTAATTGGAGTTCAGAAGAAGAACAGCAGAGAGTAAGAGTATCAATTAAGCTTGATAGTATTGATAGGGCTAATATCGCCCATATTGTAGCTAACTATAGTCACATAAAAAATACTCTTGATAATTACTCAATTATACCAATACCTGAGTTTTTTGCGCTAGATAGTGATATGGATATAGAAATAGATATTACATTTAAACAAGCCAAATACGACGAAGATAATACGTATGAGAGCCATTATGATGATTCGGTGCCGGGTTATATAAGATTCTATCTAGAACATTACCACGCAATTAACGAGGCTATAACAGTATATAATGAAGATAATACCGACCACGTAGCGCCTCTTGGAAATACTTTTTCTATGCTATCAGCTTTCCGTGACTACAGTAATTATAACTCTCAGATACACTTATATAATGGCGATGATTCTTCGGGCGACACACTTCAGAACGCAAAAAATCGTCTAATCCCCCATAGCATTAACGAGCACTCCTCAGGCATGTCTGCTATCTTTGATTTCATAAAATTAAAACTCGGTGAAGACCACTTTAATCTAGTAAAAGAGGGTAAAAATATTAATGACGCCACAGCTATAATCAATGGCTCTTCAATAATCAAAAAGATAAACGAAAAGCTTAGGATATTAAATTTACAACTCTCTGTAAAACCAGTAAATATACGAAGATGGTCGTACGAATTTAGGTTTCAAGACACGAAGAATAACAGAGAGTTGGGCGATATAAACAATCTTAGCGCTGGACAAAAATCGATCCTACATTTAATATTTGAAGCTTACGGTCAAGGCGAGTTAAAGGGCGGCTTGATTATTATCGATGAGCCAGAGATCCACCTACACTACCAATTCCAATCTGAATATCTGAAAATACTTGAAGAATTAGCAGACAAACAAGGGATTCAATGCATTCTGGTAACTCATTCGGAAGGATTTATAAGTAACAAGACAATAGAGCATGTTAAACGGTTCTCGCTAGATGAAGAGCGTAACTCTGTAGCGTATGCGCCTGAAATAACAGAAGACCAAAAGGGGCTTATAAAAATATTAAATAATACGCAGGCGGCGCGGGTATTATTCTTAAACAAGGTATTATTGGTTGAGGGTCAAGATGATGAATATTTCTTTAGAGATGTCGTAAAAAGATTACAGCCAGAGTTCAGTCAAAATATCAATATAAAAAGAAGCATAGCCTTGGATAATGTACAAAAAATAGCAGATGCTTTGGAGATAGAACCATACTTACTATTTATTGAAAAACTAGAGAAAAAGAAAAGAGGGATGTTTAAAAATGAAAGGCTATGAATTACCAATAGAAACCGTTATTAAAAGACTTGGTTATAAAAATTCGAAAAACCTAATTTATTATAGTGAATTTAATGATTCTGACTATAATAATCATATATCTAAAATTGTTCATGAGATAAAACCGTACGCAATTTACTTTATAGACAGAAACCCATTCATTCTTTTTTTTGACAAGCTTTTTGATGAAGTTTCCTTTAAAACTATCAGTAAACAAGTTTGGAATGCTCAAATTCCTGTTGCTATGCTTTGCGATGATCAAGCAGTTAAAATTTACAATGGATTGTCTTTGAACTTAACATCCTATTTTCTTGAGATGGCAACGGAAATCCCGTTAGACACATGTTCTGTTGCAACGGAATTTTCCTATTTAGAAATAACAAACCCTATTTTCTGGGAAAAGTTCTCAAAAGGATTTTCAAACAATAAATTAAATAATTATTTGTTAGCTAATATTACTTATTTGACGGAAGAGTTAAAAAACAACTATCATATAGAATTTGCTACAAAATTAGTGTTGAGACTCATTTTTATAAGGTTTTTGATAGATCGAGGGGTTAACCTTGCTTATGAAAATTTTTCTGGTGATATTGAGCACTCAAAGAAAGAACTTCTGAAATGCTTAAGGAACAAAAGTTCAATATACAATCTATTTAAATATCTAAAATCAAAATTTAATGGAAATCTTTTTGATTTAGGTAATGAAATTGAATGCCCTGAATTAACACAAGATGTATTTAATATGCTTGCAGATTTTTTATCTGGAACAATTTCAATGAATGATGGTCAATTGTCACTATTTGCACTGTATGATTTTAATATTATTCCGGTAGAGCTGATAAGTAATATTTATGAAATATTGCTTGGACGAGAAGTAAGAGCAAAAGATAATGCATTTTACACTCCAAATTATCTTGTAGAATACATTTTGGATAAAACTACTTTAGGTTTCTTAAAAAAACATAATGAATATACCATATTAGATCCTGCATGTGGTTCAGGAGTATTTTTAGTTGATAGTTACCGATGTATGGTAGAAGAAAACCTAAATGGAAAAATGTATTGTAACGATGATAATTTACTTAAATCTCTTTTAACCGATAATATCTATGGAATAGATATTAATGAGGAAGCGATTGATGTTACAATATTCTCTCTTTATTTAACTGTTTTAGACTACAAAGATCCAAAATCATTATCAACTTTTACTTTACCGAATTTAAAAGAAAAAAATTTATTTGTTAGTGATTTTTTTGATGAAGAGAAACTTAGAAGGTTAAGTCACATCAACTTTGATTTTGTTATTGGTAATCCACCTTGGGGCAATGTAAAAACAGGTCTTCATTTAGAATACTGTAAAAAGAATGGATACTTTGATAAACAACAAAATAATGAGATTTGTAGAAGTTTTGTTTTCAGAGCTAAAGATTTTTGTAAAGAACATACTGTTTGTTGTTTTATTTTACATTCTAAATTATTGTATAACCAAAAGAAACCTTCAAAAAGATTCAGAAACTTTTTGTTAAATAAAACTAAAATTCATAGCATAATTGAAATGTCTTCAGTAAGAAAATTAGTTTTTGAAAATGCCGATGCACCAGCAGTAATAATTTCTTTTAGTTACTCAGAAGAAAATAACTTAGACAATATTATAAATTATACATCTATAAAACCAAATATTTTCTTCAAACTATTTAATGTTATTGTTATTGAAAAAAATGATATAAAGTATGTAGCACAGAATATGCTGATAAGATTTGATTGGGCTTGGAAAACTATTGTATACGGTTTTTCAGCTGATTTAACTTTGGTGATGAAACTTAAAAATTGTTTTTGTACAATTTCCGATGCAATCGAAAAACAAGAACCTCCTATTATTATGGGGGCAGGAGTAGAGTACCAAGATGGTGATAAGCAAGACGCTTCTCATTTACTAAACAAAAGGCTTCTTGATTCGAAAAAAGGAGTAGATCACTTTTTTGTGAATTCAAATAAAACTACTTTGTTTTCGAAAACGAAAGTACATCGTCCTAGAGAAAAAGTGTTGTTTTCCCCTCCTTATGTATTAACTCCAACTGGCGTGAACTGCAATAATTATAAATTACGAGCAGCTTTTAGTGATGAAACATTTATTTGTAAAAAGACCATGTATATTATTAAAGGAAGCGAGGAGCAAAGACCATTCTTTATGAACTTGGTAGGTTTGCTAAACTCCTCATTTTATGCTTATTTGAATCTAATGCTTGGAACTTCAATAGGAATAGAACGAGAGCAGAGATTTATGGGGGAAGTATTAGAATTTCCTTATATTTTTTCTGAAGATATTGCAAATAAAACAGAGTACATTCAGAGTGAAAAAAAGAAAGATGATTTTCTTTGTTTGTCAGACTTAGATTCTGAAATCGAAAACCTAGATAATTTAGTATTGCAGGAGTTTGGATTGAAAGATAATAAATTTATTGACTATGCAATAAAAATCCAGATACCGGAACTAACGAATATAGACATTGAGAGTATTTACAGAAAGGTATCTTCTGAGGAATTAGTTGACTATAGTGAATGTTTTAAAAAACAATTTGCTGCTATCTATAAACATGCAGAAAAGCATATTGCAATTAAATTGTATCCAAATGTATTAAATAGATTTTCTATATTTGAGCTGGCAGTTTTAGGTGGAGAATCTGATACCACGATTGATTTAGTTGAAAGTATTGATGATGATAAAGTACTATTATCAAGATTTTGTGTATTTTCTCACAACGATAAGTTTCATCAAATTAGAGATGTCATTCACTTTTCTGATAACTCATTTTTTATTATAAAGCCTAATTTTTATAAATGCTGGCATCCTGCAATTGCAGAACTTGATCTTTCCGATGTTATGGAGCAAATAATGGAATCGGGAGGTGATGAATGATGGGAGGTTTTAAGCAAAAATCAATAAATGAAGATTTTCAAAATGGTTTTTATTATTATATTATTGAGACCATTGAAAAATGTTGTAGACTAATGAAGCAAAATTGTATTTCTGTAGGACGTAAAGTTAATAATCATGAGGTAAACATACAGAACCATCTATTTTTTTATTATTTAAATGATAATTCTGTGTTAACTAAATTAGGTTGTGAAATGTTTCCTATCTCATTTCAAATAGAAACGCCAGAAACATTTGATGAAAATACAGACACCTTTATAGGAAGGTGCGATATTAAAGTGACATCAAATAATTATTGGGTAAATAAAAACAAAAAAGACTACTATATAATTGAGTGCAAACGAATTGATGGAAGTTCGAGTTTAAATAAAAAATATATTAATGAAGGAGTTAGTCGTTTTGTAGAGGAACCGCCGAAATATCCATCTCACCACAATAAAAATATTATGTTCGGATTTGTTGTGAAAAATATTGATATTCCTAATAATTCGATAGAACTTTCTAAAATAAACAAAAATAGGTTTGGGACAATTAGTCAAGGGGATTTGTTTTTAGTAAAAAATGAAATAAATGAAGGTTTACATGAATATATAAGCAACTATACTTTATCAAATAAGTCATTACAATTACTTCATATCTTTTTTGACTTTTCACCTATAATTAAGTAGTCTTAGTTAAAGATTAAATATGTGAATTAATATAATTAATAAATAAATTGAGTAAATTTGTTTTATATAAATACAGATAAGATACTGAAGAGCGGATAGGTTTGTCTGCTCTTTTTCATGTTATAGCAAAAAATATATCCAATACTTTACACAAGGGTGAGTTTATTATAATAGGGTGAGCTTGCGTATTGATATTGCAGACCTTCATAGCAGATTTAACCTACTCAGCAAACTTCTTTTCTCCATAAGCAATGAACTGATCAATCGGCTTAGCAAATTCCTTTGCCCAACTATCGTTGTCGTTCTTTCCTTCAGCGATAAACAAGCGTTCTCCTACGTATTCGTGTAAGTCCATAACTAGTGCATCTGCACCGTTGTCGTCTGAATGTCTAATACTTAAATCAAGCGCTATGAGCGACAACTGATATGCTCGCCGTAAAACAGCTAGGTTATTTAAGTTCTCATCGGTTAACGCTTTAATTTCCTTGAACAGCTTCCAGTCAATCGCGTCATATATTTCAAAATCTTTTTCTGTCCATTCTGACATAGTGAATCCTCTAGGTAAGTGAGTAGTTTTATATCATACTCAGGATAAGACATTTTTCAGGTCATGTCCAGGACGATGGGTCTAGTGGCCGGGGCCGGTGTACTGACCGCGGTGGGTGCCGTTGTTGTTGGATCCGTTGCCGGGTCCGTAGTGGTCGTGGTTGTCGCTCTCGAGGAACAAGTAGTGCGTCGCACCGTCGGCGAGACTGCCGCCGACGCCCATACCACCGCTGCGGTCGCCATCTCCGATGAGGGTGTGTCCCTCCTTCGGACCGCTACCGAACGACACGGTGATGGGGTTACCCTCAGAGTCGCAGCCGCCCATCGGCTCGCTCCACCAGTTCTTTCCCATGATAACTCCTTCTGGAGTCGGGCAGAGAATGAATTATCTGCGAAGTGGTACGTCTCAAGCCCAATGGCTTTGGGCGAAACGCCGACCTCTGCGGTTGCAAAGGCTGATATATATCAATAATAGAACTTGAAGTCAAGCGATTTTACGGAAATTGTAACAGAACATGGCGATAGTCTGCATAACGGCATCAAGTAGCGTATACTTAACAATATAATCATCCCCGTAAAATCAAAGGAGACCGCATGACAGCAGTAAAACAAACTATCGGCGTTATCGGTTCGCTAGGCGATTTGGGTTCGCAATTGGTGCGGCGCGCTAAAAAGTACGGCTTTCTAGTCCGCGAATTTGACATAGCCGACCGCCATACTAACACAGAAGAACTATCCGATTGCGAAATTATCCACGTGTGCGCGCCCCTGGAAAATTTTATCGTACCGCCCGTAAGGGGGATGATAATCTTGCACGATAGCGTTATGGACACCAGCCGCCGATTTAACGATCAGCTTGACCAGAAAGCCGCCGTCGTCCATTTGCTAATGAATAGCGCTCAGCGAGCAGTTGTTGCCAGCGACCAGCCAAACGCCGAGGCGGCAGCCAGCCATTTGCAGCAATTAGGATTTAACCCAATTTCTATGCCAGTTGATGAGCATGACCGAATCATTGCCCGGTCGCAAGCGCCGCTGGCACTGCTTTGCGACGCGCTGCTGCCTGAATTGTTTCAATTGGATAAAGAAGGCTTGCTGACGCCGTCGGGCGAAACGCTGGCAGAAACTTTACGTTCCCGCACGCTCATTTGGACGCCAGCCACCCGCCGGGCAATCTTGCGCAACCCTCAACTGCGTGACCTTATTAGCGAACTGTCGAAGATCTTAGGCCAAGCACAGCCGCCAGATAAATAATCCTTCAAATCCAAACCGCATACTTCCTGTCAAATGCTATACTAAATAGCATGAACCAAGAACCTCCATATTACAATCTACAGCGCAGATACCGGCCGCGCTGGATTGGTATTTTATTAGCATTTTTACTAGGTATCCCCATGATAATTGGCCTATGGCTGCTGTTGTGGCGGTGGAACTACGTATCGTATTTAACTGGACCCATCGGCGCGGGCATCGTCTACCTAATATATAATTTTATAACCCAGGAAGAAAAACCGCCGCTCCTTGATATCATTTTATTAATCTCAGCCTCTATACTCGGCACGGTAATCGGTTTCGCTGTTTGTCTGGCTGAATCGCTGCATATTTATACTAAAATCGGGTTCTTAGCAATGGTAGAATTTATCGTTTCGTCGCCAACATGGACAATATTATGGAAAGCAAATCCGATGGCCGTCCTATCGCTCTTATTCTCAATCGGTTTATCTATTTACATCATTTTATGGGTTTGGCGCATATCCAAGCGAGCTGTTTTATAGAATATTTGCGGATTTTAGCCGTTGGCGCTATAATCACCCCATGACCATAAAACGGCAATTCATCAGCACCGCCTGGCAAAGCACGCGTTTTCGCCGCGGCTTGTTGAATTGTTCGTAAACTTCTTCTGAAAGCACTAACCATGATTAGAGGCCGCGCGCGGTCTTTTTTATATAACCCAAAGGAGGAATTATGAAACAAAGAATAATTATCATCGGCGGTATGGGGCCGCAGGCAAGCTTGGAACTACACCGGCGGATGATTCAGCAGGCGCTGGCAAACGGCGCGAAGGCTGGCACGGATTTTCCGCATATAGTTCATTTGTCGCTGCCGGTTCCTGATTTTATCGCCAACGAATCGCGGCACAGCGAAGCCTTGGAAATTATCATAAACGAACTGAAAAACATTGACGCGTCGATGGACGATGTTATTATAATTGCCTGCAATACCGCGCATTTATTGCAGCCCGATATTGAACGGCGGCTGAATATTCGCATAACTTCCATGGTGGACGCCGCAATTGATTACGTTAGCCGCCATCATAAAACAATTCAATTGCTAGCGTCGCCGACAACCATCCGCACTGGACTATATGACAAGCCGTTGAAAGCCGCCGGAGTAACCGTATTAACGCCGGATAAGGACGAAGAACAAGCGCTGGAAGTAATAATTCGCGCAGTAATTTCTGGTCAGGCAATACCGCAGTCAGCGCTGGATAAAATACCAATAATAACCCAATCCGAGCAGGCAAACGCGACAAACCATCCGCCAGTACTATTAGGCTGCACCGAACTATCCTGCGCCTTCGCCGAAAAACCAAACACCATCGACCCGATGAATATTCTGATTAATCATCTAGTAGCCAGAGGAGTACTATAGCTAAGCCTGACAATAAGCCAGAAACAACAGTTAAATCAAATAGCTCTTACCAAATAACCCCATCAGCATAAGCCTGCCATGACTGCTGTTCGTCGGCTGTCATTGATCGAGCTAAGCTGACAGCTTGCAATAGGACAGCACTGTCGATTTTTATGGTTTGTCCAGTGTCTACCTCGGGCCAACCGGCTTGT
>ERZ772945.2696-NODE-2696-length-10546-cov-3.811648_pt1 | contig 10546 bp, 10 predicted proteins | sample MGYA00511681_ERZ772945 | MGnify/ENA primary metagenome ERZ772945 (study PRJEB29015, sample SAMEA2737943) | human oral metagenome | biome: human oral; feature: human-associated habitat; material: dental | place: China | collected 2143 ... | reverse complement strand
CTATTCCCAAAGGGAAATTGGTGGTGGTAACGGGGCTTTCAGGCTCTGGGAAATCCACTCTTATCCGTACGATTAATGGTTTGGAGGCTGTTGACAAAGGAAGTCTCCTAGTCAATGGACACCAAGTAGCAGGTGCCAGTCAGAAAGATTTAGTTCCTCTTCGTAAGGAAGTCGGCATGGTTTTTCAACATTTTAACCTTTATCCACACAAAACAGTGTTAGAAAATGTGACACTTGCGCCCATTAAAGTTCTAGGAATTGATAAAAAAGAAGCTGAAAAAACAGCCCAAAAATATCTGGAATTTGTAAATATGTGGGACAAGAAAGATTCCTATCCGGCCATGCTATCTGGTGGACAAAAACAACGGATTGCCATCGCACGCGGACTCGCTATGCATCCCGAACTCCTCCTCTTTGATGAGCCAACATCTGCTCTTGATCCTGAGACTATCGGAGATGTTCTAGCAGTTATGCAAAAACTGGCGCATGACGGGATGAACATGATCATCGTTACCCATGAAATGGGCTTTGCCCGTGAAGTTGCTGACCGTATCATCTTTATGGCCGACGGAGAAGTTTTGGTGGATACGACAGATGTTGATGATTTTTTCGACAATCCAAGCGAACCTCGTGCCCAACAATTCCTCAGCAAAATTATCAATCATGAAAGTGACAAAGTCAAATAAGGAGGCGCCTATGAAAAAGAAATTCTTTTTATCAGCATTATTGATTAGCCTTTTCGGTCTTGCTGCTGCTAAACCAGTTCAGGCTGATACCAGTGTCGCAGACATTCAAAAAAGAGGCGAACTAGTTGTCGGTGTCAAACAAGACGTTCCTAATTTTGGCTACAAGGACCCCAAGACAGGGACTTATTCTGGTATCGAAACAGACCTGGCCAAGATGATTGCAGATGAACTCAAGGTCAAGGTTCGCTATGTGCCTGTTACCGCTCAAACCCGCGGTCCACTACTAGACAACGAACAGGTCGACATGGATATCGCAACCTTCACCATCACAGACGAACGTAAAAAACTCTATAACTTTACAAGTCCCTACTACACGGACGCTTCTGGCTTTTTGGTCAATAAATCTGCCAACATCAAAAGCATTGAGGACCTAAACGGTAAAACTATTGGGGTTGCCCAAGGATCCATCACCCAACGCCTGATTACTGAACTGGGCAAAAAGAAAGGTCTAACCTTTAAATTCGTCGAACTTGGTTCCTACCCAGAATTGATTACTTCCCTTCATGCTCACCGTATTGATGCCTTCTCTGTGGACCGCTCTATCCTGTCTGGCTACATCAGCAAACGTACAGAACTGCTAGATGATAGTTTCAAGCCATCTGACTACGGTATCGTCACCAAGAAATCAAATACCGAGCTAAACAACTATCTTGATAACTTGGTCACTAAATGGAGCAAGGACGGTAGTTTGCAGAAACTTTATGACCGTTACAAGCTCAAACCATCTAGCCATACTGCAGATTAAGGAGGACACCCCATGACAGATTTATCATCTTGGACAGCCTATTTTCAGGATTTTGGACAATTTTTCAATGGTTTTCTCTTCACTCTTGTCCTAGCGATTGGATCCTTTATCCTCGCCATGGTTTTGGGCATCTTCTTCGGAGCTATGTCGACCAGTAAACGTCCAATTTTGCGAATTCTAGCTCGTATCTTTGTCGAATTTTACCAAAATACTCCCCTCTTGGTGCAGTTTGTCATCGTCTTTTATGGTCTACCTCTTATCAGTGACCATACCATCATGATTCCGATTTATTGGACAGCTGTTCTCTGCGTGGGACTCTATCACGGTGCCTATATTGCTGAGGTTATTCGTTCAGGGATTCAGTCTATTCCTAGTGGTCAGATGGAGGCCGCCTTGTCGCAAGGTTTCACCTATATCAGTGCCATGCGCTTGATTATCTTGCCTCAGGCCGTCCGTATCATCCTCCCTCCTTTGACCAACCAAATCGTTAACCTTATCAAGAATACTTCAACTGTTGCTATCATCTCTGGAGTGGACTTAATGTTTGTGACCAAGTCTTGGTCAGCTCTCAACGGAAACTACATCCCTGCCTTTCTAGGTGCTGCCCTACTCTACTTTGCCCTTTGCTTCCCTGTCGCCCAGTTTGGTCGCAAGATGGAGCAAGCCAACAAAAAAGCCTATTCACTTTAGGAGGTTACTATGGAATCTATTTTAGAAGTTTTGACCCCAGATAACCTAGCCTTTATCTTTAAAGGATTTGGCTTGACCCTCTATATTTCTCTGATTGCCATTGTCCTCTCTACCCTGATCGGGACGGTACTTGCAGTTATGCGAAATGGGAAAAATCCTGTCTTGCGAATCATCTCCAGCATTTATATCGAATTTGTGCGTAATGTTCCCAACCTTCTCTGGATTTTCACCATCTTTTTGGTGTTTAAGATGAAGTCCACACCAGCAGGTATCACTGCCTTTACCCTCTTTACCTCAGCAGCCCTGGCTGAGATTATCCGAGGCGGTCTCAATGCCGTGGACAAGGGCCAGTACGAAGCAGGAATGTCGCAAGGATTCACCTCTGCGCAAATCCTTTACTACATCATTCTCCCACAAGCGATCCGTAAAATGCTGCCAGCCATCATTTCTCAGTTTGTAACTGTGATTAAGGATACCAGTCTTCTCTACTCTGTTATCGCTCTACAAGAACTCTTTGGCGCCAGCCAAATTCTCATGGGCCGTTATTTCGAACCAGAGCAGGTCTTCAGTCTTTATATCCTGATTGCCTTGATTTACTTTATCTTTAACTTTGCCATTTCTAGCCTGTCTCATAAGCTAGCAAAACGTTGGCAACAAGCTGCAGAATAAAAAAGAAATGTGAACTCAAAACAAGGGTTCACATTTTTTGCTATAAATGAAAAAGAGTAACTCAATGCTATGCAAACGTTTTACTTTTTGGTAAAATGACTTTAAAACCATAAAGCAAGGAGAAAAATCATGATCCAAGAACTTTACAAAGAATTCTCTCAACTGGAACAAGTAGAAGCCATCGCTCTAGGTGGTTCACGTGCAGGACAAGACTACGATCAAAATTCTGACTATGATGTCTATGTCTATCTTAACTCACCTATTGACGAGAAAACTCGTCAAATCATTCTTAGCAACTATTGCTCCTATATGGAAATTGGAAACCAGTTTTGGGAATTAGAGGACGACTGTGTACTAAACAACGGTATCCAAATCGAGTTGATTTATCGTTCGCTGGAGTCGTTTGAACAAGAACTAAACTCAACTGTTTTTCAGCATCAAGCCCAAAACTCTTATACAACCTGTATGTGGCACAATCTACTCCACAGCAAGATTCTATACGATCCGAATGGAAACTATGCTTCGCTCCAAAGAGCCTACCAGATTCCCTATCCACAGGAACTCAAAAAGCATATTATTGAAAGGCAACTCCTTTTGCTAGAACAAGCCATGCCTGCCTTCTCTCACCAAATAGAAAAAGCTATCAAACGCCAAGATCTTCTCAGTATGAATCATCGTACAAGTGAATTTTTTGCTTCCTACTTTGACTTGTTATTTGCGCTCAATGAGCAAACCCATCCTGGTGAAAAACGAATGTTGGAGTACGCAAAGACCAATTGTACTCTCCTCCCTAAACAATTTGAAGAAACTATTCGCAAGTATTTCCAACTACTCTATCAACCACAACAGGGAGAACAAGCGATCGTAACCTTGCAAACTATCCTGAAGGAACTAAAAGCCATTTTGCCATAGACCAAAAAGAAAATGTGAACCTCTGTTGTTGTTCACATTTTTATTTGTCGTTGACTGTAAAATTCTAGTCTACTCATATGCAGTTGCTTATTTTTGACCCTCTCTGAAAATTTGTAACTAGGTTAGAAATTGTCCAATTGATTGACGAGCAATCATGAAGCCGTTCCAAAAACCGCACTCACAATCACTTACCCTGCTCTTTCATTACTAGTGACAATTTTTCCCTTAGGGTTACTACAAGATTTTTTAGAGATTCTAACAAGAATTACAATATGAATTTTACATATTACCATAGAACACCTCTATAGGAGAAAATCAGAGCTAAAATTAATAAAATATAGAAGGCGATAAAAAGCCATCTCATCTTCACACATAGAGCAATATATTCTCTGATAAAGGCCGATGGGATATAGTAGGCGGCTGTACGGCAACCAAGACCATCTCCCTTCATCCCAATACGGCGAGCATAGGTACTGGTACGAAAAACATGGTAATCATTGGTCACAAAGAGAAAACGGGGACTTCCACCAGCCTCTCTCCCATTTCTTTTGAGAAGAGAAGATTCTCATAGGTTGTCGTTGAGTCTTCCTCTAGGAGAATTGCTTCTCTCGGAACATCCGTCTCTTCCAGCAAATAATTACAAATTGCCTGAGCTTCGGAAATCTTCTCATCCCCACCTCGACCACCACTTGCGATGATTTTAACATTGGGATTGAGAGACTGGTGATAAGCTTCTACTGCCTTATCAATGCGACTCCTCAGTAAGGGAGTCACTTTTTCTCCATTCAATAAACCTGCTCCGTGAATAATAATAAAATCATAATATTTTTTCTTAGGAATGAAAAGATACAGAATAGAATAAAGCAGAAATCCTGCAAAGGCAAAACCAAAAATCAAATACGAATAAATCAAAAAGAAAAAGATAATATTCACTAGATGATTGGTGTAAAACAAGCCCTTGGTATCGCTCACTCGAATCGCCATGATCACAAAAAAGAATAGAATTACGCAGCCTAATCCTAGAGACAAATAATTTGCCTTGGATTTTCCTTCTTTTTTCAATAACACAAATCCATTATAAATAAGGAAAAAACCACTTAGAAAAACTAAAAGAGGTAGCAGGAGAAAAATCTCTGCAAAGAAAACCATGTGCACTTCTTTCTGCCCAGCTTCGTAAAAAAGATTGGCAATGGACATATAAGAAAAGAGTAGAGACAAAAGCAAGAGAGCTGGATTCCAGAGACTGCGATTGTCCCTTAAAAATGAAATCAGAAAAAGTAGGACAAAAGATCCTGTAATAAAGTACATAATCTTCTCCTTTGATGACTACATTGTACCATAATTATGGCAATAGAAAAAGAGAACTCTAGTCCTCTTACTTGATCATTTTATCCTGAGTATCAGCCACAACCTGAGCCAGACTTGTCTGACGAAGTTGATTTTCCATAGCTACTTGGATATCCAGCAATTTCTGATCCAAGACCTTATGAATATTAGCCCCTACTGGACAGTTAGGATTGGGATTGTCATGGAAACTAAAGAGCTTACCAGATTTTCCTAAACATTCGACTGCCTGATAAACATCAAAAAGGCTAATATCTTGGAGGTCTTTGATAATTTCGGTACCACCCGTCCCACGAGCAACTGAAATCAATCCTGCTTTTTTGAGTTGCGACAAAGTCTTACGGATAATGACTGGATTAACTCCAACGCTAGCCGCGAGAAAATCACTGGTCACCTTGCTTTCCTGGCCCTTGATAGCAATGATAATTAGCATATGGGTCGCAATGGTAAATCGACTTGAAATTTGCATTTTGTTCCCCTTTCACCTGAGATTCTCATCATCTCTCTTCTCATACTCATTATACCCCTTTTTGATGTCATGTCAATCATTACTACTATCTAACCATGCATCCAACTCAATATCATGCCCCTGTTCTTGGGCAATCTCATACAGAAGTTCCTGATTATGAGTGTGGTGAATCCCATTTACCAAACTTTCATAGTAGACCCGGAAATAGGGGAGCTTTAAATCTTTGGCCAACTGCAATTCGGCTTCTACATCATAATCCACTCGACGAAAATCAACATCAGCCAAACCTGCTTCATCAAACTCTAAAATCATATACTGAGCCCGTAGGTCCTTACGTAATCCCGCATCTAAAAAGAAGGGTTGCCCAATGGACCCTGGATTAAGAATCAACTGTCCATCACTTCCATAACGAAGCAACTGTTGGTGAATATGGCCATATACTGCGATGGAGGCGTGTGGATTCGTCACTAATCTATCAAAATCATCTTGTTTTCCCGTATGAATCAACTCCCTACCCCAGTTTTTATCAGGAAGATGGTGAGTGATTCCCACCATCAAATCACCAAACTGACGATGAACTTGCATGGGTTGATTGTGAAGGTCTTCGATTTCTTCAGGGCTGATTTCTTCTAATATATACTGGCATTGACGTAGGAGGTAGCGATGACTAGCTTTTGTCAAATCTAGCTTACGATGCAAACCTCGCCAGAGACTATTCTCCCAATTACCAAGAACTCTTACAGTAATAGGCAAAGCCGCTAAAAGATTCAATATCCTTCTACGTCCCGTTCCCGGCATAAGAATATCCCCCAAAAGCCAGTACTCATCTACCTTTGCCTTTTTAGCATCAGCCAGTACAGCTTCCAAGGCTGTCGTATTCCCATGTATGTCTGAGAGAACTGCTATTTTCGTCATCCTTTCTCCTCATTTCCTCTTACTTCTTTTGTTAGTATTATAGCAGAAAACACTCAAAAAGAGCACTATCACTACTCACTGGATTAACTTGTAAAGGCTTCCAATACGTGCTATAATATAAGTAGAGAGTTCCCCTTCATTTAGGATTATGTGGTCTTCAACATCTCTCAATTTTTGTAGATTGGAGGACTATTGCCATGCGGAAATATCTTAAGTATATTCCATACTACCTTGTTCTATTCTTCTTTTACTGGCCCCTCTATGAGTTGCTTTTACTGCTGATATCTGATTCTTATACGCTGAAGGGACTTTACATTTATAACATTCTCCTCTTTTCTCCCCTAGTAACCTTTATCGTATCGCTGCTTTATAGCTATCGATTTCGTTTCTCACTTTGGTGGCTACTTGGTATTGCTCTTCTCTATTGCTTTACCATCATCACTTTCAATGAATTCATTCTCGTTTATTTCCTAGCTTATGAATTCTTTGCCCTACTTGGTATGGCTTCAGGTTCAGGTATTAAATATATGCTCCAGCAAGGAAAAAATAAAAAACTTTCACAAAATCCTTGAAAAATCTCGCAATCATGCTATAATAATGCATAGAGACAAGTCACTTAGTCCCTTTCTACTAGAGAGTGCGTGGTTGCTGGAAACGCATAGAGAGCCTAAACTGATACTACTCAACTGACTTTTATGAAAACATAAAACGGTGGCTACGTTAAAGCCAATCTGAGGTGTCCCTCTTTTTTGAGGAACATAAATGAAGGTGGAACCACGTTGCGACGTCCTTTCGAGGATGTCGCTTTTTGTTTTGTCAGAAGGAGGAAGAACGATGCTTTATATGATTGGCGGATCGCCTTGTAGTGGAAAGTCAACAATTGCCTCACTTCTTGCTAGACAGTATCAACTACTTCATATCAAACTGGATGATTTGGTAGACGAGATGATGAGTCAAGCAAGTGCAGACTCACAGCCGATTTGCCTTCTTAGACAGGATAGAAGTCCAGAACAAATCTGGATGAGAAATCCAGAAGAGATGGCAGATGAAGAATGGCGCTTTTATGAAGAGATTTTTCCTTATGTAAAATCTTACTTGATAAAAAATCAAAACAGACCTCTCTTGGTGGAGGGAGCTGGACTTTTGCCTCACTTGGTAAAGAAGCTTGAATGTCCAACGTCTTCCTATCTATGCTTGACTCCAACAGCCGATTTTCAAAAAAAGCATTATACACAGAGAGAATGGGTTCCTTATATCTTAGAGGGTACAACCAACCCTGAGCAAGCTTTTGAAAACTGGATGCAACGAGATATTCTTTTTGCTCAAATGGTTCGTAAGGAAGCGATGAAATTAGGCTATTCTAGTCTCGTAACAGATGGTAGTCAACCAGAAAATCAGACTGCAGAAGAAGTTGCTCGGCTCTTAAAATTGTCCAACAAAAATAGAATAAATATTTAAGGAGAAAACCATGATTAAGATTACTTTCCCAGATGGCGCTGTTCGTGAATTCGAATCTGGCGTGACAACTTTTGAAATTGCCCAATCTATCAGCAATTCCCTAGCAAAAAAAGCCTTGGCTGGTAAATTCAACGGCAAACTCATCGACACTACTCGTGCTATCACTGAAGATGGAAGCATCGAAATCGTGACGCCTGATCACGAAAATGCTCTGCCAATCTTGCGCCACTCAGCTGCTCACTTGTTTGCCCAAGCAGCTCGTCGCCTCTTCCCAGACATTCATTTGGGTGTCGGTCCAGCTATCGAAGATGGCTTCTACTACGATACGGACAATCAAGCTGGTCAAATCTCTAACGAGGACCTGCCTCGTATCGAAGAAGAAATGAAAAAAATCGTTAAAGAAAACTTCCCATCAATCCGTGAAGAAGTTACCAAAGACGATGCCCGTGAAATCTTCAAGAACGACCCTTACAAATTGGAATTGATTGAAGAACACTCAGAAGACGAAGGCGGTTTGACTATCTACCGTCAGGGCGAATACGTGGACCTCTGCCGTGGTCCTCACGTCCCATCAACAGGTCGTATCCAAATCTTCCACCTGCTCAACGTAGCTGGTGCCTACTGGCGTGGAAATAGCGACAACGCGATGATGCAACGAATCTACGGTACAGCTTGGTTTGACAAGAAAGACTTGAAGAACTACCTTCAAATGCGTGAAGAAGCCAAGGAACGTGACCACCGTAAACTCGGTAAAGAGCTTGATCTCTTCATGATTTCACAAGAAGTCGGACAAGGTTTACCATTCTGGTTACCAAACGGAGCAACTATCCGTCGTGAATTGGAACGCTACATTGTTGACAAGGAAATCGCTGCAGGCTACCAACATGTTTACACTCCACCAATTGCCTCAGTGGAACTCTATAAAACTTCTGGTCACTGGGATCACTACCGTGAAGATATGTTCCCAACTATGGACATGGGGGACGGTGAAGAGTTTGTCCTCCGCCCAATGAACTGTCCTCACCATATCGAAGTTTATAAACACCATGTACACTCATACCGTGAATTACCAATCCGTATCGCTGAGATTGGCATGATGCACCGATATGAAAAATCTGGCGCCCTTACAGGTCTTCAACGTGTACGTGAAATGTCCCTAAATGATGGCCATACTTTTGTAGCTCCAGAACAAATTGAGGAAGAATTCAAGAAAATTCTTCAATTGATTATCGACGTGTATGAAGACTTTAATTTGACAGATTACCGTTTCCGCTTGTCTTATCGTGACCCAGAAGATAAACACAAATACTTTGACAACGATGAGATGTGGGAAAATGCACAACGCATGTTGAAAGCAGCTGTTGATGACATGGGTGTTGAATACTACGAAGCTGAAGGTGAAGCAGCCTTTTATGGACCAAAATTGGATATCCAAGTGAAAACAGCTCTTGGTAAGGAAGAAACTCTTTCTACCATCCAGTTGGACTTCTTGCTTCCAGAACGTTTTGACCTTCACTACATCGGAGCGGATGGGGAAGAACACCGTCCAGTAATGATTCACCGTGGGGTTATCTCAACCATGGAACGCTTTACTGCCATCTTGATTGAGAACTACAAGGGTGCCTTCCCAACATGGCTTGCACCACATCAAGTGACCCTTATCCCAGTATCTAACGAAAAACACGTGGACTACGCTTGGGAAGTAGCTAAGAAACTCCGTGACCGTGGTGTCCGTGCAGACGTAGATGAGCGCAATGAAAAAATGCAGTTCAAGATCCGCGCTTCACAAACCAGCAAGATTCCTTACCAATTGATCGTTGGGGACAAGGAAATGGAAGACGGAACAGTCAACGTTCGTCGCTATGGACAAAAAGAAACACAAACTGTTTCAGTTGATGAATTTGTTCAAGCTATCCTAGCTGACATTGCCAACAAATCACGCATGGCTAAAGAAGATTAAAAATAAGAAAGGCAAATCCGACTGGGGGAGTTCCTCAACAGGCTTTGCCTTTTTTACAATTTTATTAAAGAAAATTCTTTCTCGTCTCTGTGTTTTGTCTAATCCCATGAAAAATGATATAATAGAATAAAAGGACAGGGGAGAGAGATGTTAAAGAGAGATTTACTAAGGAATATTATCATTGTGACGGTATTTATTGCCATTTTGGTGGGCTTACGTTTGTTTGTCTATACACCTTATCGTATCACCAAGCAGGATGCCAATTCTTTCTTAGCGGAAAATGATTTGGTCTTGGCGGATAAGACAGCCAAGCTTGCTCGTGGGGAATTTGCCCTCTATGAGGTCGATGGAAAAGAGTATGTCGGCCGTGTCATTGCTAAGGAAAATGACAAGGTGACCTATATGGATAACTTGCTGTATCTGAACGATCAGGTGCATTCAGAGCAATATATCGAAAAGATGCGAGAGAAATATCTGGCTTCGGCTACCAGCACGGGCTATTATACCCACGATTTTTCTGTCATGGACTTAAAAGGAGCGACTTCTGATACCATCCCTAAAAATTCTTTTTTAATCTTAAATGATCGACGAGAAAACACGAAAGATAGCCGTGAGTTTGGTCTGATTAAAAAGGAGCA
>ERZ772945.2695-NODE-2695-length-10546-cov-5.824802_pt1 | contig 10546 bp, 8 predicted proteins | sample MGYA00511681_ERZ772945 | MGnify/ENA primary metagenome ERZ772945 (study PRJEB29015, sample SAMEA2737943) | human oral metagenome | biome: human oral; feature: human-associated habitat; material: dental | place: China | collected 2143 ... | reverse complement strand
GGCCCGCCGCGAAACCGGGCGACGCCGCCCGGCCGGCACGCCGAGCCCTCCGAGCGCGCCCGACCTCGCCGCGCTCGGCGCTGGCACGCCGTCGGCGAAATCTCCGACACCCCTTTGATCCCGGACCGGCCGACCCCCTACTGTCGAACCGTCCGCTTTCCCCTCTCCGAAAGGCATCCGATGGCCACCACGGTCTTCGTCTTCCACCCGAACTTCGCCGCTTCCACCGTCAACGCGCGGCTCGCGGCCGAGGCCGAGAAGCAGGACGGCGTCACCGTCCGCCGCCTCTACGACCTCTACCCGGACTTCCGGATCGACGTCGCCGCCGAACAGGCCGCGCTGACGGCCAGCGACCGCATCGTCCTCCAATTCCCGATGTACTGGTACTCTTGCCCGCCGCTGCTGAAGAAGTGGGAGGACGACGTCCTGACCTACGGATGGGCCTACGGCCCGACGGGCGACGCCCTGCACGGCAAGGAGATGGTCGTCGCCGTCTCCCCCGGTGCCCCCGGCGCGGCCTACCGCCGCGACGGCACAGCCAAATACGAGGTCACCGAGCTCCTGCGCCCATTCCAGGCGACGAGCAACCTCATCGGCACCACGTTCGCCAAACCCTTCGTCACGGCGGGCGCCGTCTCGATGTCCGCCGCCGAACTCGACGCCAGAGCCGCGGCCTACGCCGCGTACATCACCTCGGACTCCTTGGAGCCCCTCGGCGACTACGAGTGAGGCATGCCGCTTCCGGCCCGGACGGGCCGGAAGCGCGAGGTCCGGGCTCGCCCGACCCCGGCCGTTCACCCGACTCGGCCGACGGCCTTCTTCCCCTGACGCCTGAAGAAGGCCGTGAGCTGGGCCGCGCATTCGTCCTCGCGCACCCCCCCGATCACCTCGACCCGATGGTTGGAGCGAGCGTCGCGCAGCACGTCGCGCACCGACCCCGCCGCACCCGCCTTCGGGTCCCACGCGCCGAAGACCACGCGCCGTATGCGTGCGGCCACGATCGCCCCCGCGCACATCGTGCACGGCTCGAGCGTGACGTACAGGTCGCAGTTCGGCAGCCGCCAGTCGCACATGGCGGATGCGGCGCGCCGCAACGCCGTGATCTCGGCGTGCCCGGCGGGGTCGTCTTCTGCCTCCCTCGTGTTGTATCCGCAACCGATCGACTGCCCCTCCCACACGACGAGCGCGCCGACCGGCACATCCCCCGTGGCCTCGGCTAATTCGGCCAATTCCATCGCATGGCCGATCCACTCGTACTCCACCTCGAACATGGTCCAAGTCTTGCACGGAAGGCGCGAAGTTTCCCCGCCAAAACGCGAGTATCTTCGTGCGGACGCCGTTGCACGGAGCGCGCCGCCGGCCGCCCGCGCGGACGGGCGGCGAGTGGAGCGAGCTAGGAATCCATCTATGAATCCCTACGTCTATGCACGCCGGGTGCGCGAGCCGGTCACCGCCGCCCCGCTGATACGATCGGCACATGCGCACCCGAGTCATCGACCATCCACTCGTCGCCCACAAACTCACGCTTCTGCGGGAGCGCTCGACTCCCTCCCCCGTCTTCCGACAGCTCGTCGACGAGCTGGTCACCCTCCTCGCCTACGAGGCCACCCGCGACGTGGCGGTCCGGGACGTCGCGATCGACACCCCCGTCGCTCCGGCCACAGGCGTCAAACTCGCCACCCCGCGCCCGATCGTCGTCCCGATCCTGCGCGCGGGCCTGGGAATGCTGGAAGGCATGGTCAAGCTTCTGCCCACCGCGGAGGTCGGCTTCCTAGGGATGAAGCGCGACGAGGAGACCCTCGAGGCCGTCACCTACGCCAACCGCCTGCCCGACGACCTGTCGGGCCGCCAGTGCTACATCCTCGATCCGATGCTCGCGACCGGCCACACCCTCATCGACTCGATCAACTACCTGCTCGAACGCGGCGCCCGGGACGTCACGTGCGTCTGCCTGCTCGCCGCGCCCGAGGGGCTGGCCAACGTCACGGAGGCCGTCGGCGGGCGGGCGGAGGTGACGATCGTCGTCGCCGCGATCGACGAGCGCCTCAACGACCGCGGCTACATCGTCCCGGGGCTGGGCGACGCAGGAGACCGCCTCTACGGCGTCGTGGACTAGCGGTACGAACCCCGCGACGGGTAGAACCCCGTAGGCTGACGGACCGAACCCCCATGAGAGCCGGCGGATCTGCGCGGCCGGCGGCCCCTTCCCATGGGAATCCCAAGTTCCGAGCAGGGTATCGCAAGGTTGCGCCTCCACACTCGACGTGCGGGCGGGGCCGGCCGGAGAGCCGGCCGCCGGCCCGTCCATACCTCTCCGAACTGCCCGAGCCGGCGCTCACCGCCGAGTCGACGCTCACCGCCGAGCCGGCGCTCAATCGCCAGGCGAAACCCCGTGCCGTCGCCGTCGAACCGTGACATGCTAGGTATGCGCCAACCTCACGGACAAAGGAATTTCAATGGCACCACATCACACCCCCGATGCGGATTCGAGCGAGACCGCCCCGGCATCCGACCAGCCCGCCCACGCCCAAGAACCACCCGCCCGCGAGCAGGAGACGGGCGAACCGCACACGGCCTACGAGCGGCGCGGCGGCCCCGTGCAGCAGCGGGCCATACGGATCATCGGCCCCGTCGCCTCGGTCATGGCGATCGCGATGTTCGTCTCCTACATCCCGCAGATCATGAACAACCTCGACGGCCACAAAACCAACCCGCTCCAGCCCTTCGTCACGATGATCAACTGCACCCTGTGGACGATCTACGGGCTGTGGCGCCCCAAGCGGGACTGGCCCATCGCCGTGGCCAACATGCCTGGCATCCTGTTCGGAGCGCTCGCGGCCGTGACCGGCCTGTAGAGACCGCAGCCGCCAGCCATGCTCGAAAGCCGTACGTCCGCGCCGGCCGGGTTCGCGCCGCAGGGGAGGCCGCGTCGGGGCGGGTCATTCGCCCGCGCCCGCACATCTGCACCGGCCGGGAGGCCGTCGAGGTCTGCTGGAACGCCTGCGCCCGGAAGCCGCCTGTCCGGCCCGGACTACCTCGGCCCCGAATGGGTCGCCACGTCCTTCGCCCTGGCCGAGGACGACGGCGGCCGCCCGCCCGGCAGGCCCGACGTCGCCGTGCTCGTGCACGAACGCGACGCCGGGCGCCTGGCGGCCGAATCGAAGGCGGCGGCCCTCTACCTGCCGGGCTTCCTCGACACCTTCTGCCACGTCGGCCAGGCGGCCGCCTTCCGCGCCCTGGGCGTCCCGCTGGCCGGCCTGGACATGCGCCGGTGCGGGCGGGCGACCCGGTCGGCTGCCTCCCGCGACGACCTCCGCGACATCTGCGTCCGCGAAGAGGAGATCGGCTTGGCGCTGGACCGCCTGCGCGAGCTCGGCGCCGAACGCATCGTCCTCGTCGGGCATTCGACCGGCGGTCTGCAGGCCGCGCTGTGGGCGGCGGACCACCCCGGCACGGTGGACGCGGTCGTCTTGAACTCGCCGTGGCTGGACCATTACGGGTCGCGCCTGGAACGCGGGCCGCTCACCCGCGCCGTCGACCGCCTCGGCGCGCGCTCCCCGTCCACTCCGATCAGCTGGCTGCTGCCGCGCTACGCACGCTCCCTCCACAGGGACTACGGCGGCGAGTTCGACTTCGACCCCGCGCACAAACCGCTGGTCGTCACCGCCGTCCGGGCGGGTTTCCTGCGCACGGTCCGCCGCGCCCAGGCGCGCGTGGCCGCCGGAGGGGTGCGCATCGGCGTGCCGCTGCTCGTCGCCCACTCGGACGCCTCCGGCCACCCGAAGCTCCCGAGGAGGAGGGAACTGGCGAACAGGGACTGCGTGCTCGGCGTCGAGGATATGAAGCGCCTGGCGCCGCTGCTCTCCCCCGACGTCGAGATGCTCGAGGTCCCCGGCGGGCGCCACGACCTCGCCCTGTCCGAGAGGCCCGCCCGCGAACTGTACACGCGGGAGGTCACCGCCTGGGTGGCGCGGACGCTGGGGCTGTAGCGCCGCCGGGGCTGCACGGCCAGGCGCCGTATTCCCGCGTGCATGCCGGGTCGCGTATCCTGAGCCTGGAATCCCGAGAAGGAACAGCATGTCCAAGAAGAATCGCCGCAAGGCCGCTGCATCCGGACGCACCGCTCGCGCCGCGGCCACAGCCGGGGCCGCTCGGCGTCCGGCAGCCGCCCGGACCGCCACACCGGCCAGGCCTCGGACCGTCATAGACTTCGTGGAGCGTCCCTTCGAGGGCCTGGCCGCGGAGAGAGAGCTCGTGGCCATGCGGGAGATCCTCCCCCTGGCGACCCTGGCTGCGCGCACCACCGCGGACTACGGGGGATGCGACGTCGTCCTGACCACGATCCTGCCCTCGATGGCGGGCGCGCTCCGCCGGGCGGACGGCGTGCTGCTGGTCGCCGCGCAGACGGTGACGAACTCCGGCGACGCCTCCCTCGACATCGCGGCGCGGATCCAGGCCGGGCTCGACCTCCGGCCGGGCGAGGCGTTCCAGGTCCCCGGCCAGCCCGATCCCGGTCCGCGCCTTCAGGACGTCCTCGACCCGGAGGGATTCGGCAGGCTCGAGCTGCACGAACAGCCCACCTTCTGGATGACCGAAGAGGAAGCCTCCGAGCCCGACAACAGGCAGTCCCTGGAGAGCGCCCGCGAACGACTCGTCCCCATGAAGGAGGTCCCGGGAGTCGAAGGCGCGTTCTGGTGCCGCATGAACCGCGAATTCGTGCGCTGGGTGCGCCCCGAGCCGCGCGACGCCGTGCTCGACGGCCTGGCGAGGCTCCGCGCGTCGGGCGATTTCTCCTTCGACGGGTCGCGGTTCGTCGGGGCGTTCCGCGCCCTCGGGCTGACCATCCCCGTCTGGGAGCTGCAGCGGGGCGCCGAAGCCGAAGAACTGGCCGGCCCCATGGCCGACTTCGCCCCGAAGCTGGAGGCCGCCATCGCCTCGGACGGACCGCTCACCGCCGAGGAGAAGCGCGCCCGCGCGGGAATCGTCTCCCGCCAGGTGACCTTGCGATAGGCTCCGGGCCGCCCGGTGGCCGCAGCGTCCGCCGCACCGCATGCGGTGCCCGGCCAGGCGGAGGGGCGAGCGAGTCGGGCCGACCGCAGGCGCCGCCCTCCCCGGCTGCGGGAGGACACGGTCGAACCGGCGACGATGCGCCATTTCCCCTCGTCCGCCCCGCGTTGCACGAAATTCGGTGCGCAGGGGGATAGGCTTATGGCGTGACTACATCCGACCAACGCGTTGCAGTGATCATTCCCGCGAAGGACGAAGAGGATCGCATCGGCGCGACGGTCCGTGCTGCCCGTGCCATTCCGCACGTCGACCTCGTCGTGGTCGTCGACGACGGCTCCTCGGACGGGACCCAGAAAGCGGCCCGGACGGCGGGCGCGACGGTGATCAGGCATTCGGTCAACCGCGGCAAGGCGTCGGCGATGGAGACGGGGGCGAGCGTGGTCGCCATGCGCGACGAAGAGGGCAGGCCCGCGCGCCTGCTCCTGTTCCTCGACGCGGATCTCGGCGAGTCGGCCGTGGAGGCGGCACCCCTCGTCGAACCCGTCCTGGCCGGCGCCGCGGACTGCACGATCGCCGCGCTTCCCCCGCAGGAGGGCGCCGCCGGCCTCGGATTCGTCACGGGATTGGCCTTCAAGGCGATCCGGCGGGCCACCGGGTGGAGGCCGCGCCAGCCCGTCTCCGGCCAGCGGTGCCTGACCCGCAAGGCCTTCGACGCAGCCCGGCCGCTCGCCGCGGGCTGGGGCGTGGAAACGGGCATGACGATCGATCTCCTGGTCGCGGGATTCACCCTGCAGGAGGTCGTCTGCGAGATCAAGCACCGCGCATCGGGCAACAACTGGGCCGGGCAACGCCATCGGGCCGACCAGTACAGGGGCGTGTTCATGGCGGTCAACGCGCGGCGTTTCCGCCGCGTCCACGTGCCCAAGGCCAAGCGCCGCCAAACCAGCGTCGACTTCGAGCCCTACAACGCCTTCGGAGGGTGAGTCCGCGGCGATCCGTCCGACCCCGCGACGGGAATCCCCTCAGCAGTCCCCCCGGCTGATGCCTCCCGGCCGTTCGAAGCTCCGGCCTCTCCGATCGATGCGCCGCCCCCGCCGACCGTAGCCTTCTCCCGCATCTCCTCGACGTCTCCGTCCGGAGCCTGCGAGCCGGCGCCCACCGACCCGAGCGGGTCGGCCTCCTCGAAGCGGACGACGGCCACGCACCACAGTGGGATCGAGAATGCCAGGCCCATGGCCGGCACCAGGATCCCCGAATCGTTGACGAACATCCCCACCACCAGAGCCCAGCACAGCACGATCACGCTCATTCGCAGCACCGGAAGCTCGTTCCACGCCCGGGAGCGTGCGAGGACGCCGATCCGGAAGCCTCCCCGGCGGTGCAGGCGCCATGCCCAATAGGCGGCGGCGCCCAGCGCGGCGACCAGGAGCGCGATCGCCGGCCACGGGAGGTTCCCGAAGACCTGGGCGAGTTTGCGCGCGACGATCTCCAGCCCGTTGCCGTGGAGCACCGTTTCGACGAAGCGGCCCAGATGCGACCTCTCGGAGACGGGGCTGAGGTAGTCGGCCACGGCGAAGGCCGTGGAGACCACCAAGGCCAGGAACAGCACCGCTGCGATGCGCAGGCATGTGAGCCTCCTCCGGAAGATCATCATCGCCAGCGTCCCCAAGGCGACGATGAGCACGGGGGGCCCGCCGAAGTCGGCCCCGTAGCCCGCCGAGCCGTCGAGGAACACCGCGACGGCTCCGACCGCGACGATGAGCCAGGCGGCCTTCCTCCTCTCCCCCCGCGAGTACAGGCGTTCGCCCGCCCACGCCAGGGAGAGGATCAGGCCGGCGGTGAACAGGGCGAAGGCCGAGTTGGAGAAGCCGTAGAACCGCCAGCCGACCAGGGGCTGCGTGCCGAACAGGGCCGCCAGTTGGAGGGGGTAGGCCAGGACGTCGTCGAAGGCGACGTCGAGCATGAGCGTGACGACGACCAGCCCGCCGATCACGCCGAAGGGGGCGAACGATCGGTCCTTCCATCGCGGGTTGAGGGCCAGGGCGGCGATGAGCGTGGAGAAGGTGACGAGCAGCCCGACGAACACGCCGGCCGCGCGGGGGGAATACCACCACGGGACGAGGTTGACCAGCAGCGAGGCCACGGGGACGGCCGCCAGCAGCGTCGACAGCTGGACGAAGAGCCTGCGGGTCGTCCCCTTCCAGCGGGAGCGGGTGAGGAAGAGGGCCAGGACGGCCGCGAACATGGCGCCCAAGAGGATGAAGAACGGCCCGGAGAGCGAGCGCACCGTCTGGGAGCGGACCTCGTTGCCGACGAGTTCGCGGACGTTCTCCTCGCCGGAGCCGTTCGGCGTGGAGACGATCGTCGACCCAATGGCGTCCGCCGCCTCGGAGGAGCCCGGCGCTGCCCAGTCGAGGAGTGTGGGCATGAGGTCGGTGATCTGGACGTATCCGCGCTGGCGGGTCGCGTCGGAGCTGGCCGTCAGGGGCGGGCCGCCGGCCAGGGTCATGCCGCGGGCGACGCGGGGCCCGGCCGCCGCGAAATAGCCGAGCGAGGGACGGGAGCTCTGGCTGTCGGCGAGCGAGGCGGCCAGGACGGTCGCCTTCGGGTCCTTCTCCCGTATGGCGCGCAGGAGGCTGGCGAACCGGGCGTCGAGGGCGGAGATCTGCGCGGTGACGTCGCGGGACGCGGACGGCTCGGAGGCGAAGAATCCGCCGAGCCTGCGCCAGAACCCCGGCCGTCCGCCTCCCGACGCGGACAGCTGCGACTCCGGTCTGCGGACGGCGCCGAGGTCCACGACCGTCACCTTCGAGCCGGCGGCCTTCTCGAGGTAGGCCTTGGCCGCGGCCCCGGAGTCGTCGGCGGCACCGGCGCTGGTTCCCCGAACGGACCCCGGAATCGGCGCCAGATCGGCGTAGTCGGCCCGGAGGCGTCCCTTCGGGTCGGTGAGCGCCATCGCGGCGCCCGGGCCGATGGCCGTCGTCTTCGCGTTCCTCAACGCCTTGCCGAGCCGCCCGAGTCTGGCGTGGTACTTGCTGGCGGAGTTGACCTCGACCAGCTCGGTCCACCTGGACCGGGCCTTGGGCGGGCGGCAGGCGGGTGCGTCGTCGATCGTGCGCTGTCCCGCGCCGAGGGTGAGCCAGCCCTCTGTGGGGCACGTCGTCTCGTTGATCGTGCGGACCACGAGGTCGGCGGTGGAGGCCTGCTTGCCGAAACGGTAGAGGTTCGGCGCGGTGTCGGCCGTGACGTCCTTCCAGCTCACGCCGGAGAATCCGACGACGACGACCGATCCCTCCGTTCCCCGGCTCGGGGCCGCTCCCTCCGCGCCGGCTCCGATCCCGGGCGCCGCGCCGCCCTGCGCGGGCGCGCCGAACGCCGGGCCCACGACGCCCGCGAGGCAGGCGAGAGCGCCCACGAGACCGAGGATGAAGCGGCATGCCGGACGCAGGAGCATGCGACCAGACTACAACGCGAGACTAAACTGAGTCAGTGCTGCAGGAAGGCGACGCTGCGAGAGAGGAGAGCGCCATGTCCGGCCGTCCCGGGGACCCCCCTCGTTTCTCCTACCTGGGGCCCGCAGGCACCTTCACCCATGCGGCGCTCAGGCAGGTGGCGGGCGAAGCCTGCGAGGTGCCCGCGCACGACGTGCCCTCGGCGCTGGAGATGGTGCGCAGGGGCGAGGCCGACTACGCGGTCGTCCCCATCGAGAACTCGGTCGAAGGCGGCGTCAACGCGACACTGGACAGCCTGACGGCCGGAAGCCCCCTGGAGATCAAGGCGGAGATGCTCGTGCCCATCGTCTTCTGCCTGGCCGTGCGGCCGGGAACGGGGCTCGGGGACATCCGCCGCATCGCCACGCATCCCCACGCCTGGGCCCAGTGCCGCCGGTGGATCCGGGCGCACATCCCCGAGGCCGTCCACGTGCCCGCGACCTCTACGGCGGCCGGCGCCCGGCTCCTGGCCGACGGCCGGGCGGACTTCGAGGCGGCCCTGTGCCCGCCGGGCACCGAGGCCATGTTCGGCTTGGAGTCGCTGAGCCGGGACGTCGCCGACAACCGCGGCGCGATCACGCGCTTCATCATGGTCGGGCCGCCGGGGCGGCAGCCGGACCGCACGGGCGCGGACAAGACGACTCTCATGGTGCAGCTGCCCCACGACGAGGCGGGGGCGCTGCTGAGCATGCTCGAGCAGTTCGCGGCCCGAGGCGTCAATCTCTCCCGCATCGAGTCGCGGCCGGTCGGCGACGCCCTGGGGCGCTACGCCTTCTCCATCGACGCCGAGGGCCACCTGCACGACGAGCGCATCCAGGCCGCCCTCATAGGCCTGCACCGGGTATGCCCGCGGGTCGTTTTCCTGGGGTCCTATCCCTCCGCCGGCGGGACGAGGGTCGAACCCCGCCCCGGCACCTCCGATGCGGACTTCGTGGCCGGCAGGGCCTTCGTCGAGAGTCTGCTGCGCCGGGGACGGCAGCCGGAGTGAGCGGCCCTCGGGCGGCCCGCCGAGAGGTCCGAGCCCGTCAGAGCACGTGCACGAGCAGAGTGCCGCGTTCGATGCGGGCTCTGACGTTCCAGGCGTAGCCGAGGGCGTCGCCGTCGGCCTCGACCAGCTCGGGGTCGCCGGCCTGCACGTGCACCGAGCGCATCCGGCGCAACTCGATGGAACCGACCTCGGGCAGCATCTGGGGCCGCCGCCGCAGCCCGAGGCTCTGGAGGCCGACCCTGCGGACGAGGTCGCCCCAGCCGAGCAGTCCGATCTTCGTGTCGACGACGACGAGGTCCAGCCAGCCGTCGTCGATCCTCGCGTCGGGGGCGAGGACGAAGCCCCCCGGCAGACGCCCGCAGTTGGCGAAGAGGATCGCCCTGGCCTCCAGGTCGAACTCGTTGTGGCCCTCGCCGGCCACGATGTGGGCCTTGACCCGCCTGCGTCTGAGGTACCTGAGCCCCGAGACCACGTAGGCGCCCCATCCCATGGTGCGCTTGAGGCCGCGGCCGGCGCTGTGCATGACCGCGGCGTCGAATCCCATGCCGGCGATCACGAGGAAGGGGGTGCTTCCTGCGAAGGCGTGCGAGTCCGGGGCGATGCGCGCGATCGCGGCCGTCTGCTCCAGGCTCGGCCCGTCCGCCTCGACCCAGCCGACGTCGATGCGCCGGGAACGCCCCGTGATGGCGATCGAGGCGAGGTCCCGCACGCCGGATCCGATGGGCAGGCCCAGGTTCCTGGCCAGGAGGTTGCCGGTTCCCGTCGGCAGGATTCCGAGGGGGACGCCGCTGCCGGCGAGCTCCCCGGCCACGTGGCGGATCGTGCCGTCGCCGCCGACGGCCACGACGACGGCCGGATCGAGGGCGAGGGCCGCCCGGGTCTGGCCCACGCCCGGGTCGTCCTTCGCGGTGGGCAGCCAGACGGGCGGGGCGTATCCGGCGTCGATGGCCGCCTGTTCGACCACGGCCTGGATGTCGTCGAGGGCGCCGACGTGGACGGGGTTGTAGACGACGGCGACGGCCCGGGGCCCGGCTGGTGCCGCCGGAGCGGCCGGCCCGGG
>ERZ772945.2689-NODE-2689-length-10574-cov-2.520487_pt1 | contig 10574 bp, 6 predicted proteins | sample MGYA00511681_ERZ772945 | MGnify/ENA primary metagenome ERZ772945 (study PRJEB29015, sample SAMEA2737943) | human oral metagenome | biome: human oral; feature: human-associated habitat; material: dental | place: China | collected 2143 ... | reverse complement strand
GATCGTGCCAGAACGGCGGGCTTGACGCACTTCTGTCGTAGTTTCTGTTATGTAGTTCCGTTGATTATTTTGATCTACATAGTAGACATGGACATGGTACTTACCATCTTCATTTTTATGATCTGAGGCTTTAATAGTAGCTCGGTAGCTTCCGTCACTTTGACGAACTGCTTTGTGCCATACTAGATCATCTTGCCAGTTCTTGTCGGACCAAGTTGGAACCAAGACTTCCTTCAAGCCATTTGGAGCTACTACATTGCGAATAACTGCATCAAACGTACCTGTTTCAACATTATTATTTTCAATTGTTAATGTACCACTTGGCTTCTCTACTTTCTCAACCGGCAAACTATTATCTTCTGATTCTACCACTCGTGCGCGTGCGCCATATGGAGCACGACTAGCTACCACAGCTGGTGCTGGTTGCTCTGATATAACCTTGTCGCTAGTGCCCTTGTCAGAAGACTGGTTATTGCTAAGAGTCGGTGTGACAGGAGCTGCCTCTGTTGCAACGGTATTTTCTGTCTGAATACCTTTCTCAGCTCCCACTCCTTCGCTTACAGTATTCTGCGCTTCTGATGAAGTTGTTGTTGCAACAATAGCTGATGTATTTTCTGGTGTTTGATCGGACGCATGTTGCTCATCGGCTTTGGCTTGTTGTGTCGAAAAAGCCAACAAAACAGCTGTCCCAGCATAAAAAATAAGATCTTTCTTTTTCATGTATCTTCCCTTACAATTTTTTATACGGATTGTACCCACATAGTAGTATTATAGCACAAACCGCCGGATCAAGAAACCTCTATAAAAGATATAAGTTGAAGTAGAAAAATAAAGTTCTTGGTTGATTCAGTAAGTCCCTATATTTTTAAATTAAAAACGAGTATCTCCGTCTATGAGAATACTCGTTTTTCCAAAACAAAATGGATTATACCTGATTGCCATTGAATAAAATTTACTTACTCTTTTAGAAATGGCTAAGCAAAAATACTGAAAAATGGCGATCCTAATTTTGCATCAATTGGATCTGTACTTTTTACTGAGAAGATGTAATCAATAGAATGCCAACCATTATTTGCTGCGTTGAATGGATCTCTCACATAGGTTTTCCCATTATCATAGCCTTGTAGGACAATTTCATGTGTATAAGGAGCATTAATAAAGATACTTTCCTCAACAGCGGCAAGAACATGTTTTCCTGATACTAAAGTTGCTGCGATTGCATCCTTGCCTGTAAGCATTTGGCTTGTCAATCCCCAGTTTTTAGTTGCAGCAACGAGTCCGTCGGCATCTGTACCAGCTACAGCAATTTTATTAAAGGAGTTGGTGTTATAATACAAATAATCCGCAATTGTGGTCGGTAACACTTCCTTTCCTAGAATATCTGTGAATGCCATAGCTAAGGAAGTCGGAACACAGCCGGATTGGTCCATATTACTCACACCATACCACTTCCCAGCCCAACGAGGATCACGTTGAGAATAATAGGTTGTTTGTGGATTCACCTTTTGATTTCGTGGAGACAAGGCTGTCTGACCGAGGTTAAAACCTTCAACTCCCCCATCTTTGTAGTCTACATAGACGTGAGTGGTGTAGTTACCCGCTTCATTACCGTGATTATTGGCAGATACAGTGATCTCTGTGTGCATACCTGTCGGTGTTGCGGAATACCAGTAAAGATTTTCTTGATGAGCTTTAGACCAAGCTGCGACACGAATATTCTTAATCTGACGTCCCTGAGGTGCTTGGTCCACCGTTACCGTAAAGGTTCCAGCACCAGAATTGACATTCTTAATTCCTGTCTGCGTCTTGGTCTGAGCATTTCGGAATTCAACTTCTGTAGTCGCGGTACCAACACCTACACGAGAACCATCATTTTGAATGTAATAGAGGTGAATATGGTACTTACCAGTAGAGTTTTTGTGGTCACTCGCTTTGACCGATACCTTGTAGTCTCCATTTGATTGGCGAGCCGCCTCATACCAGCGAATATCGTCTTGGCCGTCCTTATCAGACCAAGTAGGAACTTGCACAGTCCGCACCCCTTTAGGGCTGTAGACATCCTTGATAATGACGTCAAAGGTCCCTGTATCCTTGTTGTTGTTTTGGATTAAGATCGTACCAGAACGGCGGGCTTGACGTACTTCTATCGTAGTTTCTGTAATATAGCTTCGTTGGTTATTTTGATCTACATAGTAGACGTGGATATTGTATTTACCATCTTCATTTTTATGATCTGAGGCTTTGATGGTAGCTCGGTAGCTGCCGTCACTTTGACGGACTGCTTTGTGCCATACTAGATCATCTTGCCAGTTCTTGTCGGACCAGGTTGGAATCAAGACTTCCTTCAATCCATTTGGAGCTACTACATTGCGAATAACTGCATCAAACGTGCCTGTCTCAACATTATTATTTTCAATTGTTAGCGTGCCACTTGGTTTTAAATCCTCTGGTCGTTTTCCGATGTAAACATTTGTCGTTGTTCCACCCACACCCGTCATTTGTCCATTGTTCTGAACATAGTAAAGATGGACATTGTAAAGACCGGTTGAGTTTTTATGGTTTTCTGCTTTTACATTGACGGTATAGGTCCCATTTGCTTGACGATTGGCTGTATACCAAACAAGGTCATCTTGACCACCTGTTTCTGACCAGATCGGTACAGAAACAGTTCGAACTCCATTTGGTGCCTTAACATTTGAGATGACAACATCAAAGTGGCCCGTCATGGTATCGTTATTGACAATGTCAATCTTCCCACTTAAGTTGCCTTCTGTCGGGTCTGCTGCAGGTTTTGCGTTCGCTGTGAAGCGACCGGTATAATCCACACTGTGGTCAAAGAGGTGTTTTCCTGGAAGCAATTCCGCTTGAGAAGTGAACTGCCAGGCGCCAGCTTTCCCATTGTAACGCAAGCTTTTCGCATCGTTTACAGACAATTTTGGAGAAGGGTATTGGGCAACCCAGAAATTCTGAAGCCCAAATTGAGCAGTGTTGACAGGACCTTTCTTGCGAAGGTTGTTTTCATCCAACCAGCTAGCACTGGTGTAGAACATTAAGTTGGTGTAGCCATTTTTACGCATTTCGTCCGCCCAAGCTTGGGTGTTGAGGTTAATGTTTGGCTGCATCTTGGCATCCTCAAAGTCATTGACCATGAGGGTGTTCTTCGGAAGATTCAAGCGTTGCGCCTCTGCAATGTAGAATCGCGCTTCTGCACGCGCTGCTTCCTCAGAAGTATAGCGTGAGAAGTGGTAGGTCGATACTTGCAGACCCGCAGCTTGTGCATTACGAATTTGGTTCTCCGCATTCGGGTTCTTGTACCAAGTGTCTTCTGTCAATTTGACAACGACACCGCCTACGCCTTTATTAGCTAGGGTACGGTAGTCTCCAATACTAATGTCTCCGTTGTGGCTACTCACATCAACGAATGATTTTGGCTGAACTGCTACATCTGTTGAGCGACCAGCAGGAGCGTGAGCACCTGTGTTAAAGAAGGTCGTGCTTCCTGTATCAGACGGAAGAGGAGTTTCTTCTCTCTCAGTAGTCGATGCTTCTACCGCTTTCTCTACAGATGGGGTTCCACTTTCTGAAGCTGCGACCTTGTTCACAGGTGCCACAGGCTGCTCAATCACATTTGCTGGTGCTGCGTAGTTGCTTGCGACAGGTGCTACTGACTTTTCGGCAACGGCTATTTCTGGCGCTTTTTCAGCTTGGACTTGGTTGCCTTCAGTAGTAGCGGCCTCGTTTGAAACCAGCTCATCTGCACTGACTCCCTGAGCAGACACAGCCATCAAGACTGCCGCTCCGGCATAAAAAATAAGGTCTTTCTTTTTCATATAAACTTCCCTTTATACAAATTTTATACGTTAATCATTTTACCACACGGTTTCAGCGATGAAAAGTTTTATAAGGCGAATTTTTAAAATTAGTGATATTTTTTAAAAAAACTAAAAAAAGAAGTCCGTCTGACTTCTTTTGCTATTAAACTATTTTTCATATCCCAAATAAATTATTTACTACAATCGGTAGTTGTCAAAAATTTAATTAGAAAAAGAGTTATACCTGATCTAAATCCTGTTTCATCACTGAAATCATTCTTTTTGCAACTGTGTCCCACGAATATTCTGCTTTATAATGATCTTGTTTCATCTGAACATTTCTAAAGAAGCCTTCATCTTTTATTAGATTATACATTTTATCAGCTAAAACCTGTGGGTTTTCCTCTTCAGCAGGTATTAATAATCCTGTTTCATTATTTTGAATTAGATTTGGCATTTCCATTAAATTACGTCCAATACATGGTAAACCATAGCAAAGAGCTTCAACAAATACAATTCCAAATGCTTCAAATCGAGAAGGTAAAACAAATACATCACAAATATTATAATAATATTGCACCTTATCAGCTGGTAGATTCCCTAAAAAATAAACATTCGGATTGTTAAATTCCATCGGAGCATCTGAGGGACCTATAATGTACAACTCTGCCTCTGGCATGAGATTATTTTGCAAATAAACAAAAGCATTATAAACAAGATCCCCACCTTTACGCAAAAAATCTTTGCCAATAAATAAAAATTTATTTCGTCCCTTATGTGAGTGCTCAAGTAATAGGTTGTCCATATTTGTTCCCGCTCCAACATAATGAACTTTTTCAACTGGAAGCCCTTGTTGAGCTATTAGGTAATCTGAAAACCATTTACTCATAGTAAATATTCCAGTGGCTTGATGATAAAATGTTTCCTGTTTTCTCATTCGACTATCTAGAATATCTGCCGAGACGTTTTGAAAACCACTATATTTGAATGATTGACTATTGTTTTGAGAACTCTCTATCAAATAATGAAGATTCAAGTCTTGATAGATATAAACTGGATTATCAGGAAAAGATAAAGGAAACTCATCAAATGTAAGACAAACATCCTTTGGAGAGAGATGAACTTGATTTTCAGCATATTTAATATACGTCATGTTCATATCAGATTTTCTAATACCTAATCGAACAAGCAATTTGTGCACATTCATTCTAAAAGTATAGAAAATATTCTGTTCCTCAACAATCTCGTATTTTCCTAAATACTTTTTAATATTAGTTATTGTACCAGACCAATCCCAGGTCAATTGTTCTTTGTTATGAATAATTCTTGGAATTACAATCTTCAAACTAACCCCTCCTAAATTTATGTTTAGCAATATCTAAAATATGATCTAACAATGGATTTTTTAAAAGTTTGAGCTCTAATAAATAGATGATTAAGCTTACTAAAGTAATGCTAAAAATTAAAAGAAGTGAATTAGTTACGAATAACTTAAACCCAAAACCAATGACTATTATTGAAAAGAAACCTAGTAAAGCTTGAACTAAGTTCTGTCTCCATAGTACAAAATTAATGTACTTCCCGCTTTCTCTTACAACCAGAAAGTTATATAAAACAATAAAAAATTCTGATGCAATCGTTGCTACTGCAGCACCATTCTGATAAAATACTGGAATTAAAAGAAGACTAATTCCGATATTTACAACAATTCCATATAGAGCTCCTGTTAAGTTTACAGTTTCACGTCCGATAGGTATATTAAGCCCATACGTTAATATCCCACCAAATATGGCTCCAATTAAACTAATTGCTAATAATTGTAATGTTAAAGTGGCATCGATAAATTTTATTCCACCTAAAAATAAAATAATCTCCCTAGATAGGACAATAAGACCTGCACTCATTGGAATTAAGATTAGAGTTACCACTGAAAGTATTTGAGTATAACTTTTTTTAAATTCGTCAATTTTCTGTTCTCCAAACAAATGTGACAACCTAGGTATTGTAACAGAATAGATTGAAGCTAATAAATTTTTTAATATTGTGTATACTCTGGCTGCAACAGCATACAATCCAACGTAATATGCTCCTTTGAACCACTCTAATATTAGCATATCAGAATTAGCATAGATACTAATTACTAGACCACCAGAAAACAAGACAATAATTGGCTTAAAATGCTTTACTAGATCAAGTCTCCAAACAAGAGAGAGTTTTAAATACTTTCTACAATAGATTAAATTTAAAATACAAGATATCCCTGAACCAATTACTGAGATAAATGTATATAGATATAAATCACTAGCTGTTTTAACAAGAACAAACATCAATATCAACGATAAAATTTGTATAATGATACTTCTAATCGTAATATAAAGGAAATCCTCAAAAAGAACGTTTATCCAGTCCACTCCGAGTGTTGTAAAAACAATTGTCAAACTTTGAATAAAAATCAGAATTTGATATTCTCTATTCGGAATAAATAAGCATACAACTAATACTAACAACAGATAGGATACTATCGTCGATAAAATATTTATAGTAAAAATTTGATTACCTAAATGACTTAATTTCTTAGAATCAGATCTAATACGCCCCCCTTCCCTAATAGCATAAGTAGAGATCCCAAGTGCAGCAACTAAAGAAAAGTAACCTACAATAGAAGCTGTATAATTAATTTTTCCTAGGTTCTCCACACCTAATATTCTACTGATATAGGGATAAGTGATTAAAGGGAATATAATTGAAAGTGCTGTTTTAAATAAATTTAAAGCCGCATTCACTCCCATTTTTTTAGTCATCTATTAACTCTCCATCTCTGTTTAATTTTGCAGATTCATTATTGATAATAACTAGTGTCAACGTTAACGCAATAATCCGAGGTCTATCAATATATGACATGATTGGAAGGCTCATCAGAAAACTAATCAGTAGGCCTGTTATTAATACGTTAGAACTAAGTTTCTTTACCCACGTCATAATTAAATTTATAGTCAAAAGGATATACCATACAAACCCTGGCACCCCCAAAGAACCTAATGTTCCAAATATCCCGATATCATCATAATTAAAAAATCCATCAGGCCCTTTTATAAAATAATATAAAGAAGTGCCCTTTTCCGGAGTATGCAATCCTAAACCAAATGGATAAGTAAAAATTTTATTAAAATAATATTCTATTGCACCTGTTCGAGCAAAAGAGGAGCCGGTGTTATCCGAAATACTATCAGATATTGAACCAAATTTATTTGAAATAATGAATAAACCCGCCGTCCCTAAAATAAGAGTCCATAATAATGAGGATAGAGTTAGTCTACGCTTATTGTATATGAAATACATTGAAAGAATGACTATTAGTACAGTCACCAAATAGTATCTCGACTGATCAACATAAAAAATAGCAACTAACATCAATAATAAACTAACTATATCAAAAAATGATTTTTTAAAATGATTTGCAATAATTTTCCATGCCACCAATATAACAAATACCCGAACAAGTCCCTCAAAAACACTATAAATACGTAAAGGTACTGTTAAATTATAAATATAACTTATAGGAATAATCTCTTCAATTTTCAAAAACAATGTTTGCAAGCCATGATATCTGTATACTTGCATAACAAATAATATTGATACTATTGAAATGGTTATCTGACCGATTTTAACAAAAAGCTTATAGTTTCTTTCTGTCTTAAATATCTCGCAAAGAGGAAAATAAAGGAGTAAAATTGAATAAGGAAGAACATCCCACAATACTTGCGTAATCGAGTAATCAAATAAATACATTGACACAAGCGAATTAAAAAACAGAATTAGAAAAAAGATTAGGATATAATTTCCAAAAATACCTAGTTTAAGTTTCCCTTTATTATAGATAAAGTATGCCAAAAATAATATTAAAGAATAGAATGCAACTCCTAATTTATTACTGGCCGCTCCTCCCAGTAAATTCGGCCAACTTACTAGATAAAAACCTCTGAATTCAATCAAGAAAAATAGTAAAAATAGAAAAAGATATTTATTAAATTTCAATGTTTTTTCTCCTTGAAATACGTACCATCCAATATTTTTTTCAATCGATATATCTTTTTACATAAGAAGTAGGACATATCAGATATTTTCAAAGAAAGTTTAGATGCCCCTCTATATTCTCTGTAATAGTATTTTTTTGATACACGGCCAATTTTCTCTGACTCAGGATTATGCGCTCCTCTATGATAATGATAAATTGTCCATTCAGGATAGAAATAAGTCATATATCCCTTATTCCTCATTCTTTCACTTAAAATCATTTCTTCACAATAGAGAAAAATATTTTCATCAAATCCTGATACTGCTTCAAAAGCATTTCTAGAAACAAACATAAAGCTACCACTAACCCATCCAGTCTCACCCTCAGGAGCAGTATAGTCAATATCAATCCATTTATGTATCTTACTATTAAACCACTGCCTATTATAATCCTGAAGGATCATCTCTTCTACAAAATTCATCCGCTTACGAGGACTTTGAATATCTCCTTGAGGAGTGAGAATCTTAGGACCAACTATACCTATTGGATGATCGCTCGTTTCAATGATAGTTTTACATTCATTCAACTGTAAACCATTAGGAAACTCTAAATCATTGTTTGAAAAAACTAGATAGCGTGTATCAAAGTTCTGAATTGCAAATTTTGCACCTAAATTATTGCCTTTAGAGTATCCACCATTTTCATTGGAATCAATTATATAAATTTTCCTTTGTGAAATTTCAAAAGAATAAACTTTTTTCCCATTAAAAGCAGAGGAAGTAAATTCAACTTTAGAATCTTGTAAGAATTGTTTCCCCAATTCTTCCGCACTATTATCTACGATAATGTAATGTACATCATTCCCAACATATATATCAATAAACTTTTTTATATAATCTACTGTATCACTCATTGATTTGTAATCAGTAATAATTAATGAGTACATAGAATCTCCTTTTGTTTTACTTCGCTAATTCCTGATAGATTATTCGTAATTTTCTAGCGCTATCCTCTATATCAAATCCAGCTTCTTTTATTTTTTCTCTAGAACCATATGGAAGGCGTTCATAACTCATAGAGGTGATAAAATCTGACCACTTTTCAACACCATCAGATAATGATAATCTATAAAAGTTTGAATTAACCGATGCTGACTCTGGAACAGCAGAACTTACCACACAAGGTAGTCCAGATGCTTGTGCTTCAATATTCACAATTCCAAATCCTTCATAGAAAGAAGGTAACAAAAAAACATCCATTGCTTGTAAATATTGTGCTGGTTGTTCTTGTTTTCCAAGCAATAAAACCCTTCCTAATTTTATTTCTTCGTCTAGCAACGTTTCTATATTAGCTCGTTCTTCACCATCACCAATCCATATAAAATAAAAATTAGGTGCCTTTAGAAAAAAAGTATGTATTAGGTCAACTATAAATTCAGGATTTTTTTCATATGACATTCTCCCGACAGTACCTAAAACGATAGCCTCCACTGGAATATTTAGATTCTCTCGTACCTTTTGCCTTAACTCTTCATTATATAAAAAGTCATTGATTACAATACCATTTTTCAGTATCGCCACATCAGACAAATCAGTATCGCCATACAAATAATTCGCTGCTTCAAGTGAACAGGCCAACTTATAATCAACAAGAAACTTAATTATTTTTCTTGCCGTTAACATTTTTAATCTGCCAACAAAACCCTTACCACGACTAGATGAAGTAGTGTGAGCATGAAGTACTATTTTTGCACCTACAAGCTTTGACAGAATAATATTAAATAACCCCTCGATAGCATCATCTGCGTTAATATGAACAATATCGTACTTTTCTTTTTTTAAAATAGAGTAGATATTTCTTAGCCTTTTTATTTTACTTGATGCTTCCTTAACATGTTGAACCTGTCCCCCGTTTTCTTCAATTATTCGATGAAAACTAGGGTTCTTCAATTTTCCAATAGCCAAAAAGTCAACTTGAAAGTCGTCTGTTAAGGGACGAGTCAAGTTATAGGCTATTACAGACCTACCTCCTGCTCCGAAATTGTCTGCCCCCATTTGTAAAATTTTAGTTTTCATCTATTTACTCCAGTAACTAATACGTTGAATCACAATTCAAATTGAGACTTGTCAGGATAACGATTAGACAATATCTTAGAAAATTTCTCCAAGTCATTTTCTGTCATCGCCATATCATCATTGACACAAAGTAATTTTGTCTTTTTTTTCGATAATAATTTAGGAAGCTGATCAACAGCGGTAATTGAAATTGATTTTCCAAAATTTTTAGTAGATGGTTGAAAATCATTACTTTCAATTTGCCAATAACATAATAAATAATGATTTATATCCGCATTATAGTCTCTAAATTTATGTTTAGATGTTTGAACAAAAATGTCTTCTTCTACATTCCATAAATGAATTAGTGTACTCTTTTTTATTGGAACTGGTGTATGCTGATTATAGTATCCAGTTATCTTCCATGGAAATAACAAAATATTTTTTAAAACCAATTGACCATATTTAAAATTGAAAAACTTAAACGGCGACTGTTTCAAGGCTTTTTTATTTGAAAAATGTCTATATAAAACTTCTACATTATTAAAATAAACTTTGGAAAAAGATGACCACGGAACCAAGGCTTCATAAACAGCCAATAGCCTCGGTTGTCCGTTGACAAAAAAATCATCAGGCTTAACATCTTGAATCAAATACATGTCATCGTTAAAAAAAACAAAGTTCTCTGATAAA
>ERZ772945.2686-NODE-2686-length-10586-cov-6.150318_pt1 | contig 10586 bp, 9 predicted proteins | sample MGYA00511681_ERZ772945 | MGnify/ENA primary metagenome ERZ772945 (study PRJEB29015, sample SAMEA2737943) | human oral metagenome | biome: human oral; feature: human-associated habitat; material: dental | place: China | collected 2143 ... | reverse complement strand
CGTCTTCCCGCTCAAGTCCACCGATCTCAAAAAAGTTGTGGCAAGGAGGCAGGCCTGAATCTGAAGGCGAAAGATCCTCCAGAGGCCAACGCCCCCATCGGCGGTCCCTGTCTTTCTCGGCGTGCGTGGACCTAGGAATAGAGTCCATTCTGTTACAGGGCGGAATCGCTCTTGTCCACCCGCCTCCCTTTGGCGTACACTAAACCTATCGATAGAGGCGCGGAAGCGATGAGTCTCAGGCGAGCCGGCAGGCACTGACCCTGGGAGGGGGCCTAATCCGCCGAACCGCATGCGTCAGGCGTGGCGCGCGCGGTGGGCTTGGGGGAAACACCTCCAAGACTGTCTACGGAGTATCCGTGGTTGAGCTATCTTGGCGTCTTCGTCCGTAGGCTCAGCCCAGACGAGGACGGGGGAGCGGTGTCTCAGAAGCGACCGTTCATTACGGCAGATAGGCTCGAGGCCATTGCCTCGCGCTATCCCACACCCTTTTACCTCTATGACGAGAGGGGCATACGCGAAAACGCGAGGCGTGTGCTTGAGGCCTTTGCGTGGAACCTAGGCTTCAGGGAGTACTTTGCCGTGAAGGCGACGCCCAACCCCGTCCTCATTGACATACTGCGGGACTGCGGCTGCGGCGTGGACTGCTCGAGCGAGTGCGAGCTTATGCTAGCGGAGGCCATGGGCATGTCGGGAGACGATATCATGTTCTCCTCAAATGACACGCCGGCTCAGGAGTTCGAGCATGCCCTTGCACTGGGTGCGACCATTAATCTCGATGATATCACGCACGTGGCCATGCTCGATGAGGCGGTGAGGTCGGTGGGAGTCGACTACCCTCACACGGTCAGCCTGCGCCTTAACCCCGGTGGTGACTTCGCCTTCGCGAACGGCATCTTTGGCTCCCCCGAGGGGGCGAAGTTCGGTCTCACCGAGCCGCAGGCGCTCGAGGCCGCCCGTCTGCTTGCGAAAAGGGGCGTCGAGCACCTGGGGCTGCATGCGATGCTCGCCTCGAACACCGTCACGAATGGCTACTATCCCGCGCTGGCCCGCACACTGTTTGCGACGGCCATAACCCTCGAGCGCGAGCTGGGAGTCGACGTGAGTCTCGTGAACCTCTCGGGCGGCGTGGGGGTCGCCTACAAGCCTGACGAGAGGGAGAACGACATCGCCCTCATTGGCGAGCTCGTTCGCCAAGTGTACGAGGAGCGTCTGGTTCCCGTTGGTATGGGAGACGTCCGCATTGCCACGGAGCTCGGCCGCTACATGCTGGCGCCTTTCGGTGCGCTTGTGACCCGTGTCATCCACAGCAAGGAGACCTACCACCACTACCTGGGCGTTGACGCATGCGCGGCCAACCTCATGCGCCCCATGCTCTACGGCGCCTACCACTACATCACGGTCATGGGCAAGGAGGATGCGCCGGTGTGCCGTCGCTACGACGTCGTCGGCATGCTCTGCGAGAACTCTGACCGCCTTGCCACGGACCGCCCGCTTCCCGAGGTCGAGGTGGGGGACTTGCTGTTTGTCCATGATGTGGGAGCTCACGGCCACTCCATGGGCTACAACTACAACGGTCGCCTGCGCTCGGCGGAGCTCCTGCTCAGGGAGGACGGCGAGATCGAGCTCATACGTCGCGCCGAGACGCCTGCCGACTACTTCGCGACGCTTGATGTCCTCCCGCTGGGCGAGCGTCTCCTCGAGCGGGTGGGCAGGGAGCGAGGTCCCGCACGTCGGAAGTCCGCGCGTCCTTGAGGGGCGCGATCATCACGGGTGTCCGGGCGGCGCGCCTTGGCGCCGACGACAATCATTCGTCTGAAAGGGGCAAGTATGGACATGACAGGGCTGAGCGGATCCATCGTCGCGATCGTCACCCCGTTCAAGGAGGATAGGGGTGTCGACTTCGAGGCACTCGAGCGTCTCGTTGACTTTCATCTGGCAAACGGTACCGACGGCATCCTCGTGCTTGGCACGACGGGCGAGTCGAGTACCATGACCGACCGCGAGGACTATGAGGTCGCCACGTGCGTGGTCGATCGTGTGGCAGGGCGCATTCCTGTCATCGGTGGCTCGGGCTCCAACTCGACCGACGAGTCGCTGCGCAAGAGCTTAGGACTCCAGAAGCTCGGCGTAGACGGCCTGCTCATTATCACGCCCTACTACAACAAGAGCAACGAGGAGGGCATCTACCATCACCTCAACAGCGTCCTCGATGCCGTGAACCTGCCCTGTGTCCTCTACAACATCCCTGGTCGCACGGGCTGTTCCATCAGCGAGAAAAACCTCGCGCGTCTGTCGCGCCACCCCAACGCCTGGGGCCTCAAGGAGGCGTCGGGAAACATCGCCTATGCCGCGACGGCCGCGCGCTATGTGAGCGAGGACTTTCACCTGTTCAGCGGAAACGATGACATCGTGGTGCCGCTCCTTTCGCTGGGTGGGTCCGGCGTCATCTCAGTCTGGGCTAACATCGCGCCGAAGACGGTGCATGACATGTGCGTGCGCTGGCAGGAGGGAGACGCCAGGGGTGCCCTGCAGATGCAGCTCGATAACCTTGAGCTCATCCATTCCCTCTTCTGCGAGGTGAATCCCATACCCGTGAAGGCGGCGCTCGCAGCGATGGGCCTCATCACCGAGAGCTATCGCCCGCCGCTTTGGCCCATGGCGCAGACCAGCCGCGAGCGCCTGCACAAGGCGCTCGCCGATCGCGGCCTCATCGGCATAGAGTAGGGGATCACCATGGCAGACAGGACAAGGACGGTCGTGCTCATTGGCGCGGGCAGGATGGGCAAGCTCATTGCCGAGGCGCTCCCTGCCAGCGGCTTTGAGCTTCTAGGTACCTACGATGTCACGAGCGCGACAGAGCTTGACGTCGCTGCCCCGGCCGCAGAGCTGGCGATCGACTTCTCGAACAAGGCGTCACTGCCGCACACGCTGGCCTATGCGCGGCGCACGGGCGCGGCACTCCTGAGCGGCACGACGGGCTTCTCTGATGAGGAACTGGCCCGCATCAGAGCATTGGGCACGAGGGTGCCCGTCGTGTGGAGCGCAAATTACTCGCTTGGCGTGGCGGTCCTGAGGCGTCTTGCCGCCGAGGCCGCAAAGGCCCTTCCGGGCTTTGATGTCGAGATCGTCGAGACCCACCATAACCAGAAGGTCGACGCTCCCTCGGGTACGGCAAAGCTCCTTCTCGCTGCCGTGGATCCCAGTGGTGAGGCACGCGTGGCCTATGGCCGCGAGGGCATGGTGGGCGTGCGCCCCGAGCGCGAGATAGGCATGCACAGCTTGCGCGGGGGCAGTGTTTCGGGCACCCATGAGCTGCACTTCTTTGGGACCGATGAGGAGCTCTGTCTCACGCACCGCGCGACGAGTCGTCAGATCTTCGTGAGCGGCGCCATAGCCGCAGCTAGGCGTCTGCTCATGCGACCTGCTGGCTACTATAGCTTCGACGAGCTCATGCTCGGCTGAGCTGGGTTCGTAAACACCTACGAGCGCCGTCTCACGCCATCGGCGGCGCGCACCGCACCTGACAAACATGAAGGAATAAAGGAGGGATCCGCTTGGACGCACGCGAGATCATCGACTACATAGCCACCTCACCCAAGAGGACGCCGGTCAAGGCCTATGTCAGGGAGGCGGCAGGCGCACAGGTCAGCTACCCTCAGGATGCCCACGTCTTCGGTGAGGGCATGAGCAAAATCGTCTTTGCGGACTGGTCCTCGCTTGCCCCGGTGCTCAAGGGGGCGAGCGAGGATGGGCGCATCCTTGACTACGTGGTCGAGAGCGATCGGCGAAACTCAGGCGTACCCCTACTCGACCTCAAGGGCGTGAACGCGCGCATCGAGCCTGGCGCTCTCATCCGCGAGAAGGTAAAGATAGGTGACAACGCAGTTATCATGATGGGCGCGATCGTCAACATCGGTGCCGTCATCGGTGAGGGAACGATGATCGACATGGGAGCTGTCTTGGGCGGTCGCGCCATCGTCGGGGCGCGCTGTCACGTGGGTGCGGGCGCCGTCCTTGCAGGTGTCGTCGAGCCGGCGAGCGCCACCCCTGTCGTCATCGAGGATGACGTTATGATCGGTGCGAACGCCGTCGTCATCGAGGGTGTCCGCGTTGGCAGGGGGGCCGTCGTCGCAGCCGGGGCCGTCGTCGTGGACGACGTTCCCAGGGCGGCGGTCGTCGCGGGCTGCCCCGCCGCGATCATCAAGATGAAGGACGAGGGGACCGAGGGAAAGACCGCGCTCGTCGATGCCCTGCGCCGGCTCTAGGCTGGCTCCTGCACCTGCCTTGTAGTCGCGAAGTGAGTGATTTTTCCGGTCCCTAGAGATGTAGTTTACAAGCACTAACTTGCATATGTGCAGGTCAGAGACTTACTGAAGATACTCTCGATGTGAGTAATTCACTCACTTCATCTTCCTGACCACCCACTTCACCTTCCCAAAGTGTGTAATTCACACTTACATCGCGACCGCGCGCATGGACGCGCACGCGGTCACGACGCCTTTTTTGCGGCTATGCCTTGACTCTAATGTGGGCTGTTTGCGCTGATCGTGCTGCTTGGCCTGGCCTTAGAGCCATTGGAGGAGTTTGAGTTGCCTGCGTCCGTTGAGGTGCTACTGCCACTGCCGCTACCGCCTGCAGAGCCAGCGGACCCGTTCTTTGAGCCAGAACCTGTGTCGGATGATCCTTGGCCGCCGGACCCCGTTGACCCAGGGTTCTCGCCCCAGTTGGTGGAACCTTTCCCAGACCCGTTTGAATTGCCCGTGCCGTTATGGTTCGTGCCCGATCCAGAATTTGAGTTGGAGTTGGTATCGGACGTGCCCGTACTGGTCGTGCTGCCCGATGTTCCTGCGTTCCCCGTACCGGTCGAGCCGGTGTTTCCGGTCGTCGAGGTGGGAGTCGTTGGCGCGGGGGCAGTATCGCCCGTCTCGCCTGTCGAGCCCGTGGTGCTAGAGCCCGTGTCTGCCGCAGTTCCCCCGTCTGCGCCCTGATTGGCATTTGGAGCGTTGTTGCCCTGCCCGCCGGTCGTGCCTGTACCATGGGTCTGTCCCGTGCCATTCGTCGTACCCTGTGTCGAGGGCTCTTCGCTGGGTGAGGACTCTGTGATTGTGGGGGTGCTGCCAATGCCCTTGCCTTGCGTCGCAAAGGTGACGACGGCGGCGTAGATGAGTACTGCGATGATCGCCACAACGGCGGTGAAGATCGCGGCGCGCCTCTTCATGGTGTCGGACTTGCGTTTTGCAACGGCGCCTCGGATGGTGTCGGGAGCGATGCGTGTGCTCGACAGATCATGAGTTCCGTCGGTCACAGTCGTCTTGTCGGCATCGTCCTTTTGCCAGCTGGGAATGGGCTTCTGCCTGACATAGGTCATTCCCGCACCCGCTATACGCGTCTTGCCAGACTTCATGTTGTCTTGGCCCGTACTGTCGGAGGTCAGGTTGTCCTTTATCTTGCTCGCCGATGCCGAGAGTACCGACTTGTACACCTGCGAGGCGAGGGCGGATGCGGCGGCAGCCACGCCCACACCGATGAGCGAGCCTGTGAGGCCGATCTGTGATTGGAGCAAAAACGAGGTTATTGCGGCGAGTGCGCTTGCGATGACGGTAGAGAACGAGAGATCGTCAAAGAGCTTCTTGTCCTCACCATCCTCTAGATTGGTGTCAGTAGTGGTGATGCGTGCGTTTGCAGTCTCGGCCAAGACGGCCTCCCCTTCCCTCGGGCATGTTTTCCCTCTGCAAGCTGGCCTGTGTGGCAGATGCCTTGAACTGATGTTGTTGTACCTCGATGACGGGTGCGACGAGCGAGTATCGTGCGATTTCACGATATATACCCGTGTTCATGACAGAACCCCCGCTTTGTCGCCACTGCGGGGCAATGATACGTTTGGACAAATCGTGCCACTCCTCGCAGAATAGCCGCCCATCCTTCGCGCTTTGAGGAGTATGATAGGGATTGCAGGTACTCTCACACCGTTCATTGGAGGTTCGTATGCTTGTCAGTGCAACTGCAATGCTCCAAAGCGCCCAGAAAGGTCACTATGGCCTGGGGGCGTTTAACACCAACAACCTCGAGTGGGCTACCTCGATCCTGGATGCTGCTGAGGAGCTCCAGTCTCCCGTCATCATTCAGTGCACCAGCGGGGCAGCCAAGTGGCAGACCTCCTTCAAGGTCGTCGCGGACATCGTGAGGGATCTCGTCCAGATCAAGAACATCACCGTCCCCGTTGCCCTGCACCTCGACCATGGCACGTTTGAGGATGTCTTTAAGTGCATCGACGCAGGCTTCACCTCCGTCATGTACGACGGCTCTCATGAGAAAGACTTCCAGACCAACCTCGACCACACTACCGAGGTCGTCAAGGCCGCCCACAACAGGGGTATCTCGGTCGAGGCAGAGGTCGGCGGTATCGGCGGCACCGAGGACGGCGTGACCTCGCGCGGCGAGCTTGCCGACCCCGAGCAGTGCAAGCAGATCGCCGACGTAGGCGTCGACTTCCTCGCCTGCGGCATCGGCAACATCCATGGCATCTACCCAGACAATTGGGAGGGCCTGTCCTTCGAGCGTCTAGCGGCGATCAAGGCCAAGACCGGTGACCTGCCGCTCGTCCTGCATGGCGGCAGCGGGATTCCCGTCGATCAGGTCCAGAGGGCCATCACCGAGGGTATCTCCAAGGTTAACGTCAACACCGACCTTCAACTCGTCTTTGCGGCCGCGACGCGTAAGTACATCGAGAGCGGCGCTGACAAAGAGGGTAAGGGCTATGACCCCCGCAAGCTCATGAAGCCTGGCCGCGACGCCATCGTCGCGCGCACCAAGGAGCTCATTAAGCAGTTTGGCTCCGACGGCAAGGGCTGGAGCTAGCTGGCAGACATCCTCCCTCGGGGCGTAGTGCCTGTATAGCGCTGCGCCCAAGGGAAGGGGTTTCGTGCGATTGGAACGACGGGGCCAGCCTTCGGGCTGGCCCTTTGCATCCTTCTGTATGCCGCTTGGCCTGCCTCTCGCAGGGAGCTATAGGGTGAGTGGATTGGAGTCGAGCAGCGTGAAGTGACTCCGGTCAAAGTCTATGATGCCATCCTTGCGCAGCTTGCCAAGTTCGGTGGAGACGGCGCTTCGGTTTACGGACAGGAAGTCGGCTAGCTGCTGCCTGTCGAACGGTATCGTGAAGCTGCGCGAGCCCTGGCGCTGCGATTCTGCACCCAGATAGGCAAGGAGCTTCTCTCGGGTGGTACGCCTGGTGACGAACGAGAGCATGTCGTTGAGGCGCAGGTTTTGCTCGGCTATGGTCGAGACAAGATTCTGCATGAGTCGGTTATGGAAGGGGCAGGAGGCCCTGCATATCTCCATGATCGCACGGATCTCGAACGTGAGCACCCGAACCTTGCGTGTCGCGACGACTGACACGGTGAGTCTGGATCCCGGCGTGCACGCGTACGCTTCGGCGAAGGAGTCACTCGGTCCGTCGATCGAGACGATGCTTCGGTTACCCCACCAATCCTCGCGGATGATGTTGATCTGGCCCTCAAGCATAACGAACACGTGGCTTGTAACGTCTCCTGCGTTTAAGAGTCGCTCGCCGACGTCGTATCTGCGCTCACGTGCTCCGAGGCAGGGGAGTGCGGCGAGGATCTCATCCTCATTGAGACCGGAGAAGAGCCTGGCCTTGCGAAGGACGGGGAGTTGCCTGCGTGCCCAGGCAGGGGCTTTTGCCGCAGCTGCCGATGCGATACTTGAGCGTCGTGCGCTCCTTTGTGCCAGTGCCATGCGCTCTTTGCGGTCCATGTGTGTTTGCGCGGACAGGGGGATCTCTCCGAGGGCGGCGATGACAGTACTTGTGTCCTCGTTTCCGCGTGTTTCCATGCGTCTGAGCTCCCGTCGACTCGCATCTGTGTAGTTTGCAATTCCAACGCCATGCTGTAAGGGTACCCCTTGGACGACACAGGACATACGAACAAGAAGTGGGCAACCCAAGATGGCGATGGGTGGTGTGTCAAGCTCGCATGTCCTATGGTGGGAAACGGCGTGCGAGCATCTCACGTAGAGGTTGGTACAATAGCGACGGGCACGCGGTCGCGCGTGTGCTCTGGTTGGTAGGGGTGGCGTCGTGGTAGACACGTGCGCTGGTTTTCCATCTGTTCGTGGGAGGAGCTGCTTGGGGATGTGTGACCTTACCGGCCCTTTTGGTCGGGTTCAGGGCCAGGGGTCTCGACGTCATGCTAAGGTGGACGTGGTCACTGTGGCTATAGGGGGAGGTCTAGGCGCGAACGCGGCTGTGCCCGCACGTGAGGATGAGGTGCACGGATGAGTATGGGGATTTCTTTGCTTGGACGAATACTTGAGGTTGCCTGTCTGCTCATCCCACTCGTATACCTGAGTATCAAGGATCTGCGCGAGAGGACCATACCCAACGTCAGCATCTTGGCGATCATACTGATACATGCGGCGCACGTCATGGTGCGTTCTCTCGTCAATGGAGTGCCACCTGACCAGGCGCTCCAAGAGCTTTTCTTCTTGCTTATCCAGGCAGTGGTGGTTGGTGCCGCGTTCCTGCTATTTACCCTGATCATGGATTATGTGCTTGGCAAGGAGAGCGCCGGTGGAGGAGACATAAAGTTGTTTGCTGTCACTGCCTTCTGTCTTGGGTGGAGAAGGTGCATCGTGGCAGTTATGCTCGCCTGCGTGTTTGGTGTCATATTCTTTGGCATTCGGTGGGTGTTGGCTCGGTGTGTCAATAAGAAGGCACAAGATGACATTGCGGCGTACCCCGAGGGCAGCTTTGCCTGGGGGCCGTGGATCGCCCTTGCGCTCTGCTTGCTCATGGTCCTTGGCGATTGATCCTAAGATGCTCTGATTTGTAGCACTAGCACCCCTCACCCAACCGGAACTTCCCTAAGAAATATACCCTGACCTGCCGTTCTCGCCTGGCGGCAGCTCCTCGCTTGCCTACGGCATGTGGTGCTTCCTACGATTACATAGGACCTGGGGAGGGCTGGGATGCCGCCCGTACGTGCGCAGGAGGTCGTGCGGGACGAGTCGGGCGGGATCGCGGGCGGATCCGCGTCGGTGGCGGGCGCGGGGCGCGTCGCCGGGGCCAGGTACCGCTCGCGCCAGAGGGTGCGCGAGCGGCTGGGCAGGGTCGTGGAGCTCTCCGAGGGCGGCCGCAGCGGCGTGTTTCGCTCGCCGACGAGGGGCCTGGTGCGCTACGACGCCGACTCCGACAGCTTCGAGCCGGTGGGGAGGGGCGACGGGGCGCTCTCCGACGAGTCGTCGGAGTTCCCAGAGCCCCCCGCCCACGTCGTGGCGGGAGACTGCCTGCTGCTGCTCTCGGTCCTGGAAAGGTCGGGGCTGCTGGGCGTCCTGAGGGAGGCTTTTCCGAAGGACGGGGACTACGGGCGGCTGCTCGCGCACCTGCTGCACTCGGTGCTCCGGGACGGCTCGCGCGTCTCCTGCGACGACCTCGTGGCCCGCTCGGCCGCGTCGCACCTGCTCCCGGACGTGTCGGTGCCGTCGCTCAGGAGCGACAGCGCCTACTTCCACGCGATGGGCTCCGACGCGGCGAAGGTGTCCCTCTTCCGCGCGCTCGTCTCGGCGGCGAGGGCCTCCGACCCCTCCTTCGGGACCTGCTGCTACGTCGACTCCACGCCGCTCCCCAACGGCCTGGCCGACAACCCGCCCGACGCGTTCTCCTCCCATGGCGTGGGCGCCGCCGCCCCCCAGTCGCGCCTGGTGCTGGTGCTCGACGACGCCACGGGCATCCCCGTGTGGTACGGCGTGATACCCGGAAACGTGGTGGACGCGGGCACGCTCGCGCGCGTCCGCGAGGACGTCGAGGCTACGCTGGGGGTGACGGTCTCCTCGGCGGTCCTGGACGCCGGCTACGTCACCAGGGGGCTCGTGGGCGGCGAGATGCGCTACCTGGCGCGGATGCCGGCGAGGCGCGGATATCCCTTCAAGAGCATGTGGCATCGGGTGAAGCCGCAGGTCAACAGGGGCAAGTACCTCTTCGTCAGGGGAGGCCACGCCTACTTCGGGCGCCACTTCGTCCGCAGCGTCCTCGGGGCAAGGACCCACCTCTACGTCTACGTCGACAAGGACCGGGCGCTCTCCTGCCTGCGCCAGACCATGGCCGAGCGGCCGGGGGAGTACGAGGCCATGCTCGAGCGCGACAAGGACTGGGAGGGGGCGCGTGGCGGCTTCTTCGTGCTCATGTCCAACATGGACGAGATGGCCCCGGCCTCCGCGCTCGACGCCTACTTCTCCCGAATGGAGGTGGAGCAGGTCTTCAAGACGGCAAAGGACCACCTGCGCCTGCTGCCGATCGCGAAGTGGACCGAGACGGCCATGCGCGGCAAGGTGCTGCACGACGTCATCTGCACCGTGGCCACGCTGCAGGTGCGCAAGGCCGTGGCCGACGCGGGGAGGTGCCGGTCGCCCACCGACCTCTGGGGCAAGTCGTCGTCGCCCGTGTGCCTCGGGAACGGTCCCGCCCTCGTGCCCGGGACGCCCAACAGGCAGTGCCGGCAGAGGTTCGAGGGGCTGGGGTTCGAGGTTCCCGCGAAGGTGGACGTCGCGTCCTGCCGGAGGGACGTCCT
>ERZ772945.2682-NODE-2682-length-10606-cov-3.112691_pt1 | contig 10606 bp, 10 predicted proteins | sample MGYA00511681_ERZ772945 | MGnify/ENA primary metagenome ERZ772945 (study PRJEB29015, sample SAMEA2737943) | human oral metagenome | biome: human oral; feature: human-associated habitat; material: dental | place: China | collected 2143 ... | reverse complement strand
TTTGCGGTGTTGACGGCGTCCTGTCCCGTCATCGAGTCGACAACAAACAGGGTTTCATCGGCATCGACAACTTTTTTCAGAGACGCTATTTCATCCATCATCTGCTCGTCAACAGCCAGGCGGCCCGCCGTGTCAATGATAACCACGTCGTACGATTTCGCCTTTGCCTCCTGTATGGCATGCAATGCTATCTCGTTAACATTTTTGTTACCCTCTTCGGTATACACAGGAACGCCAATCTGTTCGCCCACTACTTTCAACTGCTCAATAGCAGCAGGGCGATAAACGTCGCATGCAACCAAAAGCGGATTCTTATGCTGTTTGTTTTTAAGCAGATTGGCAAGTTTGCCACTGAACGTTGTTTTACCCGAACCCTGTAAGCCCGACATCAGCACAACGGCAGGCCTGCCGTCCAACTTCAGCCCTACGGCCTCGCCGCCCATAAGCTGTGCAAGCTCGTCGTGCACAATCTTAACCATGAGCTGTCCCGGCTTAACGGCCGTAAGAACGTTCATTCCGAGGGCTTTTTTCTTTACAGTATCGGTGAACGATTTGGCCACCTTAAAGTTAACATCCGCGTCAAGCAAAGCACGGCGTACGTCCTTCAGGGTTTCCGCAACGTTAATTTCGGTGATTCGTCCCTCACCTTTTAGTATCTTAAACGAACGTTCAAGTCTGTCGCTTAAATTCTCAAACATAGTCCAATTCAGCTCCTGCTTCTTAAGGAGTACAAAGTTACACAATTATCATAAAAAAGCCGAAGATGTGTCAGCATATTTTATATATTTTATCATATTTACACGTACAGGGCCTGTATACATACAAAAGTCAGAACCTTTACACCCATATGTCTGCGGCTTTATCGGCATCTGCTCAGGCCTTTATGGCATAACCTTTCTGCCATTCAGCCACAAGAGTCATCGTTCGGCGGCCGTCGTAAGCACTGCTGACGGTCGTCGTACGATGGGTGTGACGGTCGCCGTACGCGCTGCCGACGGCCGTCGAACAGCGACCCGAAAAACACAAAGCCACCTGCAATACTCCGCAAAGGCATTGTCATTATTACTGTTTAACTAAAAGTATTGCGCCTGATCTTAACCAGATAACCCTTCATACGTTCGGCGTCCTTATGGTCAATAATATCGAGCAACTCCCTAAGTTCTTCACGAATTTGCGACACCTGGTTGTGTGTATAAGGGTTGAACAGTATCTCCTGCAGCAGATAGTCGTCTTCAGAAAGCACACCACGTGCTATCTTCATGTGCCTTTTGAAGGTGGTTCCCGGAGCATCAAGATGCTTCATTACGGCCGAAAATACGAATGTTGATACAAAGGGAATACTCAAAGAATAGGCTACGGTGCGGTCGTGCTCGTCAAAACTGTACTCGTAAATGTTCAGTTCGAGCTTTTGATAAAGGTCTTTAAAGAATATGCGACCCATGTAATCGCCTTCGGTTATAATAATGGCGTTCTCTTCTGAAAGCTGATTGAGGTTGGCAAACGTGGGCCCGAACATGGGGTGCGTCGATACAAAGGGATGGCCGGCACATTTGTAAAACTCGTGCAAACCGGTTTTTACCGATGCAATGTCCGATATAATGCAGCTGCCGGGCAAACAGGGAAGCACCTCTTCAAAGGCAGGAATGGTGTTCTTTACCGTTACGGCATTGATAACCAATTCGGGCTTAAATTTGCGAATTTCTTCAAGCGATGTAAAGCGTTGACAGTTGTATGTAAACCGCAAACGGCGGGCATCGCGTTCGTAAACCGCCACATCGTGGTCGAAACTAAGCAGGTCCGTAAAGAACGATCCCATTTTACCCGCTCCCATTATCAATATCTTCATTTCTCAAAAATTAAACGGTTTGCAAAGGATTCGTGTAAAAAGACCATGCAAAAAGCCTCCCGTCGGCCTGTGCAAACACAAAAGATGATATGTAAAAAGCCTATTCGTTCACTATTTTTAGCTGCTGACGCACGCTCTCTTCATGAATAAGCTCGAATATACGAGCCGCAAATTCGGCATCCATTCCGCACAAACTGGCCTGCGCTCCGCGCTTTTGCAGAATCTCGCTATAGCGTCCGGCCTGCAGAACGGTCATGTTATGCTCTTTCTTAAACGTACCTATTTCACGGCAAATCCGAAGTCGTCGTGCCAGAAGTTCCATTAAATTGTTGTCCAATTCATCAATCTGGCTACGCAAAATACGAAGTCCTTCGGTAGTGGTATGCTCGTTTCGGACCACCAGCAGGCTAAGAATGTAATCAAGAATATCGGGCGAAATCTGCTGTCTGGCATCGCTCCAGGCCTCGTCCGGCGTGCAATGGCTCTCAACAATAAGCCCGTCAAAGCCCAGGTCCATGGCCTGCTGACAGAGCGGTGCAATCAAATCGCGCCGGCCTCCAATATGGCTTGGGTCGCAGATAATGGGCAAATCGGGTATGCGTCTGTGCAGTTCGATGGGTATTTGCCACATGGGAACATTGCGGTATATTTTCTTGTCGCACGATGAAAAGCCGCGATGGATGGCACCCAGCCGCTTGATTCCTGCCTGGTTAAGGCGCAGCATGGCACCCACCCACAGCTCAATGTCGGGATTAACCGGGTTTTTTACCAGCACGGGGCCGTCGAAACCGCGCATACTTTCGGCCAGTTCCTGCATGGCAAAAGGGTTGGCCGACGTACGTGCGCCAACCCAGAGTATGTCAATTCCATACTTTAACGCCAGTTCAACATGCTCGGGTGTGGCTACCTCGGTGGCGGTAAGCATACCCGTTTCGCGTTTTACTTCCTGCATCCAGGGCAATGCTTTCTCACCGTTTCCTTCGAAACCGCCGGGCTTTGTGCGCGGTTTCCATACGCCTGCACGGAACATATGGCAGCCTTTGGCAGCCAGCTGCCGGGCCGTTGTCATCACTTGTTCCTCGGTTTCGGCCGAACATGGTCCGGCAATTACAATGGGACGTTCTCCCTTATCCGACGGGAGGTTCAGGGGTTGAAGCTCTAATTCCATAGCTTATCTTTTATTATGTTATGCTTAAATAATGGTACAGGGGTAATTTATCCGTCGAAAAGATATTACAATTGCGCTTCACAAATACGGCGAAGAGCCTCTTGCATCTTCTCTTCCCTGGCGCAAAGGCTAAGGCGAATGTACCTTTTGCCGTTGTCGCCAAATATAAAACCCGGAGTAATAAAAACGCGGGCCTTGTGCAAAACCGCTTCGGTGAGCTGCTCTGCATCGCAGTATCTGTCGGGAATACGGCCCCAGAGAAACATGCCTACTTGAGCAGGGTCGAAGCTGCAATGCAGTGCACGCATAATGTCTTCGGCTATATGGCGTCGTTTTTTATATGTTTCTATGTTATACTTTCGATGCCATTCGGCCGTGTTTGTGTTGTAAGCCTCGGCAGCTGCAAGCTGAATGCCGCGGAACATACCGTTTTCTATGTTACTCTGTATTTTGAACATCCACTGAATATATTGTGCATTGCCTGCAAGCATAGCCACTCGCCATCCGGGCATATTGTGGCTTTTCGACATCGAATTAAGCTCCAGGCAATAATCTTCAGCACCCTCGGTTTGCAAAATACTCATGGGGTGCTCATTCAAAATAAGCGAATAGGGATTGTCGTTAACCACTAAAATGCTGTGTCGGCGGGCGAAATCAACTAACCTTTCAAACGTTTCGCGACGGGCATTACCGCCTGTTGGCATGTTCGGATAATTGGTCCACATCACCCTTACGCGGCTAAGGTCCATGCGTTCAAGCTGGTCGAAGTCGGGCTGCCAACCGTTATCGGCCCGTAAATCATATTTAATGACCTGCGTTCCAAACAGTTTATTCACCGCCGTATAGGTGGGATAACCCGGGTCGGGCACCAGAACGGCATCGCCGACATTGCAGAAAGCCAGCGTAACATACATGATACCTTCTTTCGAGCCAATAATAGGCTGCAGTTCTTTCTGAGCATCAAGTTCAACATGATAAACGCGATGATAGAAACTTGCCATCGCACGGCGCAGTTCAATCAGCCCGCTTGTAGGCTGATAACCGTGCGCATCGGGCTGCCGTGCCACCGCACAGAGCTTGTCAATAGTCTGTTCTGACGGCGGCATATCGGGCGAACCTATGGCCAGCGAAATAATATCCTGCCCTTCTTGATTCAGTTGAGCCACTTCCTTTAGCTTGCGACTGAAATAATATTCTCGTATTGAGCTGACGCGTTCTGCGGGTTTTATCATAACTATTCAGGGGTTGTATAGAAAGGTTGTAAGCATTATGCCTGTATAACGGCATTGTTATTTGCCGGTTTTAGCTTCGGTATATTCACCTAAAATCTTAATATCTTTCGTTAAAGGACTTATGGCATCTATCGCCTGACGGTAACGAACGAGATGATTAAACGTAACATCGACGTAGAAAAGATACTCCCATTCCTGACCGATAATGGGCAACGATTGTATCTTTGTAAGGTTAATGTCGTAGAAACTAAGTATGGTAAGTACCTTCGAAAGGGAACCTTCAGTGTGCGGCAACGAAAAAACCATACTGGCTTTATTGGCTTTATCCAATGGCCTTAGGAAGTCGGCCTTAAGCGGATTGGTCATAACGAGGAAGCGTGTAAAGTTGTGTTTATTGTCCTCGATGTGGTCTTCCAGCACCTTTAAGCCGTATAAGCGGGCAGCATCAGGATGGCAAATGGCTGCCCATCCGCGCAAATGATTGTGGCTAATTATCGCCGCGCTGCCCGCTGTATCCTCTGCTTCAACAGCCTTCATGGCAGGATGACCGGCCAAAAATTGCCTGCACTGCATCAAAGCAACGGGGTGAGAGTGAACCTCGCTGATGGTATTCCAGTCGTCTTCAGGCATACAGCAAATGCAATGCTGTATGTGCAGCTTGTGCTCGCCGACGATAGTCTGGCCGCTTGCGCGCAGAAGCTCGTAGTTATGCAGCAACGAACCGGCAATGGTATTTTCGATAGCCATCATAGAAATGGCCGTCGGGTCGAGCCGTGTATGCTCAAAAACTTCCTCAAACGTGGCACAACAGTCGAGCTGTATTTGCTCATTCGCAAAGTATTGACGGGCTGCAATGTCATGGAATGAACCGTGAATGCCTTGTATTGCTATCCTTTTCATGTTGTTTCTATATCGTCGTAGCGGGTTAAAACAAGGCGTCCCGCTTCACCTTTATTGAAGCGGGACGTTGACTGTAAACCCATTTTTGATTTAATATCTGATGTCTTAAGTTGAAATCTACACGCAACTTCCCGCCTCACAATTGCTTGCAAAGTAAAAGTAATAGTAATAAGATGCGTAAGAATTCGTCATGATTATATGTTCTTTCCAGCCTTGTCTGTCACACACTATGGTACAATCAGAACGGCTTATCGGTTGCAAATATATAGGTTTCTTTCTTAACGGGCAAACATTTTGGCAGGTTTTTTATCAGAATGCTTACGTTTTTATGCAAGCGGACTGATGTTTTTGTAAGCCTTTTCTGTTGCAGAGGCAATATCTTCGTGTTTTTCTGTAGCGGCCTCATCGTCAGTGGGAGCAAGTTCTTGCAATTGTTTTTCATCTTCATTAGCCCCTTCTTCATCTCCCAACATGCGCTTTAAACAGGCACGTTGCTTAAGAGCCGGACCACAAAACGGGTTGGCAGCAAGTGCCTTGTCTAAGGCATCGACAGCCTCCGGCGTCATATTTTGTGCCTGTAAACATTGAGCTTTGAGTATCAAAGCGTCCTCATGGTCGGGAATGTGGCACAGCAGGAAGTCGGCATCGTGCTCTGCTTCCGCAACCTTACCTAAGTCAAGCCGGGTTTGTCCGCGCAGCAAGTAAGCCTCCCAATAGGGTTCTCCTCCGCACTTATCGATGGCAATGGTTAGAAATTCAACTGCTCTGGCCTTGTCATGATTGCCTATAAGTGCACGGGCATAATCGTAATTGGCCCGCGGATTGGCCGAATCGATGCAGCGTGCCTTCTCACAAGCCGTTTCCATCATGTCGTAATCGCTCATTACATACGCCACGCCGGCCATACGAAGCCATACATTTATATTCTCCGGTTCGACGTCGGCCAGTATGCGTAATTGCGATATGGCTTCGGGAAACTTGCCTAATGCAATGAAGGTTTGGGAAAGATAGTCGTGTATTTCAAGGTCATCGTGAATGTCAAGAGCATGTAAAAAGCACTTCTCGGCGTAGTCGAACACATGCTGTCGCATCGCAGCCACGCCGTCATACTTCAATACATCAAAGTCGCGTGCGGCCTGTTCCTTCTGCTCTTCTTCCGGCGTTTCGGCGGCTCCGTTAAACAATCGTCTAAAGAAATTCATAGTTTCTGCCTTTCTCCATTTGGAAAATACACAAGGCTTACAGTGGCAACACACCACCCTGTCGGCCCTGTTTGCAAAGATATTCAATTAATTATCAGAATGCAAAGCCATTAGAGTTTTTTATACAAAACAATAATAAAAAAGACTAACGCATGGCATTGTAGTGAAAAGCTTTCCATATATTTGCATCAATCAATAAGAAATATAGGTATGAACAGATATTTTTTAACAGCAATTACATTGTGCACTACCTTAGTGATGCACGCACAGGCCGATAAAAATGCACATCGCAGCGGCACAACAACAAGGTTTTTGCCTGGTACTGCCATCATAAAGGGTTCATCATCACAGGCTGTTGCTACCATGCCCACAGGCTCATCGCTGAGCATGAAGCCTGTTACCAGCCCTTCTTTTTCGGCTAAAACCATGCCTGTGCCAGCAGGAAGAAGCAATGCGTACGGCACTCAGTACCAATCACAAGCCAATTACGGCACAAACCATACATCCACCACGAACGATGATTTAACCACCACGAACGACGATTACGCCTATGGCGACCTGCACCGTGGCCTTAATGCGAGTGTTGATTTAAGCGTAATGGCAGCATTCGGACGCCATGCTCCTCGCGGTGCCGGCTTTGCACAGCAGGTCAATGTCACTTATCTTTCACCACTTGGCAAGCATGGATGGCTTGCAACGGGAGGCTATTTGCAACACCTTAACTGGGATGGGGCCAACGTTACAAGCGGTGGACTGTATGCCGAATTGGGCTATAGGTTCAACGATCATTGGGCAGCCTATGTCTACGGACAGAAGAGTTTGGTAAACAGCGGGCTTAAAAGCTGTCCCGCTTATTATGCCAGCGGCATGGGATATTATGGCAGAGGCTTCGACTTTTACGGCACACCTTATTATAATAATATAGGAGACAAGATTGGTGCAGCCATTAGATGGACGCCAAACCCGACGTTCTCGCTCCAGCTTTCGGTCGAAAAGAACTGGTATCCCAACCATAATTACTATGGGAAACAATACGATTATCCTGTACCTGTCAGGTAAATCGCATACACAAACAAAGGCCACCCTGCAAGGTGGCCTTTGTTTTTTACGCTTAAGCAAACTTTAATCGCAGCGAATTAAGCACAACGCTCACACTCGACAACGCCATCAATCCACTGGCCCATGCGGGTGTTATCTGGAAGCTGATGCCGAAAAGATAAAGTGCGCCTGCCGCAAGGGGAATACAAATTATATTGTAAACAAACGCCCAGAAAAGGTTTTGCCATATCATGTGCACCGTTTTCCGGCTTAGTTTTATGGCTTCGGGCAGTGCCATAAGGTCGTCGGTCATCAGCGTTACCTGCGCAACGTCCATGGCTACATCGGCTCCTGTGCCAATGGCTATTGAGACATCGGCCAGTGCCAACGCCTGCGTGTCGTTTATTCCATCGCCTATCATAGCCACAATTCTGCCGTCGTTCTGCAGCTCGCGCACCTTTTCTTCCTTATCGTTTGGCACACAACGACTCTTAAAATGGCCAATACCGGCTTTCTTTGCCCAGTAAGAGGCAGCCTCTTCCTTGTCTCCACTCATCATCCATACGTCAATACCCTGCTCTTCCAATTGCATCATGGCATCGCGTGCATGGGGTTTAAGCTGTTCGCGAACGTCGGGAGGGAGCGAGTCGGCCTTTGTAAAGTCGACGTTTTCGTTGGGTATTGTCAGTGTGCCTGTTTTGTCAGTTACCAGCGTATTCACCTTTCTCAGCCTCTCTAAAGCCGTTGCATCTTTAATAAGAATGTGCTTATCGGCAGCCTTTCCTATGCCAACCATCAGTGCTGTAGGCGTTGCAAGTCCCATGGCACAGGGGCAGGCGATGACCAATACCGCCACAGCCGACACGATAGCCTGGGGCAAAACAGCCATGCCGCCAAGCAAAAGCCACAACACAAACGTAAGCAGGGCGATACCTGCAACGGCCGGAACAAACACGAGGGCAGCCTTATCTACAATACGCTGCACGGGTGCCTTCGACCCTTCAGCCTCCTGTACCATCCTGATAATGTGGGCAAGGGCTGTGTTTTCGCCCACCTGGCGGGCCCGCATACGAAATTTTCCCTGACTGGGTATGGTGCCGGCGAGCACCTTTGAGCCTTTTTTCTTTTCGGCAGGAGTGGGTTCTCCCGTTATCATACTTTCGTCAACGTAGGCCGCATCGGGCGTCATGAAGCTCTCTGCCCATGTTACTTCGCCATCAACAGGCACCTTTTCGCCCGGTCTTACCTCCAATATGTCGCCTGCATCTATGGTTGAAACAGGCACCTCCTCCACCTCTTTTTCAGCGGCTTTACCCTCTTCAGCCGGTACCGGACTGGCTGAACGACAGATGTGCGCCGTTTTGGGGGCCATGCCCATCAGCTGGCGAATACTCGTTGCTGTGCTGTCTTTGGCTTTTTCTTCCAGCATACGGCCGGTGAGAACAAAGGTGATTATCATGCCGCTCGAATCGAAATAGGTGTGCCATTCCATGCCACGGACACCCCAAACAGCCTCTCCCCAGAAGGTGTTAAAGACGCTGAAGACGAACGCTATTGATGTAGACAGTGCCACTAATGTGTCCATATTGGCCGCGCCATGCCTTAATTGCTTAACCGATGACGTATAAAAAGCCCTGCCGCAAAACACCATATTGGCCAGTGCTATCAGCATAGCCACCTGGTTGGTAAAGCTGTTATCGCCAGGGTTTATCCATTTCATATTCACACACATGCCCAGTATGGAAAGCCCCCAGCTAAGCAACGTGCGCCGGCGAAGCACCATATATTCACGCTTCTGTATCGCCTCGGCCGAACGACCACTCTCTATAACAAGGTCGTAGCCGATGGCATTGATTTCGCGTTTCATGTCGGAGAGCGATATTTGGTGCTCATCAAAGTCGACGAGCGCCGTGCGACCGGCCAGCGAAACCGATGCCGACCGGATGCCTTTCAGGCTGTTCAGCCGGCGTTCAACGTTGGCAGAGCATGCCGAACATGCCATGCCAACAACAGGAATAGTTTGTTTCATCGTTATTCGGTAACCATTTCGAAATGACCTGCACCGTCTACTGCCTCCTTCATCCGGGCCTCGTTTACACGGCTTTCGTCATAATTTACCTTCACATTGTGGTTGGCAAGACTTACCTCGGCAGCATTAACACCGTCGATTGCCGTCAGAGCCGACTCTACCTTCGCCTTGCAATGTTCACACTTCATTCCGTTAACTGTAATTGTCTTTTCCATATTGTCTATTCTTTAATGGTTTAACTTGTTTGTTTCTACGTACAAAGATACAGCCTGTGCAAGCCTTTCGTGTTACGATTTTATGGATAAAATTTACGGATTCATGGTTTGAACCATATATATAATAAGGTGTAACTCCGCCAGAAGACGATATACCGCAACAGAGACTATCGTTAAATGCTATCAAGTTCGCGGCGTTTATTGCCACTCATTTTCTTAAATTGCGATGGCGTCATGCCCGTAACGCTCTTAAATTGTGCCGATAAATAGGCCACGCTCGAATAGTTCATGTTGAGTGCTATTTCCGTAATGGTTTGTTCGTTATATGTCAGAAGCTCCTTTACGCGTTCCACACGCTGCTCCATATAATAGCGTTCAAGCGTCATCGATGTGTACTCGGAGAAGAGCTTCGACAATGCCGAATAGTCCTGATGAAGCTCTTGTTGTATATAAGTTGAAAGGTTAAGTGCCGACGAATTGCCTTTATAGTGAACCAGACGAATTACTGCAGCCTTTATCTGCTCAATGGTTTGGAGCGTCCTGTCGTCAAGCAATTCAAAACCAAGCTCATATAAACGCAGTGCAATTTTAGCATGCTGCAATTCGCTTACAGGGCCTTTTACAACAGCTTTACCCAGTTCAACATCAATCACGGTAAGCCCCTCGTCTTCAAAAACCTTTTTTACGGCCATGACACAGCGGGCACAAACCATGTTTTTGATGTAAAAAATTTGTTCGTCCATACCTTATTATATTATACGCTGTAACAACAAACCATGTGCCACATGCAAATATAACAAATTCTTATTGCATACAGGATAATATCGATAACATTGTATACGCCCGCTGTTTATTGCCATACGCAAACAGCTTTTAACAGCCAGGGAAATGCGACTACGTGCCTGTGGTCATTGTCTGGCGGCCGTCAGCAGCGCGTACGACGGCCGTCACACCCATTGTCCGGCGGCCGCCGTAC
>ERZ772945.2681-NODE-2681-length-10606-cov-20.436452_pt1 | contig 10606 bp, 8 predicted proteins | sample MGYA00511681_ERZ772945 | MGnify/ENA primary metagenome ERZ772945 (study PRJEB29015, sample SAMEA2737943) | human oral metagenome | biome: human oral; feature: human-associated habitat; material: dental | place: China | collected 2143 ... | reverse complement strand
ATCGCGTCGGCGGCGCGCTCAGCGATGGCCTCGGCGGTGTCCAGGATGACGAGCTGCATGGGTTGTTCCTCTTCGGCGATGGGACGATCTCGGCCCGAGCGGGCCCTCCGCCGGGCTGCGCAAGGATGCGCTCCGGCCCCAGAACCTTAAGACAGCGGCTAACGCCTTGTCATCCTTCGCCGAGATCGGTGAAGGGGGCAGCGGGCCCGGCCCGCGCCCCAGAGCGCTCCACCTGCCAGGAGCGCCCAGCCCCACTGCCAGGCGCCGGAGCCGTAGCATTCCCGGCCCGGGGAGAGGGTGGCGAGTCCATGCGATCAAGACCATGCGCACCGTCCCCTGCGACTATCCTCCCGGGAACGAGCCGCGCGCGGGGCCGGGTCCCCGCCCGGCCGAGGCGCCGCGCGACGGGCATGACGAAGGCGCGGCACCCTCCAGAGGCGACGCGCCTTGACGTCTGCGGTCCGGCTGCGCTCAACGGCGCCGGCCTCACACTGAGGTCACTTGGCAACGGCCTTCTTCAAGGCCGAGCCGACCGTCAGCTTGACACCGTAGCCGGCGGGGATCTGGATCTCCTCACCGGTGCGGGGGTTACGGCCGGTACGAGCGGCACGCTCGACGCGCTCAACACCCATCAGGCCGGTGATCTTGACGGCCTCACCCTTGGCGATGTTCTCGACAAGAACCTCCTGGAAGGCACCCAGGAACTCGTCGGCCTGGACCTTGGTGAGCTTGGTCTTCTCGGCGATGGCTGCGATGAGCTCGGTACGGTTGACGGACATATATCTGCCTCTCGGTCGTTGGTGGACACCAGGAGCGGTGCCGCTGACGGCAACGCTATGCATAAATGGGTCGTTTTGTCAGATATGACGGTGTTTTCTCGGCGTGGCGCGCCGCTTTGTGATCTTCCGCTACCTCGTTGGTCACACGAGTCACAGTCACCACGGCGCCCGGGAACAGGGCACCGGGCCGTCGACGGGCGCTCAGCGGGAGCCGGCACTGACGGCCCGGACGAACCAGGACGTGATGGTCGTGGGGTGGGTGATGGCGGTGCCGACGACGACGGCGAAGGCCCCGTGCTCCATGGCCAGCGCCGCCTGGGCCGGGGTGTGCACGCGCCCCTCGACGACGAGGGGGACCTCGGCGATGGCCGCCACCTGGTCGACGAGCTCGATGTCGGGGCCCTCGGTCACGGGCCGCTCGCCCGTGTAGCCGGCCAGCGTGGTGCCCAGCACGTCCGCGCCCGCGTCCTGGGCCGCCCGGGCGTCGTCCAGGCAGCCGCAGTCGGCCATGACGAGCACGTCCGGGCGGGCCTCCTTGAGGCCCGCGACGGTCTGGGCGAAGGTGAGGCCGTCGGGCCGCGGGCGCCCGGTGGCGTCGAGGGCCACGATCTGGCAGCCGGTGGCGGCCACGGCGATGGCGTGCGTGAGGGTGGGGGTGATGAAGACGCCGTCGTGGCCGTCCTTCCACAGCCCGATGACGGGCACGTCCACGTGCTGGGTGATCAGGGCCAGGTCCGCCAGGCCCTGGGCGCGTATGCCGGCGGCGCCGCCGGCCGCGCAGGCCCGGGCGACCTGGTCCATGGTGCGCGGGTCGCGCATGGGCTCGCCGGGGTAGGCCTGGGCGGAGGCGATGAGGCCGCCGCGCAGGCGGTGGAGAACGGGGTGGAGTCGGCTCATGGCGCCTCCTGTCGGGGTCGGGTGTCGGGGTCGATGCCGGGACCGGTATCGGGGCCGGTGCCGGGGCGGGCGGCGCCAGGGTCCCGCGCCCCCGTGGACGCCGGGCGCGGCGTGGTGCCCCTGTGACTACTTTAATTTTACCGAGGACAGCAGGAGATTTTAGGTGTATGATGACGACGTGTCGTGATTAACGGCCGAGGCGCTTCTGGTCGTCGGAAGGGCCGGGTCTCCTTCGGCCCGTGGCTGTGGCGCGACGCGAAACGCGAGTGGTTAAGCGGCATATGCGCTGATGGGGGCTGTGTGTGCGTCTGGTCGTCGATGGGTCTTCCGGCGCGGTCGCCCTCTCGCACGCGCGATTGCCTTGCGGCGGCCCGGAGGGGAGGGTCCCTCCGCCCCATTGTGCTTTTGGAGGTTTCCTATGGCATCGTCCGGCTCAGACGGCTCCGTCGAAACGACTGTCGTAAAACGCGGGCGGCTCATCGGCAAAGGCTGGATCCAGGGTGTCGTGCTGGTCATGCTCTTCGGCTTCACCGTGATGGGGCTGCTGGCGTACCGCACGTACACCGACTCAATGCCGCAGCCGCAGAGGGTCGTCACCGCTGACGGCGAGACCCTCTTCACCACCGAGGACATCACCGAGGGGCAGAAGCTCTTCCAGGCCCGCGGTCTGATGGAGTACGGCTCCATCCTGGGGCACGGCGGCTACCTCGGCCCCGACTTCACCGCGGAGTACCTGCGCATGGAGGCCACCAGCATCAAGGGCCAGCTGGCCGCCAGGGGCGTGGACGACCCTGCCACCGCCACCAGGGACATGCTCCGCACCAACCGGTACGATCCCTCCACCGGGACGCTCGTGTGGACCGATGAGCAGGTCCGGGCCTACAACGAGGCCGTCGAGCACTACACGGCGATGTTCGGCCCCGAGGCCCACAGCCACGGCCTCAAGCCGGATCTCATCACCGATCCCGTGCAGGTCAGGCAGATCACCGCCTTCTTCGGCTGGACCGCCTGGGGCTCGGCGGCCCAGCGCCCGGGCCTGGACTACTCCTACACCAACAACTGGCCCCCCGAACAGCTGGTCGACAACCACGCGACCGGCGACCTCATGATCTGGTCGGTCATCTCGCTCATCGTCCTCATCGGCGGGACCGGCATCATGTTCGCCGTCTACGGACGCTGGAGCCGACGGATCGGCTGGCGCTCCGAGGAGTCCCCGGCACTGTCCTTCCGACAGCCCGGCGAGATCGGCCTGACCAGGTCGCAGCGCGTCATCGCCTGGTACGTCTTCGTCATATCCGCGCTCTTCCTGGTCCAGACGCTGCTGGGCGCGCTGGCCGAGCACTACCGCGCCGATGTCCTGTCCTTCTTCGGCCTGGACCTGGGCAGGATCCTGCCCTTCTCCCTGGCGCGCACATGGCACGTCCAGCTCTCCCTGTTCTGGACCGCCATCGGCCTGCTCGCCGCGGGCCTGTTCCTGACCCCCTTCATCGCCCGCCGCGAGCCCAGGAGGCAGCACGTCCTGGTGTGGATCCTCTTCGGCGCGGCCACCGCCGTCGTCGTCCTGTCGTGCCTGGCCGAGGGCGCCAGCCAGCACGGCCTGAGCTGGGCCAAGGGCCCGCTGCTGTCCCAGCAGTGGGAGTACCTCGACCTGCCCTTCGTCTTCCAGGTCCTGCTGACCCTGGCCCTGTTCGGGTGGGTGCTCATCATCTGGCGGGCCATGCGCGGCCGTCTGCACAACGAGCACGTGGCCAACATGCCCTGGCTGTTCATGTTCGCAGCCCTGGCCATCCCGGCCTTCTACGCCGTCGGCATGATGGCGCGCACCGGTACCCACGTCACCGTGGCCGAGTTCTGGCGCTTCTGGGTGGTCCACCTGTGGGTCGAGGACTTCCTCGAGCTGTTCACCACCGTCATGGTCGCTTACGTCTTCGTGCTCCTGGGCGTGGTCAGGGAGAGGATCGCCCTGGGCATCATCTTCATGGACGTGATCCTCTACTCCGCGGGCGGCGTCATCGGCACCATGCACCACCTGTACTTCTCCGGGACCCCGGTGGAGCACATGGCCCTGGGCGCCTTCTTCTCCGCCGCCGAGGTCATCCCGCTGACCTTCCTCACTGTGGAGGCCTGGGCCTTCATGCAGCTCGGCGCCAACCGGCAGGGCAGGGAGGCCAAGCCGTTCCCGCACCGCTGGGCCGTCATGTTCCTCATGTCGGTCGGTTTCTGGAACTTCCTGGGCGCCGGTGTCTTCGGCTTCCTGGTGAACCTCCCGATCGTCTCCTACTACCAGATCGGCACGGCGCTGACGGCGAATCACGCGCACGCCGCCATGATGGGCGTCTACGGCTTCATGGCCCTGGCCCTGGGCATGTTCGCGCTGCGCTACCTGGTCCCGGCCGACAAGTGGCCCGAGAGGCTCGCCAAGACCTCCTTCTGGAGCCTCAACATCGGACTGGCATGGATGTGCTTCGCCACGCTGCTGCCGCTGGGCATCCTCCAGCTGCGCTACTCGGTCGGCGCAGGCTACTACGAGGCTCGCCGGCTCACCTACATCACCAACACGGTCAACACGATCATCGAGTGGGGGCGCATGCCCGGTGACCTCGTCTTCATCATCGGGGGAGTGCTGCCCTACCTGTGGATCGCCTTCCTGGGCGTGAGGAGCTGGCGCCACGGGAGGACCGTGGAGAGCTTCGCCGAGGACGCGCTCTACGAGGAGGTCGGCGCCTCCCGCAGGGCCTGGCACGGCGAGCGCGCGGAGCTGACCGACTGATGGGCCCACCGGACGTGAGCGCCTGGCTCATCGCCGCATACGCCCTGGTCATGCTGGGCGCCGCATGGGCCGTGGACGTGCTGGGATCGCGCAGCGCCCGGCGCTCGATGGGCTGGCGCCACTCCGACTTCGTCTACCACGACGACGTCGACGGCTGGCGCTGCCACGAGGACCAGTGGCTGTGGCCGGCGGCCTTCGACCCCGACAAGCGCGTCATCCGCTACGAGGGAGCTCATGCGGTCTGCGGGCGCTGCCCGTCGAAGGACGTCTGCTCGCCCACCCCTGGACCGCGCGAGATCACCAGGCCGGTGGACCCCTGGCCCTACTCCGAGGCGGGGCGGTTCCACCGGGGCGTGGCCCTGGTCATCGCCTGCGTCGGCGTCTTCATCCCGTTGCTCCTGTCCACGGTTCTCCACGGGGCCGGCGACCTCATCGTGCTGGGCACCACCGCCGTCATCGTCGTCGTGACCGGGGCCCTCCCGCTGGCCCGCCACCTGTGGAGCATCCCCGACAACGCTCCGGCCCACCTGCCGCACACCGGCTCGCAGGAGCTCCGGGTCGCCCAGCCGGAGGGAGCGGCCCGGACTGACGAGGTCCCCGGCCGCGGCGGTGGACCGGTCCCGGTCGTCATCGGCAGGAGGCCATCCGGGTACCGGTCGGTCCGTGAGGCCGCCGAGGCCATAGCCGCCGCCCGCGACGGTGCCGCCTCCTCCGGGCGGGCGGTGAGCGTCTCCTTCGTCGACGGCGCCGGATCGGCCGTGGCCTCCCGTGCGCCCCGGGAGCCGGAGCTGCGCCGAGTCGCGGCCCTGCGCACGCGCGGACGGGCGCCCGTCGGCACCGCCAGCCCGGCCGACGACGCTATCGCCTCCGGCACCACCACCGCAGCCGGGGGAGCCCGGCGCTCCTGGCCCTCGGCGTGGAGCAAGGCCTCCCCCTCCCGTCCCGGCGCCCCGCCGCATTCCGAGAAGGATCCTCAATGACCACCCCGACAGTCGCCCTTGCGGCGATCATCATCCTCCTGCTGCTCCTGGTGGCGGTCTCGCTGAAGACCATCACCCAGTACGAGCGCGGCATCGTCTTCCGCCTGGGGCGCCTGCGGCCCGTCTACGGGCCGGGCCTGCACCTGGTGGTGCCCCTCCTCGAGCGCATGGTCAGGGTGGACACCCGCGTGGTCACCCTGACCATCCCGCCCCAGGAGGTCATCACCGAGGACAATGTGCCGGCCCGCGTCAACGCCGTCGTGCTGTTCAACGTGACTGACCCGGTCAAGGCCGTCATGGAGGTGGAGAACTACGCCATCGCCACCTCCCAGATCGCCCAGACCACCCTGCGCAGCGTGCTGGGACGCGTCGATCTCGACACGGTCCTGGCCCACCGCAGCGCCCTCAACGCCGACCTGCGCGACATTATCGAGGCGCAGACCGAGCCCTGGGGCGTCGAGGTCAGCGTGGTCGAGATCAAGGACGTCGAGATCCCCGAGCAGATGCAGCGCGCCATGGCCCGCGGCGCCGAGGCCGAGCGCGAGCGTCGTGCCAAGGTCATCAACGCCCGCGGCGAGCTCCAGGCCTCCGAGGAGCTCCGGCAGGCCGCAGACACCCTGTCGAAGTCTCCCGCCTCCCTCCAGCTGCGCTACCTCCAGACCCTCCTCGAGCTCGGAGCCGACCAGAACTCCACGGTCGTCTTCCCCCTGCCCATGGACCTCGTCGGCCCGCTCATGGAGCGGTTCAGCGGGCTGCCGCACCCCGGGTCCCCGGACTCTCCGGCGCGGGGTGCCGACGGGCGCCCGAGCGCGCCGACGGCGGCGGGCGACGGCGGCGTCGATGAGGGCGACGTTGAACCGGCGGGCGGTGGCGCGGACTCCGGCCCTGAGGAGTAGACGCCTTCGGCCTCAGCCAGGCCCTCAGGGGCATCGCCGAGGGCGACGCCGGCGCGGGACCGCGGTCGCCTCGTCTGCGAGGTCACGCTACGATAACGGCGATCCGGTGCCTTCATGACAGGAGACCAGTACTCATGACGAGAATGAGGACCGCATGCCGGCGTGCCGCCGGCCTGGTGGCCGCGGTGGCGCTCGCGGCGTCACTGAGCCTGCCGCTGGGCGCCCAGGCGGCCGGGACGCAACAGGGCGCAACCACCCGGTTCGACACCGTTGCGGAGATGATGCGCGCCCCTGACGTGACGGGCACGGTGACCACGGCCGGGGACGAGGCCCCTGGCGACGGCGCCGGCATGACCTACTCGGTGACCGGTGAGCTGCCTGCCGGGGATCTCGGCAATATCGCGGTCCCGCTGGCCAACGGCCAGTGGGCGGTGCCGCAGGGTCTGCCGACGCAGCCCGCGCGGCCCTACGACGCGACCGCGTTCGAGGAGCTCTCGGCGCGGGCGCAGACCTTCGCCGACGCCGGCATCTCCCTGATCTGGGACGCGAGCAGGCCCTCGCCGCTGACCGGGCAGAATGTCCACAGCACGACGAGCTCGCCCTACCCGGTGACGTGCTCCTCCTTCGTCGGCATGGTGGTGGCCGGCTGGGACTACGAGCACACGACCTACGTGGCCGATGAGAACACCCGGGTGGGCCGCTGGGTCGAGTTCGGCAAGCCGATCGAGGAGTACAAGTACCTGGACGCCAACGGTCTGGCGAGCTGGTTCTACGCCAACGGCGACCTGTGGCTGGACACGGGGGAGAGCTACCAGCCCGGGGACATCCTGTTCTTCTCCAAGCAGGGGGTTGGCGAGCAGCCCACCAACGGGAACAGGACCTACTTCGGCAACGTCTACCACACCGCCATCTACCTCGGTAACGGCGAGGTCATGCACTCCACCGGCGCAGACTCCGGGGCGGGGGTCTACCGCGCGAAGCTCTCCGAGACCCTCAAGGCGGACGTGAGCTTCGTGGCCCGGCCCCACTGGGAGGGCGGCCAGTCCGTGGACCAGGCTGCGAACCAGTCCGTGGACCAGGCTGCGAGCCAGGACCCGGTGCAGAGCGCGACGACGCCGTCCGACTCAGCCGACTCAGCCGACTCAGCCGACTCGGCCGCGGCCCAGCCCGATCCCGCCGGGGCGGCCTCCGATCCGTCAGCCGTGGACTCCGACGCCCTCCCCGTGGCAGTCGACGGGGCGCAGCAGCCGGATCGGTCGGAGACCGCTGCCGACCGGCAGGACGAAGCGCCTGGAGCGGAGGCCGCCGACCCGGGGAGCCACGGCGAGCAGCGGCTGCCGGTCACGGGGTTCACGGGCCTGGGCGCCGCGGCGCTCGGGGTCGCGGTGGTCTCCCTGGTCTCCGGCCTGGTCATCATTGTGCGGCTGCGGCGCAGGTACAGCCGGGTCTGAGACGTCGTCCGCCCGCAGCTCCGCCGCCCCTGTTCGTCGAGATCGGTCGAGTTCCGCGTCGAGATCGGTTCACTTCCGGCTCGAGATCGGTCGAGTTCCGCGTCGAGATCGGTCCGCGTAGTCGATCGCGTCCTGGGAGAACGCGCTTATCGTGACCGCCGTCGCGCGCAGGGAGAGCGATCTCCGCCTGGAAGCCGAAGGCGCGCAGCGGGTCGGCGCAGAAGGGCTCGAAGCCGGTGGGACGGGAGGCGAGGGCGGTGTTGAAGCCGCTCCATGTGTCCGGGCGGCTGCGTCCGCGCGCCTACGTCTGGGGCCCGGGCCGGGTGGGGCCCCGGGAGCGGGGGCGGCGGGCCGTCTGGTGCACGGCGTCGGCCACGAAGATGGCCACGGCCGCCCACACCAGCACCATGGCCGCCCACCGGGCCGGTGGGATGGCCTCGTGGAAGATCGCCCACGCCAGGATGAACTGGATGATCGGGGCGATGTACTGGCTCATCCCCACCACGTTCAGCGGTACCCGCCGCGTCCCGGCGGCGAACAGCAGCAGCGGCACCGCCGTGACCGGCCCGGCCGTAAGGAGCAGGGCGCCCAGCAGGGCCCCGGCGTGCGGGTCCTGCCAGGCGGACTGCCCCTGCCAGGCCAGCCGGCCCAGGTAGGCCGCCGCCGCGGGGCACACCACGGCGCTCTCCACCGTCAGCCCGGTCAGGGCGTCGACCTGCGGCCCGATCCGCTTCTTGACCAGGCCGTACAGGCCGAAGGAGAGCGCCAGGGCCAGGGAGATCCACGGCAGGGAGCCCTGCAGCACCACCAGCAGCGCGACGGCTGCCGTCGCCAGGCCGATGGAGACGCGGTGGACGGGGCGCAGCCGCTCGCGCAGCACCAGGGCGGCCAGGGCCACCGTTACCAGCGGGTTGATGAAGTAGCCCAGGGCGGCGTCGGCGGTCCGGCCGGTGTTGATGCCGTAGACGTAGATGAGCCAGTTGACCGACACCAGCAGGCCCGAGACGGCCAGCGCCCCCAGCAGCCGGGCCGAGCGCAGGACGCGGCGCAGCCGTCCCCAGCGGCGTCGTACGGCCACGAGCCCCAGGCAGGTGGCCAGGGTCCACACGATGCGGTGCCCGATGATCTCCACGCTGCCCGCCTCCGCCAGCAGGCGGAAGTAGAGGGGGAAGACGCCCCACAGGGTGTAGCAGCCCAGAACCAGTGCGATCCCGGTGCCCGACGGCTGCTGCACCGCCGCGCGCGCCGACGCCGGGGCAGGCTCGGGCGCGTCGGGGGAGGAGCCCGAGGGAGCCGAGGAGTCCGAGGAGTCCGAGCAGTCCATGGTGCGGTCCGTTCGCGGTCGGGGATGGCGGCGGCACCGGTTCTGTCCCGGACGGCCGCTCCGCGTAGCATAGTGAGGCGCGTTGCCGCGCGCTCGGACGGTTTGCGGCGTGAGAGGCCTCTTTCGCGTCACTCTCGCCCGCATCGCCGAATTCCCGGAATCTCGACGATTCTGATCGATCTCACGCAGAGGAGCCCGCCATGGCCGACGCCGCCCGCGCCCGCAAGGTCGCCGACCGCATCCACGAGACCGTCGCCCGTCTCCTCCAGGGGCGCATCAAGGACCCGCGCCTGGGATTCGTCACCATCACCGACGTGCGCGTCACCGGTGACCTCCAGCAGGCCACGATCTTCTACACCGTCTACGGCTCCGACAAGGACCTTCGGAGCAGCGCCGCCGCCCTGAGCTCGGCCACGGGGCTGATCCGCTCCGAGGTGGGCAGGGCCCTCGGCATCCGCCTGACCCCCTCGATCACCTTCCAGCTCGACGCCCTGCCCACGCAGGCCAAGTCCTTCGACGACGCCCTGGCCCGGGCCCGCGCCAGGGACGAGGAGATCGCCCGCACCCACGCCGGCGCCTCCTACGCCGCCGGCGCCGACCCCTACAGGCACGACGACGAGCCCGTCAGCGAGGAGCGCGGCGAGGAGGAGGCCGGGGCCGACGGTTCCGGTGAGGCCGGACCCGGGGCGGTCGACGAGGCGGGGGCGTGAGGCCGCCGCGTCCAGACGTGCCCCGGGGCGCCGTGACGGCCCGTGACGGCGTCGTCCTGGTCGACAAGCCGGCGGGCATGACCAGCCACGACGTCGTCGCCCTGACCCGGCGCCTGGCCGCCACCCGCAAGGTCGGCCACGCCGGCACCCTCGACCCCATGGCCACGGGGCTGCTCGTCCTGGGGGTCGGCCGCGCCACCCGGCTGCTGACCTACCTCGTCGGCGCCGACAAGACCTATGAGGCGACCGTGCGCCTGGGCCAGGACACCCTCACAGAGGACGCCGAGGGGGAGGTGACCGCCGCCCGCGGATGCCCCGCCCCCGACTCCTGGCCCGGGGGCCGGGCCGCCTTCGCCCGGAGGCTGGAGGACGCGCTGCGCGCCCTGAGCGGGCCGATCATGCAGGTGCCCAGCGCCGTGTCCGCCATCAAGGTGGACGGCGTGCGCTCCTACAAGCGGGTGCGCGGGGGCGAGGACGTCGCCCTGCCCGCCCGGAGCGTCACCATTGACGCCCTGACGCTCACCGGCGCGCCTGCGGGTGCGCGCGCCGCCGATGGCACCCGGGTCGTCGACCTTCCTCTGAGCGTGTCGTGCTCCTCGGGCACCTATGTGCGCGCGCTGGCCAGGGATCTCGGCGCCGCTCTGGGCACCGGGGCCCACCTGACCGCGCTGCGCCGCACGCGCGTGGGCCCGTTCACCGTCGAGCAGGCCCGCGGCCTCGACGCCCTGGCCGCCGAGGTGACCGAGGACTCCTGCCGTCCGGAGCCCGCGGGACTGGGCACCGTGCCGCTGAGCTCGGT
>ERZ772945.2678-NODE-2678-length-10616-cov-3.972730_pt1 | contig 10616 bp, 12 predicted proteins | sample MGYA00511681_ERZ772945 | MGnify/ENA primary metagenome ERZ772945 (study PRJEB29015, sample SAMEA2737943) | human oral metagenome | biome: human oral; feature: human-associated habitat; material: dental | place: China | collected 2143 ... | reverse complement strand
GAGCATCTCATTCGTAATGAGAGGGTCGTTGGTTCAAATCCGATAAGTGGCTCCAAGTAAAGAGGCTTCCGTAAACGGAAGCCTCTTTTAATTGTCTTCATCAGTCTGCTGACTATCGAAAGAGGCCTGTACGGATATATCCCATACATGGATTTGGAAAGGATTTTCATATTGAGAGTAATTAAAAATATTGAAATATAAGTGATTTTAGGGAAGTACTTTTAGGTATTTCCAATGTCATGATTTAAAAATGGGGCAAAAACGAATGACTCTCATTTGGTTTGAAAACCTATAATATCTAATGATTATGCTATACTAGAAATATAGTGTTGTTATCAATAAATATCAGTGCGAGACTAATCGGAGGATAAAATGGAAAAACAAATTAATGAAAAAATTATCGAAATGGATAGGGAATATCCCTTTTTATTTTGCTTTAAATCAGATTTTTGGATGGAATAGTAGATGATAAGACAAAATATCTTTGAAGATACAAAAAGACAAACGCCAAAAATGACGTTTGTCTACGTTCTGAGGTAGCCTTTAGGCTCCCTTTTTTCTTAGAAAATACCGATGAGTAATTGCATGCCAAGACTAGTCAGGATGATAGCAATCCAGCAAAGGGCTCCAAGAAGAATGGATTTTCCACTGGATTTGATCATAGCAACGAGGTTAGTTTTGAGACCAATAGCACTCATAGCCATGATGATGAGGAATTTGGAGAGCTGTTTGAGAGGTGAAAAGAAGCTATTGCTAACACCAAAAGAAGTAAGGACGGTAGTTAGCAGAGAAGCTAGGATGAAGTAGAGAATGAAAACGGGGAAGATTTTTTTAAGCTTTACTCCTTGGTTGTTGTCTTGTTGACGGCTTTGCCAATAGGAGAGGAAGAGAGTAATAGGGATAATAGCTAAGGTACGAGTCAGTTTGACAATGGTTGCAGATTCTAGAGTATTGGTATGATACAGACTATCCCAGGCGCTAGCTGTGGCTGTTACAGAGGAAGTATCGTTGACCGCAGTACCCGCAAAGAGAGCAAAACCTTCGTTGGAAAGATGGAGCCAAGAACCTAGAGTTGGAAAGATAAGAGCTGCCAAGACATTGAAGAAAAAGATAACAGAAATGGCTTGGGCTACTTCTTTTTCCTTGGCGTGAATAACAGGAGCAGTCGCTGCAATGGCAGAACCGCCACAGATAGAAGATCCAACTCCAATCAAGGTAGCTAGCTTTGTATCAAGGTTAAAAAAGCGTTGGAAAAAGAAAGCAATAATTAAAGCGATAGAAATGGTCGAAAGTATGACAGGAAGGGAAGATTTTCCAACTGCGAAAACTTGAGAGATATTGAGTCCAAATCCAAGCAAGATAACAGCATACTGAAGCAATTTTTTGGAGCTATAAGTCAAGCCGGCATCCAGTTGTTTATAGGAAGTGAGAAAGGGATGGAGAATCATTCCGATAAAAATGGCGAAAACAGGTGCTCCCACAACAGGCAGAAAGCCTCCTAAAACCCAAGAAATGATAGATATAATAAGACAGGCTAACAGTCCTGCCCAATTTTTTGATAGAAATGACATAAAAACCTCCGAAAAAAATACTCCTTATTATAATCTTTTCTGTCAGAAAAGTAAAATAGAAAGTAGGAAGAAGGTTACAAATAAATGGAATTTTGCGGTCAGGGAGCTTTTGTAGTATAATAGTACTATGTTCTGTAAGCAAGGAGGATATCTATGGACTTAACCAAACGCTTTAATAAACAATTAGATAAGATTCAAGTTTCGTTGATTCGCCAGTTTGACCAGGCTATTTCGGAGATTCCTGGGGTCCTGCGTTTGACCTTGGGGGAACCTGATTTTACAACGCCAGATCATGTTAAGGAAGCGGCTAAGCGGGCCATCGACCAGAACCAATCCTACTATACAGGGATGAGTGGTCTGTTAACATTACGTCAGGCAGCCAGTGATTTTGTAAAAGAAAAATACCAGCTAGATTACAATCCTGAAAATGAAATCTTGGTTACAATTGGAGCGACAGAGGCTTTATCTGCTACTTTGACAGCTATTTTGGAAGAGGGAGATAAGGTGCTCTTGCCAGCTCCTGCCTATCCAGGTTATGAGCCAATTGTCAATCTAGTTGGGGCAGAGGTTGTCGAGATTGATACGACTGAAAATGGTTTTGTCTTGACCCCTGAAATGTTGGAAAAGGCCATTTTGGAGCAAGGCGACAAGCTCAAGGCGGTCATTCTCAACTATCCGGCTAATCCGACAGGAATTACCTATAGTCGGGAGCAGTTGGAAGCCTTGGCAGACGTTTTACGCAAGTATGAGATTTTCGTTGTCTGTGATGAGGTTTACTCGGAATTGACCTATACAGGGCAAGCCCATGTATCTTTGGGAACTATGCTGAGAGACCAGGCTATTATTATCAATGGCTTATCTAAGTCTCATGCCATGACAGGTTGGCGTTTAGGCTTCATCTTTGCTCCTGCAGCTTTCACAGCTCAGTTAATCAAGAGTCACCAATATTTGGTTACTGCTGCAAACACTATGGCGCAACATGCTGCGGTGGAGGCTTTGACCGCTGGTAAAAACGACGCAGAGCCTATGAAGAAGGAATACATCCAGCGTCGTGATTATATTATCGAGAAAATGACTGTTCTTGGTTTTGAGATTATCAAGCCAGACGGTGCCTTCTATATCTTTGCTAAGATTCCAGCAGGTTACAATCAAGACTCCTTTGCTTTTCTGAAGGATTTTGCCCAGAAGAAGGCTGTTGCCTTTATTCCGGGTGCTGCTTTTGGTCAGTATGGAGAAGGCTATGTGCGTCTGTCTTATGCAGCCAGCATGGAAACGATCAGAGAGGCTATGAAACGACTTGAGGAGTACATGAGAGAAGCATGATTCAGTCTATCACGAGTCAAGGCTTGGTGCTCTACAATCGTAACTTTCGTGAGGATGACAAGTTAGTCAAGATTTTTACCGAGCAAGCGGGCAAGCGCATGTTTTTCGTCAAACACGCTGGTCAGTCCAAACTGGCCCCTGTTATTCAGCCCTTGGTGTTGGCTCGGTTTCTCTTGCGAATCAATGATGATGGACTCAGCTATATCGAAGACTACCATGAGGTGATGACCTTTCCCAAGATTAATAGTGATCTCTTTGTTATGGCTTATGCGACCTATGTGGCTGCCCTTGCAGATGCTAGTTTGCAGGATAATCAGCAGGATGCTCCCTTGTTTGCTTTCTTGAAGAAGACTCTGGAGTTGATGGAAGCAGGCATAGATTATCAGGTTTTGACCAATATTTTTGAAATCCAAATCTTGACCCGATTTGGGATTAGCCTCAATTTTAATGAGTGTGTCTTTTGCCATCGGGTTGGTCAGGCTTTTGACTTTTCTTTCAAATATGGAGCCTGCCTTTGCCCAGAGCATTATCATGAAGATGAGAGACGTTGTCATCTGAATCCCAATATTCCTTATCTGCTCAATCAATTTCAAGCTATTGATTTTGAGACCTTGGAGACTATTTCGCTCAAGCCTGAAATCAAGCAAGACTTGCGCAAGTTTATAGACCAAATCTACGAAGAGTATGTTGGAATTCACCTAAAATCAAAGAAATTTATTGATTCCCTAGCAGACTGGGGACAATTACTAAAAGAGGAAGACAAATGAAAAAAATCGCAGTAGATGCTATGGGGGGCGATTACGCACCTCAAGCCATCGTTGAGGGTGTCAATCAAGCCCTTGCTGACTTTTCAGATATTGAGATTCAACTCTATGGAGACGAAAGCAAAATCAAGCAATATCTAACAGCGACAGAACGCGTCAGCATTATCCATACGGATGAGAAGATTGATTTTGATGATGAGCCGACAAAAGCTATTCGTAAGAAGAAAAATGCCAGTATGGTATTAGCGGCTAAGGCAGTCAAAGAAGGAGAGGCAGACGCTGTTCTCTCGGCTGGGAATACAGGTGCCTTGTTGGCTGCAGGATTCTTCATTGTAGGTCGTATCAAGAATATCGACCGTCCTGGACTCATGTCGACCTTACCGACCATTGATGGCAAGGGCTTTGACATGCTAGATCTTGGAGCCAATGCAGAAAATACAGCTCATCATCTGCACCAATACGCTGTTTTGGGTTCCTTTTACGCGAAAAATGTTCGTGGGATTTCGAAACCACGTGTTGGTTTGCTCAATAATGGAACAGAAAGTAGCAAGGGTGATCCTCTTCGTAAGGAAACCTACGCCTTGCTAGCAGCGGATGAAAGCTTGAATTTTGTCGGAAACGTGGAAGCGCGTGATTTGATGAATGGCGTTGCGGATGTTGTTGTGGCAGATGGTTTCACGGGAAACGCTGTTCTCAAATCTATCGAAGGAACAGCCATGGGTATCATGGGCTTGCTTAAGACAGCTATCACAGGTGGTGGTCTTCGAGCGAAACTAGGTGCTCTTCTTCTCAAGGATAGCTTTAGAGGTTTGAAAAAGCAACTCAACTATTCAGATGTTGGTGGAGCAGTCTTGTTTGGTGTTAAGGCACCGGTTGTCAAGACTCATGGCTCAAGTGATGCCAAGGCTGTGTATAGTACGATTCGCCAGATTCGTACTATGCTAGAAACAGACGTAGTTGCCCAGACTGCGCGTGAATTTTCAGGAGAATAACAAATGACAGAAAAAGAAATTTTTGACCGTATTGTGACCATTATTCAAGAGCGACAGGGAGAGGACTTTGTCGTAACAGAGGCCTTGAGTTTGAAAGACGATCTCGATGCGGACTCAGTTGACTTGATGGAGTTCGTCTTGACACTAGAAGATGAATTCGGAATTGAAATCAGTGATGAGGAAATTGACCAACTGCAAAGTGTAGGAGATGTGGTAGCAGTTGTCAAAAGTAAAGAATAGCAAAAAGCAACATGATTTGCATGTTGCTTTTTTGTTTGCAGAAAAAAGAAAAACTTTTAGTAGAAATTGCGAATAAAGAGATGAGAAAGATAAAAGGAGGAATGTTTATGTATGTGACTGGTCTTTATCCGTGGTTCATTAAGTGGTTTTTAAAATAAAAATGAATGAGTTGCTCATTTTCGAATTGTTTTTCGAATAGATAGGTAAGGAAAAAGGGAAGGAGATAAGAAAATGATTTCAGTAATTTACCCAATCTGGCTATTTAAGTGGCTTAGAGGTTAAAGATTAGATATATAGAAAAAAATAAGGAGAAGAAAGATGACAAACTTTGACAAAATGGAACAGAACTTTGCAGCTCTTACAGAAGAAGAGTTGACGGATGTGAATGGGGGATTGATTATTACAGCAGCTGGAATTATTTTAGCAGGAAAAGTAGCAGGTGCTGTGGTTACAATTGGAGGAGCTCTTTATGGAGCAGGATATGCTATTGGAAAAGCATTGCGACCTTAATATGATTAGAAAGGAGGCTTAACAATGAAACAATTTCAAGAATTATCTTTTCAAGAACTTGAAGAGGTTCAAGGCGGTGTTATTACATTAACGATAGGTACGGCAGTGCTTGTAGGCTGGAAAGCAGTAGCAGCTTATGGAGCAGCGGCTACTGTAGCAGGAGGTACACTTGGATTGGGAGTCTATAATGGATACAGAGGGCGTTAGACTATGAACAATCGGAACCTTAATCTCAATACACTCTTACCCAAATTAGCTACTATAGTTCCTTTCTTGGCTATAGCTCTCAATCTTGTACTTCATGTGATTCGTACAGGTTCATTAGTATCCTTTGATTGGCAATGGACTGTAGTTGGTTTACTTGCTTCGGGCTATTTTGGTATTTTTTGTAAGGATTTGACGAAAAATAATCAAAACTATAAAAGATCAATCTGAATGAAAAGGATTTTATGCATGTAAATGGTGGAGTTTTCCCGCCTTTCTTTTCAGGTAAATAGGAGTCTATCATGAAAAAATTCTTATTAGGATTTGCTGAGGGGTATTTTGTCGTATCGATCATTATTTATATCGCAACGTATTTGATTATGAAAAATCCGATCAATACCTTGTTTTATCCAGAAACCTATCCAATTCTGCTTGGTCTGTTTTATGTAGGATACAGGTACAAAACAAAAGAAAGTACGATTGGGAATTGATGGACCATCAGATTGGAGTTTGAGATGAAAGTTGTTCAATTACTAGGAAAAACTTGGCCAGAGGCCACTGTATTATTTAGCTCGATGGCTTATCTAATTATTAGAATAGTAGCTGATGTAAACAAAATACATCTACCTACATGGTTTGAATGTTTTGATATACCTACGATTTCATTATTTTTGATGACCTTTATCTTACTTTATAAAAGTAAAGAAAATATCATTTCAGAATAATTTATTTCTGGGCATTCATTTTTTAACGGTTGCTTTAAGCAGGCAGAACTTTCGTTCTGCCTTTTTACATTTAAACGATAGTTTATGCTTTTTAAAGTGCGTTTTAGGCGTAAAAATAGTTTTTTCAGAAATAATTCCCTTATTTCTTCCTTGTTTGGTTAAAATAATCTTACAAAGTTTTTAGAGATTATTAGAAAAAAGGAGATGGATATGAAATTTGGGAAAAGGCACTATCGTCCCCAGGTGGATCAGATGGATTGCGGTGTGGCTTCCTTGGCCATGGTCTTTAGCTACTATGGTAGTTATTACTCCTTGGCTCACCTGCGAGAGTTAGCCAAGACGACTATGGATGGGACAACTGCTTTGGGTCTTGTCAAGGTGGCAGAAGAAATTGGCTTCGAGACGCGCGCTATCAAAGCGGATATGACGCTCTTTGATTTGCCCGATTTGACCTTTCCGTTTGTGGCTCATGTGCTTAAGGAAGGGAAATTGCTTCACTACTATGTGGTGATAGGTCAGGATAAGAAGACAATCCATATCGCTGATCCAGATCCTGGTGTCAAGCTGGCCAAGATTTCTCGTGAGCGATTTGCGCAAGAATGGACAGGAGTCAGTCTCTTTATGGCTCCGTCTCCAGACTATAAACCCCACAGGGAGAAAAAACAAGGACTATTATCCTTCTTGCCAATCTTGCTCAAACAGCGTGGCTTAATTACCAATATTGTCCTAGCGACACTTTTGGTGACCCTGATCAATATCGTGGGTTCTTATTATCTGCAGTCTATCATTGACAGTTACGTACCAGACCAGATGCGTTCAACCTTGGGCATTATCTCAATAGGACTAGTCATTGTCTATATTCTCCAGCAGATTTTATCGTATGCGCAGGAATACCTCTTACTTGTTCTGGGGCAACGGTTGTCAATTGACGTGATTTTGTCCTACATCAAGCATGTTTTTCACCTGCCGATGTCCTTTTTCGCGACACGCAGGACAGGGGAAATCGTATCCCGTTTTACAGATGCCAATAGTATCATCGATGCGCTGGCGTCGACCATTCTATCGATTTTCCTAGATGTGTCGACGATTTTGATTATCTCGCTTGTCTTGTTTTCACAAAATATGATACTCTTTTTCATTAGTCTACTTGCGCTTCCCATCTATACAGTGATTATCTTTGCCTTTATGAAGCCCTTTGAAAAGATGAATCGGGACACTATGGAAGCCAATGCCGTTCTGTCTTCTTCTATCATTGAGGACATCAACGGTATTGAGACTATCAAGTCCTTGACCAGTGAGAGTCAGCGTTACCAAAAAATTGACAAGGAATTTGTGGCTTATCTGAAAAAATCCTTTACCTACAGTCGGGCAGAAAGCCAGCAAAAGGCACTGAAAAAAGTTGCTCAGCTCCTGCTCAATGTTGTCGTTCTCTGGCTGGGAGCAGTTCTGGTCATGGATGGGAAGATGAGTTTGGGCCAGCTGATTACCTATAATACTTTGCTTGTTTACTTTACCAATCCTTTGGAAAATATCATCAACCTCCAAACCAAACTTCAGACAGCGCAAGTTGCCAACAATCGTCTCAATGAGGTTTATCTGGTCGCTTCGGAGTTTGAGGAGAAGAAAACGGTCGAAGATTTGAGCATGATGAAAGGGGACATGACCTTTAAGCAGGTTCACTATAAGTATGACTATGGTCGTGACGTCTTGTCGGATATCAATTTGACGATTCCCCAAGGGTCTAAGATGGCTTTCGTGGGGATTTCAGGTTCGGGTAAGACCACCTTGGCAAAGATGATGGTTAATTTCTACGACCCTAGTCAGGGAGAGATTAGTCTGGGTGGTGTCAATCTCAATCAGATTGATAAAAAGGCTCTGCGCCAGTATATCAACTACCTGCCTCAACAGCCCTATGTCTTTAACGGAACGATTTTGGAGAATCTTCTCCTTGGAGCCAAGGAGGGGACGACTCAGGAAGACATCTTACGGGCGGTTGAGTTGACCGAGATTCGGGAGGATATTGAGCGCATGCCCCTGAATTACCAAACAGAATTAACTTCGGATGGGGCAGGGATTTCAGGTGGACAACGTCAGAGAATTGCTCTGGCGCGTGCTCTTTTAACGGATGCACCTGTTTTGATATTGGACGAGGCGACCAGCAGTTTGGATATTTTGACAGAGAAGCGGATTGTGGATAATCTTATGGCTTTGGACAAGACCTTGATTTTCATTGCCCACCGCTTGACTATTGCTGAGAGGACAGAGAAGGTTGTTGTCCTGGATCAGGGCAAGATTGTCGAAGAAGGCACCCATGCAGACTTGCTTGCACAGGATGGCTTTTACGCCCATTTGGTCAATAGCTAGAAAGAGGAGAAGATGAAACCAGAATTTTTAGAAAGTGCGGAGTTTTACCATCGCCGTTACCATAATTTTTCCAGTCGGGTGATTTTACCTATGTCGCTTCTGCTCGTGTTTCTGTTAGGATTTGCAGTTTTTGCAGAGAAGGAGATGAGTTTGTCTACTAGAGCAACTGTCGAACCTAGTCGGATCATTGCCAACATCCAGTCAACTAGCAATCAACGGATTGTGGCCAACTATCTGGAAGAAAACAAGTTGGTCAAGCAAGGCGAACTACTCGTTGAGTACCAGCAAGGGGCGGAGGCTGTCCAGGTCGAAGCATATGCCAGTCAATTGGAGATGTTAAAGGATCAAAAAAAGCAGTTGGGTTATTTGCAATCCAGTTTGAAAGAGGGGAGTGATCAATTTCCAGAGGCGGATAAGTTTGGATATCAGGAGATGTTTAGAGATTATCTCAGCCAAGCGAATGGTCTAAGAAGTAATGTTTCTCAGCAAAATGAGACCATCGCGTCCCAGAATGCAGCAGCAAGTCAAACCCAAGCTGAAATCGGGAACCTCATCAGTCAAACAGAGGCTAAAATTCGCGATTACCAGACAGCTAAGTCAGCTATTGAAACAGGTGCTTCCTTGACCAGTCAGAATCTAGCTTATTCTATTTACCAGTCCTACAAGTCTCAGAGTGAGGAAAATTCCCAAGCTAAAGTTCAGGCTGTTGCACAGGTTGAAGCACAGCTTTCTCAGTTAGAATCCAGTCTTGCTACTTACCGTGTCCAGTATGCAGGTTCCGGAACCCAGCAAGCCTATGCGTCAGGCTTAAGCAGTCAATTGGAATCCCTTAAATCCCAACACTTGGCAAAGGTTGGTCAGGAATTAACCCTTTTGGATCAGAAAATTTTGGAGGCGGAGTCTGGTAAGAAAGTCCAAGGAGGTCTGCTGGACAAGGGGAAAATTACAGCAAGTGAGGATGGAGTGATTCACCTCAATCCTGAGACCAGTAATTCTACCATGGTCGCAGAAGGAAGCTTGCTAGCTCAACTCTACCCATCCTTGGAGAAAGAAGGAAAAATCAAACTCACAGCCTATCTCAGTTCAAAAGATGTTGCTAGAGTCAAGATTGGGGACTCTGTTCGTTATACTACAACTAATGATGCGAAGAATCAAATTTTCCTAGATTCTACGATTACAAGTATTGATGCGACAGCTACCAAGACTGAAAAAGGAAATTTCTTTAAAATTGAGGTGGAGACCCATCTGACTTCTGAGCAGGCTACAACACTTCGCTATGGCTTAGAAGGTCGCCTGCAGATGATTACGGGAAAGAAAAGCTATCTCCGTTATTTTTGGGATCAATTTTTAAATAGAGGGTAATATTCGTGTTTTTCAGAGGATAAATGATTTTAAAACTGTAAGAGGAGCTTATCTTGCAGTTTTTCTTTACGCTTAAAATAGGAAAAACGTTATTTATTCGTAAAAACCTTGAATTTTTCATGCTTTTATGTTAGAATGTGCTCAAGTAAAACGAAAGGCGAACTTTAACATGTCAAAAAAACTGATCTATTCGGGAAAAGCCAAGGATATCTATACAACTGAGGATGAAAATCTCATTATTTCAACTTACAAGGACCAGGCGACTGCTTTCAACGGTGTCAAGAAGGAGCAGATTGCAGGTAAGGGAGTCTTGAATAATCAGATTTCATCTTTTATTTTTGAGAAATTAAACGCTGCTGGTGTGGCGACTCACTTTGTGGAGAAACTTTCAGACACGGAACAACTCAATAAAAAGGTTGAGATTATTCCTTTGGAAGTTGTGCTCCGCAACTACACAGCTGGTTCATTCTCAAAACGCTTTGGTGTGGAAGAAGGGATCGCCTTGGAAACGCCGATCGTCGAATTTTACTATAAAAATGATGATTTGGATGATCCTTTTAT
>ERZ772945.2675-NODE-2675-length-10627-cov-26.970961_pt1 | contig 10627 bp, 9 predicted proteins | sample MGYA00511681_ERZ772945 | MGnify/ENA primary metagenome ERZ772945 (study PRJEB29015, sample SAMEA2737943) | human oral metagenome | biome: human oral; feature: human-associated habitat; material: dental | place: China | collected 2143 ... | reverse complement strand
GCATCTGTCCGCCGGGCAGCGCCAGAATCTGTGACCATCGGCGCGCCGTGCCCGGCAGTATTTCCTTTGTGCCGTCCGTCGTCGGGCTGATCCTCGCTGGCGAAGTCGTCCGCGCGATCGCAGGCGTCAGAGCTTAAAACAATAAGAAATAATTCGCAGGAAAATCGAAAAATCTCTTGCTATTTACATAAAAAAAAGCTATACTGAAATTCGTAAAAGTTAATAATATATTTAAGGGGATTTTTTTATGGCTTTTGAGGACAAGACTCTCACATGTAAGGATTGCGGCAAGGAATTTGTTTTCACCGCAGGTGAACAGGAATTCTACGCAGAGAAGGGCTTTGAAAACGAGCCGCAGCGCTGCCGCGATTGCCGCGACAAGCGCCGTCGTGGCCGCGAGGGTGGCGAACGCCAGATGTTCAAGGTCATCTGTGCCGATTGCGGCAAAGAGACAGAAGTCCCGTTCCAGCCGAAGGATGACCGTCCGGTCTACTGCCGCGAGTGCTTCAGCAAGCATCGCTCGTCTTCCTTCTGAAACAGAACATGCCTGAAAAGGCGATTGTGTCATTGAAGGGCTTGGGCTTCCAGGCCCTTTCGCTATAGGGAGCTTACAGAATTGAAGAAAATCAAAAAGATTCTAGCGGCTGTACTGCTTTCGGCACTGGCGATCTTCGCGGTGGTCGGCTGCGGCAGCCAGCAGACAGACAGCGGCAAGAAGGTACTGAAGGTCGGTTCGGCGATCGACTTCGCGCCGTTTGAATTCCAGGACGAGGGCGAAACGGCCTACCAGGGCTTTGATATGGATCTCATCCGCGCGATTGCCGATGAGATGGGCTATGAGGCGGACATTCAGAACCTCTCCTTTGACGGACTGATTCCTGCCATCCAGAACAAGACGGTCGATGTCGCGATCTCGGGTATGACGATCAACGACGAGCGCAAGGAAAACGTCCTCTTCTCGAACCCCTACTATGAATCGGGGCTGACGATGGTCGTCCGCGAAAATGAGACGGGCATTCAAAAGTTCCAGGACCTCAAGGGGCATAAGGTCGCCGTCCAGATCGGAACGACGAGCGCGGCAGAGGTCAAGAAGATCGAGGGCGTCGAAGTCCGCGAGTTCAATACGCCGGCAGACTGCTTCATGGAGCTCAAGGCGGGCGGCGTCGATGCCGTCGTCAATGACCGTCCCGTCAACGACTACTACCTCCACCAGAGCGGTACGACGGGGGTCAAGGCACTTGCCGAGCGCCTGACAAGCGAGGACTACGGCATCGCCATGGCGAAGGGCTCCGAGGACATGCAGAAGAAGATCAACGATGCGCTGCAGAAGCTCAAGGAGAACGGCGAGTACGACAAGATCTATCAGAAGTGGTTCGGCGAAAAGCAGTAACGTGCTTTGCACAGACAGCAGATAGAGAATAGAAAGAAAGAGTGCACGTTCATCGATGAAACACGCGATGAACGTGCGCTCTTTTTCGTTGACACGCTGTGGAAAACTTCCTATAATAGACGATGTCAAACGTTTATTTATTCTTTTGCAAGGGGTCTTTATGCATTTTAATTTGGATCTTGCGGTGAACTCCTTTCCGCTGCTCCTCATCGGCGCGGGCGTCACGATACAGATCACCGCGCTCTCGGTTGCGGTTGGCATCATCATCGGTCTTTTCGCAGGCATCGCGCGCATTTCGCGCGTTCGGGCACTGCGCGCCGTCGCTGCTGTCTACGTCGATTTCTTTCGCGGGACGCCGCTGCTCGTGCAGCTCTTTCTCGTCTACTTCGCGCTTCCCGCCATCTCAGGGCAGCGCATCGATCCCTTCGTCGCGGCAATCAGCGCCTGCGGCATCAACTCGGGTGCCTACGTCGCGGAGATCTTCCGCGCGGGCATCCAGTCCATCGACAAGGGACAGATGGAGGCGGGGCGCTCGCTCGGCATGACCTGGGTGCAGACCATGCGCTACATCATCGTGCCGCAGGCCTTCCGCCGCGTCATTCCGCCGCTCGGCAACGAGTTTATCGCACTCCTGAAGGATTCGTCTCTCGTCTCCGTCATCGGCTTCGAGGAACTCACGCGCCGCGGTCAGCTGATCATTGCAAAGACCTATGGCTCGCTTGAGATCTGGATCTGCGTCGCGATCATCTACCTCGTCATGACGCTCTCGATTTCCCGCTTTGTCGCTTATTTGGAAAAGAGGTGCTCGAATTGATCAACATTCAGGGACTTCAGAAATCCTATGGCGACAATCACGTCTTAAAGGGCATCGACCTCGACATTCGGGAAAAGGAGGTTGTCGTCATCATCGGGCCTTCGGGCTCCGGCAAGTCGACGCTGCTGCGCTGCATGAACTACCTCGAAGAACCGACGGCGGGCGCTATATGCGTCGACGGTATCCTCCTCGGCAGCGAGGGCAATATCAACAAGGTGCGCGAAGAAGTCGGCATGGTCTTTCAGCGCTTCAACCTCTTTCCGCATATGACCGTGTTGAAGAATATCATGCTTGCGCCGATGAAGGTCAAGGGAATGGCAAAAGCAGAGGCAGAGACCACGGCAAGAGAGCTCCTCGCCCGCGTCGGGCTTGCCGACAAGGCGGAGAGCTACCCCGAACAGCTATCCGGCGGCCAGCAGCAGCGCGTCGCCATCGCGCGGGCGCTCGCCATGCACCCAAAGGTCATGCTCTTTGACGAGCCGACGTCCGCGCTCGACCCCGAGATGGTCGGCGAAGTCTTGGACGTCATGCGCGCGCTCGCCAAAGAGGGCATGACAATGGTCGTCGTCACGCATGAGATGGGCTTTGCCCGGGAGGTCGGCGACCGCCTGCTCTTCGTCGACGACGGGCGCATCATCGAGGAGGGCAGGCCGAAGGACGTTTTCGAGCATCCGAAGGAAGAGCGCACGAAGAGCTTTCTCTCGAAGGTGCTTTGATGGAAAAACGGCTGTCGAACAAAGGCTTTCGACAGCCGTTTCGCTATAGAAAGGGCATATGATTGAACTAAGAGAACTGACAAAAGTCTTTCAGCATAAGGATAAGGCGGGGCGGCAGGCAGAAAAGACGGCGGTTGACCATCTGTCGCTTTCCGTAAAGCGCGGGGAAATCTTTGGGCTTTTAGGCCCCAATGGCGCGGGCAAGACGACGACCATCCGCATGATGACGATGCAGCTTCAGCCGACCGCGGGCGAAATCCTCTATGACGGGCGCTCGACTGCGCGCGAGGCGCGCGCCATCAAATCCATGCTCGGCATCGTGCCGCAGCAGGTGAACTTTGACCAGGATTTGACCGTCTATGAAAACCTCGAACTTCACGCGCGGCTGCACCGCATGTCTGGGGCAGAGCGGCGCGCGCGCATCGAGGAACTGTTAGACAGCGTCGAGCTCAGCGAGGTCCGAAACGACGGCGTGCGCCGGCTCTCCGGCGGCATGAAGCGGCGGCTCTTAATCATCCGCGCACTGATTCACCGCCCCGCCATCCTCTTTCTCGACGAACCGACGGTCGCGCTTGACCCGCAGGTGCGCCGCCATATCTGGACGCTCGTCAAGGAGATGGCGGGGCGCGGCGTCACGGTCTTTTTGACGACGCATTACATCGAAGAGGCGGAGGCGCTCTGCGGCCGGGTCGCCATCTTGGGCAAGGGAAAGCTGCTCGACCTCGACACGCCCGCGAACCTCCGCGCCAAGACGAATCTGCCGAACCTCGAAGAGGTCTTTCTCCAGATGACAAAAAACACGGCAGGCGATGGCAGAAAGGGAGGGAATCGACGTTGCATCTAAGGGCAAATCTCTACGACGTCGCCACGATCTTTTGGCGCGACTGGGTCGTCTTAAAGCGGCGCATGACGAAGTTCATCCTATCGCGCATGGTCGCGCCGCTCTTGTACCTCGTCGCCTTCGGCTGGGGGCTGGGGCGCAGCGTTCAGATCGGCGGCGGCTCGTACCTCGATTTCATCGTGCCGGGCATCCTCGCGCTGAACTCGATGAACATCAGCTTTAACAGCATCACGCCGGTGCATGCCGAGCGTATTTATCACAAGAGCCTGGAGGAGTACATGAGCGCGCCGATCTGGCCGGATGCCTTCGTCATCGGTAAGCTTTTAGCGACGCTCCTGCGCGCGATGCTCTCCTCGCTGATTATCTGCGTGCTCGCCTATGCCTTCGGCGCGGCCTTTCGCATCTCGCTGCCGTTTCTCGCCGTGCTCGTCCTAAATGCCGTCATCTTTGCGGAGATCGGCTTTCTCGCGGCAATGAAGATTTCGACCTACGAGGAGATGGGGCAGGTCAACACCTACATTCTGCTGCCGATGTCCTTTCTCTGCGGCACCTTCTTTCAGACGGCGGCACTTCCCGCCGTCATCCGCCACATCATCGAGCTTCTGCCGCTGACGCACACGAGCTATCTTCTGCGCGCGCTCTGCACGGGCGAACCCGCCTCCTGGCTTTCGGGGCTCGTGCTCGTCCTCTATGCGCTCATCGGTTACTTTCTCTGCATTCGCTCCTTCCGCGCGCTCTCCGACTGAGGGCATGCGGTAGAAAGGATCTATTTTGTTTCGAAACATTCTGCATCACAAGGCGGCCGGCTCAACGGACTGTGCGCGGCTCTGCTGTACAAAGCTCGAGGACTTCGCCGTCAGGGCAGGCAGCCTCACGATCTTTGAGCATGTGAATTTACACGTGCACTGCGGGCAGCTGACCGCGATCATTGGCCCAAACGGCGCGGGAAAGAGCACGCTCTTAAAGGCGATCCTCGGCGAAGTGCCGCATACCGGGCGCCTTCGCTACGTCGATGCCAAGGGCGCGCACACCGGCCACCCCATCATCGGCTATGTGCCGCAGTACCTGCGCTTTGACGTATCCGCCCCGATGACCGTCCGGGACATCTTTCTCGCCTGCCTGACAAATCGCCCGGTTTGGCTGACCGCAGGGCGCAAGTACCGCGGGCAGATCCTCAAAAACCTCGAGCGCGTTCACGCGGCACATCTGATGGATCGCCGCCTCGGCGTGCTCTCGGGCGGTGAGCTGCAGCGCGTCCTTCTCGCACTCTCGCTCGACCCGATGCCCGACCTCCTGCTCCTCGATGAGCCGGTCTCGGGCGTCGATCAAAACGGACTGGAGCTTTTTTACGAGATCGTCGCAGATCTGCGCGCCAAGGAAGACATCGCCATCCTGCTGATTTCCCACGACCTCGACATGGTCGCGCGCCATGCCGATCAAGTCGTCCTGATGAACAAGGGCATCGTGACGAGCGGCACGCCGGAAGAGGTCTTCGCCGACCGCCGCACAAAAAAGCTGTTCGGCATGCTCGCGGGCGGCTCTGCAAAAAATGAGGGGGTGCGCTCTTAATGGATACGATTTACACGCTGATGAACGCCCTGCTTCCCTTTGCCTGGGCGCAGGCGACCTTTATGAAACATGCCTTTCTCGCGATGCTCTTCGTGACGCCGCTCTTTGGCATCCTCAGCACGATGGTCGTCTCCAACCGCATGGCGTTCTTTTCCGACTCCCTCGGGCACGGCGCCTTTTCCGGCATCGCGGTCGGCGTTCTCTTCGGCAGTGCCTCGCCGCTGCTCTCGCTCATCGTCTTTTCGGCCCTCTTTGCGCTTGTCATCACCTGGATTAAAAACAAGGGCGCGGCGTCAACCGATACGATCATCGGTGTCTTTTCCGCGACCGCGATCGCCATCGGTCTGATGCTCCTCAGCCGCGGCGGGAGCTTCAACCAGTATTCGACGTACCTCATCGGCGACATCCTCGCGATAAAGCCTGCAGACATCGCCGGGCTCGCCGTGCTCTTCCTCGTCGTCCTCGTGCTCTGGGGCGTGCTGTTTAACCGGCTGCTCGTGCTCTCGCTCAATGCGAGCTTCGCGAAGAGCCGCGGCATCCGGGGGCTTGCCGTCGAAAGTGCCTTCGCGGTCATGCTCGCCGTCGTCGTCGCAATCAGCATCCAATGGGTCGGCATCCTCATCATCAATGCGCTGCTCGTACTGCCCGCCGCTGCGGCGCGAAATGTCGCGGGCAGCGTCAAGAGCTACCATGCCATCTCCGTCTCGGTCGCTCTCTTTTCCGGCATCACCGGGCTGATTCTCGCCTATTACGCCAACATGGCAGCCGGCGCGACCATCGTCGCCGTCGCGGCAGGGCTCTTCTTTCTGACGCTCGCCGTGCGGGGGCGACTCAGAAAATGACGATAAGCAATTTCTTTCTCGTCTTTGTCGGCGGCGGGCTTGGGGCGGCGGTGCGGTTTTTGGTGACGACGGCGGCGGCGCGCTGGGGGGCGGCGTTTCCCTTTGGTACGCTCGCGGTCAACGCCGTCGGCAGCTTTTTGATGGGGCTTGTCATGGGGGCTGTTTTGCTCCTGACGGAAAAATACGGGCTCATCGCCGAGCCCCTGCGCCTGCTGCTCGCGGTCGGTTTTCTCGGCGGGCTCACGACCTTTTCCTCCTTCAGTTTCGAGACCCTGCTCCTAATCAAGGGCGGCAGCTATCTTCTCGCGCTCTATAGCGTCGCCCTTCAGCTTTTCGCCGGGCTCCTGCTCGCCGCTCTCGGCATGGCGCTCGCCAAGGCTTTGCTGTTGTAGAGAACAGCTCTTTACCGAAAGAGCTTGTCATTTGATGTAAAATATGAGATAATACAATGGAGTGAATCATAGTTATCTTATAAGATAGCAGGGAGTGTGTGAATCGAGGGAGGCGGTGCCATTGCTGGGGCGATGGAAATGCTCTTGCTTCGGGCAAGAGAAAAAGGTTCTTGCCTTGTGGGAAAGGCGCAGGAGTGAGAATTTTGACTTTTTTGTGTTTTGTTACATGTTAGGAAAGGATGATATGGTATGTCAGTAGCAACTTCGCCGTATAAAATAGATCGTGGTCAATATACAGCAGGAACCTATATCAATTATTGTAGGTCTGAAGTGAATGGTACTTCGTATCCTGACTATATATATATTAATAGTACACATACAAACCGAGCGGATCCTTACGATGGCTATTATGATAGTAGTTCTGTCTGGCAGCAGCATGCTGCCGATTATTATAGGCTAGCAGAACATGCATCATGGGGCGGATATAGTGCTTGGCAGGTAACGGGTGACTATTTATCAACGGCAACAGCGTATACGATTGTAGGCGGCAGCGGTGAAGATATTCGCATTAAAACGAATGGTAAGAATGGCTCGTCATTTGATTTTGGTTCGGCAGGTTATCTTGCTCTTGACAGCTCTAATCACGTTAGTGCTAATGCAGTTAATGGAACTGTGAACATAGAGGGTGGTTGGGGGACGGTTGATGCTTCAACGGATGGTAATCAGAGTTTCCAGATTGGCAGTATATACGGTGGCAACTCTATTGTTCTTAATAGTAGTAGTGGTAATGACGCTATTGTGATTAAAAGCCGTCAATCGGGAGACAGTGAGCGTAGTCTAGGGAATACCGTTCACGCTGGAGCTGGTGTGGATAATATTAGCCAACTTGATGGTAATAACGAGATTCATGGTGATGGTGGTCATGACGTAATTAGCATTCGAGACAGCGACACTTATCTTGTCGACGGTGGTGCAGATAGCGATGATATCACGGTCAGAAGCGGTAATACCAAAGTCTATGGTGGTGCAGCTGGGGATAAGATTTATGCTACTCATTCCAATGTTATCCATGGTGGAGGCGAAGGCGGCGCTGATGGCGACGATACCATTGATGCGAAAAACAGTAATCTGATTTATGGCGATGCGGGTGCGGATAGTATGCGTGTCGTCGATGGTAACACGGTTTATGGCGGCAGTAGTAGGCATGATAGTATTCCTCCATATGGTCCTGACGGTCAAGATAAGATCATAGCAAATGACGGGAACACCATCTATGGCGGCGATGATAATGACAGCATCTTTGCACAGAGATACAACCGCATCGAGGGTAATAATGGCACTGACACAGTCGAAGCGGACGACTATAATACAGTCTATGGCGGCGGTGCAGGCGACAGCATCAAGGTAAGTGAGTACAACCTCGTCTATGGCGGCACTACGTATGGCCACGGACAAGGCGATAAAGACGATAATAACAATGGCAGTGATGAAGGTTTTGGCGAGACAGATGCTGCAGACACCATCTTTGCGGATATCGGCAATACCATCTACGCCGGCGGCGGTGATGATAAGGTCACGATCAATTACGCCAATATCGCCTTCGGCGGCGCAGACAATGATACCATCATCGCGGAAGACAAGGATTCAATCGGCGGCGGCGCCGGGAACGACTGCATCAAAGCCGGCCAGCATGCCTATATCGACGCAGGCCCCAATGACGATAACGTCAAAGCAGGCTATAACAGCAGTATTTGGGGCGCCGGCGGCAAGGATACGATCGATGCTACCGATACAAACTACATCGACGGCGGCGAAGGCAGTGACTACATCACCGCTACCGACGACAACACCATCTATGGCGGCGCCGGCAGTGATACCATCTCTGTAAAAAATGGCAATATGGTCTGGGGCGACTGGGGCGATGGCAGGCCAGCGAATATCGTTTCCGGTTGGACCGATACCCTCAACAATGTAAATACTGCCTCTTACACACCGTTCCGTATAACGCATCATGAACTTCAAGGACTATGGCGCGATGAGGGCGGTGATGCGGGCAACGACAGCATCGTCGCAATCAGCCGCAACACCATCCACGGCGGGTGGGGCGACGACAACATCAGCGCCAGTGACTTCAACCTAGCCTACGGCGATGCGGGCAAAGACACCCTCTTCCTCAATTCCAACAACAGTATCTGGGGCGGCGCAGGCAGTGACATCATCCAGGCGACAGACTTTAACCTCATCTATGGCGATAACGTGCGGGATGGCGCTGATCCTGGCGCAGGCGACGACAGCATCGTCGCCCGCACGGATGATACCATCTACGGCGGCGCCGGCAAAGACACCATCATCGCGGACGACGCCGCAAAGATCGATGCCGGCACGGGCGACGACAGCATCTCCTTTGGCATGAACAGCTCCGTCGTCGCCGGCACCGGCAACGACACCATCGTCTCCCAGGCACCCGGCTCGCCCACCGCGCCGAATGGTTCCGGCGGCTCCTCCATCTGGGGCGGCAGAGGCGACATGGACAGCCTCGGACGCCCGGTCTACGCTTGGGGTACAGACGTCCACGGCCACCGCGTCCCCGTCGACCCCAGAATGGCAGGTTCGACCGACGTCCATGGGCACAACATCTTCACCGGTGACGATGCCCGTGTCACCATCATGGATTTCAAGTTCGGCAACGACGTCATCCACTTCGGCAAAGCCTTTGAGGCGAGCGCCGTCACCGCCTTTGGCTACGGCAACTCCACCATCGTTCCGACGACGGATTACCAGATCTACACGGCGGGCACCGACCGCATCAACGTTGCGGCGACCATCTCCGATGCCGCCGACATCGACATGCAGAACGAAGAAGGTAAATTCGTCATCTTCGGCAACCCGAACGGCACCTTAAAGGGCGGCTTTGCCAACACCCTCATCGGCGGCAAGCACAACGACACCATCTACGTCGGCCAGGGCGACTATGTCTACGGCGGGCTTGGCAACGACACCATCAACCTCAACGGCTACAACAACTGGCGCGACCACGTCGGCCTGACCGCAGAAGGCGGTATCGATACCATCTCCAGCTTCCAGCAGGGTTGGGGCGAAGGCAACGACGTCGTCTGGTACAACGTGCCGCTGAAGAAAGAACTCACCGACAAAAACGGCAAAGTGACCGACGTCGTCACCACCAACACCGACGCCGTCGCAGACCTCGACGATGCCAATGTCCGCGTCGTCGGCGACAAGACCGTCCTCAGCCAGGGCAAGGCAAAACTGATCCTAAATGGTGTCACCCACGGCGAAATCCTCATCGAAGACGGCGAAGGCGTCCACCGGACCGCCCTCCTCGGCGAAGGTTACTTCAACGACTCGACGCGCGGCGGACAGATCTTCATCGGCCGCAAGGAATACAGCGACACGGTCAGCTTTGAAAAGAATAATCACGATCTCGTCGTCGACCTCGGTATGACCAAGCGCTTTAAAGACAAAAATGCGAAGTACTACAGCATCGAGCAGGTCATCGGCGGCTCTGGCAACAACACACTCGTCGGCGCGAAAAACGTCCGCAACACCCTAGACGGCGGCGTCGGAACCTCCTCCATCTGGGGCGGCGGTATCTCGGCTGACCTCATGGTCTCCGGCACGGGCTCGGCGACCGACCACTACACCACCTTCTTCTACGGGGCGGGCGACGGCGACGACACCATCGAGGGCTTCCGCACGACGGAGCGCACCGAAGCCCACTTCAAGCGCGATATCCTTGACATCCACAGCGGCGACGTTACCTCCGTGCGCAAAGTCGGCACGAGCATCGTCCTTCGGATGACAGGCGCTGCGGACAGACTCACCATCCGCAACGCAGCAAGCGGTCTCTTCGATCAGCTCATCGAAGTCAACGTCAAGGGAAGAAAAACCGCTGCCAAAGTCACCGGTGCCAACGAAGTCGTCACCTACGACCCGCACGCGCAGTATTACTTCTCCAACGCCAAAGCCGGCGGCACTGTCCGCAACTTCGGCGACAACTCGCGGATCTACCTCGACGGCCGCACGGGCGACGTCTACAAGGGCA
>ERZ772945.2671-NODE-2671-length-10637-cov-4.225194_pt1 | contig 10637 bp, 19 predicted proteins | sample MGYA00511681_ERZ772945 | MGnify/ENA primary metagenome ERZ772945 (study PRJEB29015, sample SAMEA2737943) | human oral metagenome | biome: human oral; feature: human-associated habitat; material: dental | place: China | collected 2143 ... | reverse complement strand
ATATAATATATTTTTGGAAAAAAAGGAGGAATTTATGGAAAATGCTTCAAAAGCATTAATTATAGCAGGAGCTATATTATTATCAATATTAATTATAGGAATGGGTATGTTTATATATAACCAAGCACAAGATCAAATTCAAAAAAGTGCTGGACAAATGTCTACAGAAGAAATAAATGTTCACAATTCACAATTCAAATCATATGAAGGTGATAGACAATCAGGATCACAAGTTAAACAATTATTAAACAAACTTGCAATAAATGCAGGTAAATATGGAAATGATGATAAAGAAAATCCAAGAAAACCTAAAATAGAATTAAAAGGAATACAAAATGCAGGTAAATTATCAGGAGAAAGCAATGGATATACTGCAAATGATGTAAATTCAGCTGCAAGAGCTATATTATCAGCATCAACTTATAAAGTAGAAACAGAAGTAGACGCAAATGGTTTAATAAACAAGATAATAATTGAAAGAGTAGCAGGATCTTCAACTTCAACAAAACAATAATTAATAAATGATAATTAAATAAATATATCTATAGTGCCACCAATTTGATGTGTGATTGCTATGCAAAGTACAGATTTGGTGGTATAATTAGGTATAGTTATAATAAATAGGAGATTTTAGATGGATCAAAATATAACTGATGCTATGAATATTTTGTTTGGAATTATGGTGTTTATTATAGCAGTTAGTTTAACAATGTACTTATTTACAACATTATCAAATACAAGTAATAGTATATTTGAAACTATTGGAATGGCAAAATATACTCAGAATGTATCACTTAACGCAGATGATAATGAGGATAAAATAGATGATGCTATAAAAAGGTTTGATAATAGAACAGTAACTAAAAGTACAATAATACCAATGTTACATAGATATTATAAGGAAAACTTTACTGTTAAAATATATGATAAAAACAAGAATTTAAAACAAGTATTTGATTTAGGATTAGAAGGAGAAGTTTCAAGAATATCAGGTCTTCTTCCAAGTGCATTAAATAAGCTTACAGAATATGAAAAAGCAGTAAAAAATACATTTGGAAAAAGTGGAGATGACTTATACTTGTTTACAGCACCATGGAGAGCAGCAGGTCTTAAAGTAGAAAAAGACGAGTTTACTAAACAACGTGTTGAAATGTATATAAATGGCTTTAAGTCAGCTATAAATGGAATAGAAGTAGATTATACAGATCCTAATAAAGGAGGATGGTTTTCTAAACTCCCAGAAAATACAAAATTTATTGAAACTGTTGTTAAATACCAAGCATCAGGAGATGTAAGGTTAAATACAGAAGAAGAATATCGGTGATAATTTAGTAGAAGGACTAAAAGGTACTGATAAAATAGAAATAATATATAGAGAAATTTAATATTTAAGGAGAAGATTATGCAAGATACAGTAATGACAATAATAGCAATAATAGTTGCAGGGATATTATTATTTATATTCCCATTATTAGCGGTTTCAGAAAGAAATAATGATATAGCTCAAACAATAGCTAAAAAGGCAGTTGCAGACTTTGTAAGTGAGGTTTCAACAACAGGAAGTGTAACATTAGAGCAATATAATAAACTTTTAAGTTCACTAAATACAACAGGAAATACATATAATGTAGCAATGGAAGTAAAAAAAGTTGATGCAAATATTGGTAAAAAAAGCCAATGGGTAAATGGTAATGTTGTAGGAGAAAATGTACAATATTCAGTATATACAGAACAAATTTCAAAATCATTAGAAGAAACTGGATCATATAATTTAAAGAAAGGTGATACATTCTCAACAACAGTTAAAAATAATAATAAGACTTTAGCACAAAGCTTTAGAAGTATGGTTTTTGCTCAAGATAATGAAGTAAATGAAATAACAGCACAAGAATCTGCAGTAGTAACTGCAACAGGTGCAAGATAAAATTAATTAATAATATTTAATAACTTTAAATTAATAGATAATAGAAAGGGAACAATATGAAACTACAAGGAATGACAATAGTATATGTATTAATAATATTACCAATATTTTTTGTAGTTTCTATTGTTATATCTACACAAATACAAATTATAAACGCTCGATTGGATTATGACAAAAAAGTTTTAGGAGCTGCACAAGATGCAATAAAATCTTTTGATATAAACACAGCAAATGAAGAATTTTCAAAAGTATCAGATGTATTAAGAAGTATTGTAGAAGCATCTGTAAATGTGTTTAAAGACTCTTTAGGTACAAAACTTGGTATGTCAAATGTATCAAAACAATATATAGATACATTTTTCCCATTGAGTGTTTTTACATTATATGACGGGTATTATATAACATCACCAATAAATGAGCCTGTAACAGAAAATAATAGTAAAGGAAATGCTATACATATAGATGATCCAGAAGCACAAAGTTATACAGTAAATCAAAATAATACTGAAGTTACAAATGTTAATATTGATAAAACAAAAACATCAACAGGGCCACAAATCACAAGAGGTGCTACAAGTGGTACACAAAAATTTAGTGGTACAAATTCATATAAGCCAATAGTTTTTGAAACTCCAGAAGGAGGAAATAAATATACAACAGATGCAGAAAAGGCTAAAACAAAAACAAGACATGTTTTAAAAAATTATATACCTTATTCAAGTAGATATAAGCTTAATGGTTCAGGATCTGATTATATTTTTATTAATTATACAATAGATAACTATATAGCAATATATGGTAAGAAAAATAATATGACATTTAATAAGGCAGGATATTTACTTGATAAAAATACAACTGCAACATTAACAAATGCTACTAGTAGTAATATTTTAAGCAAATTTGTAAATTTAAATGCAGATTTAGGTACAGATAAACAAATAGATGAATTAATAGATGAAGCAAGAAAAGTGCCAGGAACAAAAATAGTTTTAAAAGTACAAAATGAACAAATAGTAAGAAGAAGTTCACAAGAAAATGTTAGACAAAAAATAGTAGATACTACAGATTTAAACGATATAGTATATGATTATGATGATGATGTGCCAGAATCACAAAAACCTAAAAAGAGTACATATGCAAATGGAGCAAATGGTGGTGATGAAGGATATTTAGTAGCGCTTAATGATTATAAGTCAAAAAGAGCATATGCAGATCAACAAATAAATGTAATTAAATATTATTTAAAGGCAGTTAGATTTTCAAAATGGGTATATGATAATTTTTCTAGTTTAAAAGAAAATGACATAATAGAAGATCAGGCTACAGAAACTATAGTTAAAAAGTTCCCAGATTATTTTGAATCAAATAAGACAGATAAACAAATATTTGGTGGCAAAGTATTAGAAGGTGATTCAACATTTAATGAACATAAAAGAAAGGTTATAAAAAATAATATACAATATAATCTTATAATGGCAGCAATAAACTATAATAGACAAAAATTTGGAGATAATCCAGAGTTCAAAATGCCTAGAATAACAGAACCAGATTGGGAAAAAATAATAGAAAGAATTTCTTTTGTTGTATTTGCAGAAGGACTTCGGAGCAAATAGGAATATTAATTATAATAATTATGTTATTGCAACAAGTACAAATAATGATTTCAACATAACAGATGATACACTTGCATTTGTAGATAAAGAAGTATTTAATACAGAAGATACAAAGGTTGGAAATAGTGGTAATATAAACCCATATTATAATACATTATATTCAGAGGAATATGTAGATCCTAATAATGAAGCAAAAAATAGTAATAGAAAGATTATAGGTAAGAAGATTATTAGGTTTGAAAGTGATGGAGAATATGATAGTAAGACAAAAAAATATTATTATGACCACAAAAATTATGCAGATATATCTGTTACGATGCCAAAACATAATAAAACAGCAACATTAAATAAACTTCAGAAAAATTTATTTGCAGTAGGACTTGCAAATGAAAGACAAGCAATGTATAAACTTATAGAACCAGGATATAATTCAACATTAGAATATAAGACAGAAGAATTAAATTTAGCACCTAATACAACAATTTCAGTACGGAAATGTTACAGGTAATAGAACACTGCAAAGTGTATCAATGCTTGTAAATGTTGTACTTCCAAATAATATGACAAATACAAGTGGACTGCTTAGCTATAATGAATTAATTACATATATAAGAATAAAGGTTGGAGATAGATTTTATGATTATACAGTTAAACCTAAGAAAGGAAATATTGGTGAAACTATAAAAGTAGATAATTTTGATCCGACAGTAGATAAGATAACTATAACAAATGTTGTTGTAAGACATAATGGAACAAATAGCACAATTAATACAACAGGGAAAATTAGTAATATACAGGTATATTCATATTAATAATTATTAAATAAATTAGAGGGGAATATGGCAAAAAGAAAAAACAATGTTAATTTAGATGATATTGAAAAAGGATATAATATAATAAAAAAATATTGGAAGATACTTCGGTATAACAGCATTAGTATTAATAATTGCCTTAATTATTTTAATATTATTAGGATATAAGCTTAGTATAGATTTCAAAAATAATAAGTTTGAAATTGTAAGAATGGAGCAAGTAGTACCTAAGATAGAAGAAGGAAAAAAAGACAATAATGATAAAGAAAAAGAAAGTGAAAATATAAATAATGGTAATGATACTATTAAAAACAATGAAGAAATAGGTGCTACTAAACAAGATTATGATAATGGTAAGAAAATTTTAGTAAATGTAGTTGCTGTTGTAGATGGTGATACAATTAAAGTAATGTTAAATAATGAAAAATATACAGTAAGACTTGTAGGGGTAGATACACCAGAATCTGTTCATCCAAACAAAGAAAAAAATACTAAAGAAGGTAAAATTGCATCAGATTATACAAAATCAAGATTACAAGATAAAAATGTATATATACAAAAAGATGTATCAGGAACAGATAGATATCGGAAGATTATTGTCATATGTATATTTAGAAGATGGGACAATGTATAACCAAGAATTATTAGAAGAAGGTTATGCTAAAGTACTTAAAATAGCACCAGATGTGAAATATAGTAAAACATTTGAAATTATTCAAAATAAGGCTAAAGAAGAAAAGAAAGGAATATGGAAATGAGAAAAAGAGGATTTGAGATAGTAAAAGGATATGATGAAAAAGAAATAAATATTCCAAAAAGGAAAACAAAATATTCTGCAGGTTATGATTTTGAGGCTGCAAAAGATGTAACAATTTTACCAGGATATGGAAAGCCAACACTTGTTCCAACAGGTATAAAAGCATATATGGAAGATGATGAAGTTTTAAAAATATATAATAGAAGTTCTAATCCATCTAAAAAACATATAATACTTGCAAATGCGGTAGGAATAATAGATAAAGATTATTATGGAAATGAAAACAATGATGGTGAAATATTTTTTGCATTTTTTAATATTGGAAATGAAGAAATAACAATAAAAAAAGGTGATGCAATAGGACAAGGAATATTCCAAAAATATTTATGTGTTGATAATGAAGAAGAAATACTAAATATGAGAAATGGTGGATTTGGTTCTACAGGTAAATAAGAGGAAATATGGAAAAGTTAATAAAATTAAAAAGTGGAATAACAATGATGGCATTAGTTGTTACAGTTATTGTTATGGTAATTCTTGCAGGAACAGTAAGTACACTTGCGATTATAAATGTAAAAGAAGTTAAACATAGGACATATAAGGCAGATATGGCTAAAATACAGAAAGCATTTTATGATTTTTTTGAAGTTTCTTTAACAAACTCTGAAAAACAAGATACTAAAGAAAAAGTTGAAGAATATAGGAAAAGGGTTTTAGAATCAAAACTTGGAAGAGGAATACCATATAATAGTATAACAATAACAGGAAATGGTACAACTGAAAATTATATTAAAGCAACTAAAGATATATTAGATATTATTGATGTAAAATATGATGGTGATTTAGTAACATATATTTCTTTAAAAGATTTGAAAATAGTTGGAACTATTAATCGGAAATACTGTATATAATAATAAGCCATTATATATACCAGGAATATCCGAAGTAGAATAATAATAGAAAATAGACTAAATTATTGGAATAACAGTAAAAAATAATTATTATTCTAATAATTTAGTCATTATTTATAGTTGTAATGTTTCAAAATATTTACAAAAAGGTATTATCTTTGTATCAAAAAAATATAAAAAATGATTTTATGGATTATATGATATATATTATATGTATAATAAAAATTAAATAAAAAGGAGAAATATACAAATGAAAACAAATAAAAAAGGTATAACATTAATAGCATTAGTAATAACAATAATAATACTATTAATATTAGCAGCAGTAGCTATACAATTAGCATTAGGGGAAAATGGATTAATTGGAAGAGCACAATCAGGACAAGAAAAACAATCAATTGCAGAAGCTACAGATAAATTTAAAACAGCACAAGCATCAGCATGGGCAGATTTTATATTAGAAGGAAAGACAAGTGATGCGATTGATAAATATGTAACAGCATTAAATAATGCAGTATCATCAGTAACAGCACCAAATATAAAAGGAATAACATCAGGAGGGATGTTTAATAAGACAGGATCAGTAGGATCATATGCATTATCAAGTTCAAGTGTTAGTTTATTCTTTAATGGACAAGTGAAGGCAACACTTTCTATGGATACAGAAGGGAAAGTTACTGTAACATTAAATTAGTAATTAAAGTATTGATTTAGAAATAAAGAAAAGGAAGGACTATAATTAAAAAAAATGTAGTCCTTTTTTATATTATTATGAAATGTTTAATAATTATTCAAACTATAGGACTTTATGTTTTATAGTTTTTTTAAATTGTTCAATTACAGTTTTGAAAAAAAAGTTGAAAATTTAATGATATATATATATAGTAGAAGTGTATAAAATTAAATTAGAGGTGAAAATGGAAAGAAGAGAAAAATTACAGTTTATATTAATGATATTATTTTTAGTGATAATTGTAGGGACTATTGGTTATATTGTATTTAATAAGCCAAAAGAAATAGTACATCCAAAGGTTACAATGAAGATAAAAGATAGAGGAAATATTGTTATAGAATTATATCCTGAAAAAGCACAAAATACTGTAGCAAATTTTATAAATCTTGTAAGCAGTCGGATATTATAATGGAAAATTAATATATGGAAGAGATATAAATACTATACATGTTGGAAGAAAAACAGATAAAACAGAAGAAAAAGTTACACTTAAAAACTTAGGAAAAGATTCAGAAGAAAAATATACAATAAAAGGTGAATTTTCAAACAATGGATTTAATAATGATTTAAAACATGCTAAATATATGGTATCAATGGGAAGAGCAAATTATACACAAATAGCTGCAGGTTTAGTAAATGAAAGTTATAATTCAGCAGGAGGATTATTTAATATTGTAATGAAAGAAGATAGTGCATTAGATGGTAAATATGCAGTGTTTGGAAAAGTTATAGAAGGAACAGAAATATTAGATGAATTATATAATAAGGAAGAAATAGTAGGAGATGGAAAGGAAGAACAATTAAAAGCACTTCTTATGCCATATAAGAAACAAATAATAATAGAAGAAGCAACAGTTGATACAACACAGCTTCCAAAAGTAAAAACAGAAAAATATTTTGATTTTGATAATTACTTATTAGAAAGAGTAAAAAAACAAATGGAAGCAGGAAATAAAAATATAAAGGAAGAAAAATAAGGGGAAAAGATGAAAAGAAAATTGGGAGTAACAATGACATCACTTGTTATATCTATAGCAATACTTCTAATAATTGTTACATTTGCAGTAAATACAGGTTTTGAAAATATACAAAGAGCTAAAATAGAAGCTTTTAGAAATGATGCAAGTATTATAGGACAAGTAATAGAAGAAGTAAGACTTAAAATAGAAACTTTCCCAGAAGCACAAAAAAATAGCTATTTAAGTAGACTTACATTAAATACAGAAATAAATGAAAGTGAATTAAATAATTATTTAAGAGATAATTCAGAAAATTATAAGAAATTTCAGGATAAGTTAAAAACAGAAAAAAATATTAATCCTAAATTTATATCAATGAATTCACTTAAAACTATTTATGAAGAATTGACTAGATTAGAATTTAAGCTGTCAGAAAAGGAAAATCTGAATAATATATGTGCTGAATATTATTCAGGAGATGCTATATTATTACCTAATAAAAAAATTACATACATGGGGAAAGATGTAAGAATTGTTAAAGAAATCTAAAGTTTTAATAATATGGCTTTTATGCTATAATGTAGCTATATAATTAGAAGGAGAGATTGTTTTGAAAGGGATTAAATTAAGAAGAATTATAACTACAGTTATAATAATAGCAATATGTATATATGTAATACCAATAATAGCAAGTATGATGTTTAAAAGTTCATTTAGAGACTTATATGTAGGGATAGAAAAAGAAATTTCAGAAGATATTGCAGTTGTAGAGGCAAAAGTATCTAAAAGTGAAGGATATATACATATAAAAAAGAAAAAACAAGATATAGGTAATATTAAGTTTTTGGCAATAACATTATTAGATGATAATAAAAGAATTGTTTCTAAGTTATATGTTGATATAGAAAAAGAATTTGATAAAAATAAGCCTTATGATAAGATGATATTAGAAAAAATGTTTAATACACCAGAAGTAAATTATGCATATATTAATAAAATAGATAGACTACCAGAAGATGCAGTAATAAATGGAATATTATGGACAATAGATGAATATAATAAACTTAAAGTAAATATAGAAAAATATACAGGAGTATATATATCACCAATATTTATATTAAGAATACTTGCAGGATATATAATACTTTAATGCTTTAAAACTTTAATTATACGAAAGAAAAGGAAAATTATGAAAAAAAATGATGGAAAGATAGATAAGATAAGAGAATATTCTAAAAAATTAAGAATAAATATTTTAAATATGGTATATAATGCAAAATCTCGGACATATAGGAGGAAGTATGTCTATAGCAGATGTACTTTCTGTTATAATGCAAGATTTTGATATAAAAAAAGATGAAATAATATTTTCAAAAGGACATGCAAGTCCAGCATTATATTCAGCATTATATTTAAATAAAATTATAACAAAAAAAGAGATAGATGGATTTAGAAAAATTGATGGAACACTAGAAGGACATCCATCAATACATACAAAAGGAGTAAAAGTAGCAACAGGGTCTTTAGGACAAGGTTTATCTGTAGGGCTTCGGAATGGCACTTCGGTAAGAAACTTTCTAAAGAAAAAGGAAAAGTTTATGTTGTAGTAGGTGATCGGAGAAATGCAAGAAGGAAATATTTGGGAAGCATTACTTGCAATTTCTAAATATAATCCAGGAAATTTAATTGTTATAATAGATGCAAATAATGTACAATTAGACCGGATATGTTACAGATATAATGAATATATATCCATTAAAAGAAAAATTACAAAGTTATAATTTTAAAGTACATGAAATACAAGGACATAATATTGAAGAGATATTAAATTTGTTTCAAAATAATTTATCAAAAGATAAAACAAATTTAATAATTGCAAAAACTATAAAAGGTAAAGGAGTATCTTTTATGGAAAATGTTTGTGGTTTCCATGGAGTTGCACCTACACTTGAAGAATTAGAAAAAGCATTAGCTGAATTAGCTTAAACTAAAATTTAGGAGGATATATTATGAGTAAGAAGTCTACAAGACAAGCTTATGGAGAAGCCTTAGTAGAACTTGGAAGAATAAATAATGATATAGTTGTATTGGATGCTGATTTAAGTAAATCTACAAAGACTGATTTATTTAAAAAAGAATTTCCAAAAAGACATTTAAATATAGGGATTGCAGAAGCAGATTTAATGGGAACAGCTGCTGGCTTTGCAACTTGTGGAAAAATTCCTTTTGCTTCGACTTTTGCAATGTTTGCTGCTGGAAGAGCTTTTGAACAAATTAGAAATACAATAGCTTATCCAAAACTAAATGTAAAAATTGCTCCAACTCATGCTGGTATTTCAGTAGGAGAAGATGGAGGTTCACATCAATCAATAGAAGATATCGCTCTTATGAGAGCAATTCCAGGAATGGTTGTTCTATGTCCTTGTGATGCAGTTGAAACTAAAAAAATGGTTTTTGCAGCTGCTGAATATAATGGACCAGTTTATTTAAGACTTGGAAGATTAGATGTTGAAACAGTATTAGATGATAATTATGATTTTCAAATTGGTATAGCTAACACTTTAAGAGATGGTAGTGATGTTACAATAGTTTCAACAGGACTTTTAACACAAGAAGCATTAAAGGCAGCTGAGGAGTTAGCAAAAGAAAATATTTCTGTTAGAGTTATAAACTGTGGAACTATTAAACCATTAGATGGAGAAACAATTTTAAAAGCAGCTGAAGAAACTAAATTTATAATAACTGCTGAAGAACATTCGGTTATAGGTGGGTTAGGTTCTGCTGTTTCTGAATTTTTATCAGAAACTCACCCTACATTAATTAAAAAATTAGGTGTTTATGATAAATTTGGACAAAGTGGAAAAGGTGCAGAAATGTTAGAAAAATATGAACTAACTGCTGCAAAATTAATTTCTATGGTTAAAGAAA
>ERZ772945.2670-NODE-2670-length-10641-cov-10.301814_pt1 | contig 10641 bp, 11 predicted proteins | sample MGYA00511681_ERZ772945 | MGnify/ENA primary metagenome ERZ772945 (study PRJEB29015, sample SAMEA2737943) | human oral metagenome | biome: human oral; feature: human-associated habitat; material: dental | place: China | collected 2143 ... | reverse complement strand
ACTAACATTTTAACACGAAATTATCATGAGTTCTATTTTATTTTAAAATTTGTTGTATTTTATTATACAATCTATCTTGCAAAAATTGATGAAAATATTCAAAATTTTGGGCTGATTGAAATTAAAAAATGAAGGAGAACATATTCATATTGATTTTCGGTGTAAACTTGTTTTGGATGAAGAGAGAAAAGGGCAAAAGGCTGAATTGGAATATTTTTTATTGACTGAAAATGAGGCTAATAAAGAATTTAAGGGGTATTATAAGTATTTTAATACAACGAAGAAATGATAAACTAAAATCTATTTAAAGAATAATGGGCTAAGTTTATCTTAAAAAAATAGCCCATAAAGAGGTAATAATTAAATATGTTATGTTCTTTTTCAACTTTATTCATATGTTTTAACTATATTGATAAACTTTCTCTCTCTTGAAGTTAGCGGTACTTGATTTTCATTGTATATAGACTCATGATACCAAGATTTGTTTTTAAAATAATTTCCTAAATTTTTATCTTTAAAAATATATCCTTTTTTAGCATAAATAGTATTTCTTATTATTCTTAACTCAGATGGCGAATAATTATATAATAGTGATTCATTGTCATTTAAAACTTGATCCATTATTTCATATATATTATCTACATCAATTTTAGAATTTTCTTTTTGCTGTTGCTGTGTTTCTGTATAATTAGTTGTATTTGAGTTATTTTTATAATTAGAACTTACAAGCGATGTATTTGAAGCATTTATTTCTTGATTTATACTTTTAATCAAATGGTTCTTCGTCGCATGAATAGCGATTACTATTACTATCATTATTGAAATTATGATAAACGCTTGTTTATTATTTTGAATTGAATTATTATTGTGGTTATTTGAATATATGTTTTTATTCATCAAAATTCTCTCCTTTTTTATTTTGTTGGAAAATTCTTTTATTTAATTAGCTTTAGTTCTAAATTCTAAGAAATTGAGAAGAATAGATTTAATTTTTTTAATGCGCTAAAGTTATTGTTACTTTATAATAAAGTAGTATACATCAATTTCCCTTTTGTGCTTTTATCTAATATATATATTTCATTTGTAGACATTCTTGATATTTCTTCTGGTTTAAGAATAAATTCTCTATTAAAAGATGTAGTAAATGAATCTTGTAGACCAAAATACTGATTTCCGCCAATAGTTTGTGATATTTTTTCCGCATCATAGTAACCAAATATTTCTGACCATTTATTACATGCAATACTATCCATATGTGAGAATACTATACATTTAGATGCATTTCCAACAAATGTATGAAATAACTTATCATTAGCGCCTAATGTTGAATAAATATTTTCAGAAAGAAATGTAGTAAGACATTTTGATGAAAGTGATTTTATAACTTTAGAGAGTAAATCATTGGAATTAATATTTATTCCATCTAAAATTAACATAATTTTCTTTCCGAATGTTAAGACTTCTTTAATTTCATTTACAATAAGGTTTAATAGTATTTCATTTGTACTCGATCCTATATCTATCATTATTAAGCCATCATGTGAAACTGCAGTTCGTATATTAACTGCAGAATTTTTATCTCCACGATTAGATAGAATTCCTGCACCCTGAGAAGATGATAATTGTGAAAAAAAAGCTTGTACATTTGCTCGTTCATTTTGACCTTGTATAAGTTGACTTTTTATCATCATAGCTCTTTGATTACTTAAATATCCTTTTTTTTCAGCATCATCAATCTTATCAATTAATTGATTATGAGGACAACTAACGAGCATTTCATAATATGGAGAAATATTTTTACTTCTAATAAAATCTATAATTCCTAGTATATATTGTTGTCCAGTTGCATTAATTAACGTATTACTGCTAGACGAGTTAACAATTAAATTACATATTTCTTTGTCTGATCTGTTATAAAATGGATCATAAATAGGTGTTGACCCTGTTATAATAACTTTATCTCTAAAAGAATTAGTAGCATTCTTAACATAATTTTGCAATGTTAAGTTCCCTTCATGAAGGATTATTGTTGGTATTCCTTGGGAAAGTGAGCATACAGTAATCGAAGCTCCTAACTTAGATCTATTGTCTGATGTTCCGCCAGAAATAATATGAGAATCGATAGGATTACTTTTTTCTATTAAATTTTCAATTTTAATTGGATTGTATCTAATAATATTTTTTTGAAGCTCATTATTTCTTTCAATATTTTTTATAATTTTCTTTTTTTTAAAATGAATAAATAATATATTAAAAAGCCATCTATAAAATAAAAATATTAATTCAAAAAATTTAAAAATAAATTTCAATATAGTTCACCCCCTAAATAAATCAAACTTGAACTTAAATGGTTTTTCATAAGCAAACCCAACAATTGCTTCACCAACTTTTAAATTATTTAAATCCCAATCTTCCACTGTTTTTCCTTCTCTTTTTTCTTCAGTTAAATTACTATTTAATGTTTTATATTGTTCTAAGACAATATTTTTTCCATATAGATTAGAGACAAATTCACGAGTTACAGTGTCGTTTGATTTAAATGCTATCATAGTAGAAAAACCTGATGCTATGTTTTTTCCTCTGCTTTCACCATAAACTTCATATAATTGTTCAATACTTTGTAAACCAATTAATATTTTTACACCTAATCCTCTACCAAAATTGACCCCATTTTCAATATGTTTAAGATTGGGTAGCAGTTTAAATTCATCACAAATTAAATAAACGTTACCACTTGATTTGTTTCGCCCCATGGCTTCTTTTAAACTCAAATCAAATAATAAACGATATATTGGTTCTAATGTATCTCCAATTGATAGATCGTATTCTAAGAAAAGTGTTTTTCCGCCTTTATTTCTAACAAATTCTCGACTTGAAAAACGTCCGTCTTCAGCAAATGTTCCTATAAAAATTTGGCGAGAAATGTTTTGCAGTTCAGCAAGTACTCCTAAAGATTGATCATTCATTCCATCACCTAAGTACATTAATACAGATGATAAATCTGGAAAAATAGTTAAAAAATTCTTAATTTTTTCCGCTGACATTGAATCTAAAAAATTTCGTAATGCTTTATTATTTAAAAATTTTTTTCTAAAATCTATAGAATCTTTTCCTAGTCTTATATGTGCAATCAATATTGCAGTTAAAATATCTCTTGCAGCATTAGGAAAAAATTGCTGTGATGTTCTTTCGATAGCTTCTTTAAAAAGAGAATATGTTATTTCACAAGCATTATTGTAGATATCGTTGTCATCCCATCCATCTACAAGTATTTCCTTATATATATTCCATTTCAATGTAATTGATGAATACATTTTTGAATTACCAATCACAATATCACCTTGTTTATAAAATTGTGAATAAAAATCTCCTTTGGTGTCAAATACAAACATAATGTCATCTGGACTCATTGTTTGTTTCAATTGTTTAACAAAATAATTAAAAACATTTGTTTTTCCACAACCTGTTCCACCAATAAGAAGTAGATGCTTACTCATTATATCGTTATCTACAATTAACTTTGTTGGAATTTTTTTATAAGTTCCTGGCAACACAACTCCTTTTTTTATACTGTCATTTTGTGGAGGCGAAATACTTGAAATACTATCTCCTTGTATGGTAACTAAATTAACTGACATTATTTTCTCCTTTTACCTAGAATATCCATTTTTATATTTATTTTCATTATTTTTGGAATTTGCAGACTCGACAGTAGGCTGCTTTATTTTAGAATTAGAGTTTGTATACTGTTTTTCATAATTTTTTCTTACGGCATCTAAGTCAATATTATTTGACTTGGTTGATTGAGATACCATGTTTTCGTAGTTCATTCTTGCATTTTCCATAATCTTATTTTCAGTTTGAGTAAGTTTATACCTTGGTAACTCCTCTATTCTATTTCCAAATTTTTTCATTGTTCGAGTTTCAGGATCATAATAACCATCAGTTGAATTATGATAACTTCCTCCATGAGCGCCGTATAAATGTTCTTTTTGATTTAAGAATTGTATATTTTGAGGATTTCCTGCATGTTCAGGATGTCGGCTTACAGATTTCATGTGATGTCCTTGATATCCACGAACCGCTCCTCTTTGTAAAATTTCTTTTTGCTCATCAACAGTCCATTTTCTGGTTCCATATCCCTTAGAAACTCTTTCTCTCTCTTCTTTCCATGCTTTTCTGACCGCCCTTTGTCTTTCATACGATAATTTTTTCTTTTCTTCATTACTCAATATTTTTTTCTCCATAATCAAACACTACTTTCATATTTAACATACTCATCTATAGTTTCTGTAAGCCATTCTTCCAAATTTTCCCATCTGCAAAATTCTTCATCCTGTTCATGATCCCATTGTATGATTTCATTTTTAGGATTTAAATTTATACATAACCAATCACCATCATTTGTTTTTCCTATTATCAATAGTGTGGTAGGAATATTAAAATTTCCTCTAACATTTTTTCCATTAATTTTTTTTAGATTATAGTTATCCACATTTGTATTGATACCATATATAATTGTGCCTGGAATAAATATCTCACCACCATCAAATTTTTGTAATAATTCGATATAAGAATTTGGAAGTTCTATACCATTAATATTTTGGAATTGTTTTATTTCCATATCAGTTGCAGGACGATTGAATTCCATAATATCTGAAAAATTTTTTAATTTTTTTACAATATCTTCAATATTCATAAATTATTTTCTCCTTTTTTAGAAATATTTTCATACTTTTTTTCATCAAACTTTTTTCAATAAATACATTAAATACTACTTATTTATTGAGTGAATAATAAATACCCGATACCCAATCCAATAAAAGATGTAAAAACAGAAAGGAAATAATGATGCCACTTATAGCCATGTATTTTCCCCTCTTTACTCAATAAAGTATTATAAAGAACAGTTCCTATTAATCCACAAATAATAACTCCTAAATGACTTATTTGTATAATTAAATTAATCTTTGATGAATTGGAATAGTGACTATAATAGTTATTAGTTATCATATTATTATATAGAATATATAATCCAAGTGTTATTATAACAGTTAAAAACCAGAACATTGTTTTAGAAGCAAATAAACTTGGTTGTGGCTTTGGTTGTGGTTTTAATTGTTTAATATACCGTTTTAAAGCATTATGCCATTCTAAAGTATCAGGTCTTATTTGTGGATTTTTATGTCCATCAACGAAAGCTCTAATAAATAATTTTCTTATTTCTTCAGGCAATTGATTAAAATCTGGAGCATATTTTGGTATAGTAAAACCTCTTCTGTTCATGTAAAAAGGAAAAAAACCATTACGGATATTTTCCATAGGCTGTGGTGCAGCAACAGATTTAGAATTTTTGGAAAGATTAATTGCATTTGCATCAATTGCACTTGCAAAAGGATGGCATCCATTCATCAGCAATGCAAAAATATGAACTGCCAGAGCAAACAGATCTGTTTGCTTTGTAAATGTTGGCAAAGGTACTGCACTTAATGTTTGATTATTTTTTAGCTTTTTATGAATTTCAGGTGCTAAATATTCTGGCATCCCTACTTCACATCGATATACACGGTTTCGGTTAACATTTCTCTCAGTAATGTGATAGGAATCTGTATCAACTAATGTAACCATTCCATTATAAGGATTTACAGTTATGTTATTAGGATTGAAATCTCCACATACTTGACCTGCATTATGTACAGAATTTATTGCTGCACAAAGATTCATTGCTATTTTAATTTTTTTAATAAATTTATCTTTATTATTATATTTACTTGGAACATACATTATGTTTAGATTTTTATTATTACTAATTTTTGGCATAACATAACCAGCAAATCGTCCATTCTTATATACAACATCTTTTGGCCATGTAACATGTTTCATAATTTTATTAGAAACTGTACTTGCAATCATTGCCAATAATTTTCTTTCTCTTTCTTGAGTTCGTTTTGAATCAGCAAATACTTTTAATACAAAATTTGGCATTCCATCTATTTTGTAAATAGAACCCTCTCCTCCCTTTCCAATTGCAGGCTCAATAATTTTATATGAAGTTCCATTTTTTCCTTTAAAAATCATATTTAATAACCTCTCAGTCTGATAATTTGTATAAATTTATTTAAAAATTAAAAAATTTTTCATTTTTATTCATCATATTTTGTATATTCATTTTAGAATATCAGATCAATTAATCAAAAAAATCTTTAATTTTCTCAAAAAAATTTTTTTTAGTTTCTTCTTCTTTTTTATAATGAGAATTTTTCTTTATTTCAGAATTTTTTTTGGTAGATTCAGGGTTTTTGATTTTTAAATCAGATTTGTCAGTTTCTTCTAATGGAAATTTATAAGATTTTGTAGTTTCAGGTTTAGAATTTTCCATTTCTTGATTTGATTTATTAGCGGAAACTTTTTCAGCTTTAACAGGTTCAGATTCTGAATTTTCTACTTTTTGGTCTGATTGGTCTGATTCACCATTTGAAGTAGATGAGACTTCATTAGATTTCAGATTCTCATTTTTATTATAGAGATGCGAATATACTTTATCATTCCATATTTTTTTTAATTTCATCCAATCTGGTTCTTCATAAAAACTAGCTTCTTTGTTATCAACTTCTATTTCTGTGTTTATTAGTCCAACTAATGTTTTATCGTCTTGTACATCTTTTATTAATTTAATAGGAAAATTATTTTTTTTTAATTTTTTAATAATATTAGTTACATTTTTTTGGACACGGTTATCATATATTTGTTCAATACGAGAATAAAACATAGAGTCATCAAATTTCTCATCATCAGATAAAAAATATTTGATATGTTGAATTGTTTCCTCATTATCTTTTTCTGTTTTTTCAAATCCAATCGGATCAGCTAAAAAACTTGCAAGAGGAACATATGCTTTATTTATATTATTTTCAACATCTTTAAGTAAATATGGGAAAAAAGCATCTGCTATTCCATCTGTCATAAGAAGAACTGCAGCTAGTTCTTCTTCATAGTTATCAATTTCCCATTGTGTATATCCAGCTCTTAACGGTAAAACCGAAACATTATCCGTACCCTTTTGTGGTTTAGTAATTGGGATATAACTTCCAAAAGAATTTAATCCAATTATGGCTCCATCTCCAGAATGACCATATACAATGTGATGTCCGTCATAGATAACCATAGTTAAAGTAGTATCATAGCTCTCAATAGGTTCTCCTGTTTTTTGGGATTCTCTAAGTATTTGTTTAAATGCATAATTATATGCAGTGCGTAGCATTGATTTAATACTAATTATATTGTAATCCCAAGGCATATATTCTTCACAGAAAGACACAACGGTATCTACTGCAATTTTTGAACCAATTTGTGAATTTTTTGCTGATCCCACACCATCTGCAATAGCTGCAATATACCAACCATTTTCCATTTTTTTTATTTTATGACTATCTTGACAAGGAATTTTTTTAGTAACATGTGATTTTCCTGTCAAACTAAATCCATAATTAACTATCATATAAAACCTCCTTTTATTTTCAACATAATTTACTATATTTTAATATTTTATCACCAATCTGAAGGTATTGACTTTTCAGGTTTATACAAATAAAGGTCAAATTCATCAAAATTAGGAGCAAGATCATCTTCTAAACAAATCCATTCAAGTGTTTTTGATACAAGTTCCACAAGTTTTAAAACTTCTATTGCCCAAAATTTAAGTCTTTTCTTATTTTCTTCTTCAATAATTCTTTGTCTTGCAGATAAACCATCAGTAGTTGCTCTATCTGAAATCATAAAAATCCATGATCCAAAATAAGGTGTTCCCATGCTATTATACAAACGCTTTCTTTTTTTTACCTTATCTATAGCAAAATTTATTCCTGCATTTATAGCAATATCACTGCTAACACCACTAACTGTTAACATTATTTCTGTTCTCTGAAAGTCAGAAAGTGAAATAAAATCTTGAACTACTTGTACACAACTATTATTAAACACAATAATTGCAATGTCAATTTGAATTGATTCGAGAATGAATACAGCTTCCCGTATTTCTTGTATCTGCTGTTTAAAATTATTAACTACTTTAAGTGGATTTATATCCATAAGTGGATTTTTATACATTGCATCTGAAATGTCTAAAAGCAGAACACATGCCAAATGTGGCTCATTTGGAACAGATATATTATCTTCACCACCATCCTCAAATGCAGCATCATACTCTTTTTGTTTTAAATCTGTCATTTTTATTATACTCCTTTTTTATTTAGATAGTATATATTTGTATGTCTGAAAACTTTTAATTTTTTTAAAATTCTTAGTTTTCAGACACTAAACTAATTATACTAATTATAAAGACTAAAAGTTTTTATTTAAAACTTTTTTATACAATTTGTGATAAACAAAGATTTATTTATATACAATACATTTTAATCTTAAGTTAGTATTACCAATTTGAAGGTATTGTATGTGCGTTATTAGGAAGATTAGGTAGCTGTGGATTTTCATCAACTCTACTAACAGAAATTGTTACCATACTTTCACTTAACCAATTAAAGATTGTGTCAAATTCTGCTTTATTCAGTGCAATACAACGTTCTGTTAATGATGTAAGTTGTGTTGGATTAAATCCTGGAACTCCTAGTGCCCAAAATTTAAGTTTCTTTTTATTTACATCTTCATTAATAATTCTTTGTCTTGCAGTAGATAAATCATCAGTAGCTGCTCCATCTGTAATCATAAAAATCCATGGCTTAAAACAAGGTGTTCCCATGCTACTATACAACCTATTTCTTTCTTTTACCTTGTCTATAGCAAGATTTATTCCTTCACCCATAGCAGTAAGTCCGCCAGCTGTTAAATTTATTGGCTGAAATTGAGGAAGCGGAGTAAAGTCCTGCACTACCCTTGCGGTACTATTGAACTCAATAACTGCGATATCAACTCTTTTTTGAGCAAATTCGTCCATAGCTGTTTTCTTTTTGAAATCATTAATTGCTTTGTTCAAACTGTCAATTGGATCTCCAGTCATTGAACCTGAAGTATCTAAAAGTAGTACACAAGCCAAATGTGGTTCATTCGGAGCAGCCACATTCATATCCTCACCATATATTTCTTCTTCGTCATACCCTTTTTGTCTTAAGTCTTCCATTGTTATATCCTCCTTAATTTTAATTACAGTCAAAAGTTATGAAAGTGTTTTATTAGTTTTTTTGAATATATTTTATTTATGATTTATCTTTGTTTTTAGAATATCAAATATAATTTTTAGTATAAATAAAGAAGTAAATTAATAAAAACTTAAAAAGATTTTAAAATTTTTATAAAGATAAATTTTTTATTACTTTTTTTCATAAATATAATTATATTTACTAATAAAATATTTCATATTACAGTTGTACCATATGATATTTACTTTGTCAATAAGAAAACTTTCCTTTTTTTTGAAATTATTGCAATAATATGATAAAATAATAGATCTGTTCGACAACCTTGTATAAAAACCAATATCAGGGTATAATAATACTGGTGATGAAAATGATGAATAATGTTGAAAGAATAAAAAAACTTAAAGAGGAGAACTATCAGAAAATTTTTGGCATTAAAAAAATACCTTTGACAAAATGCTGAAACTTTTAAATGAAGCTTACAGGATTGAACATTTAAGAGGCGAGCATCTGCCAAAACTATCTGTTCTTGACAGACTTGTAATTATGCTTTCATACTATTGTGACTATAGAACTATGGAAAATATTGTCTTTGAATATGGTGTTGCAAAAAGCACCATCTGTGAGTGCGTTAAATGGGTTGAAAACATCTTGATAAAAAGCAAGGAGTTTTTTTTGCCCCAAAAAAAGGGAACTTGTCAGGGACACTGAGATAGAAGTCGTGCTGGTTGATGCTACGGAATGTGAAATTGAGCACCTAAAAAAAATAGCGGAAATATTATTCAGGAAAAAAGAAAAAACATACGATAAAGGCTCAGATAGCGGTAGACGAAAAGAATTTAAGGATACTCAACGTCTTGTTTTCGCACGCGAGCGTCCATGACTTCAGGCTGTTCTGTAGAAGTCGTACATATTTTTCAAAAGATGTCCTTTAATTGCCGACAAGGGATACATAGGCATGGATAAGATACACGGCAACAGCCTGGTGCCAAAAAAATCGACAAAAAAGCATAAATTAACTAAAGAGGACAAGAAATACAATTCAACTATTTCAAGACATAGAATTTACATAGAGCATGTGAATAGGCATATCAAGAAATTTAGGATAGTGTCTATACATTATAGAAACAAGAGAAGAAAATTTACCCTGAGATTTTCGTTAATTTGTGCAATTTAAAATTTTGAACTATAGGTTATCGAACAGATCTAATGTTAAAAGTTACACGACAAATTGTGTGAATAATTCAATATGAATTGAGGAAAACAAATATTTGGTTTTGCCAAAATTGAAAAGAATAAAATTAAAATATCATAGAGAAATACCGAAGGATTACAAGATAAAGTCAGTAACATTGACAAATAGTAATGGAAATTACTATGTTTCTGTTTTGACGGAATTTGAAAAAGAAATTCAAAAAATGCCAAGTAATGATAAAGTAATTGGACTTGATTTTTCAATGTCTGAATTATTTGTCAGTTCTGAAAACCAAAG
>ERZ772945.2668-NODE-2668-length-10645-cov-76.991596_pt1 | contig 10645 bp, 8 predicted proteins | sample MGYA00511681_ERZ772945 | MGnify/ENA primary metagenome ERZ772945 (study PRJEB29015, sample SAMEA2737943) | human oral metagenome | biome: human oral; feature: human-associated habitat; material: dental | place: China | collected 2143 ... | reverse complement strand
CGAGTGCTGCTGCCGGTGGTATGAACTGGCAGCCCGCCGAAGAGCTCGACATCGAAGCCCGCCGCGCCTTCTGGACCTGGTACCTCGACGAAGCCATCCCCTGGGCCCTGACCACCTAAGACACGACGAAGAGGATGAGTGAGGGGTCGCCGCGTCAGCGCGTTCCGCCCAGGACCGCCAGTACGACGGCGGCGCTGCGAGCGGCGGCTTCGTCGACGCCGATGTGGAAGTCCTGCCCGGCCCGCGGTCCGCACAGGTCGGAGACGCCGCGGATCGAGACGAACGGGACCCCGGCCCCCGCGGCCACCTGCGCCAACGCCGTCGACTCCATGTCCGTGCTCACCGCCCGCGGGAACAGCTTGCGCACTCGGCCCGCCGTCGCCGCCGTGACGAACGAATTCCCCGCCAGCATCCGGCCAACGCGAATGCGCGCCGAACCCGACGACGGCGTCGCCCCCGCCAGCGCGGCGGGCCCGACCTCCTCCACCCGCGTCAGCAGTGCCGCATCCGCCTCGAAGACGGCCGGCTGGCCCGGCGTCTGCCCGTAGGCGTAGCCGAAGGCGGTGGCGTCGGCATCGGTGAAGGCCAGGGCCGTCGAGGCGCACACGTCCCCGACCTCGACGTCGAGCCCGAGCCCGCCCGTCGTGCCCGCCGAGACGACGACGTCGGGCGTCACCCGGGTGAGTGCGGTGGCCAGGGCGCTGGCGGCCGCCACCAGTCCGATGCCGCTGCGCACGAGGAGCAGCTCGCGCGGACCGACGCCCTGCACTGTGCTGCCGGCTGGACTGGACGCAACGAGCGCGATCGCCTCGGCGTCACCGTGCAGTGCCACGGGCTCGGCGGCGTCGGAGCGGGGCAGAGCCTTCAAAAACGGCCGGGCCTCCTCGGGCATGGCGACGGCGACGACGGCGGCGACCGGGCGGGGATGGGAAGATGCGGGAGTCGTGCTCATGACCCTGAGCCTATGCGGGTGCCACCCGCAGCGGTCGGGTGCGCCCCGCCGGTCCGCGCCCGCACCCCGCCGACCCGCACCATTCCCGCGCCATCAGCTCGCCTCGGCGCCGCCCTCGGTCACGGGAGCGGACAGCGCCATGATGATCGCCCCGATGATGTGCCGCAGGTAGGCCCGTGGGTCGTCGGCGTCGTGGCCCGCGATCGTCATCCCCGTCGCCTCCTCGGCCAGAGAGTCGAGGAAGAACAAGCACACGGCGTCGCCGATGCCCTGCGCGGCTACCACCGGCCGCCTGCCCATCCGCGCCAGCAGGGACTCGACGCAGCCTGCGATGGCCGTGTCCAGGACCCGACGGCCGGCCGCGGGAACCTGCGGCGAATCGGGATGGCGCATCCGATGGAGCATGTGCTCAGTGCAGATGATGTACATGACGCGGGCCTCAGAGCGCAGCGAGTCCAGCATCTCCATGAGCGAGTCGATCGTGGGCTCCCCTTCAATGGCGTCGGCGGCGGCTTCGATCCGTTCAACCATCGCCGCCAGGCGCTCGACGATCGCCTCGTTGAGGACCTCGTCCAGCGAGGAGTAGTTGGAGTAGAAGGCGCCCCGGGTAAAACCGGCTCGCCTGACGACGTCGTCGATGCGGGCGCCCTCCATCCCCTTGGCCATGATCACCTCGGCCGCGGCCTCCCGCAGGCGAGCCCGGGTGTTCTCCCTCTTGCGCAGACCGCGCCCGCTGCGGGACTCGCGAGTGGCGCGGCGCGCGGTAGGCGGCATGGCGGACTCCAGGTGTCTCGGGTCGACGATCAGGACGGTCAGGGCGGCACGGCGAGTGCTAGAACCGATGCTACCGGGCAGCGGTGGTAAGTGGGCTCACACCATCTGAATTTTTCATACAGAAGTGTATCGAGTACGTTCCTGTACTGAACTTGTTTCCGCCTCGTCGTCGCGACATGTGAAAGGATCCCGGGTGTCCGCACTCCTGTACAGGTTCGGCCGCTGGTGCGCCGAACACGCCGTCCGGGTGCTGGCCGCCTGGCTCCTCATCATCCTCATGCTCGGTGGTGCCGTCGTGCTGACCGGCGGCAAGCTCAACAACACCTTCACCATCTCCGGCACCGAGTCCATGACGGGTCTGGACATCCTCGCCCAGCGCCTCCCCCAAGCGGCCGGCACCTCCGAACAGGTCCTCATCACCGCCGACGAGGGTGACATCGAGAACCACCGCGACGCCGTCGACGGCTTCGTCCAGTCCGCCTCCGACCTCGACGGCGTCGCCCTGGTCTCCCAGCCCTTCGGCTCGGACGCCTCCGGCAGCACCCCGGCCACCGCTTCCACCGTCTCGGACGACGGCGCCCACGTTCTAATCCAGATCCAGGCCGACATCTCCGTGGGCAGCATGACCTCCGGGCAGACGGACAAGGCCGCTACTCTGTCCGAGGCTCTCGACGAGCTCGTCGCCGCCACTGAGGCGGGCGACCCCGATCTGTCCATCCAGCTCGGCGGTACCATCGGCGAGAGCGCCGATATCGGGCTGGGCCCCACCGAGCTCATCGGCGTCGGGATCGCGGCCGTCGTCCTGCTGGCCACCTTCGGTTCGGTCGTGGCCGCCGGCGCCCCGCTGGTGGCGGCCTTCATCGGCGTCGGAGTCGGCATGCTCGGCATCCTGCTGGCCGCCAGCGCGACCTCCATCAACTCCACCACCCCGGTGCTGGCCGTCATGATCGGCCTGGCCGTCGGCATCGACTACGCCCTGTTCATCATCTCCCGCGCCCGCGAGTACCTCGCCGACGGCGTGGCCCCCGATGAGGCCGCCGGACGGGCTGTAGCCACCTCCGGGTCCGCTGTCGTCTTCGCGGGCACCACCGTCATCCTCGCCCTGTGCGGCTTGTCCGTGGCCCGCATCCCCTTCCTGACCGTCATGGGCGTGGCCAGCGCCGCCGTGGTGGCGGTCGCCGTCGGGGTCGCCCTGAGCGTCGTGCCCGCCCTCATCGGCGTGGCCGGCACTCGGATGCGTCCGAGTCGTCGACGCGTCGGGACCGGCGGCCGCAGCGCCGACCGTCGCGACATCGGGGCCCGGCGCGGTGGCCGCCGTGCCGGGCGCGGCCGGACCGCCGCCCGCTACCCCGCCTCCCGGCGTTGGGTGGGCCTGGTGACCCGCCGTCCGTGGGCCACCATCGCCGTCGTCGTCGTGATCCTGGGGACGGCGGCCGTCCCCGCCAGGAGTCTGCACCTGGCCCTGACCGACGACGGCTTCGCCAACAAGGGCACCGAGCAGCGCGAGACCTACGACGCCATCGCCCGGGTCTACGGCCCCGGCTACAACTCGCCCATCATTGTCATCGCCGACATCGTCACCACCACCGATCCCGTCGGCGTCGTCGACGACCTTGCCGACGACCTCGGCTCTCTGCCCGGTGTCGCCTCCATCGCCCTGGCCACCCCCAATGAGGACGGCTCGCTGGGACTCGTCCAGATCCGCCCCGACGCCGGGCAGGCCGACGAGCAGACCATGGACCTGGTGCGCGCCATCCGCTCCCGCGCCGCCGATTACGAGGATCGGTACGGCATCACCGATGTCATGGTCACCGGGCAGACCGCCGTCGCCATCGACGTGTCGACCTCCCTGAACGCGGCGCTGCTGCCGTTCGGGATCGTCGTGGTCGGGTTGTCCGTCGTCCTGCTCATGATCGTCTTCCGCTCGGTGGCGGTGCCGCTGACCGCTACGCTCGGCTACGTGCTCTCCCTGTCCGCGGGCATGGGCGCCGCCGGAGCGGTATGGGGGTGGGGCTGGATGGCCGACGCCCTCGGCGTGTCCAGGACCGGCGCGGTCATCTCCTTCATGCCCGTCATCGTCATGGGCGTGCTCTTCGGCCTGGCCATGGACTACGAGGTGTTCCTCGTCTCGCGCATGCGTGAGGAGTGGATCCGCGGCCAGGGCCGTCCTGATGACGCCCGACGCGCCGTCGAGTCGGGCTTCACCGGCTCCGCGGTCGTCGTCGGCGCCGCCGCTCTCATCATGACCGGCGTTTTCGCCGCTTTCGTCCCCAGTCACAACGTCTACGTCAAACCCATCGCTGTCGCCCTGACCGCGGGCATCGCCGCGGATGCCTTCATCGTGCGCATGACTCTCATCCCCGCGGTCATGGCCGCCCTGGGGCCCAGGGCCTGGTGGCTGCCCCGGTGGCTGGAGCGCCAGCTTCCGGTCATCGACGTCGAGGGCGAGGGGCTCGAGCGCACCCTCGAGCATGAGAGGTGGACGGCCGCCCACGGTGATGTCGTCCTGCGCGCCCGGGCGGTCACCCTCGCCGACGCCGTCGGCGCAGCCGTACGCGACCTGGACCTGACGGTAGCTCCCGGTGAGGTCGCCCTCGTGCGCGCCGCCACCCCGCTGGCCCGCCGGGCGCTGGCCGCCGCCATCGGCGGGCGCCTCCAGCCGACGAGCGGCGTCCTTGTCGTCGACGGCCACGTGCTGCCCGACGGCACCGCTTTCATCCAGACCGTCACCACCTCCGTGCACGCCTACGACGACGATGTCGCCCCGCACGTGCGCATCGTCGTCGTCGACGATCCCGGCGGCAGGCGCTGGCAGCGCGTGGCCGAGCTCGCTGCCGACGGCGTCGCCGTCGTCGTCACCGGCGGCGCCGACATGCCCTCGGTCGCACCCGTCGACGTCGATCCCGCTTCGATCGTCGACATCGCCTCCGACGGATCGGCGCACACCCGCCGCGCCCCCGAGCGCCGCGCCGTGGCCCCGGCGCAGGCCGACCGATCGCCGTCCGAGGGCGAGAGCCCCGGCGACCCGGGCATCGCCGGCCTCGACGGCCCGTACAGCCCCGACACTCCGGGCGGCCCGGATGCCCCGAACGCCCCGAACACGGTCCGGCGCGCGCGCCGGACCCGGCCCACCCCGGAAGGAATCGAAGGAACCGAGGTCTCCTCATGACACGACGCTCCATTATTCTGGCCATCCTCGTCATTCTCGTCCCGGCGCTCGCCGGCTTCATGGTCGTCTCCGCCGCGACCGCGCCCAAGGCGAAGGCGGCCTCCATCCCCGCGGCCGTCGTCAATCTCGACTCGCCCGCCACCACCTCCGACGGCACCACCATGCCCGCCGGCCGACTGCTGCTCGGCCGCTTGACCGACCCCGACGCGGCTCTGACCGCCTCCTCCTCCACCGGCGCCACCACCGACACCCTGGACTACTCGGTCGTGACGGCCGACGCCGCCGCTCAGGGTCTGTCCGATGGTACGTACGACGTTGTCATCACCATCCCCGAAGGCTTCAGCCAGGCCGTCGTCGACACCCTCGGCGGCACCCCGAGCGACGCCACCGTCGACGTCCAGACCAACGGCACCGCCTCCCCCGAGGTCGGTGCCGCCAGTCAGGAGATCGTCTCCGCGGCCGCCGCCTCCCTGGGCACGACCGTCTCCGTCGCCTACCTCAACGCGTCGCTGACGTCGCTGAGCGACATGAAGGATCAGCTCGGCCGGGCGGCCGGCGGTGCCGATCGACTGTCCACCGGTGCGGACTCTCTGGAGTCGGGCGCCGACGACCTGAGCACCGGCGCCGACCAGGCCTCCCAGGGCGCCACGACGCTGGCGGACGGGCTGAACCGGCTGGAGTCGGGCGCCGACGAGCTGACCGACGGGACCTCCTCGGCCTCCTCGGGGGCCGCGGACCTGTCCGACGGTGCGTCGAGTTTGTCGTCGGGGGCTTCGACGTTGGCCGATGGTGCGGATTCGGTGGATTCGGGTGCGTCGAGTTTGTCGTCGGGGGCTTCGACGTTGGCCGATGGTGCGGATTCGGTGGATTCGGGTGCGTCGAGTCTGTCGTCCGGAGCTTCGACGCTGGCCGACGGCGCGGCCACGGTGGACTCCGGTGCGAGCACCCTGGCTACCGGCACTTCGAACCTCTCCACCGGTGTGGACTCCTACGTCACCGGCGTCACCGGGGCCCGCGATGCCCTGACCGTCCCCCAGAACGGCGCCGCCGCCTCCCTGGTCGACGGCGCGGCCCAGCTGGCGGGCGGCGTGGACTCCTACACCTCCGGCGTCGACCAGCTGCACCAGAGGCTGACCGCGACGGATCCGGCCACGGGCACGAACCTGGTGACGGGCGCGTCCTCGCTCGCCGACGGGGCGAACCGGCTGGAGGGCGGCATCGACTCCTACACCTCCGGCGTCGACACCCTGGCCTCTCAGGCGAATCAGGCCGGCACGGGGCTGGAGACCGCCTACCGGCAGTGCGTCTCCGACCACGGCGAGCAGGACGCCACCTGCCAGTACCTGGCGGCGAGCACGGCCGGCATGGGCCGGAGCACCGACGTCTACGACCCCGCCACGGGTGCCAACACCGACGGGTCGCGGGCCACCATGCTCGGTGTTCTCAACACCCTGAGTTCGACAGCCCCAGGTTCCCCGCGCGCCGGGCTCACCTCGGGCGCTTCCGAGGTCGCCACTGGCGCGTCCGGGCTATCGAAGGCGATCGGCACCGACCCCTCGTCCACCGACCCGACGACCGTGGTCGGCGCCCTGGGAGCGCTGTCCGACCAGTCGGAGACCCTGTCCGACGCCGCCTCCGCCGTCAGCACCGGTCTGGGCGGCTCCACCGACGTCTACGACCCGACCGACCCCTCCAGCGCAACCCTGGCCGGAGTCCTCAACACCCTCGTCAGCCAGGGCTCCAACCTGACGGCCGGCGCCTCGAATCTGTCCAGCGGGGCCAGCACCCTGTCGGGCGGGGCCAGTACTCTGTCGTCGAGCGCCTCCACCCTGTCGTCGGGCGCGAGCAGCCTGTCGGGCGGGACCTCGCGGCTGTCCACCGGAGCGAACAGTCTGTCCAACGGCGCCAGCACGCTCGCGGACGGCACGTCGCAGTTGTCGTCGGGCGCGAGCAGTCTGTCCACCGGGGCCACCCGACTGTCCGGCGGCGCCGACACCCTCTCCCAGGGCCTGTCCCGACTCGAGACGGGCGCGTCCTCGCTCGCCGCCGGCACCACCTCGGCGGCCGATGGAGCCACCACTTTGTCCGACGGCGTGAGCAGCCTGTCCTCCGGCGCCACCCAGCTGTCTGACGGGGCGAGCACCCTGTCCACCGGAGCCGACGACCTGTCCACCGGACTGAGCACCGCTGAGGATTCCGTCCCCTCCTACACCGATCAGCAGGCCGCCGACCTGGCCGCCGCGCTGGCTCAGCCGGTCAGCGTCGATACGAGCGCGGCGGGTTCCGCCCGACCGGAGACCTCGGCGGCCCCCGCCGCCATCGCCATCGCTTCGTGGATCGGAGCGCTCGTCGTCGTCTCCGGGCTGGGGCTGATGACCCGGCGCCGGGTCGAGGCCCCGATGAGTCCGGCTCGTCTTGCCGGCGCTTCGCTGAAGCCGGCCGTCGGTCTGGCCCTGGTTCAGGCGCCCGTGCTGATCGGCGTCGTCGTTCTGGCCGGGGCCCGTACGGGGTCCGTCGGACCAGCCGTGCTGCTGACCGCCGTCGGCGCGGTCGCGATGACAGTGCTGCACGCGGCCCTCATGGCGGTCTTCGGGCCGCGCGGAGGGGCGGCGGTCTCCCTCCTGGCCCTCGTCGCTCAGGGCGTGCTGGTTCTGGGCGGAAGTGCGGCGCGGGCGAGCGGTGCGCTTCTGGTGGCACCTGTCGGCGTGCTCCATTCGGCGCTGTCGGGCCTCATGCTGGGTACGGTCGGCGAGGGCGTGAGTGCCGCCACGGCGGTCCTCCTGGCGTGGGCCGCGGCCTCGGCTCTGGCCATGACCCTGGCGGTACGACGTCGACGGAGCACATCGGTCGAAGCGCTGCGGCGCGAGCTCGCAGAGCCGCAGGGCGCCTGAGCGGGCGCGCATCGCTCCCGCCCCGGCGCCCCGTCGTCGAGATCAACATGCCGAGCCGAGATCGACGTCGCCGCCGTCAATCTCGGCTCGGCATGTCGATCTCGACGACGGACCACTCATCGCGCGCCGCGAGGAAGTCCCGCACGGCCGCCTGTGCGGCCTCCAAAGAGTGGTTGGCGCCCCAGCCGCACTGCACCTCGTTGGCGGCGGGCACCTCGGTGGCCGTCAGGATGTCGCGGAAGGTCGCCTCCAGCAACGGCAGGAACTCGGCCGGCTCCAGACCCAGGGTCAGGGCGTAGAAGCCGGTCTGGCAGCCCATCGGACCCCAGTCGATGAGCCGGTCGGTGTGATTCCTCATGAGCTCGGCGGTCAGGTGCTCGATGGAGTGAACCGCCGTCATCTCCAGGTGCTCGCGATTGGGCTGGCAGAAGCGCACGTCGTACTTGACCAGCTCGTCGCCGCCCGGCAGGCGTTTGCGGTCGGCGATGCGCACGAAGGGCGCGACGACCCGCGTGTGGTCGAGGTTGAAGGATTCCACGTTCATCCGGTGCGTGCTCCGCTCGCTCATGTCGTCAGCATAGACCTGTGGGCCGACCCACATTCACAAGTAAACCGGACGACCGGTATAGTTGTCGTCGAACGCGCCTCGGGAGGTCCTCGTCGGCTTCGGTCGCCGCACCAGGGAAGGCCCGCCGGGCCTTTCGGGAATGAGGTCCTGCGCGAGGATCATCGCACGAATCGGGAGGGATGATGCGTCACGCCAGGGTCGTGCTCGTGGTCGTGGATGTCTGCTTGATGGCCTACTGGGCGGCGACCGCGATGCATCTCATTCCGCTCGACAAAGCTTTCAAGGACTACGAGGACGCCACCATCCAGGCCTGGAACTGGTCCTTCCTCCCCCTGGACTCCCTAGCCGCGACGCTCGGTTGCTGGGGGACGCACCTCGTCGGCAGGGGGCGGCCGTTCGGGAGGGAGATCCTGATAATCGGGCTGACCCTCACTTTCTGCGCGGGACTCATGGCCGTGTCCTTCTGGGCGCTCTACGGGGACATTAACCTCGGGTGGTGGGCGCCGAATATCATGCTGATGATCGTTCCGTGCGTTGTGTGCGGGACACTCCTCCGCGAGGATCCTCACCGGTAGTCGACCGGACATGGATCCGGTCTGATCCGGTCTGCTCCGACGCCGCTCGACCCGATCGGCCCCGCCGGACCAGTCGGTCCGTTCAGCCCTTCCGGTAGGGCCTGACCATCTCCTTGAGGAGCTCGATGGTCTTGGCACGGGAGTTCTGGCTGGGGGCGGCGAGTTGCAACGTGTCGGCCAACCAGAGCCCGTCCACGGCGTAGCGCACAGTGGAGACGACGTGAGGCGGAATTCCGTCGGAGTGCAGGCGCTCGTTCCAGCCGTCGTACTTCCGGCGCAGGAGCCCCAGCGCCTCCGAGTTGACGATGACGGCGGCGAGCATCGCTATCACCCCTCGGGACGCCGGGCCGTCGGACCTGCTCGCCGACTGGATGTAGGCCTCGACGGCCGAGCCCGGAGAGCCGTCCGCCGCCTCGAGGAGACGATCGAACTCCCGGGTGTACCTCTCGATCAGCCCCTCGACGAGTTCCTGCTTCGACGCGAAGTGGTAGAAGAGGCCGCCCTTACTGATACGCGCCTCCTCGGCCACGGACGCGATCGTCAGGCGATCCCCTCCATCGCGGACCAGGACTCTCTGCGCCGCGTCGAGGATCCTGTCACGAGTGAGGGTCTGCTGAGACTCCGGCACCGAATCGCCCTCCTCCTGCTTCCCCTTGCGACGTGCTTTCCAATCTCAGCCTACAGGTACTGCGGGGCCGGGCAAGGGCCTGCGCGACGAACGCGGAGCGGTCGACGGGATGGACAACATTATGATACCGGACGTCCGGTATAGTCATCTGCATGCACATCTGTTTCTTGCTGACCGCCATCGGCGCCGAGGTGCTGGCGACGAGCTCACTGCGCGCTGCGACGGCCGCCGCGGCGGCGTGGATCTGGTGGGTGATCGCCGTCTGCGGGTACGGGGCGTCGTTCGCCCTCTTCTTCGCCGCGTTGCGTCACGGTGCGCCGCTGGCGGAGTCATACGCCGTGTGGGCGGGTCTGGGGGTGGCCGCCACGGCGGTCGTCGGCTGGTTGGTGTTCTCGGAGAGAATGTCGTTCGCCGTGATCACCGGCATAGGTCTGGTCGTCTCGGGCGTTCTTCTCATCGAGCTGTGCGGGCGCGGAGGCCATTCCTGATCCGATGTGATCCGATGGCGTCGCGGCTCCCGCCGGTTGCGACGGCCGCGGGCACGCGCGACCACAGGACGTAGGACCGGACGGAGGGGCAGGATGAGGGCATGAGTCATCCTCTCGCCCGCATCACCGCCGGGCCCGTCGACGCCCCCACCCTGGTGCTCCTCCACGGGATCACGGCGTCGGCGCTCTCCCAGACAGACGCCATCGACCACTGGACCGCCCTGGGCTACCGGGTGGTCGCCGTCGACGCCCGCGGCCACGGTCTGTCACCGCGCTGGGCGCCGCAGGAGCTGGAGCGCGCCGGTGAGGTCCTCGTCGACGACGCCGTCGCGGTCCTGGAGGATCTCCTCGTCCAGGACCGCGGTCGGCGCGCCCTGGGGCTGCCCGCAACCGACCCGCCCGTCGTCATCGGCCACTCCATGGGTGCGGCCACCGCCATGGTGGTCGCGGCGCGCCGCCCCGAGCTGCTCACCGGCGTCGTACTGGCGGACCCGGCCCGTTACGGCTCCCGCAGCCCGGCCGAGCTGCTGGCCCGCGGGGCCGCGCGCGAACGGGCCCGCGCCGCTGAGCTCGCCGATCCGCCCGCAGCGGTGAGGCGGG
>ERZ772945.2666-NODE-2666-length-10651-cov-15.298414_pt1 | contig 10651 bp, 19 predicted proteins | sample MGYA00511681_ERZ772945 | MGnify/ENA primary metagenome ERZ772945 (study PRJEB29015, sample SAMEA2737943) | human oral metagenome | biome: human oral; feature: human-associated habitat; material: dental | place: China | collected 2143 ... | reverse complement strand
TTATGTTTTACCTTATTAGCGTATAATTTCCGTGACTTTTCCGTGACTTTTCCGTTAATCTATTAATTCAAAGCTATACGCAGCCACCCATGGATTACTTTCCCATGTTTCTCCGCCACACACTTTATACATCAGCGATGCAAAGGCTCTAATTGGCGTTGTGTTGTATATAGGCTCAATATATCTGTTTCCCTTACGTATGTATGCTTTGTTATAAAAATACATACAACCACCAGCATATCCTTCCTTTCTTATGCCCTCACGCAAAATATCATCATCTGATATATCTTGCAACCGCTCCACCTTTACATCTGTAATTCTGATATGGTGGGGCATTAAGTTGGCCCTGACGAACATGCTATTCGTCCAGCCAGCCTTATATTCTCTATTTATAGAACCATCTACATTGATTATAATATCGCTGTACTCCGCCATACATTCGATAATATCCTTATATGGCTGTGCTATTGCAACTATTTCGCCAACTTGGTAACGTGGGTTTAACACTCCTATTTTTTTCTCATTATCACACAATGAGAAACTGTGAGCGTTAAGTAATGAGCTGTATTCATGGAATATTGTTACCACATCTTCCATTGTGTAACCATCAGCCATTTCCGTAGGCTTTTCTATCCTTCTCGTCATTGTCTTCCGACCTGCAAGCACCGCCTGCGTGAGGCAATACTTGTCATTAAAAAGAATCTTCTTCATACGCTTTACTTCATTAATTCGGGGTTATCTATAATGTTGCCCAATACTTCTATGTCGCTTGCCCAATAGGTTAGACCTATGTAGCTACTTGCGCCAATCTGCTTTGCACAAAATCCATCATTACGCCACATTGTTAGATATTTAATATTTGGCTCTCCAAGAGAAATTATATCTCCCTCAAATATTTTAACCCCATTTTTATCTGTTAGTCCTGTGTACTGACCAACGCTTTCAGGAAAGATAGCATCAAATGTAGGGGTCTTACTGCCTTCTCTATAGTAGGCAATAGCTATATCATCATTTGCGTATGAATGGAAAAGGTCTCCGTAAACCCATTCTTTCTGAAAATTTATCCCTCTATATAATATTTCTCTATTCATTGTTGTTTATTGTTTTATGAATTTATCTAATAATCCTTTTTCTTTGCACATTTCGAGTGCTTCTAAGAAGTAGTATGGCGAGTTCTTTATTGCTATAACTCCACTTGTACCTTTGCGCCACATTTCGGTCTGCCAATCCTCCATTGTCATGGTGGTAGATATGCCATGCTTCTGTAGCACTTTGTTGATTTCGGCACATTCCTCATACGCCTCATTTATCTGGAACACATTACGAACACATATAAGGATATAGCCTCCATAATCAAGCAGAATTTTCTCAAAAACTTCCATGGCCTATATCATTTAATGAAACACATCCAAATAGTATGCTGTCCTTTGCCCGAAGTATGTCCAAACAGCGGTTTCCGCCCGATAACCTCGATTATCTTTGCAGTCGTTATCTGCTGCTCGTTCCATTTGAATATAAGTACTCCGTTCGGCTTCAGAACTCGCATACACTCGTCAAATCCCTGCTTGATGTCATCCTCCCATGTCGGGAACAGGCGACCGTATTTCTTTGCCAGCCATGATGATTTGCCGAGATGTAACAGGTGCGGAGGGTCGAATAGAACCAGACGGAAACTATTAGCCTTGAACGGCATATCTCTGAAATCACCGACTACATCTGGTATGACCGTCAAAGTGCGCCCATCGCAAAGTTTCGTATATTCTTGCCGAATATCCATAAATATGGTTTCGGAATTGTCCTTGTCAAACCAGCACATACGACTTCCGCAGCAAGCGTCTAATATTCGTTTCATATTGTTATCGTCTTTCACTCCTCTACCTTTATTGGTATTCCGTATCCGTCCATAGCACCTAAGACTATGATACATCCAGCCTCTACCTTGAAACCTGCTTTAACGTGTCCGTCAAAGTCGATTTCGATATAACCATTTTTATTTGGGTTATTTACTCTTTTCATATTACTTTTCTTCTTTTAATTCCTTAAACACTCCAACCTCACCTTCATATCCGTGCAATAAGCAGTGGAAATGCTTGCAGATAAGGCTTGATTTACACATATCATCTTTGTTCAAATCGCACTTGTCGCAATCTACGTCCTCGCTTGTTTCGAGAAAGATGTACTGCTTGTTGTTAATCGTTATTCCGTTCATTGATTATCCTCCTTTTCGTCATATACCCACCTAACAAGCGATAGAGATAGGTAAACAGCTTACAAATTAGGCTCTTAATCATAATTTGAAACGTTCTTTAATATAAAGTATAGCCTCATTGTCAGATTTGCATCTACCAAGCTTATAAATAGCAATAGATGCACTGTATAATCTACGTACAAGTTCTTCTGATAAATGGCTATCAGCCCATTTTACACCTTTAGCAAAAAACTCTCTCTCATAATCAGAATTACAACATTCTAATGCTGCTTTGGTTATTTCTTCTTCTCTGTTCATAATCTTTATTTTTTTTATTATCTGCGGCTAATACCGCCCATAGGAATAATATTGTAGGTCTTAAATCTGTCTACTAATCTGCCAAAGCCATCGTTACGTTCGAAACGCTTGCGCAAAGCTTTGTCATCAAGATTGGTAGTAAGGTGAGCACACTTACCATATTGTGTCCAAATCTCATTGCGAGCATGAAGGAACTCGTCAGTAAGCAACCCTGTATCCATTCCAAAGAAAGTTTTGTCTTGTATGCCTATATCGTTGAGGCAGATGTTTACAGGTGTACATTGGAAACCTTTATTTTCTTCCTCATTGAATGTGAAGCGGTCAAGGTTGTTATGCAAGGTGTAGTAATTAACCATCTGCGTTACAGACAGATTATAGAAGAAGCGAGGTGAACGTATACGCATAAGGTATTCTGAAAAAATTTGCATGAGCAAAGTCTTGCCAACGCCAACACCCCCTTGTAACATAACATTCTTGTGAAGTTTGTAACCACGCCCAGGGAATACTTCTTCTGCAAGAGAACAACCATTAAAATAATAAAGCAGAAAGCGTATGATGTCACGATTGTTGTCATCAATAACGAACTGTCGACGTTGCCGTGCAAGTACAATGTTGTTTGCTATATAGAGCAACAGATTCGCATGTGCCTTATAAGTTCCTTCGTCCTGTAAATCATAAGATGCGAGCTGTACTTTTTCAATGTCTTTACGTACCTTTACTGCCACATCATGAAGGGTCAGCCAAGTAGAAGCAGATTTTTCCTTACTCCTGCATGCAGCAAGGACCGCCTGGTCCCAGTCAACATTACCAGTAGGTTTCTTGTGATACATTGCGAGTGCATCAGCAAGGGTCTTAGGATATTCGTTCATAGTTATTTATTCTTTTATGTTATACATCTTGTCCTCCGAACCCACCATTATAAGTATAGTCGGGCTGTGATGGTTCTTCAGATGTTGTTTGACGCGGATACTTTTTGTGCATCCACGATATAAAATGTCGGTGCGCATCACCGATACTGTCATGTCCCACACCATCCATTGTACATTTTAAGTGGGTTGAGAACTCATCAATACGCAACTTAAATTCTTCGCTGTTAATTTTCAGCTGCATACATACAGGCTCATTCCACTGTTTGTTCTCCAGCATTTCTTTTATCTCATCGTCAAAGGTCATTTGCTTAGTATTAGCCTTACTTACACTTCGCTTTGACGCAGAGATATTACCACCTTTTCTGCCATTCTTATATCTTGTAAGACTAACGTCTATATTTGGCTTCATTAAAATGAAAATACCCTCTGCCGTTGGTGACATTTCTGGAATGTTGCCAGTAAAACCATATTGCATTAAGGCATTATAAACCTCGCACTGCACATCCTTATCCATACGTTGCAGCCCTTCCCAGTAGGAGCGATATACAATGAAGCTGTCTCTTTCTATTTTTTCCATGCTTATACTTCCTTTATGTGTATGCCATGCATAAAGAGCATGAGCTTACGTTTAATGATGTACTCTTTTGTTCGTACACCCTTTGTATCTTCAACTATTGTCTGCCCTTTACTATCAGTATAGACGAAGTCTGCAATATACGAACAGGCACGTTCAAGGAGTACACGTGTTGTTCGTCCCTTGAAGTCTTTTCCACATTCACCATACTGAGCAGGTATAAGCTCAAACTTCACCTGCTCTCGCAGGTTTGCAATAACACCAGCACGCTGCATCATCTGCAATGTTGTAGAACGGTAATGCTCTTTTTTAGAAGCATGTTTACCGACACGCTTTGCACCGTATTTATTGCAACCCTTACGAGAGAGTTTCTTGTATTCGTCAATCTTCATTGTTGGTATTCAAGTTATGACGAAATACATCTATCACCTTGGTTTCATCGAGAGTGGCAATGCTATAGTCAATCATTGTTGCCCCGAAGAAATCATCAACGGCTTTCTTTGCATCAGCAATAGTTTCTGCATTGACGAAAAAGTAGCTTGGTGTTTTCTTCTCCTTGCCTGTCTTCTCGTCAATGGTGATATAGTTCACCTTTGCCTTAAACCACTTCTCCTTGCTGCCATCACCGATTAATTCAGCACAGCGTGAACGCTTGATGGTAACAATGTCGGTGATAGTTCCATAAGCAGAAGCCTCTTTTGTTGCAGTTGCCTCAGCCTCTGTGAAAGACAGCGCGTCAACTACAAACAGCTCGAGGACTTTTGCCTGTGCACCATTTTCTAAAGTGCGCTCCATACGCACGCCTACTTCAAATAACATCATAGAGAGCCCCTTTCGTTACATCTTTTTTACACGCAACTTCGTTATTGAAATCGGGGCAAGAGTATACTATACGGTCGTATAGTGTATTAGCATAATCTCGCATGTGCTCTAATTGTTTAGACAGCTGTTCCCTTTCAAATGAATTCATCAAACCAGGAGTATATAAGGCACGTGTTGCTTTCACAATACGTTCATTGAGTTCTGCAAGTTCAAATTTCATTCTGTCTATATGCGTTTCTGTTAAGGCATAACCTTTGTCAAAAACACTTTTAGGAGACCAACTTATATAGCCGTCCTCATATTCAACGAGGTAGCCCATCATATTTTTGCAATCATCTTTATAGAACTTGCGTCCCATTACTTCTTGTGCAGTATATAAATCACAAGGTTCTGCTTTCACACTTTTGATACAAGTGTATTGTTTTACATCTTTAGATTTTCCCATCTTTCTACTTGTTTAATTTTGTTAGGGTTTCCTTACTTGGCTTGAAGCGTACTGACTTGTGTGCAGGAATGGTGATAGGCTTTCCAGTCTTGATGTCGTTCACCTTACGTTCTGACTTGTTCACGACAGCGAAAGAGCCGAAGCCACGAAGTTGTACATTCTCGCCCTGAGCGAGTTTCTCTGCAATGACACGTAGTACACCGTCTACGGTCTTGAATGCTGTTGATAGCGTAACCTTTTCTGATACTGCTACCTCTTTTGCTAACATGTTCTTGTTCATGTCAATTTTGATTTGAGTTTTGTTAATAATTTATTTATTGAATACCGCCTGCTTGAGGCTGATAGTGTTTTGATGTTTGCATACAGAACATCTGCTTTCTCCAGTTCAAAGATGATGTTTTTAATATCTGTCTTGCAGAGTTCACACTTCTTCGGTTTTTCCATTGTAACATGGGTTAAGGAACATATCCGTAAGTTGGTCGAAATACATCTTGTCCGTTGGAATATCATCTGTGGATGCCATTATCTGATTAGCCACAGACCGTTTATTCTGTATGATGTTATAGAGAGTATGGTCAATAGTTCCACGCCCAATGAGATAGTAGCATGTGACATTGTCTTTTTGTCCGATACGATGCGCACGGTCTTCACATTGACAACAATCAGAATAGGTCCATGGAAACTCGCAGAACGCAACGTTTGATGAGGCTGTAAGCGTAAGTCCGACACCTGCAGCTTTGATAGAACAGATGATTAACTGAGCTTGCCCTGATTGGAACGCATCAACAGCTGCCTGTTTCATCATCATACTATCACGACCTGTAACTGTAACCGCCTTTGGAAATGCCTTTTTCAATTCATCAACAATCTCGTGCAGAGAGCAGAACAGAATAAGAGGCTTTCCATTTGCAAGAAACGTGCGGCAGAAATCGATAGCTTGTTTTACCTTGCCTTTGGCTGCTATCGAACGTAGCGCCATAAATTTAACAAGAGCTTCCATTCGCATTTTGCGAGCTACCTCATAATCAGTACACTCTTTGTATTCACGTAGATAAGTAGCAAGGTCCTCTGCAGCACAAGCGTACTCCTCACTATTTGATATATCCACATAGAGGTCGGTACGTGTCTTATCAGGTAGCTGTGTGAGAACCTTTGCCTTTTCTCTACGTATCATACAGCGAGAATACAGTTCAGAAGAAAGCTTGTCGAGGTTTTTTACCTCGTCTGGCTCCTGGCTTCTGCTTTCTCTATTTAAGTCTCCACCACCATATTCCTGTAAGAAGTGGGTTCGTCCTCCAAACTCTGGCAAACGTCCCATGATTGATAATTGTGCGATGAGATCAGCTGGTCGATTAACAACAGGAGTACCAGACAGCAAGATGCGATAAGGCTTACCCTCAGCGATGCCCCGTGTGAAAATGGTCTGCTGTGCCGATGGGTCTTTTACCCTGTGACTCTCATCAATGATGATTGAACGAAAGATTTTTATTGCAGGGTTGAATACAACATCTTTCAGTCGGAATGAGCCTTTTTGTTTGATGTCCCAGACAAAGTATTTGCGCAGACTCTCGTAGTTACAAATGGCTACATGATGCATTCTCATCTTAAGGAGATATGGCCACGTTGTCTGTACAGCATTTTCAAGTACAAGTGCTTTCTTGTCAGTGAATTTCTCAAACTCACGCTGCCAGTTAATCTTAAGTGATGATGGACAGACAACAAGACATGGATAAGCATTTGCTGTATCAACAATGCCGATGCTTTGTAAAGTCTTACCTAATCCAGGCTCATCCCCGATTAAGAGGCGTTTCATTTCCATTCCAGCTAAGATACCCTCACGCTGGTATGGATAAGGTTCTATTTTGAGATTATGCTTCAGTTTTTTCATAATGAATAACACCAGTATTTGTATGCTAAATCCTCGTATTTCTCTCTCCCTCGGTTATAGACATCATCTCCACGCTTGATAAATTTCTTGAATATGCGGTTATTCTTCTTAGATATAGCATAAATGAAGTCATTATCACTATGGGCAATATCCATATACCAGGCACGGCTACGGTCCCAATCAAAGAACTCTATTGCATCATTGAACTCTGCATCTGTTGAGGCTGCTGTTGTTTTCAGGTCTCCTCCGAAGTGAGCTGCCTGTAACCACCAATCCCACTTGCAACGAGTGTCAAGGGCAAAACAGAAGCCGCCGTTGTCAAATTCCTGTGCCTTGTTTACCATGAAGCGTTGCGTGTCTGCCATTTCCAATACCTTTGCGAGGAATGGGTCGTGTCGTGCTTCTGCACGCAGGGAGCGTTGCATTTCACGTGCATGCAGCCATATATCTTCCTCCACAGGCTCACCATCTACCTTTCTGTTGATAAAATCAACCCTTGCTGGCTCCGTGATGATGGCATCGACTATACTACCAAAGTAGAATGCCGCCTCACGGTCGCCATATTGAGGGCGTGGGTAGAGCTGTTCTTTGAGTGCGGTGAGGTCAGAATTGGAGACCTCACTGCGGTTATAGTATTCATCTGGATTATGAGTTGTCATGTTACTTCGCTTTTACTTCATCCTCGTATCTGACATGAGGTGAGTTGATGAACTCCGCATTTGCCTTATCGTTTGCGTACTTCTCAACAGCAGTAATTTGCTTCTTGAACATCTTAGTCAAGTCCTCTACGCTCATGTACATACCATCCTTGCTCCACCAAAACGAAACAATATTTATGATACCCTCTGCATCAAGAGCAACTATCTTTTTCTTTACGGATGTCTTTGGAGTGTATGCAGGTGTAGATACTGATGCTGCATCGAAAAGATTTCCAACCTCCTGTGCCTGTGCTTGCATTTCCTTTGCAGCCCTTGCTTCCTCTTCCTTACGCTTACGTTCTTCCTCAAGTCGTGCAGCGTCGGCTGCCTCCTTAGCCGCAAGTTCCTGCTTCATGCGTGCCTGTTCCTCTGCATTAGCTTTTGCCATGCGTTCAAGTTCGGCATGCTTAGATGCCAGTGCATCTACAATGGTGTTCTTATAGTCTCCAATCTCGGCGGTGTATTGCTCATTGAACTGTGCAAGTAAGCGTGATTGAACACTTGCACGAATTTTAGCAGCCTCATCTGTTGATAATATCTGTGGAATAAGAACAGAGAGTGTAAGATGGTTGAACAAATCAGCAGGCATTGCTGTAGGATAGTCAACAATCTTCACGGACTGTGTATCGAAGTTTTCAAGTGTAAGTGATGTGTTGAGTGTAGTTAGTTCATTGATACGTTGTGTGATGTACCTACTAAATAACTGCCTAAAATCATCTTCTACATCTGTTTCATATTTTGTGAGTGCCTGCTGCTTTTGCAGTTTCATAGCCTCTTCACGTCTGCGCTTTTCTTCCTCCTCACGTTTCTTTGCTGCGAACTGATTACGAAAAGATTGCACCTGATTAGGTACGTTTCCTGCCTTGGTTGGGTCGATAGAGTTTTCCATACCTGTAAACTCGGTGCGTATCTGGTCAAACATCTTCGTGATAGGCGAACGCTGCTCATTCATTAACTTAACCGTCTTGCGTGATTTCTCAAGATAGGCTGCACAACGCTGGTCGAGTTCATCACTCATACCTTTCTCCTTTATTTCGGATAGCAGTTGAGCACCAGCATTAGTACAACGCACTGAACGCTGTTGGTTTTCATTGTAAATCTTTGGTGCATTTTGTGCTATCATTTGCACATTCTCTGGGCGCACGATACTTAATTCTGTACTCATAGTTACTTATATTTTACGATTAGAAAACATCATCACTAGCAGCACCTTCTGTGCTTGCTGTCTCAGTAGGATTTACGACAACACCATCAGAAGTATCTGCAGCAGGTCCGAAATTCTCTTCGGTCTGGATAACCTCGCCTGTAGTGGTGTCCACAACCTCACCAACTCCGTAGATATCATCATTAATTTCTACATCCTCAGTTTGCTGAGACTCCAATTGAGTACCACGACCGATACGAGCCTTTGGATAAGTCTTGAAAGCGTGTTTGATGAGCTTAGCAATCAAGAAACCTTTGTCAATTTGACCACCATCAACGACATACAAGTCATTGGGCTTTCCATTCACATACGCACGAGTATTGTTATCCCATTTACGATTTTGCTTTTCGCTGTAGCCTTGAAGTCGTTTCCAATCTTCTGGAAGCAAAACAGCATAATCGGTAGAGCCGTCATTGCGTGTAATCTTCATGAAAGCTGCAACAATCTCGTTGGATGTGTGAGGCAGGCGACATGTGTAGTTTACGAACTTGTTGCCATTTTGTTCTCCGAACTCGAAGCCATCTTCCTTATACACTATGACGGGATTGTCAGCGTGGCGTATCTGACCACAACGAGCACGGAGGACAAGTTCGCCATAGCCCGACACAGTGAGAACGCACTGTGTAACGTACATGTTTTTCCCATCCTGTCCTTTACCGATATTGACAGAGCGTGAAAGCAGGTATGCCTGTGCTCGTACTCCTGGCTCAACGCTTAAGCCCGATATAGCAACATCAAGGAATGACGTGAATATGGAGAACTTACTACACTTTGTACGTAGGTCTTCCTTTTCGCAAATTAAGCTATTGAAAAATCTGCTTTCTCTTTCGTAGGCAGCATCACCACTGACACCTGTGGTGTTTGCCCACATTGTGTCATAGATTTGTACGAATTTCTCTCGTACTCTTTCGTCTGTAATAATCTCTGTACTTTTCAGAGCGTTGATTTCTTCGACTGTAAGATTGATTTTACTCATAATGTATATCTTTTATTTGTTAGAATTGAAGAATTCTGAAAATGTCTTGCCTCCATACTCTTTTTCCGTAAGAGCAATTATTTCCTGTACTGTGTATTTATCTTTATGTGGTTTTGGAAGTCTATTCTCTATGAAATCTCTTGTACCAGCTGCGCACGCTCCTGTGATTGTCCTATATGCAGCAATAGCCTCTTCATAAGTAATCGTGTCATTTAAGGACATGTTCCTGTATACCGAGGTGTCTCGGTCGTTAATTTTGAAGATAAGATCAGCACGTGCTTCTTGGAGTGTACGACCGTGTGCCCAGTGATTCTCACTATCTGTGACAAGATATAGTTGTTCGCTACTGTTAAGTTTGTGAACTCGATATACATTCCCATGATGTGAGTCGACAGCTGTAAACATATCATCAACCTTAATATAGCTTCTATCATTCCATTCCCAGAAGATAGGCATATTTGAAACTCTACTTATAGCAGCTATTGCTTTAGAAGAAAGTTTCTTGTTAACTTTGACCTCTCCTGTGATGCCTGTGCCACGTAGGTCAAGATAGCCACCCACCGTCAGATTGTCGGGTAGTGCTGTGATGCCTGTGCAGTTTTCAAGGTCAAGAGAGCCACCCACCGTCAGATTGTCGGGTAGTGCTGTGATGCCTGTGCCACGTAGGTC
>ERZ772945.2662-NODE-2662-length-10665-cov-7.882092_pt1 | contig 10665 bp, 14 predicted proteins | sample MGYA00511681_ERZ772945 | MGnify/ENA primary metagenome ERZ772945 (study PRJEB29015, sample SAMEA2737943) | human oral metagenome | biome: human oral; feature: human-associated habitat; material: dental | place: China | collected 2143 ... | reverse complement strand
CACCATCTACCCCCGTCGAAACCTTTACGTCCCCGTTGGCATGCACATGAAGCGCATACTGAAAAGATTCTTATGAACCTTCCCAGCTTGGATAAGTAGTATACCGCATCTTCGAAAATTTTGCAAGAAATATTTTTCGGGGAACTGTCCAACTTGCTATTGCAATCAGCCGATTTGCTATTGCAATCAAGCAAGTCCGTAAGAATCTGCATCCAGAGCGGCGATTTCGTAAAGCTGCTGTCCGATCCGATTCATGCAGCAGCTTCTCTCTTTGCAGGGAAAAGGAGGCTTTGCGCGAATAAGGAAAAGAGCAAACGTTTAGCGTGAAGCCCCAAGATGACAAGCCGAAGGCGCAGTCCCATCGTCCGGGTTCATGCAAGGCGCGAAGCTACATGTTCAACACGAAGGCAGAAAGGGGATTCCCATGCAATATAAAGCTGTGATTTTCGACCTCGACGGCACGCTCATCGACTCCTTGGAGGACTTGGCGGACAGCGTGAACCTCATGCTGGAAAGCTACGGCTTTCCCACGCACGAGGTCGAAAAGTACCGTTATTTCGTCGGCAATGGCTCAAGAAAGCTCATAGAGCGTACGTTGCCGAAAGAGCAGGCGGCCTCTGCCGAATTTGTCGAAGAAGCCCTCGCGAAATACAAGGCGATCTACAAGGAACATCTGCTCTGCAAGACACGCCCCTATCAAGGCGTGCAAGAACTTCTTGCAGAGCTGAAGAAACGCCGCATACCGTTGGCAGTCTGCACGAACAAGCATAACGACGCGGCACAGACCATCGTGAAGATGCTCTTCGGACAGAACACCTTCGACGAGGTGATCGGCGGCCGAATCGGTCATCCGAAGAAGCCCGATCCGAGTGTTCCTCTGGAGATTGCCGCAGCTCTGGGAGCAAAGCCCGAGGAGGTCGCTTACTTGGGCGACACCTCGGTCGATATGGAAACCGCCGTGCGCGCGGGATTCCTGCCCATCGGCGTTCTCTGGGGGTTCCGTCCTGAGAAGGAGCTTATAGAAAGCGGTGCCAAGGTATTGCTCAAAAAACCGTCGGAACTCTTGGAGAAGGTGGACATTGATGCATGCAGCGTTTGAGACGTGAATATTCGACGAAATTGAGGGAAAGAGAAGCGATGAAAAAAGAAATCCCCGTGCAGCAGGGAAAAAAATACGAAATCACCATCCAAACGCTCGGCACGAGCGGCGAGGGCGTGGGACGCGCAGCAGACTTCACCGTCTTCGTGCCTGACGCCCTGCCCGGCGAGCGCGTGCTCGCACGCATCGATGAGGTCAAGAAAACGTATGCACGCGGAAAACTTGTAGAGGTCTTGGAGAAAAGCCCCGAACGCGTCGAGCCTCCTTGTCCGATTTACGACTCATGCGGCGGCTGTCAGCTGCAGCACCTCTCCTACGAAGGGCAGCTGCATTGGAAGCGTCAGCAGGTCGTCGATGCAGTCGAGCGCATCGGAGGACTTTCCGGCATCGAGGTGCTGCCCGTTTTAGGTGCGAAAGAGCCGTGGCTCTACCGCAACAAGATGCAGTTTCCCGTAGGCAAAAAGCGCGGAAAGACCGTCATCGGCTGCTTTGCCAAAGGCTCGCATGACATCATCGACACGCGGGACTGTCGGATTCAAAAGGACGGCAACAACACCATCGTCAACGTCATGCGCGAGATTGTCGAGCGCCTGCACATTCCCGTCTACGATGAAGATCGCCACACGGGCGTCCTGCGCCACATCGTCGGCCGCATCGGAGAAAACGGCGAGGCCATGGTCGTCCTCGTCACGGCGACGAAGGATCTGCCCAAAGCAAAAGAAATCACGCGCCTTCTCAGAGAGCGCGTGCCGAATCTCAAGAGCGTGCAGCAGAATATCCAGACGTACCGCAACAATGTCATATTGGGGCGCGAAACGAAACTTCTCTGGGGAAAGCCGACGATTCCCGACCGCATTGGCAGACTGCGCTTTTCCATCTCGGCGCGATCTTTTTTTCAAGTCAATACGGAGCAAGCCGCCGTCCTCTACGAAAAGGCGCTTGAATACGCCGACCTCAGCGGCAAAGAGACCGTCATCGACGCCTACTGCGGTACGGGAACCATCACGCTCTTCCTGGCACAGAAAGCGCATCGCGTCTATGGCATTGAGATCGTCAAGCCGGCGATTGAGGACGCGAAGAAGAACGCACGCGACAATCACATAAAGAATGCCGCTTTCCTCGTCGGCGACGCCACAGAGCTCATGCCGCGCCTCTGTCACGAAAACATTCGTCCCCATGTCATCGTCGTCGATCCGCCGCGCGCCGGCTGTACGGAAACCGTTTTGAAAACCTTCGCCGCCATGCGCCCTGACCGCATCGTCTATGTGTCGTGCAATCCCGCAACGCTGGCGAGAGATCTCGCGATTTTGGCAAAACTCGGATATTCGGCAAGGGAAATACAACCGGTAGACATGTTCCCGCAAACCTCACATGTGGAGTGCGTGGTATTGATGTCTCGGGAGCAAAGGTAAAGGGACAGGAAAAGGCTTGAAATCAAAGGGATTCCGATAGATTACCCTAAACTGGGTAGTCTGCTGGAATCCCTTTTTGCGTTGCTGACAATAGTTCTGACCACTAATAATTATTTGGGCGAGGCTAAATGACTGTTGTTTTTAAGGTGTGAAACAACAGAACTATTGCTTATTCTTCTTTAGTAGCCTTTGATTTAGATCGAGACTTTTTTGGCGGAGCGGGGAGCGTGAAATCCAGAATATACTCGAAAGTAGTACCCATTGTTATGTAACTACTTGGCCATCCGAATATCCCGATTCGATTCACTAAGTTCCTTCGGTCCCAAATAATAGTGTTTCTAAACTCATATCCTGCATTGCGCATGGCGTTTATAATATTTATGTGCAATGGAACGCGTTTACCATCAATCCATGCATCTGTGATGTTAATCAATATATGTGCTTTTTCGTTAAACACAGGCATCATAAGACTAAATATTTCAGAAATCTCCCTTTCAAAATCAGCTGCTTCGAGAGTTCCTAAATCTCTTGGATCTTGACTATATTGTTCAACTTTACCAAATTGTTCGTTTTGTCGCAGATCACCACGACGGCTTTTATTCTTTCGTTCTCTATTTAAAATGTTCGCATAAGGAGGCGAAGTAAAGGCTAATTTTACGGTACCAGGTGTTAGACGATTAACGATATTTCTCGCGTCATCGCAGAAAGCCATTTGTTTGCAATGATTGTCCTCGGGCGGTTCAGAAACACGGGAATTAGAAAGATCAACGTATTCCTGCTTTAAATCAAGGCCTAATGCGTTTCTATCTAAATCCTGTGCAGCAAGCAAGGTCGTTCCTGATCCGACAAAAGGATCTAAAACAAGCTCTCCTTTATGCGTGAATTGTTCGATGACCCTTTTGGCCATTGCGATTGGAAACACTGCAGGATGAACGTTCTTGTCACGGATGTCTCGTGGCTCGTACATAAACTGCCATACGCCTATTTGGTTTTTCATCCATTCCCTTGCTTCTATACATGAGAGAAACCCCTTCTTGCAATCACAAAGGCGGGTATTATCAATTTCTATGAAATCGGTAGTTTGCATTGTTCAAATTCCCTACTTTCTTTAAATCTGCTTTGTGCGAAGTCGAAGAATTCTTGATTGATTTCAAATCCTATACAATTTCTCTCAAGACGATCGCTTACTATCCAGGTGGTTCCTGTTCCTAAAAAAGGATCAAAGACAACTCCGCCTTTAGGACTTCCACATAGCACAATTTGTTCGACAAGTTGCTCTGGAAATGTTGCTGTATGGCTACCGTTTAGTGGTTGTGTATTGATTGCCCAGACATCACCAGGATTTTTCATCCGACCATTTGCACCAAGAATTTTTATGGCATCAAGGTCAAAGAAATACTTTTTGTTTAGTACAAAGTGAAAAACATGTTCGTATGTGTTGTTCAGACGGTCAGTAACACTGGCCGGAATTTTATTAGGTTTTTGCCATATAATATCATCCCGTAACAGCCAACCTCTTTCTTGCATCTCGATAGCAAAGCGAGAAGGGATAAGAAGTAATTGCTTGTTTTGATAAAGTTTACCATTTTGTTTAATCTTTGGCTGAAGGGGTTTTGTAGTGAAATACCTTTCTTTGCGGTCTTTTTGCGCTTGAGTAATATTTCCATCATCATCTAAGTATTTACTCCATGCACCAGCACCAGAGCCAAAGTAGGTGTCGCCAACATTAATGAAAATGTTTGCAGTAGGTTTAAGGTATGGGCGCAAGTCATCAAAAAAGTCAGCCAATCTTGACACATAAGCCTCAGGTGTTTGCTCTGATCCGATTTCGCCTTCACCATTATAAACTCGTTTAGCCCAGTATGGTGGTGATGTAATCAGCAAGTCGATAGAAGCTGGTTCTACTGGTTTAATCAATTCTTGCGTATCACCGCAAGCAATTATGTGATTCATTACATAGTCCCTCCATTGAAGTATCGACAATACGCAAGATTAATTCTTTTTTATCCCGATCCAGATAAATCGCGAATTTCGTCGTTCCCTTTTCAATTGGGAGATTGTTAAGAATAGCTTTAGGAAGACGTATACGCATATCTTGCTGTAAAGCGTATGTGTCAAGGTAAATGAGCTCTTTTTCCATGTCAGTCTCCTTTCGACCTAAATATAGGATTATTATAGCGCAAAAACAGGGCAAATTCAACCTAAAGACTCTATGAGCGCAGAAAAATACTGACTACAACACATGTGATTAATGTGTATGCTCCAGACGTGTTGTAGCCAGTAGGAAAAGTTAGATTATGTTTTGATTAAATAGTTATATGTTGCTGATACAGATCGGTTTTTGTCGCTGGTCGTATTCTGAATTTAGTTCCGTGGTTATGACCTGTACGGGCATCAAAATCAATATAAATAGAACCAGTTTCTACAAGCTCTAAAAAACGATCCAGGGTGGGATCAACATAGGCTTCAATTTTGTTGTATTTAAAACATTCTTCGCCAGATATATATCTGGTTTCCGCTTTTACGTACATAAGGTTATTGAGCTTTGTCGTTAATTTTTGAGAGATATCTCCAAAAGTCCAATAAGGGTTAGGGTTTATATCTTCAGTACCCACACCATTTCTTATAAAAGAACGCCATTCAGAATGCCTATCATCGATCATATGATAGTCAAAAGACACAAATACACATTCAGCATTCCAATCGACATTGACTTTAAAGCCGCGATCGCTGCAAGAAGTGGCATTAATAGTTTGACGAAAACTTCTCTCATTTGTGGGGTATACAGTTCCAGCTTCTTGATGAGGCCAACCGTATAGTGGAAGAAGTATCTGAGGAACGATTCGAGCCTTTCGTGGCTTTGGTTCACTGTGAAACAGTGTCAATAGTGAACCGGTTTTGGCTCGTTGACTTTTCAATTCCCAGTCGCCGAAATCAGGTAATTGAAGATTGTTTTCTGCTACATCAAGAAGATCCTCTAAAGTATTACCGACACCTCCAGCATTTCCTGGGCGCTGATTTTTTATCCAACCCATTTCTTTTATTTCCTGCAGTCTAATTCTTAATAAATCAAGATCTTGCTCTCTCATGTTTTTTCCTCCTCGTATAATATGTTTTGTAAGCAAGGCAACATCGTCTGGCTTACAGAAAAACCTTCTAAAACAGAGCCTCCTGATGTTACAATACTCCTTAGAGAATTGTGACCAAGGTTACGTCTTATTCATCCAGCAGCGCCAAAAGGCGACCGCTCAAAAAGCTTGACGCCTGCCTTAATCGCATTTGTCGTGTACATGATCTTGCGCACGGCACTGCCGTAAGAGAATAACTGCTCAACATGCGTGAAATGGTTCTTCCATACCGCCACAGCGCCAGGGTATCTCGCCCAGTCTTGGCAAAACTGCTCGAATCGCTCGCGCGCCTGCTTGACGTTCACAGCGCCATAGATAGCTTTGAGATCTTTCGTAAAGCGACCCCACTCCTTGCGTGGGATGTATCGGATGGAATTGCGGATGAGATGCACGATGCAGCGCTGCACGACCACTTGCGGGAAAATCGCTTTGGCACCGTCTTCGAGCCCCTGTGAATGTCAATGAAAAAGTGAGCCATGTGATCACGAAATTTTGAGCCACTTTTGATCATGAAAAAGTGAGCCATGTGATCGTGAATCATTGAGCCATCCGAGAACGATTCTGATGGTTCTGCCCGCTCGACAAACGGTAAGATTCACCATTCATGTTGAGTACATGTGAACGGTAGGTCAGCCGGTCTACCAATGCCGCCACAAGCGTATCGCTTGCAAACATTTCCGTCCATTTGGAAAATACAAGATTCGTCGTGATGATCGTGCTCGCTCTTTCCGAGCGTTCGGAGATCACCTTGAAGAGCAGTTCGGATTCTTCTTGGTTGAACCGCGCATAGCTGAGCTCGTCTATAAGCAGCAGATCGTTCGCCGCAATGCCTTTTTCTAAGCGGCGCAGCTGGTAGCCGTCGCGAGCTTCTTTCAGCTCGCTTGCCAACGTCGCTGCATTGGCGAACTGCACCTTGTAGCCGAGCAGGCAGGCCTTTATGCCGAGCGCCGTCATTAGGTGCGTCTTGCCTGTGCCGGGATTGCCCATCAGCACGAGGTTCTCGTGCCGGTCAATGTAGGTGCAGCTGGCCAGCTGCTTGACGAATTCCGGTTGGATGTGCTGCAGCCGCGACAGATCGAATTCTTCCAGCGTCTTGTGCAGGGGAAAGTGTGCCCTCTTCAATCGGCGTTGCCGTGTCTTTTCCTGTCTGGCATCGTATTCCCTCTTCATCAGCGCGAGGACGAAGGATTCGAGGCTGTCGCCTGCGCGGAATCTTCCTGCAGCTTCCTCCACGTTGGCGAACGTTGGCAGCTTCAGCTGTTTTGCATAGAAGCGAACCGCTTCCTTCACGCCTGCATCCAGCATTCTTTACCGCCTTCCATGAAGCGGTCGTATGCAGCCAGATCCACAGCCTTCACGACCACGGCATCCTTGATCGCGTCCTTATGCAAGGGACGCGCTAGGAACTCTGCCTCTTTTTGCCAAAAATAGGATTCGCCTTCTTCGACGCAGATGCGCAGGATGTCCATGAGATCCTTGGCAGAAAATGCATGGGTTTGCAACAGATGCAGGAGTCTCGGACTCAGCGCCTGCTGTACGGGTCTTGCCTGCAATATGCTGCGCGGTTTCCTTTCCAGGAGTGGCAGGTAATGCGCCAGTTCCAAAACCTCCTTCCCATGCCCGTAAGCGCGAACATGCTCGGCGACTGCCTTCCCGTCCACATAGATGCAGATGTTCTCTGCTCCCGCCTTCAAGGCCGCTTCCTGCCCCGCATATTGTACGGGTACGGAATACGCATTGCCTTGGAAGCGGACGGTTGCCTGCAAGGATATGCGGCAGACCTCGGTGCGACGGACGTCGTAGGGACGCCCCGGCAGCGGCAGGAGCGCTTGGCGCTCTTCTTGCAGGAGATGCGCCACCGGATGCGGCTTGCCGGCCACTTGGTGAGCAGCGATATAGCTTTCGCAGCCGTCGCGGAGCCGTTGGTTCAGCTCAGCCAGGGAGGCGACACGGGGGACGGGAACCAATAGATTTCTTCTTGTCCAACCGACGAGGTTTTCCACGAGTCCCTTTTCGTTGCCGCTGGCTGCATTGCAGAAATCTGTTTGGAAACAGTAGTGCGCCGCGAGCGCTGCATAGCTTTCCTGTGGTATGGCGTTCTTGCCGGCACCTTCCTTGACGGCGACACGCGCATTGTCAAAGAGGACGCGGCGCATTACGCCGCCGAAAAAGTTCAAGGCCTGTATGAGTCCTTCGAGGAAGGCCTCGGTGTTCTGCCTGCGGAAGCACACGGTGAACGGAGCGCAGCTGTAGGCAAGGCGGGCGCAAAACATCTGCACTTTCGTGCGTTCGCCTGCCAAGTGGATGACGGCTTCGCCCCAGTCGATCTGCATGGCGTCTCCCGGGGCGAATGCGAGGGGAACGAACGCTTCGCGAGGATTGCCGCGCAATTTGGCGACAATGCGCCGCACAGTGCTTTGGGCGCCGGTGAAGTTTTTCTCTTTCACGAGGCGTTCATAGATGCGCTTGGCTGTATGGTGTTGCTTTCGGTTCGGTTCCAAGCGATCCTCGTGCAGGCATTGCTCGATGAACCGAAGGATGTCCGGCGTCATGACGCTCGCCGCACGGCAGTAGCTCGCTCGGAGTCCCGGATAGGTGTTGCCTTCGCAATACTTGGCCACCGTATTGCGGGAAATGCCGAGCTTATGGGCGATCTGCCGTTGGCTCAAGCCATCGACCAAATACATGCGTCGAATGTGTTCATAGTCTTGCATCGTGATTACCACCTTGCTTGTCTCCCCTTCGTGCGATAGATTGCTATCTCAATTATAGGGGAGAGCGGGGTCGAAGTGGCTCACTTTTTCGTGATCATTATGGTCTTAAATGGCTCACTTTTATATTAGCATTTACACCAGAAAATGCAATATTTTCTCGGAAAGCCGTATTCTTTGCGCCGCAAATGCCTACAAACTTCGCGACTTCCCCTCTCTGAGCATCTTTCTCGTCGCGTTTTCCACCGTCTTCACACAGTGCTCCTTCTTCATGCAAATCCACCTGCAACCCGGCATTATCCCCTTTGCCAAGGACACGTTCTACCGCTTCATGAATTCCTGGCATAAGGTGTGCAAGAGCTATCTGCGCTTGGAAAAGGACTGCCGTGCAGTATCGTACGATGCCATGACAGCGCATGTATCCATTGTGTTCACACGATACATGTTTTTGGCGGTGGAGCAACGTGAGTCCAAAGATGAACGAAGCTGGGGAGAGCTGTTCTATCTGTTGATGGATGAACTTCCGGATATATGCTTGGCAGAGGCGGTACGGCTTCTTGTGTCGGTCTTTGCCGAACGACTGCTAGAGTGGACGATGCTCGCTGAACAAGAGGTACAGGAGCAGTTGGAAGACTTCTTAGACGAACTGCCGTCGCTGTTGTCACAAAAACTGCGAAAATATGCATAACGAATGTGTTTTTTTTAGTTACAAAGCCATATTTTTCAAGCTTTAACGAGTGTTTTTGATGTGCGAACTTTGAGTCATTTACATTGCCGAACGGCACACAGTATAAGATAGGTAATTGAGATGATTACATTCAACTTAGTAGAAGAAACAAATGAACGCCTGGTCTTCTGGTACTACCCTGAAGGGAATGAGGATAAAAGACCAGGAATTATCGTCGTTGACAGGATCAAGGAAGAAATAGATGTCACAGAACTTGCTGAAGAAGACTGGGAGAGAGCTATCCCTCCTGAGGAATTGAACGAACTTGCTGAGGCAATTAATCAGATGAAACACGAGCGCGGCGCAACGGATTTTGTCAAGCTGGCGATTGAACCGGAGCATAGTATCTACTACGGTGATCATGCCGTTCGTGAGATAGTTAAACATCTCCGGGAGGGAAAAGTGCCTAAGAAAGGGATGCAGGCATGGTATTGATATGTTTCCGACAACAGCAATCTGTAGATATGTTTCCTCATACGGATGAGATTTTGGATATGTTCCCTCATATGGGTGACATCTATACTGCTGTCTCGGTGTATGTGGAGTGCGTGGTATTGATGTCAAGAGATCAGAAGTGAAAGCAGGGAAAAGGCTTGAAATCAAGGGATTCCGATGTATTAGCTCTGAGAGGGCAATCTATCGGAATCCCTTTTTTGCGTTCTGCGACAATAGTTTTGACCACTGGAAAATCAGGGTGTGAAACAAGAGAACTGCAGTTTGCCCTTGGCGTAACAAGGCAACTACTGTTTTTAAGGATTTCAGAGGGTGTGAAACAAGGAAACTATTGTCAGCATCCGATTCGCATTACCTCGTAAAATCATGGTAGGCATCAGCAAGCTTTTTTTCAGCCCGTTTAAGTTTCTGTGTGATATTGTTTTCGTCAGCGCCAATGCGGGCGGCGTACTCACGGATAGGCTCTCCATCCATGCGAACTGCAATAAAGGCATCTGCCCACTCTGGCTTACAAGCCAGCACATTGCGCACCCAACCGCATATAGCTTCATAGCTTTCACGCTCATTGAGGTCAAGCTCATCCTTACGGAAAATCCTGTCATCGGCCACCTCGTTCATCAACGGCTCAGAAGTATCTGCATCTTTTTCACCATCGTTATTTTTCGACTGAGCCTTGTAACTCCCACGATGCCTGTCAAACTTATGCCAGGAGTTGTATTCAGGGCGGTTGTAATTTACGTCAAATGCCTCCCGAATCATCTTTTCCTTTTCACTATCGGAAAGCCCTTCACCTTCAAGGGACAGGCTGACCCACAGCTGCTCTGTTGCTTTCTCGTCCAGATCGAGTGTCTGAATCGCCTCATCATAACGAATCCTTAATTTCATTTGAAAAACCTCCATTCGCTCTTTTGGGGAATGGAGGTTTTTCACGGGTACAGCACAAAATGGCAATAGTAATCCGACCGCAGTCCTGTAGGAGTTTCCTCCATTCCGGGATTGCAGCTCTCTTGCTCATCAGATTGCTGTTGGGATATTTAGTTGTACGTCAGATGATGTGAGCCATCGGTGATCAGCCCGACGCATCATGAGACGGTCTATACCACTCGTAATCGCAAATCTAGAACTGTTTTAGAGA
>ERZ772945.2655-NODE-2655-length-10694-cov-5.102735_pt1 | contig 10694 bp, 12 predicted proteins | sample MGYA00511681_ERZ772945 | MGnify/ENA primary metagenome ERZ772945 (study PRJEB29015, sample SAMEA2737943) | human oral metagenome | biome: human oral; feature: human-associated habitat; material: dental | place: China | collected 2143 ... | reverse complement strand
CCTCACGTCGAAGGCTGCTGCTGCACCATACTCGCAATAAAAAGGATACCGCTTCTATCCTGTGCCGCGTTCAGCGGATGCCATCCATGGCATCCGCTGAACATGAGTTTGCATGTTGCAAACTCACTGCTCTGACAGGAGGTCAGTGGTTCACAGCAAAATCGAGTTTGCAGTGCAAACTCGAAGTTAAAGAATATACAGGACGTACATTCTTTAACGATGACATCCATAGCGGTAGAAAAATGGTGGGTATTCCCCCCTCGCACGAATAAAAGAAGAAAATTCGCTCTGTAGGTTACGTTTATTTGTGATCTTTATAACTTGCAACACTGGGTTTCCAAACAGGTCTAACAAATAAGCAAATTTTATTTTGTACGATTTGATATTTTTTATTTATAAAAATATCCACCAAGAAAAGCATCTATATTCTCCATATACCATTTATTTGCATCGATCTAATTTTTTGGTGGAAGTCCTGTTTTCAAAAATGCAAATGTGTTCTGTGGTTTATAATCCGTATAAACAGAAGATATTAAAACCAATCCCTCTAGTGAAGTTTCGTATTTTGCGGCATATTCCATAGCAATAAGTCCACCAAAAGAATGTGCTAAAACAATGACATTCCTATCGGGGAAAAAGTAATCTTTAATTGCCTTGCACTCGTCAGCAAACTTGCTTGTGCTGTAATATGATAATTCTTTTTTTATTTGTGAACGCCCGCATCCTCTGGCATCGTAAAATAAAAGAGGATGGTCAATAGATAGAAATCAAAGTGAATCTTCCATGTAATCCGAAGATAAACCACTGCCTCCGGCAATCACTATAATTGGCTTTTTATCTGAATCTTCATTCAGAAGTTCAAACCAAAGTTTGAAGCCATCGATTTCTAAATAATCACCATAGTCTATTTCAAGAGCTTCCCGTTCCGCAGCAAAAGGTGGCATCGTTCGATATGAGATAAACTTACTTATACCAAAGAACAATGCCGCGATAATGCCGATAGAAATAATCCATACAACAATTTTTCTCTTTTTGCATTGTATATTTTTTGTACTCATTCGATACTCCAGTTTCGTGCCTTGGCTTGCTCCGCAATCATGCGAGCATACCAGCCATTTTGTGCTAACAGTTGCTCATGATTTCCCTGTTCACGGATTCTCCCCTTGTCCAGCACAAGGATTTGGTCGGCGCCGATAATCGTGTTCAGACGGTGAGCGATGACGATTACCGTTTTGTCTTTCATCAGCGCGTCCAATGCCTTGTGAATTTCTTTTTCGTTGTCCGCATCCAGACTGGAAGTGGTTTCGTCAAGTAAAACGACGGGTGCATTTTTAATCAAAGCGCGGGCGATGGAAATCCTTTGTTTTTCCCCTCCGGAAAGTGTATTGCCGCCTTCACCCACCATCGTATCGTAGCCGTCCGGCAGTGCGGAAATAAATTCGTGACACTGTGCCGCCTTTGCCGCTTCGACAATTTCCTTCATCGTAGCGTTCGGCTTTCCGACGCGGATATTGTTTGCAATGGTATCGTGTAGAAGATATACATCCTGAAAGACAATAGCGATATTCTCAGCGAGTGTATCCGGCGATTGTTCTCGAATATCGCAGCCTCCGATGGTAATCGTGCCCTTCGTCACATCCCAAAACCGTGAAATCAGACTGATAATTGTGGTTTTACCGCTGCCGGACGGACCGACCAAAGCCGTGGTCGTTCCGGGTTTTACAGAAAAAGAGACATCATGTAGCACAGGAACATTTTTCTCGTATGAAAAATCTACATGAGAAAAACTGATGTCAAATGCTTTGAGCTGTACCGCATCGTCACGATACGATAGGGGCTCCTCCTGACGAGCCGCCAAGATATTTTCTGCCGCCTTACTCAAATATTTTAATTCCGGGTACAGACTGCCCAGTGTCGCCATCATGCTGGAGAGAGAAACGCCGATCATCAGAAGAGCGACCATCCGGTTTGTGTCAATCACTCCCGATTGATACAAACCGGGAGCCAAAATCAATGCGGCAGGAAGAATCAACGATGTCACAAAGCCAAAGGAAACGGAGAACGGCATAATCGCAAGCTCCAATTTTACAGAATCTCTTTTTAAGGTGGTAAAGCTGTCATCCAATCGTTCAAATTTTTCTCCGGTCAAATTATAGAGCCTAAATGTCTTGATCCCGTTAATGTATTCCACGATTCGAGAAATCACTCGGTTGATACTCGTGCGCTGATTGCCGCCGTACTTCTGAGACATTTTTCCGCTGAGCTGCATCAAGGGAAAAGCAATTAGAATCAGCACGGTAGCAGTCAATCCGAATTGCCACGAAACCATGAAGGCAAACAAGAGCGTCAAAGCACTGAAAAACAGCACTTTAATTAAGCTTGCCAAAGAATGGGTTAAGATCTGTTCAAAGTCCGTAATATCGGTTGTCAATGTGCTCATCAGTCGTCCAATGCTGTTCTTGTTGAAATATCCGAGATTTAAGCTGCGGATATGGTCTCCGAGGAAAAGACGCTGTTGTGCCGAAATATCCGCACCCCGATATTGAACTTGTGTATAGTTTATAGAAAAGAGGATCGCACGCACCAAAAACAGAATCCCGAGGACAATGCTGTATAAAGTCAGTTTTTCCACTGTAAAGATGCCGCCGATCAGTTCAATAATCGTCAATATCATCGTGCTGAACATCCCCATGTGAAGCAAAGCGTCCACGCAGGACAATGCAACCGGTAAATACAAAGATCTGCTGTTTTTGCCGGCGACCTGTTGAATCATTTTGAATATATACATCATATGGCTACCTCCTGAGTATAGCTTTTCCACATATCAGCATATCGCCCGTTTTCGGACAGGAGCTCATCATGCTTTCCTTTTTCTGAAAGCTGTCCTTCGTGGAATACGCAAATCTGATCCGCCCCGGTAATTGTATGAAGCCGATGAGCGATCATAATGGTTGTTTTCCCCTTCAACAAGTGTGACAGGGCAAGCTGGATCTTATGCTCATTTTCCAAATCTGCAAAGCTTGTTGCCTCATCAAAGATAATGATGGGCGAATCCTTTAAGATTGCTCGTGCAATACAGATACGCTGCTTCTCACCTCCGGATAATTTCACTCCGTCCTCGCCCAGCTTGGTTTGGTAGCCGTTTGGAAGACTCATAATAAAATCATGGATTTGCGCAGCCTTAGCGGCATCCTCCACTTGTTGGCGAGTAGCATTTTTGTTTCCTATGGCGATATTCTCATGAATGCTGTCGTGCAAAGTAAAGGTTTCCTGAAAGACGAAGGATACCAAGTCCATCAGATTTTCATTTTTCAGATCCAAAATATTCTTGCCGTCGATGCAAATTTTTCCGTCGGTGACTTCCCAAAATTTGGGAATCAGCTGTGCGGCGGTCGTTTTTCCTGCTCCGGAAGCTCCCACAAAAGCGGTTAGACTGCCCGCAGGCATGGTGAGGTTGATATTTTTTAGCACGTCGGACTTATCATAGCGGAAAGTAACATTCTCAAAGCTTACGCCATGAGGCTGTGTGCGGTCTAGTGTACTGTCTCCCTCGGTCGTGCAAGGCAACTCCATGATGTCCTGTATCCGTCCCACGCCGCTCATGATCTGACTGAACATCATGGCGAGGTTTAACAAATTCAGCAAGCCGGAGAGAAATACTATGCTCATAATCATAAAGTAAAGGTAATCTTGCTTAGGTAGTGTTCCACGGAAGTAGAGCATACCGCCCAATGGCAGTGCAAATAGGATTCCGCTTTCTACGAGAGCGACGAAAAGTCCATAGGTATAGCCCTGACTCTTGGTGCATTGCTTCCAAAAGGCGTTGTATTCATCTACGGTGCTTGCATAATCACGATAGCTCTCTGCCGTCATATTATAGGCTTTCATAACAGGCATTCCGTTGATAAACTGCATGATTGCCGTGTTCAATTTTTCCAACAGACGATGATAGGTCGGCATTTGCTTGCCGGTAATCGCCATAGCCGTGCCTTGGATGATGAGCCCCAATATCACCGGAACCAGAAGAGATAAGGACATCGGGATATTGATTGTCAGCAGGTGAATAAAGACAATGATCGGCACGCAGATGGCTGCGGTCACATCCGGAATCTGATGAGCCAAGAATTTTTCAATCCGTTCCACATCCTCAATGATGACTTTTTTGATTTCTCCCGAAGCATGATCTGTAAAGAATCCCAAGTTTATCTTCGCAATATGACGGCTAATTTGCACGCGAACATTGTAAAGCGTATTAAAAGCTCCAACGTGAGAAAATGTTCCCGAAATGATGGAGAAAATAAACTTCCCAAGGATCGATACTGTGGCAATCAGACCATAGTGCAGGGCATTTCCTTCACCACCCAGCAAAACCAGAATACTTCGGTACACCATAACATAAGGCAAAAATGTACATAATGCACTGGCTATTCCAAACAACGCAGATACAAATAGATGTAATTTGTATTTCCCGGCCAGTTGCATTAGGTAAGCAGCGCCGGATTTTCTTTTCTTTTCCATATTTCCTCCTGTTATTCCCGCATGGCAGCCATTAGCTTCGCCGCCTCCTCAATTTGAAAATCATCAATTAAAGTACCATTACGGATCACCAGAGCCCTGCTACAAGTGGCAAGAGCACATTCCAGATCGTGGGTAATCATAAGGATGATGTGTCCCTTTGCCGCAAGTGCGTGAAGCTGCTCACTTACAGCGTGCATATTGCGACCATCCAGACCGCTGGTAGGTTCATCCAAAACAATCACCGGAGCTTCATTCAAAAGCGCGATCGCCAAGGCAAGACGCTGTTTTTGTCCACCTGATAGGGTAGCCGGGTGACGCTCTGAGAATTCATCTAAATTCAGGAGCGCCAACAGCTTATTCGCCCGCTGCATCAAAGCGGATGTCTCCTTTTTGCCGATCAAAAGCTCATCGGTCAGACTTTCTCCAAACAGCTGACTGTCCAAATCCTGCATGATATACCAGATTAGTCCGCGTCGCTTGTTCTTTTTCATCGGTTTTTCCGCGAAACGAATCATACCTGCATCCTCCTGTAAAAGTCCGGACAGCAGTTTCCCAAGCGTACTTTTTCCCGCAGCGTTTGGACCGATTATTGCAACGATCTCTCCCGGTGCACAGGAAAACGAAACATTCGACAAGACCGATTGAGTTCCAAAATGCTTGCACAGATTCTCCACTTTCAGTACCGGACCGGATGCAGTTTCTTTATAGATCTGTGCAGAAATCGGCAAACGTAAAAGCTCCATACCGCGAAGCCCCCACTCCGAAATCTGTTCGTAGGATAATTCCTTCATTTCCTGCGGAGTCATTATGCTGATAATTTCGCCATTATTCATATAGACAAACCTATCCGCAATATCACGAAGATAGTAGAGTCTGTGCTCCGCAATCAGAATCGTTTTTCCTTGCTTTTTCAAAAGACGTACAAATGCAGCAAAATCCTCCGTGGCTCCCATGTCCAGATTGCCAGAGGGTTCGTCCATAACATAAATATCTGGGTCAATGGCCTCGGCGGAGGCGATTGCTACACGCTGACGCATACCGTAGGAAAGATACCTGACCTTTTGTTCTAACAGGTTTGTAATACTCAGCGTCTCCGCTGCACCCTGAACTCTTTTTACAATTTCATCATGGGAGATACCGTAATTTTCACAGCCGAAAGCAATTTCTCCGGCCACCTCATTGGCAAAGAATTGACTGCGTGGATCTTGAAATACATTCCCCACATATTTGCCGCGTTCCCAAGAGGGAATTTCATTCATGTTTTTTCCGAAAAGTTTGACTTCGCCACTCAATTCTCCTGTAAAAAAATATGGAATCAAACCATTTATTACGCGGGTTAGCGTACTCTTCCCACTGCCGGATGGACCTGTAAGTACAATGACCTCTCCCGGTCTTATGTTGAGATTGATATTTTTTAACTGGTCATCTGTGCTTGTATAAGAAAAGCTGAGATTTTTTATTTCAATTGTCGGATTCAATTTCTCACCTCACAATAAGATACATATTATCGCTGTTGATACAAACAAAACGATCATAATGCCGTCGCTTACAGCCATTTTATTCAGATAGTAACCCTTTTTCTTATATGGGCTCTCAATCCCACGGACAACACTGGATGCGGCAAGTTCGTCCGCAATTTTTAGCGAACGAAAGACCATAGGTACAATCACATACTCAAAGGTATTAAGAGGATGTAAGATGACTTGAAAAGGAGAACGCATAAGTCCTCGTGTTTTCATAGCGTCCAGCACATCGGAAAACTCCGAAGCGACCGTAGGAATAAAACGCAAGATAACAATCACCGTCAACCTTATAGAGGATGGCAACGGCAGTTGCCGAAGCGCTGTTGTGAGTTTGCCAGACGGTGCCTGTGAAAGCAGGTAGACCGCCATAAAAACGGGAATCAACTCAATCAGAAAGGTAAAGAGCATTGGAGAGGGTATATTGATCCCATATCGCACATTGAAAATGAGCCATCCGTAGCTGATGAGAAAAGAGATTAAAAACTTTAATCCCGTTTTTAAGCATCCGAATATCGCCATCACCAAAAACAACGCAGTCGTATAAGCAATATGCAGCCACATATTTTTGCAGAAAAAGGCTACGGTACAAACACAGATGGACAGTATCAGCAATGTAAAAATATTGACACGGCGAATTATTTTTCCGTTGTTTATTATTTCCCCCATTACTTCACGATCCCGGCTTTTTGAAAATGGCGTTTCAAAATCCGCTGTCCGAAGAGGCAACCGAGTAAGGCAAGAACCACCGTGATAGCGCAGGCTCCAATCATGTGCCACGGATTGGAGAGCATACCCAGTTGCATATCAAATACTTCCTTTGAAAATCCCTCCGTAGATGCCTTCGCCACATAGCTTTCCCATGCTGCCCAAATTGGAACAGCGTTTCCGATAATCATACCAAGCCCGTAGCAAGACCAACCAATAGCGTTGCGCAAAGGTTTCCGATAACTGTCCTTACCAAGCATAACAAGCTCGCAAAGAACGCCTACCAGCAAGAAATAAGGAAGCAGGAACACATAACCTCCGAGAGCGCTGATGATGCCAAACACAGTACTCCAAATCAGCAAAATCCCATGTTTGTTCAGACGGTTGGCAACAACGAGGTAAAATGTTGCGCAGAAAAACTCCTGAATGCCGGCAGCAAGGTAGAGGTAGAAAAATGGAAACGGTAGTGTCAGCGTGCCAACGGCTCCGTATACTGCAAAGGTCAAGACCATCATGGCTGCAATCACCATCACATCTCGTGTAACAAATTTTTTCTTTTCAGTCGTAGTATTCATATAGATAACTCCTTTCAAAAAATAGATCTGTAGGATACACAAAGCGATAAGTTAGATTAGGCTAACTAACGTACAAAAAAACACCTCCTTACGCAAAGTACAATTTCCATGCACTGCCAAAAAAATCCGCAATGAGGCGTATTCTGTCAAGTGCCTCCTCTTTTTCCAGCTTATGACGTACAATCTCAAAGATCGCATAATACTGTGCACTAAGTAGAACGTGGATTTCATCCGGAGTTAACGCACGGCAAGGGTAACCACGCCGGATCATCTCCTGCTGAAATTCATAAGTTTGCTTTTCTCTTTCCGCAACAAGCTGATCTACAAAGTTTTCGTAAGCACTTCCCGCTGATTTGCTGATGAGCAGATAGAATGCATCATTGTTAGCAAAAATGTATTCCACCAGCATAGAAATGACCTCTTCCGAAATGTTCCACATGTTTTCAGGGCATCCATCTGTTAGAGAATCAAATCCTCTTTTTTCACCTTTGCGATATAACTCCAACATATGGTCTGCTACAGGTGAAACAAGTGACGCAAACAAACTTTCCTTATCAGCAAAATATCGAAAGATTGCTCCGGTGGTCAGTCCGGCTTGTTTTGCAATGTTACGAACCGAAGCATCACTATAACCCTTATCCATGAACTCGATTTTTGCCGTATCCAAAATCAATTGTTTTGTATCGTCGCTTTTACTCATTATGAACTCCTTTTTATAAAAATAGCGGTGCTATTTTTATTATACCTAAATTTACACCCTTGTCAAGATAGCAGTTATTGCCATACTCCATTCGTGCGGGCTTCCACTTGCCGCGGGTAAATACCTCAAGACAGTCCCCGCAGTGCAGACCTCCGTAATATTCGGTTAAGTCAAAACGGATGTCGTAGCGATCGCGGTATTCATCAAAGATAAGGGTTCCCTGTTTCATACATTTTCTCCTTTAGAAGTCATTTCTTCCGTACATATCGTGATTTACAAGTGAGGTGTAATAGTTTCCTATTGTGGACGGAGCATTAAAAAGTGCCGCCTTTAGATACTGTTTGATGTTTCTGACTTTCGTTGTGTTTTCCTGCATACAGTTAAGGACAAATTCAATATGTTCGCTGTTAAGCTTCATGAATTTTGCCTTTACAAGCTCCGCAGGGTATTCATCGCCTGCAATTAAGATTTTCTTTCTTTTGCTGCACACGGTTTCAAGAATGAGGTCAAGGATTTCATCGATGCGATCACGGTCAAGGCGTTTTGCGTTTATGAGGTGTTCATACTCGATATTGTCCTTGATGAGTTCCTCATAGATTTTGTATGCGTCTTTTTCTTCCTTTCCGTTCTTTTCTGATAAAGGCGGCTCTCTCAAAGGAGAGGGGTTAGGGGAAAGGATAGGAATGGAATCGGTATTTAATCCATCTTTATTTATTTCTTCTTTTCTTGATAGATCAGTATTTTGTATATCTTTATTTAATTGCATTGGATTTTCCGATGTCGGATTATCCGCTTTCGGTTTTTCCAATATCGGCTTATCCGATGTTGGATTTTCCAATACCGGTAAATCCAATGCCGAACTTTGCGGCTGCTCATAAATGGTGTAGGTAATGGCTGTCATTTTTCCTTTTTCATCTCTGCCTTGCGACCTTTCGATATATCCCGCTTTTTCAAGCTCCAAGACGGCGGTACGAATGGCATCGATGCTTTCCTTGTTGATATGGGATAGTCCCGCAAGGGTGTAGTCCCAGTTTTCCGGAAGTGAAAGCATTTGAGAAAGTAAGCCTTTCGCCTTTAAGGTCAGTTCCTTGTTTCGCAGGTGGTGATTGCTCATGACGGTATAGCCCTTGTTTTTCTCTACTCTGAAAACTGCCATGATTTCTGCTCCTTTCATTTTTATTTGTTACGCAGTTAAAGGGCGATTTTGAAAGAAAAGGTATATTTCCCTTACTTTTTCAAAACCGCCCTCTGAAAGCCTTGTATTTCAAGCCTGTATATGCCTCTACTTCGTAACATGGGCATGAAAAAAGCGGTGTTCTTATACTTCCTTTACAGAAGCAAAAGATCACCGCTTTTACGATTTCCTATTTAATTTTGATTCCCACAACATACCTTTCGTATCTGTGGTAAAATGTTTCTATCTGCAAGAGTTTTTACAGCACATCAAGGCTTTTTCCTCAAAAGTAGTAAATTGGTAGTAAATTCAATCTGTTCTCTTGCAAATATCCTTGTATTTCAAGGGGTTTGAGGGTTAATCATTAAAGTTTTATAATAAACATAAGATATTACGGAGAAAAACTATGTTTAATATGAAAAAGAACATCACATTGATTATGCTAAGTATTGCACTTTTTACGGGCTTTAATTCTCTGCTTTTTGCAGAAAAAAATAAGGAGAATTCTATGTCCTATGTAGGAAAATGGGTATTTCATTCAATTATGAGTATGGATGAAAGCGACAGAACTACGTTCCTTAATGCCGAGGAGTATCTAAACACGTTGCCTGATTTCATCGATAAAAATAATACAGCGGCAGTCGAAGAAGAACGACGCGAGAGAAAGACTAGGATAAACTCTGTGTTGGAAATTTGTGAAGACGGTATGATTTATATGCTTATGTCGATTCCTGATAATGTACCTCAAGAAAAAATTGATAAAGCCGTCGAAGCGGGGGTAGTCACGCTCCGTCATGGTATGATGATGCTTGGTAAACCTCAGCCTTGGGAAGACAGGAACGGTGAGTTATGGGTACAAATCGGAACGGTTGATTTTTTTGACGGTCAAGGCCAAAAACCTAATTGGGAAAAATGTGTTATCGAAAACGGTCTATTGACATTTGTTACGACCCGTTACAAAAAAGCCGAGTAATCAGGCTTGCAATATGGAGTTAACACAATATGAATAGAAAAATTGTATCGATTATTTTCACTCTTGCCGTTTTAACTGCAGGAGCTTCCGCTCTTTTTGCAGAGGAACCTGTAACGATCAAAACGCTCTTTAAACTCTTACCTGAAAAAGCATTAAAGCCTGTTTTTGATAATTTTAACTTGGATACGGCAAACAGGGATTCGTACATCGAAGTCTGCGATGAGAAAAACCGGTATTTGAGCCTTAAAAGCAAGTACGGTTTTGAAATGTGTTATTGGGATGTAAAAGGCGGTAAAAAACTTATTTTGGTAAGTTACGACGGTGCCGGCTCTGGAGTCTTTTATCTTTACAATAAAGGCAAAATTTCCGAAACGAACGATTTCGGCATAAAAACCGTAAAAGAACAGATCAAAAAAAGCCCTGCATTTCAAGGTATGAATGATTTGATACGTTTTTATCCGCTGCGGGACAACACTTCGCTTGCGGTAATGATAAACCAACTTGATTGTATGATTCTTAAGTGGAA
>ERZ772945.2652-NODE-2652-length-10702-cov-4.408754_pt1 | contig 10702 bp, 12 predicted proteins | sample MGYA00511681_ERZ772945 | MGnify/ENA primary metagenome ERZ772945 (study PRJEB29015, sample SAMEA2737943) | human oral metagenome | biome: human oral; feature: human-associated habitat; material: dental | place: China | collected 2143 ... | reverse complement strand
GTGGATTGCATGCCGTCCTCTTGGATATTGTCGATATTAAAACCACGCGATATCGGCAAACTCATACCAAATCTGCTGGTAGCGGTAATGCCGGGTACGTAATTTAGCGCGTCATCGACCTTTGTAAGGCTCAAATCCTTTATGAGCTGATCGGGCACGACGGAAACGGTTTGAGGCGTCTGGCGGATGCTTAGATCAAGACCGGTGGCGGTGTTCATATTATCGGTCGTATACATACCGGTGCCTTCGGTTGTCAATAGATCGGCCTTGCCCGTGACGTTTATGGTGCCGAGATTATCGCCGTCTGAGCCCTACAGCGTAGAATTTGCCGCGCTACCGCTTTGCGGCGCGGAATTTTGTGCGATGTCTTTAGTGGCGGGGCTTACGACGGCGTTGCCCTGCGGCGCAGAATTTACAGCGGTAGGGCTTCCAGGATTTTGCGCAGAGTTTTTCGGCGCCACACTATTAGGGGCTAAATTTGAAGCAGGCGGCGCGGAGCTCCGCGATGCGGCGGCTGCACGCGAGCTTTGCGATGACGAAATTTTAGAGGCAGAGCTTGCGGTAGCGGATTGACCTTGAGAAGCGCCGCTATTTTTGCGCCGCAGTAAGCCAAAACGGCGAGCAAAGTAGTGCAAAAGAAAGTAAAATTCTACCCTTTTTCATAAAAATCCTTTTTAGATTTTATAATCTATATCAATTTACTGGCGGGATTATCTTACAATTCCTCTTAAATAATAATAAAATTTTTAATAAACTAAATCATAAAATTTTATATGTAATTACTAATTTAAGGGAATTTAATAAGATATATTGACGAATTTTTAAGCAAAATTTATATAAATTTTAAAAAGTATATGAATTTGAAAAACGAAGGATTGAAAAATTTAAAATTCTAAAATTCCGCCGCTTTAAAATAACGTAAGCGACGGAATTTAGCGCTTATCGGCGTTTGGTCTTGCGATTACGATAGCACTAGCACCGGTACAAGCGCATTGTGTAAGATATCCTCGGAGACGCTGCCTAAAAAGAGCTTTTTGAAAAACCCTTTCGTAAAGGCACCAGTAGCGATCAGATCGAGGTTATTGGCGCGGCGATATTTGATGATCTCATCGGCGGGCACTTCCGCTTGGATGTATTTGAAAGTGGCGTTTTGAGTGCCTAAAATTTCGCGCGCCAGATCCAGCATCCGCTCGCCCTCTGCGGCACCCGCATTGATGTGCAAGACATGCTTATGTGCGCTCGCAAGAAGCTTTGAGCTCTTTATAAACTCAAGCGTGCGTTTCGCCGCGTCGGTGCCGTCAAACGCAATGAGCACGGAGTTAATCGGTGAAAATTCCTTATTCACGAGCAGCGACGGCACGTGAAGCTCCTTTATCAGCACGCTTGCGTTAAAGCCTACGTCCTCGTTATTTGAGCCCTTGATACCGAGTACAAAAATTTCAGCTTCGTCCTTGTACTCAGCGATAACGTCGATAAAATCGCCATCTTTGATGATCTTACTCGCCTTTACGCCCGCAGCAGTCGCAGCGCAGATATATTCATCCAGCATCGCTTCAGCTTTTTCGTGGTCTTTTTCCGCATCCACGCCGCCTAATGTGGGACTTCCGTAGCTATTTGCAAGGATATCATTCTCTCCTAGGACGATTCCGCCTGCGGCTAGCCCATAAAAATTCTCGCCAAGCTCCGGGATTTCAACCACGTGAATAAACACGAGCTCGGCACCCAAGGTTTTAGCGACGTAAATTCCGTAATCTCTAACCGCCGGGGCAAGCGCATTTTGATCGACGCAAGTGATGACCTTTTTCATTTTTCGTCCTTTTAAAGATAAAATTTTAATCAAAATAAGCTTATCAAATTTTGTATAAAAGTTATTTAAATTCGGCAGATTTGAATGCAGCGCGGGCGATTTTGTGAAATTTTAAAGCCACGTCATAATGGATTTGTGAGGTGCGGGCGCGCTTGCGATAAGCTAGCTCGGGCGCGGTACGGCAGCTAACGAGCAGTTGCAACGTAGTAGCATAGTAGGCGACTAAAAAGCGTTGCGGACGCGGCAGACAAGGTGCGGCGCGGGCGGTTTTAAAATTTATCAAGCCGCTAAAAGCGCGGTTTAAAGCGCCGTTATTGCAGTTAGCAGCCCAAAGATGATCCCCGGGAAATTCGCCGCGGCGAGCGGATAGTCCTTTTTAGGCTTTAAAAGACCGTAGCTAAGTTATATCGTGCAGTTTATCGCGGCTGCGAGCGGCTGGAGAAACGGGACTTTGTTGCCGCTTAAATTTGCCATTATGTTCGGCACATAGGATACGTACATGATGACCGACAGGCATGTGCCCGCCCAACCTAAAATTTGTAAATTTCTTTCGCTCATCGGCTTTCCTTGTTTTTAAGATACGTTTCAAATTTACGAATGAAACGGGGCGGGATTTTAATACACCAAAGATAAGAAACAAATTAAAAGATGGCTAGAAATAAAATTTGACTTTAAATTTATTGCAACGGCTTCTGGTCTCTCGCGCTTGCGTAAATTTTAAAACGGCATTTGAAGCGCGCATTTTAAAAAACGGCAAAATTTAAAACGCCGGACAATGGTTGAAATTTAAATTTCAAAGAGATAAAATTTAAGCGACGGCTACAGCTAAATTTAAGCAAAATCTTACAGGAAAATTATGGTAAAATTTTAAAAATATGAGAAGTAAATTTTATAATTTCTCGGACGTTAAAGATAGGAGCGTTTGCCCTAAGCGCGGAGGCGAGCTGCAAGATTATGCCGAGATAGAAAAGTGGAATCAAATAGAAAAGAATAAAAAGCTTGAAAGATATTATAAATTTGAAAAAGGAGTGGCTAAAGAAGGTGCAAAATCAGCGCGATGAGGAATAAAATATTCAAAAGATAGGCGCAATTAAGTTACAAAATTTTAAAATTGCGTATGTATTTAAAAGCAATATCATAAGGCGTTATAAATAGAATTTCGATAAAGGAGCGAAAATAAGATGAGAATTTTGATATTAGCATTAGCCATATTTCTATAGCGGTATTTAATAGCCTAATGTATCCAAATAAAAGATAGGACTTTAAGTAGGAGGAGAGATGAGAAATTTTGTTATATCTTTTGTCGTGTTATGCCTATATGGGTGCAGCCCTACGATTTTAGGGCATAAAATCACTTTTGCAAAACACAAAGACGATGCCTTTTACGGCGAATGCGGCGAAAAAATAGATCAAAAAATTATATATAAATTTAAAGATGGCGTTATTCGTAAAATTTTCTATGAAGATAAAGAGGAATTTGCTTATTATGATGAGATAGTCATCCCTATCCAATCCTGCGAAGGCGAATGGTGCAAAATTTACTATCCCTGCGATGAAACGGAGTATTTTGTAAAGAAAGACGATATAGAAAAATGGCAATGGCAATAATCTTATACTTAAAAGGAGCGAATTATGTCATTTATAGATGAAGATTACGTAAATATCGTGCCGCAAGATTTGCTAGAACGCGGTATACGCCTAAGAGAGGAGTACGGAATTTATGATATAGCTTGGAGATTTGATGATGTAATGGAGGTGCTAAAAATCACAAGAGGCAAAGGTATGATTATCCTAGGAGGAGAAGTATATCGCTTAAACGGCAATGAGCCCATAATCACATACGATTGCTGGTGTACAAACGAGGGGAATGACAATGCATTCGAAGTAGCGATCGAATATATCACTAAGTATCGCGCTAGAAACGGAGATGATTTTGCATATTGCCCGGTCATTTGCCCTGGGCGGGTGTCCAAATGAAAATTTTGGCTTTCAATACAGAATATGTTGGTTTTGCTCATATTCTGATAAATATAAAAATGTGTGCCGAACTTAATGCCGAAGTGTGCGTAGATGGGATATAAAAGATTTTAAGAGTAGTTTTGAAAGACAACGAAGTAGTTTTAATACTATCGATCGAAAGCGATAGGGATCTATCCGAAACGATAAGCAGCAGCGGCATATCTGCAACAAAAACCTGACGCAAGGGAGATTTGAAACTAAAAGGTTCTATTTTAAAATTATTTGTAAAATATTTTATTCCAACGCTTATAGGTTCGGCTGTAGTTGTTTTATACAATATAGTTGACAGATTTTTTGTTGGAAAAATTAGTGAAAAAGCTCTTGCTGGTGCTGGAATAGCGTTTTATATAGTTATGTTAATGATTGCATTTTCAATGTTAATTGGAGTTGGAGCTGGAACGATTATTTCTCTTAGATTAGGGCAAGGTAAAAAAGGAGAGGCAAAAAAAGTTTTGGGAAATACGATTACGATGTTTGCAATTTTGGGAATTTTTCTATATTTTATACTGCTGTTAAATATAAATACAATTTTAACATATTCAGGAGCAAATAGTGAAACTTTACCATATGCAAAAGCGTATTTACAAATAATTATGTTTGCAATATTGCCACTTTTTTACTCTTACGGATTTACAAATGTCTTAAATTCAATTGGTGCACCTAATGTTGCCATGTTTTCAATGTTAATTGGAGCTGTTGTAAATATCATTTTGGACTATGTGGCAGTTATGATTTTGCACACAGGAATTGAAGGGACAGCTTATGCAACATTGATTGGAAATGTTTTATCAGCAGTATTTGTTTTATATTTTTTGATATTTGGAAAATTTCCTGTCAAAATTAACTTATTTGGGTTTAAGCTGGAAGAAAAAAGTAAACTGGTTTTGCAGTTTAGTAAATTAAAAATTAATAAAAAAATTGTGATAGATATTTTGTCAATTGGAATGTCGCCATTTTTGCTTCAGGCTGCAAGTTCTCTTGTAGGAGTTATCACAAACAAAATTGTGGATATGAACGGCGGAACTTATGGAGTTGCAATTATGACTATTATAAATTCATATTTGCCACTTATGACGATGAGTGTCTATTCGGTTTCACAGGCAATTCAGCCAATTGTGGGATTTAATTATGGAGCAAAAAATTATGAAAGAGTGAGAAAGTCTTTATTAACAGCGATATGCACAGGAGTTGGATTATCTGCAATATTTTGGGTAATAGTTATGCTTTTTCCAAAAGAGATGGTTTTATTTTTTAATGAAAAAAGTACTATTTCGGCTCTAAAAGAAGGTGAAAAAGCTATGAGAATTTATTTTTCTCTTGTGATTTTATCATCTTTTGGAATCATTATCCCAAATTATTTCCAAGCGACAGGGCGTTCAAAATATTCTGTAATATTAAATTTGTTGAGACAAGTAATTATTTTTTTAATTGTTGTTATAGTTTTTTCAAATTTATTTAAGTTAAATGGTGTCTGGTATGCTCAGCCGTTTACAGATTTTTTGTTTTTTGTAATACTTGCTGTGCTTTGGTATAAAGAAAATAAAAAGTTGAAGAAAAAAATAGAAAAATAATAAAAAAAGAGGTAAAACTTATGAAAGTAATAATACTTATGATAATTTCTTATTTGCTTGGAAGTATTCCAAATGCACTTTGGATTGGGAAAGTTTTTTGTGGAATAGATGTGCGGGAACATGGAAGTAAAAATACGGGTTCTACAAATGCAGCTCGGGTTTTAGGAGCAAAATGGGGACTTTTGACATTGGCTTTGGATATTTTAAAAGGACTTGTTCCAACATTAATTGCAGTTAGCTTGAGAATGGATTTTTTTCAAAATCTGACAAATATTACAAATTTAGATTTTGTGTTAGTTGGAATTTGTGCGATATTGGGACATATCTTTTCTATATTTTTGAAATTTAAAGGTGGAAAAGCTGTTGCTACGACACTTGGAGTTTTTGTAATACTCGTTCCAAAAGCGATATTATTTGCAGCAATTGTATTTTTTATAGTTTTTGCAATTTTTAGATATGTGTCACTTTCTTCAATTTGTGCAGCAATATCGCTTCCGATATTTATATTTTTAATGTATAGAGATATTTTAATTTATACATTTTTAGGAATTTTAATAGCAATATTAATAATTTTAAAACATAAAAGCAATATCGAAAGATTAAAAAATGGAACTGAATCAAAATTTAGCTTAAAAAATAAAAAAGGAAAGTAGGTAAAAGCAATGTCAGAAGATAAAAAAAATATTTTGGTAATAGGTGGTGGAAGCTGGGGAAGCTGCCTTTCAAAGTTGTTGGTTGAAAACGGACATAAAGTATATTTGTGGGAACACAACGAAGAAGTTAGAAATATTATGAAAACTACAAAGACAAATCCAAATTTTTTAAAAGGAATAAAATTTCCAGATGAGTTAAATATTGTGGATGATTATGGAGAAATTTTGACAAATAAAGATAAATATGGAAAAATAGATATTTTATTACTTGCAACGCCAACACAATTTTTAAGAGGTATTTTAAAAAGATTGAAAAATTTTTTAAATTATAATATAATATTAGTAAATGTTGCGAAAGGATTAGAAATTTCTACTAAAAAGAGAATTTCTGAAATAGTGGATGAAGAATTAGAAAGTAAAAGTTACAGTTATGTTTTATTAGCTGGACCAACTCATGCAGAAGAAGTAGCGCAAAAATTGCCATCAGCGATACTTTCAGTATCAAAAGATGAAAAAGCAGCACAAGTTGTCCAAAAAACATTTAGTAACAATTATTTCAGAGTTTATACAGGAACTGATCTGATGGGAGCAGAACTTGCTGGAGCGTTAAAAAACTGCCTTGCAATAGCAGCTGGAATTGCTGATGGTCTAGGTTACGGAGATAACACAAAAGCCGCACTAATAACTCGTGGATTAAATGAAATGTTTGAAATCGCAAAATATTATAATGCAAATCCTAAAACATTTATGGGACTATCTGGCTTGGGAGATATTATTGTAACTTGTACAAGCAAACATAGTCGAAATCGATATGTGGGAGAAAAATTAGGACATGGCGAAAAAATAGAAGATATAATAAAAAATATGAAAATGGTATCTGAAGGTGCTGAAACAATTAAGGCACTTTATAAAATAATAAAAGAAAATAATTTGAATGCACCTATCTTTACTGCGCTTTACGAAGTTATTTACAAAGGAAAGCCAGTAGCTGATTTGGAGAAGACATTTATGAGTAGAGATTTAAAATCAGAATTTTCAAATTAAAAAAAATGGGAGTGTGAAATGGAAGAAAACAATAATTTAAATTTGATGTCGTTATACTTAAGTGATATTCAAAAGTTTGACTTGCTTTCAAAAGAGGAAGAATATGATTTATTAAGAAGGATAAAAGAAGAAAATGATGAACAGGCAAGACAGTTATTAATATTATCAAATTTAAGATTAGTGATAAGTACCGCCAAAAAATCTCTGGGAAATGGACTTCCATTAATAGATTTAATAAGTGAAGGGAATATTGGATTAATAAAAGCGATAAATAAATTTGATTATGAAAAAGGTCACAGATTTAGTACATATGCAGTTTGGTGGATAAAACAGTCTATTAAAAAAGCGATCATAAATATTGGTCGGGACATTAGAATACCGTCTTATAAATATGAGCAACTATCAAAAGTAAATAAAGTTATGAAAGATTACATGGCGACTCACGGTGAAATGCCATCAACTAGTTATATTGCCAAAAAAATTGACCTAAAAGAAAATAAAGTGGTTTTACTTATGAATGAATTTCAAGATATGATCTCATTAAATGAAGTGGTAGGAGATAATATTTTTTTGGAAGATGTGATTGGTAAAAATGACGATGTTGAAGAAAAAATTATAAAAGAAGATCAATTACTGGAAATGAGAGAATTACTGAATAATGTTCTATCAGAGAGGGAAAAGATAATATTGGAGTACAGATATGGACTTTACAATAATAAAATTTACACTTTGAAAGAAATTGGAGAAATGATGGGAATTACTCGGGAACGAGTTCGGCAAATAGAAAAAAAATCTATAACAAAGTTGAAAGAACATTTAAAAAAATATAAAGATATATTATAAAATTAAAGAGGTGAAATTAATTATGTTAAATATAACGGTTGACAGAAAAGCATTGTTAAAAGCGATTAACATTGTTGAAAAAGCTGTAACAGAAAATAGTATTAGAGAAGTTTTATCTGGAATTTATATTGAAACTTTTGAAAATAGAGCGGTTTTGAGAGGAACTGACTTGGAGTTATCAATAAATACTGAGATTGAAGCTCAAATAGAAGAACATGGAAAAATTGTAATAAAACATGAATTAATCGAAGAGTTTTTGAAACAAATTTCTGATGAAAAAATTGCACTTATAGAAGACGATGGAATGCTGGTTATAAAAACTAGCTCAACAGATGCGAATTTTTCACTTTATTCTGCAGAAAATTATCCAATCCAATCAAAACTTGAATATGGAGTGGAATACATATTTTCAAAAGAAAAATTATTAAATTATATTGAAAATGTAAAAATTTCGGCTTCTACAGATGTTGAAAATTTGGCGGTAAATTGTATTCGTTTAGAAATAGAAGAAAATAAATTAAAATTAATTTCATCGGATTCATATAGACTTACTTATATTGAAGAAGAATTAGAAGAAAATCAAAGAAACAAAGAAGATTTAATTGTAAGTATTCCATTAAAAACAATTGATGGACTTATAAAAATTATGAAATTGATGGAAGAAAGTGAAATAATGTTAAAATCAGATGGTTCAAAAGTTTATTTTAAATTTTCTAATGTAGAAATTTTGACAAGAACAATAGATTTGCAATTTCCAGATTATAAATCAATTTTAAATAATTCAAAACATGACAAAAAAGTTCTTTTGAATACAAAAGATTTTTTATCAATTTTAAAAAGAGCATCTCTTTTTGTTAAAGAAAATAAAGAATTTAAAAATGGAGCAACTTTTAGATTTGAAAACAATAAATTGACGCTTAAAGGGACAAATGACAATGCTAGAATAAAAGAAGAAATAATAACTATTCAAGAAGGAGAAAATTTGAAAATTTCGTTAAATGTCAGATTTTTGATTGACTACATTTCTACAATACAAGGAAAAGTCACAGTTTTAGAATTGCTAAATGAAAAAAGTTCAGTTATTATAAAAGATGAAAGTAATCCAAATTCGCTTTATTTTACAATGCCGATGTCACTTAGAGAAAGTTAATTTAAATTTTAATAAAAGTAGACATTAATTAGAAAGGGGAATAATATACAATGCCTATAAAAATACCTAATAACTTACCGGCAGTGGAGATTTTAGCGAAAGAGAATATCTTTGTAATGAAAGAAAGTAGAGCATTGTCACAAGATATTCGACCTTTAAAATTTGTAATAGTAAATTTGATGCCAACAAAAATTGAAACTGAAACTCAGCTTTTAAGACTTCTTAGCAACACACCGCTTCAAATTGAAGTTACATTTTTGAAAATGGCTTCATATGTTTCAAAAAATACTTCAAAAGAACATATGGCAAATTTTTATAAAACATTTGACGACATAAAAGATGACTATTTTGACGGCTTAATCATAACGGGAGCTCCTGTGGAAAATTTAGAATTTGAAGAAGTGATTTACTGGAATGAACTTACAAAAATTATGGAATGGAGTAAAAAGCATGTATTTTCTACAATTTCAATTTGCTGGGGAGCACAAGCCACTTTATACTATCATTATGGAATTAAAAAATATAAATTGGAAAAAAAACTTTTTGGAATTTATCCATTAAAAATAAATGTTTGTCACACAATGCTGCTTCGTGGTTTTGATGAAATTTTTAATATGCCGCAGTCACGACATACGGAAGTAAGAGCTGAAGACATTGAAAAAGTGCCAGAATTGGAAATACTGGAAAATTCTAAAGAATCTGGAGTGAGTATTGTAAGAACTAAAGATAAAAGAGATGTCTTTATTATGGGACATTTAGAATACGATAGAATGACTTTGGCAAAAGAATACGAAAGAGATGTAAAATTGGGTAAAAAAATAGAAGTTCCATTTAACTATTATCCAAACGATGATCCTGAAAAAGTTCCGCCGTTTGTTTGGCGAGGACATGCAAATTTACTTTTTTCAAATTGGGTTAATCATCATGTTTATCAAAATACACCGTATGATTTAAAAGAATTGGAAAATCTTTAACAAAAATAAAACTGACCTAGAATTTTGGATTTTAAGTCAGTTTTTTTATTTGAAAAAATATTTAGTTATTAAAAAATAACATTTTCAAGAAGATTTGAATTCATAATATCATAAGGCATAACCATTCCACCACCATTTGAGTCAAGATTGATATTTTTTCCAACTCTGAGTCCAGCTTTTTTAAATACAATATAGACAAATTGTGAACAATAAAGTCTTTTGTCAAAGTTTTTATTAAAAGTTATTCCATAAGGTTTTGTGGTTGTTTCATCCATTTCGTGAAAAAGAGCTTTTTTAAAATTATCGTCAATATTTTTTAATCTGAATACAGCAACTTCTCTTTTTAAATTTTGCCAAGTGTAGAGTGGACTTTCACTGTATCCAATTGAATATGTTGGAAATTCCACAATTTTTTTGTGCTCATTTAATATGGCGGCATGTCCCCACATAGTTCGAAAACTTGAACCTTTGGATAGTACAAGAATATCTCCAGGCTGCAATTTATCCATATTTTGAATTATTTCTCTGGGAGAATACCATTTATATTTTTCTGCCGATGATTGTGCAGACAAGACTAAAGAAAATATAAAAAAAATGGTAAATGGGGATAGGAATATTGATTAAAAATATGGTCGCACACT
>ERZ772945.2648-NODE-2648-length-10710-cov-18.193712_pt1 | contig 10710 bp, 12 predicted proteins | sample MGYA00511681_ERZ772945 | MGnify/ENA primary metagenome ERZ772945 (study PRJEB29015, sample SAMEA2737943) | human oral metagenome | biome: human oral; feature: human-associated habitat; material: dental | place: China | collected 2143 ... | reverse complement strand
CCTCCCATACGCATTGTTACCATATCTTTCTGAATATATTTATAACTTATGCGATGTCTCTTAAATAAACGCACCATCATTTCAAAATCTGCCCCTATCTTGTAATCAAGACTGTAAAATCCTGCTTGTTCGTAAACAGAACGCCGTACATAAAAGGAAGGGTGAGCGGGCATAAAACCAAACCTTAATAACGCTGGGCAGAATATTTTAGAGGAATAATATCGGGCAATCTTATGCGGTTGCCCTTCCCCTATGAAATGAATATCGCCATATACAGCGTCTACCTTACTTGTTTTAAAGGCCTCTACGTATGTAGAAAGCACATCGTTGCTTGTATAATAATCATCTGAGTTTAAGATTCCTATAACATCGCCCGTCGCCATTGCTATTCCTTTATTCATAGCATCATAGATCCCATGGTCCTTCTCCGAAACCCATCTTACAGTATATGTATCTGTCGTAGAAGCATAGTTGCGAATAATATCAACTGTCGAATCAGTCGAAGCACCATCCACAAGGATATGTTCTATATCACTACAATCCTGACGCAAAACAGAGTCTAAGGTGTCTTGCAATGTTTTCTCACTATTATAAGTTGTCGTTATAATGGATATCTTCATATAAATAAGAGACGGTAATATTTACCAAACTTAATGATAACAAAGATACAAAAAAACACACACAATCTACTTCTTGTTGTAAGATTATTTTGCAATACAACCATTAAAACATGGCTATTATACTTTTTTTGACACCCAGATACAATATTATTACAATTATTGAGTTTTACTAAGCACAAGAATACAAGCAAAATGTCGACATATACTTTAATCAGTCTTTTTGCATTTACCATGAGTGCTATTTGTGGATTCATTATGATTCCACAAATCCTCTCATTCTGCAAGAAGAGAAAACTATATGATACACCAGATGCCCGGAAAGTACACAAGAATGCTGTTCCTCGCTTAGGCGGCGTATCTTTTATGCCCAGCATGCTGATTGCTACCATCGTGGCCCTATTGGTCTGGGTCTATACAAGCAAAGGCAATAAGATTGGTGTCAGTCCATGGAGTATCTTCTTTGGCGTGGGTGTCACTGTTATTTATACAACTGGCGTCATTGACGACATCTTTGGAATGAGAGCAAAATTGAAACTTCTCATGCAAATTATTGTTGCCAGTCTGCTACCAATGTCCTATCTTTACATCAATAATCTCTATGGATTCTTAGGCATTTATGAGATTCCACCACTTGTAGGAACAATCTTAACCATTGGTGTACTGGTATTTATCATGAATGCTATCAATCTGATAGATGGTATTGATGGACTCTCTGCGAGCCTTACACTCATTGCTTTATCGGGTCTTTTCTTTATTTTCCAACGTGAACAGATATGGATCTACTGCATCCTTATTGCTGGCTTGATGGGTGTATTGGTTCCTTTCCTTTACCATAACATCTGGGGAAAACAGGAAAAGAACCAAAAGATATTCATGGGCGACTCTGGTAGTCTGACACTCGGCTATATCCTTGGCGTACTGCTGATTAAGTTCTGTATGTACAACCCGCATGTCATGCCTTACCAGAAGGGTGCAACACTTCTTTCCGTAACCTTACTCCTCGTTCCGACCTTCGATGTATTCAGAGTTATCATCGTACGAATCCTACACCGCAAACCGCTTTTCAGAGCTGACCAGAACCATATTCATCATAAGCTGATGCGTGCAGGAATGACACAACATCAGGCTTTGATTAGTATTGTTACACTATCAATTATATTTATCATCATCAACCTTTCCCTCTTCAATCAACTTCTTGTGACATGGATTATTGCGATAGATGTCATTATCTATATCGCCTTCCATTACACACTCGACATCTTTATCAGAAAGAGGGGAGCACTGCCGTTTACGGAGTAAATGCGGAGGATGGAAAGAAACGATGGTAATCAGAACAGGACGTTATTCTCTATACGCAGAAAGGTAGGCGCAGGCCTACCTTTTCTTATTTTATCGTCATGAGCGTTAAAAACCTCGTTTCTTTCGATTACTATCCGTCTGCTTACTCCTATGACTGCAACATCTTACGACATAACCGCTCTCCGCAGCCAGCATGTTAATCCTCCACACATCCTGTTTCGAGCCTTAACACAATAGGTATCAATCCTTAACACATTCTGTATCAAGCCTCAACGCATTATCCACCAGCTCTCCTCAGACAGAAAGAAGAGAACGGGGAAACGCTATGAGTATGGGTTACGAGCATCGCAGACTACTATTGCTTCGCCGATTATCTACCGTATTTAGCCATCGACTATCCCTTAGAATTTATCGAAGTAGAGCCTTACCGTACCGTCATTTATCACCAACTTACGCCTGTCAACCCTCTCAATACGGAACGTGGGAGTAAGACTCTTAATGCCATAACGACCCAATGTCGCTTCGTAAGCAGTCAAGGGATGGTCGCCATTCTCACGGTCGAAGAGGTAAGGAGACGACAGTCTCAGTTGGTCGTTATCAATGCGAAAACGATAGAGATAGCTATTGATCTGTCCTGTCTTATCCTCCATCTGTAAGAGTTTGGCCTGAAACGACCAGAAGACAACCTGTTCGCTCAAGTCTTCCGTGGCTCCTGTACTGAGCGTCTCGACACTGACTAAATGCCACATACCCTCTAATCTGCCTGCGTCATTATCGGTCTCTAACGAACAAGAGGAGCATAGCAGCATTAATAGAGGTAGGACGAAGGATAATATCTTTATTCTTTTCATGTTCTTTTTTCTTACTTTATTCATAATCAGCAGACTATCGTTTCCCCAAGAGACCACGCTTCGCAACGGTCAATTGCAGTCCGTAGTTATTCCCATGGAGGATTGACCCAAAGTCGGCCCCAACACCCATCCGCACGTCAGTGTTACGCATCCATGCTGGCAGTCGTTGCCCTCGTAGCGTGTAAGTAGCCTCTCCCATCAGACTGACGTTGTGTCGTCTCTTCGTGTAAGGCTGTTCGTAAGTGCCCAAGCCCTCCTGCCATGTACCGAGGAAACGCCACTTGAAGCACTCAGAAGGGTGGCCGCTCATTCCTACATGGAAGCCCACAAAGCGGTTGTCCTTAAAGTAGATGGTCCCATCCTCATTGTAGATAGGCGACCGATAGAGCGGGTTTCCCATCGCTTGGCCCCAATGTTGATAGCCTGGAAGGATATAATGGTTATAGTAGTTGTCCTTTCCTCCGATATGGTCAGCCACCGTTATGGTGTGATCATGGTATATCGGTCCACTCTGATACTTTGAGTAAAGATACTCAACGACGATATTGTTCAGCCAGTTATCGGGTTTATAACGATATTCAAAACCTAACATCCAGTCTTTGAAGTCGTAGAGCAGATAGCGACGCTGCTTCTTCTCCATCCACTCGCTGCCCTCGCCATAGCCGTCATAATCGAGCTGAAGCATGGCTGAATGGTCTTCGAAGAACTTATCGGCATAGAGGGAAAAACCACTCCAGTCGCCATCATAGTTCAGACGCATCACCCAACTGCCTAACTGGTCGCCCTGTACATTCTGATAGGTGGTCTCGCCATTGTCGGCTCCACCTGGCAGAAAGGCATGCCAATAGGCTCGCAGTCCTTTCCCATTCTCTATCTTCTGCATACCGCCATGCCCATCTGAGAGATAAGAGGTACCACCGAAAAGGCTCACCATCTCCAATCCCATTTCTAATGACCACGGACAGAACACCTCTTCGTTACCTATCTTCAGATAGCCTGCCTTTGAATGATAGAGCACTCGGTCGGTATATTTCGATTGCTTAGCAGTGAAGTCGTGCTGCCAATTCTGGTCGGTTGTCATTCCGTAGGCGACGTGTCCTTTCACGTGCAACCAACCATTCGCAAACGGTAGTGTCCAATAGTCTGCCAATGCCAAACGCACCTGTGGAACTGGGCGGGCATTGATTCCCAACGTTTGCGAGCCCGAACTGAGTTCATTATTCTTGAGTTCCATCGGTTCTTCCTTCGCTCCAATGGTCAGTGTTCCGTGCCACCATCGTCCCTCGACGTAGGCTTGCTGAATAATAGCCTTACTCGTATAGTTAATAGGCAGTACAACGTCTAAGCCATAGCCTAAACCGAATTTCCGCCCCTCATCCGTCGTCAAAGGTCGCTCCATACCGCCCCGCACATAGCCGTTCGCCGTCTCCAGCGAACTCAGTCCGTATTTATTGGCATTGAGCCAGAGGGGTGTTCGCCCTTTGGCAAGGCTCCCCTGCATCTCCACCTTATATTCTAAGCCTTTTAATGGCTGCAACCTTGACGTGTCGCGACGTACGGGCTCTTGATACTGAGCCTGCATTATCGATGCTATTAACATGCCTATCAAGGTTGAAAGTAACTTCTTCATCATTATAAAAGTTAATATCAGCCACAAAGATAATAAAAAAAAGGCGATTAACCAACTTAATTCTCTGTAAGTGAATACACATTATTATATTATAGACAACACGACTGCTGAATGTAAATAATTAGCCGTTATCCCGTATGCCATTCTGTCGTGTAATCTGAATAACAATGTATTAGAATGTTTTTAATAAAATACTGCAACGTAGAAAATAAGCTTTCCGAACGTAAAAAGCAAAGTACTGCACCGTAGAAAGTAAGTTTTCCGAGTGCAAATAACACTGTCCACAACAGCTCGCAGCATTTTCTCTTTTATCAAAGACGCCGTTGTCGCCGAATTATTTTCATGAAAATAATTATTTATTATCATGAAAAAAAATATTTTTCTTCATGAAAAGAAATTCCAAAACGGCCCCTTCTGAATACTGCCGCCCATGACCACACTATCTGTTCGCCCTCCTTTAGCATCCAAAAAAACACTTATAGGACCCGTAACCATGCTGTTTTACGCCCCTTTTTATAGTCGAAAGCATATAAAAACACTATTTTCTTGCTTTTTTATATTCGTTATGATATAATTTAAGGAAAAACTTGTACCTTTACATCCGAAGTAATATAATTAATATGGAACGAACTAAATTATCGATGGTTGTCAAGGCCTTGCGTAAAGAATATGGACTTACACAAGAAGACCTTGCCATGAAGTCTGGTGTAGGACTGTGCTTTGTTCGCAATTTAGAGCAAGGAAAACAAACACTAAAGATGGATAAGGTGAACCAACTCCTCGATTTGTTTAACTACGAACTTACGCCAACCAAGAAACAATGAAACAAGCAGAAATCTACCGAAAAGGCCTCTTTGCTGGTATTCTGACAGAAGATGACGGTGAATACAGATTCTGTTATGATGAGATGTATCTCGTTAGAGAAGATGCTCAGCCTATTAGTCTGACATTGCCACTACAAACGGAACCGTTTGTAAGTCCCGTATTATTCCCTTTTTTCGACGGACTTATACCTGAAGGTTGGTTGCTTGACGTGGCACTTCGCAACACAGACATAAGTGTACTTGACCGCATGTCATTATTGTTGTTATGCTGTAAAGAGTGCATAGGTTCTGTTAGTGTCGTACCAAAACAATAATTAGGAGGTGATATGTAATGTGTAAATGCTTGTATTGCTACCAACGATTAGAAGAAGGTCAGAGAGACTTTCACCCCAATTGTGCACGTAAGTTCTTTGGCACAAAAGATGCACCTATATTAGAATATAAGCACGACGACCTCAATCAATTGGCTGAACAGGTTATCCGTGCGCAAACTTCTTTAACTGGTGTCCAGCCTAAACTGTCCTTAAACCTCAATAAACATGATGGTTGTAATCGTCTTACAATTGTGGGCCTATGGGGAGATTATATCTTTAAACCCCAGACAGAAGCCTACCCACAGCTACCCGAAAACGAAGACTTAACCATGCACCTTGCAGAAGCAGCAAAGATAAAGGTTGTGCCTCACAGCCTGATTCGACTGTCTGACGGCAAGCTGGGGTATATAACCAAGCGTATTGACCGAACAAAAAATGGGGAGAAGATAGATATGGAGGATATGTGTCAATTGACATTACACCCTACAGAATATAAGTATAAAAGCTCGTATGAACAGATAGCAAGGACTATAACGAAATATAGTAGCACACCCAAGCTCGACTTAACAAACTACATGCAGTTATTGCTTTACTGCTTTGTTACAGGTAACAATGATATGCACCTAAAGAACTTCTCCCTTTACCGTCCCGAGAAGGATTATCTGTTGGCTCCAGCATACGACCTTCTCAATACTACGATAGTAAATCCTAAGGACAAAGAAGAATTAGCGCTGCCTCTTTCTGGGCGAAAAACAAAACTGCGTGTGGCTGATTTCTTAAATACAGCAAGGACAATAGGACTGGAAGAAAGTGTGGTCTTACGCCTCATAAAGGGTCTTCAAGAAGCTCTCCCTAAATGGCAAGTCCTCATACAGAGCTCTTTTCTTGACGAAAATATGAAGAAAGCATATCAAGAACTTATCATGTCACGACTGAGTCGTTTACAAGAATAACATTTGCAACAACTTAGAAGTTAGTTAGAAATGACACTTTACTTGCAAAAACTTTTATAAAATGACTCCATTAAAACTAACCTCCCTTTCATTGCCGACATCTTTCATAGGCAAACAGCTAACTTGTTTACATATGATTAAACGGGGTCGTGAAAGATGACGGCAGCTTTATATTAAAACTAAACACTATAATAAGGTAGAGAAATAACACCTTTCTATCGCACTAAACACATGTTTAGGGAAAATCCCCCACCATGTAGGGGAAATCCTTTTCATAGTCGTTTTTTTATTTGTTCCTTTGCATCATGAAAGTTGGGGGACGCTTCTCGAAGCACTCCAAGACTTGAATAAGAACTTAATAAAGGTAACGATTATGAGAAAGATAGTACTAACCCTCATCGCATCGTTCATAGTCAGCATTGCAACAACAAGTGCAATGAGTTATGAGCAGGCTCGAGTACAAGCACTCTTTCTAACGGATAAGATGGCTTACGAGCTAAATCTGACAGAAGCACAATATGAGGCTGCCTACGAGATAAACCTCGACTACCTCATGAGTGTTAATACTGTTGACGACCTCTACGGCATTTACTGGTCGCATCGCAACGTCGACTTGAGCTATATACTCTATGATTGGCAATATCGGGCATTCATCGATGCACCTTATTTCTACCGTCCTTTGAGATGGGACGGAGGCTACTGGAGATTCGGAGTCTACGCTCGCTATCCAAGATGCGACTACTACTATTTCGGACGACCAGCGTTCTATAATGTTTACAATGGCGCACATAGCTGGCGTATGAACGGCGGACGAAGCTGGTATAACGGTAGAGAAATCTTCTACGGACGTGATAGTCGATTCGGAATGAGGGACAACTACTTACGTGGCGACTACTATAGAGGAGGTAACTACTACTATAATAATGGGCCAACCTACCAGAATGACCGTCCAAGAAGCTTCGGTAATCAACAACGATGGAACTTTGATGGACCTCGCAACAACGAGTACTACGCCCCACGAGGGAGTTCGACACGTACGACGGTGACACAACCTAACTACGGCAACAGTTTCGGTGGCAACAGAAGCTTTGGTGGTGCAACAAGAAGCGCTGAGCCAAGTCGATCATTCAGTGCACCAAGCAACAGCTTTGGTGGCGGAGGTTCATCCTTCGGTGGAAGCCGTTCAAGTGGCGGAAACGTATCAAACGGAGGTGGTTCTTTCGGTGGACATAGATAAAGATAATAATAAATAGACATTGATTCAATCAGGTTTAAATACTAAGCACTAAAGGTTAAAAGATAAGGTTAGACGTTTTAAGGTATTAAGATTGTAAAGCAGTTAGCAAACCAATGAGTAAAGACTGCATTCAGACCAAATTAGAGATGTAACAAAAAAGAGAGTTATTTAAATGAAGAAGAAGAGGAGTTTCACGTGATGTGAAGCTCCTTTTCGCTTTTTGGGCATTGGCCTTATCAGGCCCATAAGCCCCATCAGCCCTATAAGATTATTAGCCCTATCAGCCCAATAAGGCCCATCAGCCTTATAAGATTATTAGCCCAATGAGGCCCTATAAGGCCAATCTCCTCACCTCAGCATTGCCCATTGGCCTCAACTCATTCATCGGCTTGTCATAATAAACGCTTTGGATAGCTTTATTGATGATACCATGTCCCACGGCAACCACCCTCTTTCCTGCATATTCCTGCCCTACCCATGCAAGGAACTCCTTAGCACGAGCCTTCAAGGCGTCCAAGCTCTCGATGTCATCGGGCCATTGAGAGGGGTCATTGAGATTGGCCAACTCGGGAATATACTTGCCTGTAAACGACCCCCAATCACGCTCTCGCAACAACGGAGTAGTCGCAACTACCTGCCCATGCGGTGCCGCTATCAGTTCACAAGTATGGATACTTCGCCGTAAGTCGCTTGATACAAAAGCATCAATCGGCTCATCCTTCAATTGCTCTGCAAGCTCTTTCGCCTGTTGAACACCCTTCTCATTCAGCTCGCCAGGCGTCTGCCCTTGCATAATATGATTGGCATTATCTACCGTCTCACCATGTCTAACAAGATACAATATCGTCATAACATCTTCATTCTTACTGCAAAAATAATAAAAAGTCAGGTAGTTAACCCTGGAAATAGGGATTATTTTGTATTTTTGTAACCATGAAAGTACTTCAAATCTCAGCCGTAAGGGCTATTATCGTATTAGTGACTGGCTTCCTCCTCGTCAAGTATCGCGAAGATACTATGACTTGGATGACCATCACCGTGGGTGTACTCTTCCTCATCTCAGGACTCGTTGCATGTATGGTCTACTACTTTGAAAAGGAGAAAGTGGCCAAGAAGACTGCCAAGGCTGCACTCCAAGAGGGTCAGCAAGAGGAAGAAGACCTCAAGTCACCCTCCTTCCCTATTGCGGGCGTGGGTAGTATCGTCTTGGGTATTATCCTTGCTGTCATGCCCAACACATTCACTACTTGGATGGTGTATATCCTCTCTGCACTGCTTATCCTTGGTGCTGTCAACCAGTTTATGAACCTTGCTCGCTCGCGCCAGTACGCCCGTGTCCCCGTGTACATGTGGATCTTCCCTACTATCAGTATGGTTGTTGCCATCTTACTAATCAGTAGACCGATAGAAACTGACGCCCTCTTCTTCACACTAAAGATTATTGGATGGGCCTTTATGTACTATGGCGTCTTAGAGTTCGTACTGATTATCCGCATGTATCTTGTCCGCAAAGCCTACGATAAGGCTGAGGCTGCAAAGGTTGTGACAGGCGACAAGATGGTTACTGACGGCATAGAGGATGCTGAGATAGTAGAGGAATAATCCATGTACTACTGTCGCTACTCATCACCCCTCGGCAATCTGTTGATTGCTGGGGCGGAGGATGCTGTCGTCTATTGCCTCTGGGAAGATACAATTGACGAACGAATGATGGCTACATGGGAGGAGGATAGGTCGCAGAAAAGCACTGTTCTGACTGAAACCTGCCGCCAACTAACAGAATACTTTGCTGGTACTCGCAAGGTGTTCCGCCTTCCCTTGCGCCTAAACGGTACTCCCTTTCAGCGCCTTACATGGCTGGGGCTGCAACAGATCCCCTACGGTGAGACCCTCTCTTACGCTGATTTAGCAAGACGAACAGGCCGTCCCAAGGCCGTACGTGCCATTGGCAATGCCAATCACCACAACCCCTTAATGCTCATCATCCCCTGCCATCGAGTCATTGCAAGTAACGGGGAGATAGGTGGTTACGCTGGTGGAACAGCCCGAAAAGCCTGGTTATTAGAAAAAGAAAAGCTGAACAAGTAACCACCCCTTATCTGTCAAGAAATTTATTAGCGCATACTTCTCCCATAACCCCTAATCTTCAATAAACATTTAACTGCTTAGTAAGGAACACTATAACCACAGATAACAATACTGCCTACCATAAATTTGATACCTCAGTATGGCTTACCAGTCTCTCAACTTTCATTCATCTCCTCTTATAGATATAACTATTTTTTGACTAAATAACACTGTTGGAGATTATTTATAAGCTGTATCAAATTAGGTTGAGCCCTATTTTGATGCAGCTTTTTTCGTACTCTCTACTTCACAGACCATAAAGGTAAGGAAAGAGATATTAGCTCTTAGCCGTTACGAAAAGTCTTTACATAAGCTCTTATTATATTCGTTCTTGGAGGATGAATATGAGAGCTGAGGTAGGTCATAATAACAATCAGTAAATCAAGATGTTATGAGATAGACTAAAGAAGGGCCTCTTCAAGCATCAAGAAGGGCGTCTTCTTGACCCTTGAAGGGCATGTTCTCGAATGGTGAAGGGCGTCTTCTTGCTACAAGTTGGGCCTTTCCTCTAAAAGAGAGGAGAATGATTAGCGAAATATCCTGACAATATCTAAAAACAGAGCCAGTATTCTTTTTCTCACAGAAATGTATTCTATTTCTCAAGAAGTGCATTCTTTTCTCACAGAGGTTGCGCTCTTTTCTCACAAAGGGTGCGTTCTATTTCTCACAGAAGAACACAGAAGAACAGAACACACAGGGTTTCACAGAGACATTAAGTCAACCGAATTCACAGAACCTTACAGCCAATGTTAGTTGAAAGGCCTCTGTGTTCTCTGTATGCCGAAGGCCTTCTGTGAGCTCGAAATGTGCGCCAAAAGGCTCAGTGAACTCTGTGCGCTCTGTGAGAGAAAAAAC
>ERZ772945.2647-NODE-2647-length-10712-cov-34.963874_pt1 | contig 10712 bp, 7 predicted proteins | sample MGYA00511681_ERZ772945 | MGnify/ENA primary metagenome ERZ772945 (study PRJEB29015, sample SAMEA2737943) | human oral metagenome | biome: human oral; feature: human-associated habitat; material: dental | place: China | collected 2143 ... | reverse complement strand
AACGAGGCGTTTGCGTGGGGCACGCATGTCCGTAACATGTAACGTAGATTCGGAAAATACGCTTGCTATACATGTGAAGTCTGTATCATGATATATTATAGATTTTTTAGAAAGGGGAACCTATGCCGGATTTACTCGATGCTCACATGCACACAGTTGCCAGCGTCCATGCCTACAGTACCATTCAGGAGATGGCAACAGCGGGGAAAAAGCGCGGTCTAAAGCTCATTGGCATCACGGATCACGCACCTGCCATGCCCGGCGGCTTTCACAAGATGTATTTCTGCAACTTTAAAGTCATTCCGCGCAAAGCGTACGGCATCGAGATCCGCATGGGGACGGAGCTCAACATCATCGACTACACGGGATCAACGGATTTGCAGGAAAAAATTCTGCGCCGCCTCGACTATGCGGTTGCAAGCCTGCATGACGTCTGCATTCCGCCAGGCTCGGTCGAACAAAACACCAACGCCATCATCGGCTCGATGCGCAATCCAAAAGTCAAGATTATCGGACACCCGGATAATCCAGACTTTCCGGTGGACTTTGACAAACTCGCACTTGCGGCAAAGGAAAACAAAGTGCTGCTCGAGGTAAATAACAGTTCGCATACACCAGGAAACGACCGCGGGACAAAGGAAGGCGCAGCAGCTCTTCTCGCCGCATGCAGGAAGCACGGCACCATGGTCGTGATGGACAGCGACGCGCACATCGACCTCGATGTGGGAAATCATACGTTTTCCATGCAGCGCGTAAAAGAAAACAACTTCCCGGAGGAGCTCATTATCAACAGCGATCCGGAACTGTTTAAGAAGTGGATAGAAAACTAAACGTAGGGAGCTAGACATGAATCTATTTCGTACCAAGAGCATCGCAGAAATGCGAAAGGCAGCGACGCACTCGGGAATGGCAAAGACACTCGGGGCATTTGACCTCATTTTGCTCGGCATCGGCGCTGTCATCGGAACGGGCATTTTTGTTCTGACGGGCGTCGCCGCCGCTAAGTACGCAGGGCCTGCCGTCACGATATCCTTCATCTTTTCAGGGCTTGCTTGTGCACTTGCCGGGCTTGCCTATGCGGAATTTGCCTCCGTCGTTCCGGCGTCAGGCAGTGCGTACACCTATACATACGCATCGCTTGGCGAGTTCATCGCGTTCATCGTCGGCTGGAATTTGGTTCTTGAATACACCGTCACGGCAAGCGCGGTTGCCTCGGGTTGGTCGGGCTATGTGACAGGGCTTCTGCTCTCTGCGGGAATTGACCCCGGACACGCATTGACGAGCGTACCGGCAGACGGCGGCATCATCAATTTGCCCGCCATCTGCATCACGCTGCTTCTCTCCTTCTTCCTGATACGCGGCACACAGGAAAGCTCAAAAATCAACCGCATTCTCGTCTTTGTAAAACTCGCAGCGGTCTTCATCTTCCTTCTTCTCGCAGGTCCTCAGGTGAACACGGCCAACTGGGAGCCTTTCATGCCGTTCGGCATGCAGGGCATTGCAGCAGGTGCAGCGATTGTCTTCTTTGCCTACATCGGCTTTGACGCCGTTGCAACAACGGCAGAAGAATGTAAGAACCCCGCGCGCGACCTTCCGATCGGCATCATCGGTTCGCTCATCATCTGCACGCTCCTCTACGTCGTCGTCGCCGGTGTCCTGACGGGCATCGTTCCCTACACGGAGCTCAACAGCCCAGAACCTGTGGCATACGCACTTCGCTACATCGGTTATAACCTTGGCTCGGCGCTCGTCGGCGTCGGCGCGATTGCCGGCATCACGACAGTGCTTCTCGTACTTCTCTACGGGCAGGCACGCATCTTCTTCGCCATGAGCCGTGACGGCATGGTTCCCGCCAATGTCTGCAAGATTCATAAGCGCTACCATACACCATACATCGTCACAGTACTCGGTGCGGTCTTTGTCTCCTGTATCGCAGGATTCGCACCGATCGGGGTCATCGCAGAAATGGCAAACATCGGCACTCTGTCGGCATTCACAGTCGCTGCGATCGGCGTCATGGTGCTCCGCGTGACAAAGCCTGACATCCCGCGCCGCTTCAAATGTCCGCTCGTCTGGCTCATCGCCCCCGCCGCTGTTCTCGTCTGCGGCTATCTCATGTGGAATCTCCCCTTGGACACTTGGATTCGCTTCCTCGTTTGGTGCGCTATTGGCTGCCTCGTCTACTTCGGCTACAGCTACCAGCACAGCCGCCTCGGCCGCTACCAGCGCCGCATGCGCCGCATCGAGATGTACGAACACAAGAAACAAAGGCAGGATACAGAAAACTGATTTGCCTCAAATAAAGAACAGGTCGAGTCTTTATCGGACTTGACCTGTTCTTTATATCTGAAAAGATCTTTGAAACACTAAGAAAGAACTTACAAGAAATACTTTCATTCTAATTTTGTTTTTTTACCATATAAAAGCATATCCCACAAATCATATACTTTTATAAACCCACCTGCAACTCGGTTGGCTATATCCCACGTTGGATAATCTATATTTAATTTTATTTTATCAAAGCTAAATGCCGACGGTAAATCGGATTCAAATGGTACAAAACATACTTTTTTTGAAAAAGGTAGTTCATCAAACCGTTCTAAAGTTTCCTTATTATCAGTATACATCATAAGTACTAAATTATACCAATTTATTCTCTGTACTCTTTCATACCATTTACATTTAGCATCATAAAAATCTGGATAATGATTCATATTTAATAGTAATCCATTCAATTCATAAATGGGGTAGTCTATATGTAAATTTGTCTCATATCCAGTATCATTTAATTTTAATTCTCCAAATAATGAATTTTTGGGATCTTTCTCTAATAATGATAAAAAATCTTCTTCATTCATAAACATATTTACAAATGGAGACCTAAATGGTAACGAAAATAAATGACTTATAATACCTCCTGCGCAATTCATTGAAATAATAGATAGTTTAGACTTTTTTATCGTTCGGTATTTACTAAACGAAAAGTTAGGTACACATATAGTCCGATCATTAATCACACATTCTTCGCTAAATCCCTTACTTAAAAAAATCTTCATAACATTTACAAACGGAGTTTTAACTTCACTAACAACAATATAATCAACAAGTTCAGGTGTTACCTGATCAAGTGGAATAAATGGCATTAATTTTTTATTTATATAACATTTTCCTATATCCCCCCCGTTATACCAATTATATTAATCTCTTGATTATGTTCTAACAGATTATTAAGTACATTTGCAAAAAAAGAAGAAGCATTTCCTTGAAACCAAATTAATATCCGCTGCATAATAAATCCTCCCGAATATACAAATTTATGAAATGACATCTTTTCTTCATTGTACATTGTATAGGTAAATTCTTCTCGATTAACTAAGATAGAGTTCCCTTTGCCCTTTGGCATTACGATAACGAGAATTTTTCTATTCTCTCCATATGGATGATAGAATATTTATTCATATTTTCCTCTTTCTAAGCTCATTCGCTTTTTTGTTCCATAACCGCCATGGATGCTACTCTGTCGTTTTCTGCCGCCCGCATGAGCTTGACGCCCTGGGTATTACGGCTGATTAAGCTGATGTCGGCAATATTCATGCGGATGACGATACCTTCTGTCGAAATCAGCATGAGCTCTTGGCTTTCATGCACAACGCGCAGACCGATGACGTCACCGGTCTTTTCCGTGACTTTCAGGTTGATGATGCCCTTGCCGCCGCGGGTTTGTGTGCGGTATTCATTCGCCTGTGTGCGTTTGCCAAAGCCTTCCGCCGTAACGGTGAGGACTTCGGCTGCGGCATTCAGCGCATCCATACCGATGACCGCGTCGCCTTCTACCAGCCGGATGCCCTTGACGCCGCGCGCCGGGCGTCCCATGGAGCGAACATCGTCCTCATTGAAGACAATCGCCATGCCCCACTTCGTGCCAAGAATGACGTCGTGATGACCGTTCGTAAACTTGACGCCGATGAGTTCGTCGTCTTCGTCAAGATTGACGGCGATCAGACCGCCCTTGCGAAGGTTTTGAAACTCTTCTAAGCTCGTCTTCTTGACGATGCCCTTCTTCGTAGCCATGAAAAGGTAGGCGCCCGGTTTAAAGCCCTTGACTTGAATGACAGCGGTGATATTTTCGTCACTCTCAAGCTGCAGGAGATTGACTATCGCCGTCCCCTTAGCAGCACGGCTCGCCTCTGCAATCTCATAGGCCTTCAGATGATAGACGCGCCCGCGGTTTGTAAAGAAGAGAATGGTATGGTGCGTCGTCGTTATCAGAAGGTTTTCGACAAAATCCTTTTCCTTCGTCCCCATGCCCCTGATGCCCTTGCCGCCGCGGTTCTGCCTGCGGTAGGTGTCGAGCGGAATGCGCTTGATGTATCCCCCATGCGTCAGCGTGATGACGACATCTTCCTCCGCGATGAGGTCTTCGACATCGATTTCGCTCGTATCAATCGTAAGGCGTGTACGGCGTGCATCGCCGTATTTATTTTTGACTTCCGTCAATTCTTTTTTGACAATCCCGAGAATCTTTTTCTCGTCTGCAAGAATTTCCTTATATGCCTCGATGGCTTTCAGGACTTCCTGATATTCCTCTTCGATTTTTTCGCGTTCAAGCCCTGTCAGACGCTGAAGGCGAAGGTCTAAGATCGCCTGCGCCTGTTTTTCACTGAGCTTAAAGCTCGTCATAAGGGCATTTCTGGCTATGTCTGCCGTGCGGCTCTCGCGAATTGCTGCGATGACGGCATCGAGATGGTCGAGCGCAATGGTCAGCCCTTCCAAAATATGCGCGCGCGCTTCCGCCTTGGCAAGCTCATACTTCGTCCTGCGCGTGATGACATCTTCCTGATGGGCGATATAGTAATGGAGAACTTGCTTGAGGTTCAGGACTTTCGGCTTGCCGTCGACCAGCGCAAGCATGATGACGCCGAAGCTGTCCTGCAGCTGCGTATGCTTGTAGAGCTGATTTAAGATGACGTTGGCATTGGCGTCGCGGCGCAGGTCAACGACGATGCGCATCCCCGTGCGGTCGGATTCATCGTTGAGTGCCGTAATGCCTTCAATCTGCTTGTCGCGGACAAGATCGGCAATCTTTTCGACAAGACGCGCCTTATTCACTTGGTACGGAAGCTCGGTAACGATGATGCGGTTCTTGCCGTTTGACAGCGTCTCAATATGGCAGTTGGCGCGAAGCTTGATGATGCCGCGCCCTGTCGTATACGCCTTGCGGATGCCTTCGGAGCCGAGCACCATGCCCGCCGTCGGGAAGTCCGGCCCTTTGATGACCGTCATCAAATCCTCAACCGTCGCCTCTGGGTTGTCGATGAGCATCAGCGTGCCGTCGATGACCTCACACATATTGTGCGGGGGAATGTTCGTCGCCATGCCGACCGCAATGCCGCTCGTGCCGTTGACGAGAAGCTGCGGAAACTTCGCCGGAAGAACCGCCGGCTCTTTCAGCGATTCATCGTAGTTCGGTACGAAGTCCACCGTCTCCTTGTCGATATCCTGGAGCATGAGCTCTGCAATCTTCGACATGCGAACCTCGGTATAGCGCATCGCTGCCGCGGGGTCGCCGTCGACCGAACCGAAGTTGCCATGACCGTCGGCAAGCATATGGCGCATGGAAAAGTCCTGTGCCATGCGGACGATAGCATCGTAGACCGAGCTGTCGCCGTGCGGATGATACTTACCCAAGACTTCGCCAACGATACGCGCCGATTTCTTATACGGCTTCGTCGAGCCCATGCCGGCTTCCTGCATCGCGTAGAGAATGCGCCGATGCACCGGTTTCAAGCCATCGCGTACATCCGGCAGTGCACGAGCGACAATGACGCTCATCGCGTAGTCGATGTATGAGGTCTTCATTTCGTGCCCTAAGTTGACCGGCACAACCTTTCCCTGACCAAAATCCACAGTCTCACCTCAAAATTGGCTTTCTCTTATTCTACCCATCCGTTTCTCAGACAAATTATTATATCATTTTTTATAAAGAAAGTCTAATGACCGCACGCTCTGCGCCACGCCGGAGCGCGCAAAATAAAAATCGCGCACGATATTCTTTCGTATCATGCGCGACTTTCTCAGTGCACGTTATTTTCTTTCTTCGCACAGCTTGGGCAGACCCCGTAAAAATACAGCTGATGATCGGTCAGATGATAGCCGGTGGCTTCTGTCACCTGATGAATCAAACGCCTCGTATCCATCGTGGGGACATCGTCGACGCGGCCACATTTCATGCAGCGAATGTGTGGATGATCGCTCGTATCCGCATCGTAGCGAAAAGAGTCCTCGCCTAAACTCAGCTCTTGTGCAAGCCCAATCGAGCATAAAATAGACAGCGACTTATAAACGGTCGCAAGACTCATCGTCGGATACGTTATGCGAAGTTCCTTATACAGGGTGTCCGCACACGGATGCGCTTTTGTCTTTGCCAGTGCCTCGTAGACAGCCAGCCGCTGCGGCGTAACCTTATAGCCATTGTCGCGAAGCCGCGTGGCCACCTCTTGTACCTGCAACATCTTGGCTCCTTTCTCGTAAAAAACAATCTCTCATTGCTGTCAGCAAACCGTGCCATAGATATAGATATCGATAACTTTATTTTATAAAGAAAATCAGTCTTTGTCAACACTTGATAGGTGAGAGTATTTTTTTTTTTTTTGATAGATATTATTAGGAATTTACATAAATAAATTTACTAGAGCCAAGACGCCAAACGCTGCTCAGCGCAGGCGCTCGACGATGATATGACCGCTTTCGACTTCTTTCCTGTGGCAGTGCGGACATTCGTTTTCGATAAGCCCCGTGTAGCCACAGACAGGGTCACGATCCACCGGGTGATTGATAGAGAAGTAGCCCATATCAGCATCGTGCATGGCGCGGACAACGGATTCAAACGCCTTGATATTTTTCGACGGATCGCCGTCCATCTCGATGTAGGCAATGTGGCCGGCATTCTCCAATGCATGATACGGCGCTTCGATGCGAATCTTGTCGATTGCCTTAATCGGGTAATAGACTGGCACATGGCTGGAATTTGTCATATAGTCGCGGTCGGTGACGCCGGGAATCTCGCCGTATGCCTTCTTATTTGCGCGCTGGAACTGCCCTGCCGTGCTCTCCGCCGGCGTGCCGAAGGTCGACCAATTCCGATGCTCCGCCTCCGTATAGGCATCCGTGCGCTCACGCATATGCCCGACGATTTTAAGCCCGAGCGCCTGCGCCTCCTCGCTCTCGCCGTGGTGCTTGCCGATCAGCGCTTTCAGGCACTCGGCAAGACCGCAGAAGCCGATGGAATAGCTCGCATGCTTCAGGACATCCTTGATGGAATCGGTGATCTTCAGCTTGTCGCTGTCCATCCAAACGCCCTGCCCCATGAGGAACGGATAATTGTAGACATGCTTTTCCTCGATGACAGAAAGCCGGTCGAGAAGATAGTCATGGCAGAGCGTGATATACGCATCGAAGGTCTCGAAAAACTTGTCGATATCGCCGTGCGCCTCAATCGCAAGCTTCGGCAGATTGATCGTCGTAAAGGAAAAGTTCCCGCGCGAGCCGGATGTCTCAGGACCGTTGACATTGCTCATGACACGCGTGCGGCAGCCCATCGTTGCGACGACGCTGTTGTAATCGCCCGGCTTGTAGTACTGAAGGTTATATGGCGCATCGATGTTGACGAAGTTCGGGAAAAGGCGCTTGGCACTGACCTTGCATGCCTTTTGAAAAAGGTCGTAGTTCGGATCGCCCGCATTGTAGTTGACGCCTGCTTTCAGCTGAAAGACAGAGATTGGGAAGATCGGCGTCTCGCCATTGCCCAGCCCCGACCAAATCGCGTTGAGCACTTCGCGCGTCGCAAGACGGCCTTCCGGGGAAGTATCCATACCATAGTTGATGGAGGAAAATGGGACTTGCGCGCCGGCGCGGCTGTGAAGTGTGTTGAAGTTATGAATCAGCGCTTCCATCGCCTGATGCGTTTCCTCGACAACGTCGTCACAGGCCAGAAAGTAGACCCTTTCTGCATCTTCCTTGCGTCCTTCGTCCGTATATTGATACGGATGAGGCAGCACCTTTGCAAGCGCTTCCGCAATCGCCGCAATCGCCTTTTGGGCGCGCTCCGTCTCGAACGATTCATCATAAAGGCAGGCGTCAAGATCAACCGCCTTTTTAAAAGCCTTGCGGTAGACACCCGCATCGCCGCCCAATGCATCAAGACCGAAGCGGTAGAGGACAGCGCGCTCGGCTTCCCGATAGAGCGCTTTGTAAAAGGACTTTTTCACGCCCTCCGCCATGGCGTAGTCAAAGGCATTGATGCTCTGACCACCAAACATATCGTTCTGGTTCGACTGGATGGCGATACAGGCCAGCGAGGCATAGGCACGGATAGAGTTCGGTTCGCGAAGGAAGCCATGCCCCGTCGAAAAGCCGCCGTGAAAGAGCTTTAACAGGTCGATCTGGCAGCAGTTGAAGGTAATGAGGGAAAAATCCTTATCGTGGATGTGAATCCAGTTCTCCTTATCCGCCTTGCGATAGCGCTCATCGAGAACGTAGTTGTCGACAAAGTGCTTCGCGCCCTCTGCGCCGAGTTTGAGCATGATACCCATGGAAGCATCCGTATTGATGTTCGCATTGTCTCGCTTTAGGTCGGAATCAACCGCGTCGGCAAAGAAGATGTCACGATACGCCTTCATCAAGTGCTTTTGTGCTTCGCGGCGGTCAGCGTGGCGCTGGCGATAGCGAATGTATTTTTTCGCTATGTCGTAGAAGTCCTGCTTCATCAGTTCCTGCTCGACAAGGTCCTGTATCTCCTCAACGCTGACATTCTCGCGGTCACGGATGTCCAATTCCACCAGCATCGTCACGCGGAGAATATCGCGCTCCGTCATGATCGTGCCGGCATCTTGGTTCGCCCCGCGGATGGCATTCACGATCTTCCTGCGGTCGTAGGGTACCTGTCCGCCGTATCGTTTCGTTACAGTCTTCAACGTCATAAAAAACGGACGCACACGGCGTCCTCGCCTCCCAACATAATGTAGAAGTTCATACCTCACGCACAACTATATCTTGTGGTTTTTCGTATTTTTTACTTCCTTAAATCGAAGATATTGTAGCAAATCTTTTCTCCCTTGGCAAGTTCTTTTACCAGAATAATTTATAATAATTCTCTACAATCCGAACTTTGCCTCACTGTTGCTCTTGACGAATATACTTCCGTCCTTTATAATGCAAGCCAATGAAATTAATATTTTTCTTATAAGGAAAGAAGGTATTTTCATGGCAAATACCACGGAAAACGACGTACAGCGCGCCCGCAAAGACGCGCTGAAAAATCATCCGGGAAACAATCCCCGGCAGATTCTCTTCTGGTTTAGCGCTCTCTTTGTCGGCGCCATTCTCGGCTGGATGCAAATCCCAGCGCTAAACGCACTCTTCAGCTTCATTGCGACCGTCTTCACGCGCCTCTTCCAGTTCATTGCTGTACCGACCATCGCGCTCGCCGTCATCACGACGCTCGCCGCACTCGGTGCGAAAAAGGACACGGGAAAAATCTTCGCCCATGCCGTAACCTACACGCTGCTGACGACCTTCTGCGCCGCAGCCATCGGGCTTGGACTCTACCTCTGGATCGCCCCCGGCAATCTTCCGGCAGACATCATCGGCGCCGGCGCGGCGGATGTACCGACGCAAAAGCTCGGCAACCTTTCCTACTATGACCACATTCTTTCCGTCATTCCGAACAACATGCTGCAGCCCTTTCTCTCCGGCAACGTGCTCTCCGTCATGCTGATTGCAGCTGCTGTCGGTCTCGCCCTTGCCTTTATGCCGAAGACGGAAAACCGCGAGATTCTCCTCAAAGGTCTGCACGGCGCGCAGGAACTTCTCTTCACGCTCATCCGTGCACTCCTCTACGTCCTTCCGCTCGGTATCCTCGCCTTTGCCGCACAGCTTTCCGCGCAGATTGAAGCAGGCGTCATCGTCGGCGCACTCGGCAAATACACGGCTGTCGTCCTCGGCGGTAACGTCATTCAGGCTTTCATCGTCATTCCGCTGATTCTCCGCCTGCGTGGACTGAACCCGCGCTACGTCTTCCGCAAGATGGCACCTGCTGTCGCCGTCGCACTCTTTACAAAGTCCAGCGCCGGCACGCTCCCTGTGACACTTGCCTCGGCAGAAGCGCGCCTGAAGGTCAACCCGCGTGTCTCGCGCTTCGTGCTCCCCATTTGCACGACGATCAACATGAACGGCTGCGCCGCCTTCATCCTCGTCACCTCGCTCTTCGTCATGCAAAACGGCGGCTTTGAAATCACCACGGGCACGATGATCACATGGCTCTTCGTCGCTGTCCTCGCTGCCATCGGCAACGCCGGCGTCCCGATGGGCTGTTACTTCCTGACACTCTCACTGATGAGCTCGCTCGGCGCGCCGCTCGGTCTCATGGGCGTCATCCTTCCGATCTACACGATCATCGACATGGTCGAGACCGCCGAAAACGTCTGGAGCGACTCTGCCGTCTGCGCGATGACCGACCACGACCTAAAGGGAAAATTGGAAGAAGAACGCACGCCGTCCTCCAGCCTCTATGCCTAAAGAGATACAGCGATAGAAAAACGCCTGCCGATAAAGGCGGGCATTTTTATTGCTTGGATTCCATCAGTTACTAATAGAGTTTCCTGAACCTCCTACGACTAAAGTCGCAGGGTTCCTAGTGACAGTTCTCTAACGAA
>ERZ772945.2646-NODE-2646-length-10713-cov-2.633890_pt1 | contig 10713 bp, 7 predicted proteins | sample MGYA00511681_ERZ772945 | MGnify/ENA primary metagenome ERZ772945 (study PRJEB29015, sample SAMEA2737943) | human oral metagenome | biome: human oral; feature: human-associated habitat; material: dental | place: China | collected 2143 ... | reverse complement strand
TTAGTTCCTGGTAGCAAACTGTCGCGACCTAAGAAGCCCATTAAGTAGATGTTGTGATTATAGAATGCAGAAAAATTCTTTGCAATCTGGTGACTAACCGTCATTCCCAGATTTATGGCGCCATCTTTAGAGTGCTCTTTGTTGGTTTGAATGCCAATGGCAGGACCTGCATATAGCGCAACGTTCCATGCACGGTTAGGTCTGTATCCACGGAAATAAGCGAGCAAATCGACCTGGAAATCAGCCGAGACGAATAGTATGTTGCGCTTCTCTTCGTTAAATTCGGCAATGTTGTTTGCTATGTAGGCATACTTGATGTTGTCCATTATGTATTCCAAACCAAGGCGGACAGCCGAGACTTCGTTCAGCCTGTAGCCTCCGAAAGCCGACAGGTTAAGCTTTGCACTGCTGTCTTTAAAGCGATGTTTGGTGAGCAGAATGTTCCAGCCGCCGCCCAGCGCACCAAAGAAACGCATAGGTTCTTTTGCAGCATACGATGTCATGTCGGCATCTTCGTAGCGCGCAATACGGTTGAAGGGAACGGTCAGCCCTACGCGGACCGAAAACGAATTGCCTAACTTGAGAGGCGTGGTGCCCATCTCTTTGGTTCTGTACAGCGTGTTGCCTGCTGCATTTATATAGACATTGTCGTGTACGTTGAGCGTAGAGTACATGGGTTCTATGTTCAAACGCAGGTCGCGACTGAGGCGTAGCCATAGCTGAAGCCCCATGCGGAAGCCGTCTGCCGTAATTCTTGAGCCTTTGATGGTATGTTCTGCATCGTTCATGACGAGCCAGCCATTCTGGTATCCCAGGAGAATATTCGTTCCAACAAGCGAATGCTGGTTGTAGTTCCTGCTCAGTCCGAGTGGATTAATGAGCACGTCGCCGGCAATTGTGCCCAATCCAATGGCGTGGTGAACGTCTTCTGTCCGCCCGTTCGTGGTGTGCGTGGTCGTCATGTCCACACCTTTTGCCATGTTCAATCCGACACGTGCGCCTAAGAAAGAGTTAGCCCACCAGCCCATCGAGAGCTGCATGGACGTGCCCCACGAGTCTTTTCCCTTGCTCGGAAGCATTGGGTAGTTGGCATAGCCATAGCCATAATCGAGGAAGAGGCGATGCAAGCCAGATGAGGGAGCAGTCTTCCACGGCAGGTTCTTGATGGTTCTGATGAACCCGTCGAGATGATATTTTGCTCCCACCGTAAGCACATTCGATATGGCTCCGGGCGTTGTGTAGATTTGGTCGGAGTCGTAATGGCTGCTTGGCATCCAGTAAACGGTATGGCTATAGAACAAAGACAGATAGGGGAGGACACGATACGAGAGCATTCCACCGAAGTTTGCACCAATGTCAGCCTTCTTTCCGTATTTGCTTAACACCATAGACGGACCGCCATAGAGTTCCACATTCCATCTTCTTCCAGGTCGATAGCCCGTCATTGCGTTGAGAACATTAAATTGATAGTCGGCAGATACGAAAGTGTTCTTATATGTAAACTTGCTGAGACTGCCACTGCCATTCTTCTGCCAGATGGGGTTCGCAACGTAGTCTACCATAAGCTTTGCCCCACTGTACATGTTGAAGTTGTAGCCGACGAAGCCATTGAAGTTCAGAAGCAGTCCGCGCGACTTGCCGGTGTATCTCCATTTGTTGATGGTAGTGTTCCAGCCGAGACCTCCACCCATAAAGAAACCACTTTCGGGAAGGGCGTTCTTTGCAGGGGTAGCATCGTTGTTACGTTGCAATTTGTTGCGGAAGAGCACAGCCAAGCCTAATTTGAAGTCGGTCTGACTATACCTTAAACGACCGTCAGGACGGTCGAAATGTTCCATCAGTATGTAGTTTGGCTCGAAGGTCAGGCGTAAATCGTTCGTAATTTTAGCCCAGAACTGTGCACCTAACCTGTATCCGGCATATCGTCCGCTGGCTTTATCGCTTATATTGGCGTGCACAAACTGGAGCAGTCCCATTTCGTAACCACCGTAAAGGTTCACTCCCACGGCACTGTCCCAATTGTAATGGCGCGTGAAACCGAACGGATTGAGCATTGCATCGAGCGAAACGCCCGACTTGCCGAGCAGCGATGTGGTTTCGCTTGTCTTTGTCCATGCCGCATTTGTCAGGTTTATTCCAGCTCGCAGACCGATGGCAGACGATAACCATTGCCCAATGTTGGCACTCACACTGTAGCCGAGCGTCTTGCCAACCTTCAGGTCTGTGGAGTGATAGTATGCCGGACCAATGCTGTATTCGAAGAACCAAGGACGCCGCCAGCGCAGTCTTGCAGGGTCTTCAAGGAACAAACGCTTGCCGTCGGCAAAGTATTTCTTAAAATCACCCGCATCTTTCTGCGACGACATATTGTTGTAGAAGTACCAAATGTAGGATAGATTTACACCGTAACCGAAACTGAAGTGGTTGAATTTGGAGGATTTGTCCAAGTCCATTCCCTCTGTACCCGCCATGATATAAGGTTCTATGGCGAGTGCTGCATGTGTTCCTGCATGGAATTTGAACTGCAAACCAGTATGAATGTTGTAAGAGGTAGCTTTATCTTTCATGGTTCCTGCTACTGCAGAACCATTGTATTTCGTTAAGTGCGAATGTTGAATGCCTAATCCAAGTATGCCCGAAACGCTTAAAGGACGGTCCGGACGATAGCCCAAAAGATAGTTTGAAAAGTTGAAAAGGTAGTCGGCATTGGTGCGCATCGTCCAGTTTGCGTTGGGTTCGCCGCTAATATAACCCAGTTCTCCGCCTATTCCAAAACGGATAGAACTCATCGGGCTAAGTTCTTTTCCTATTCGGAGATGAATGCCTGCTTGCGTTGTTAATTGATAATCGTTGTTATGCTGATAGAATACGGCACCAGCTCCAAAGTCTAAGAAAGTATGTTTGGAGAAGCCACCCTTTGTCCATTTGTCGCCTTGATAGCGGTGTCGGCTGTCGAGACTGTAGTCCAAAGCATTGAAGTTTCTCTGCTTCGGTGTTCCATAATAGGTGGTATCTGCTTTAACCGTAATGCTTTCTGCCTGCATTTTCTCTTCCAAGTCGCTCAAATCTCTTACCAATGTATCGGTAGGAAGATTTGTTGGTGTCTGTGCTTGAAGAACTATCATTGCGAAAAATGCCGTAACCAAAGACACTGTTCTCTTCATTTCTTAACCTCCTCTACTGGTAAATTGGTTGTTTGCGTGCTGTTATTGTTGTTCTCTTCAGTAGCTTCTTGCTTCTCATCAGACTCTTCTTCGTGTTCAGGAGCCTTTATTTTGCCAGCAGCAATCATTAAGTCGGTAAACTTTTGTCTATATTGTTCAGCCTTTTTCTCATCGTATGGGCTTTTCTTCCGCACGTCGTCAGGAATGTTTGCGTCCGTGTTATACAAGCCTTTGTATTGTGGTTTCATATCGAAACAATGCTGGAAGTAAGCTAAGAAAGCAGGAATGGTGTTGTCAGTCATTCGCAGTGCAGCGTCAGCACCATACTTTGCAGTTAGTTCCATGAAGTCTTCATCGCTTATTTCAGGCTTTCCTGCTTCAATAACCCCCTTCATATACCATTTCTTTGCATTGTTATCGGGCAGCGAATCGATGAGCGGTTCGAGTTCTTCGTACGTCTTTCCCAATTCAGAAGCCAATTCAAAGTTCAGTATGGCGTAGTTTTCTGCATTCGTCTTCATTACGTAATCCAATGCTTCCTTGGCACGACGAGCTTCGTCGGCAGTTTTGTTCTGCTTGAAGAAAAGGGTTTCTAAATCGGTAAACATCTTTATATTCTTGTACTCGTCGGTGTCGGGCAGCTTGTTTGCAAGGTGGTAAGCCTCGCCAAGCTTCATGGCTTTGAAATACATTATAGCCTGATTGGCAACAAGCTCTCGCCTGTTTACTACATAACGATACGCATTATCGAACGATATTGGGCGCGATATTTCTAAGCCAGACTTCATGTCTATGAATGGAGAAAGAATGGATAAGTCGATAGAGTCGCTTTCTATTGCGTAACAAGCAACACGGTTTGCAATATAAGCAGCAAAAGGACTGTATTGCATTGTCCGCCGTGTTTTAATCTCGTTCCATGCGCGATAGGTCAGTTTACGTAGCTCCGTGGAGTCCTTTATTTGTGTAAAGAGGTTATAGTAGTCTCCATTCGAGAAGATATTTTTGCCTCCTTTTTGGTAGTCTTTATCGTTATAGTAAGTCCATAAAACCTCTTGTGGGTCGAGAACCTTATTCTGTCGCAGCGTATAAGTGCAGCGCATCAGACGCTGGTTCTGCAATATCTCTTGCACAATGGGGTGGTTTTGCATTTCGCGCAAGCCACTAACATTATTGTTAAACGCGTAGTTGCGCAACGTGTTAGCCTCTGCTTCCAAGTTGCGAGCCTTCAACGAATCTGCTACATCGAACCAAGTGTAAACCAAAGGTGCCTTAACTTCGAGTCCGGCACTCGATATTTGCCCTCCAATGATAGACAAAGCTTTCTTTGCACGTGTATTTGCCAACTTTGTATTTGCCGCTACATTGCCTTCGGGCGATGCTGTTCCCTGGACTGTAAAGTTCATTAATGCCCGTCCATACGAGCGAAGTTCCTTAACAAGTTGTCCCAAATTCTGTTGGTTGGAAGTGTCCGAGGTAAGCTCATCTTTACCTACCACGAACGTTAATTGCAGGTCGCGAGGCACTTCTCTAAGCTGTGCCCTGGCTTGTTCATAGTACTGTGGCGTTAGCTTAATCTGTTTCATAGCCATCGAAACATCTATTAGTTTCCATGGTTTGCGTGTGTTGCAAGTTCCGTTTTTAGACTTGTCTTCAAAGTAAATGTGGGTATAGTCTTCCAGTCTCAATACCGAACCCCACTTATAACTCTTGTTTGGATTAGGTTTCGGATATGTTATTTCCCAACGGAAGGTAAACTCGTCGTCGGTCGTAGGTTGGTCTTCAATATAGTAATTGTGCAGCGAATCGTTGCGATTGTAGTCAAAACTCTTTCTCCTAATCTGATTTTTATGATATTTCTTCCCTTCAAACACTAACGGTTCAAGATATTGTATGGTGTCTTCCTCCTCGCAATTGATGACCATTGGCTGGAAAATAAGTCGCGAATGGTCTTTTGTGTACCATTCAGGTAGCCTTACAGTAACGTTCCAATGCAGGTTTGGACCATCGTCGATAGGTTTCATTTCAACAATATTGGCACCCGAATGCTTGCCAAAGACAGTTGTGTTGGCAAGCAGAAGTGTTTTCGAACCATCGGTAAACACTATGTCGTATTGCAGATTAGAACCGATATTCACTACCTTTACTTCGCCTTCGTTTATTACCATCAGTGCACCTTTGGCAGAAATATCGGCCTCGAAATGCCCGTCATAGTCGGGAGTTACAGTCGCATTACTTCTGATTGTAACTTCCTGACTGATGTCTTTGCTTTTACTTCTATATGTTGCAGCCTGCTTGTTGGCTTCGTTTCGGTTGTCGAATATATAGACTGGGACAGAGAGAGGCACCTTATTGGTCTTGCCTCCGTCGAACGACTTCATGTTTTTGTATACGTTACCCGTTATGTGCATTACTTGCGCATTAGTTATATTTATGTAAGCAAGCAGTAGATATAGAATAGTCAGGCAACGTTTTATGCTCAATTTCATATCGTTTCCTTTATCTTAATATGTATGAAAGGGTAATTCCAATTTTAGTTGGCAATATTTCGTAACCGGTATATCCGTCCATCGTTCTTGCCCCGGAGGGTATTTCCAAGTTTGGTTGTCCGTCTTTTGTTTTCTTTTGGTGGAATGCAACTATTCCAATACCCGCGTGCGCGTCAATCGTCCAACGGTTAGAAAGCGATGCAACATAGCCAAACGTTATTCCGGCACCTGCTGCAAAACCATCGTAGCGTGTATTTCTTACTTTAACATTATAGTCTACAGCCAAAGCACTTACGCCTATAAAGTGGTGATACATGGGTCGTCCACCGAAGTAATAACGATATTCTGGTTGCACACCAGTCATCTTTGCGTCCTTGTGCCAATAGGGCTGGTTGTTGGCAAACACGCTCAATCCCAATGTGGAACGATTGCCTATCGTCATTTCGGCACCTATATTATAAGTTTGCAGAGCCAACATTGCCACATTGGTATTCACAGAGATAGCCTGGCTATTGGCTGTTATTACAGCTATTATACTTAAGAATGTTACGAATATTCTTTTCATTTCTCTGTTCTTTTCTTTCTCTTTTCAATTTCTTTTGCCACTCTCTGTTGTGCTTTCTCAGCTTGTTTTTTGGCTTTTTCGTATTCTTTTAGTCGTTTATTGCGAGCCTTCTCTATGTGTTTAGCCTTCCTTTCTTCTTCTTTTGCCGTGCGTAGAGTGTCTTTAGCGTAGGCTTTGTTAGCCAGTTCAATACGATATTTCTCGTCTACAACTTCACGTTTCTTATATCGGTTGGCTACTTTTGTTCCAAAATGATATATCAATCCCACCCTCACAATATCGGTTGATGCTGCATAAACCAGAGGATTAAACACAAGTTTATAGCCATTTTGTGGGGTAACAGTAGTATAAACGTGCTGATTGTTGACGACATCGCGACGATATTCTTCGTATTTTGCAAATACAACACCAGCGTTTATACCGAAATCGAAGTCAAGACTCGCACCGTTCTGGTAGCCATATAGCTGTGCAACTGTGCCAAACATAAGTCCTCCGGTAAACGAATTGCCTTTCTTTCCTAAGTCTGTAAACTTAATGTTAAACTTGCTTGCGCCACCATACACGCCCCAATAGAAAACGCGACGTGGGTTCTTTCCGTGCCAATACTTGCGCAATTCAACCTTTCCATCGTACATATCGTACACGTTGTAAGAAAGGTCTTTGGTTTGTGTATTCCAGTTAATTCTTCCCGAAACACCGAGTGTCCATTTGTTCCAGTTCTTGTTTCCCAAGGTGTATTCTATGCCGAAGTTAGGCGTAAGCATTATCCAGTCTGCAACGTTAGTGCGCAAACCGATTCTTTCGCTGAACTTTAGGCTGTCAACTCTGTTATAATAAAGTGCGGAGTGTTGTGCATAAGTCGATACAATCATTGGATAGGCGAACAACAACGTAACCAATGTTAATAGGCTTTTCTTTAAGTAAGTCATAATCTTTATTACGCAAGTATAATTAGTGGAGTTATCCTTTTTTAGCGAAACAACGCCTTAATAAAGAAAGAGTGCGCTTGACAGGAATCGAACCTGCACGATGGAAATCACTAGATCCTAAGTCTAGCGCGTCTACCAATTCCGCCACAAGCGCATTTGCGGGTGCAAAGGTAAGCTAACTTTCATTAATAGCCAAATAATTTGGCTTATTTTTCTTGTAATACACTATCTTTTTTGTTTTTCATCTTATTGGAATCCCTATGTTATACCATTTATTTGTATCAACTTTAGTTTATAATTGTTTCAATAAAAGTTGTTATATGTAATAGTCATAATACAGAATAGATTGTTCAACAGTAATAGTAAATGAATGTTTCAAAGCAAAAAAGAAGCTGATAAGGTTTAGTAGCGAATAAGCAAGAACTGTAAGCAAAACCTACTGCCAGTGCATAATTCAATTGGAACATTTCAGATGTTCTATAAAAGATAGTCAGATGTAGTTCTTTTATTTCAGATATCTGTAACGTTTGTCTCAGATATCTGTAACGCTCGTCTCAGATATCTGTCAGTTTCGTTTTAGATATCATAAACAACAACTATCTATATGACCCTATATTATGGTATTTAAAAGGTATTTATTCCGATAATGAATATGAAAATTCTTATTCAACATAGTTTTGTTCTAAATATTTTTATAAATGCTTGAATAACAATGTATTGATTAATGTTTTGTTATATCGGAATGAGGCTTATTACAATTGTTCTATTATATATAAAGCGTAAAACGAATATTCTATGTAGAGATTTGCGTGAAGAAATAATATTTTTGTATCTTTGCAAAGAGTTCTCATTGTTGAAATGTGAATACTCTACCTTTAAATAGAATATATGATAAATCTGTTACGGAAAAAGCTACCAAGAGTGTATAAAGAGAATGTTGCTCATTCGCTTTTATGGTTGTTTATCTTTTTTGTTCCCGTAGCAGCAATGTCTCTCTATGATAGTAGTACCTTTAGGACATATAGTTGGACTCATATTTTTAGTGTTTGGACAGTTGTTTTCATATATTTTGATGCATTCTTAGTGCATAATTTCTTTTTGTTACCACTTATTATCTATCGCAAACAACGAATACACTATGTGTGTGGGACCATTATTCTAATACTTATATTTGTACTTGTGTTATATGTTTTTCATACCCAAACAGCGGAAGAAAGTCTGAGAGCTATTGTTCAGGCTGGCTATGTTCAAAGCAGAATTACAGATAATCAGACTACTATTACAACACAAATAATAGTTGTAAACACCATAATCTTAGTGTTAATGTTTGGAATGAATCTTGGCGTAAAGCTCTTTTTTAAATATAATGACGACCAAAAGAAACTACATGATTTAGAAAAAAAGAACCTGGAACAACAGCTAATATCACTGAAATATCAAATAAACCCACACTTTTTTATGAATACTCTCAATAATATACATGCTTTAGTAGATATCGATCCAGAGAAAGCAAAGTGGGCTATTATCGTAATGTCGAAGATGATGCGGTATATTCTTTACGAAGGTAATAATACTTTTATTCCTTTACAGAAAGAAAGCGACTTTATACATAGTTATATTTCGTTGATGCGTATGCGCTATACAGAAATGGTAAAGATAAATCTTAATATCCCAAAGCAATTTCCAGTGGGCGAAATACCACCACTACTACTTGTATGTTTTGTTGGAAATGCCTTTAAATATGGTATAAGCTATCAGCATATAAGCACAATAGATATTTCGCTTTCTGTAGAAAACGACAAGATAAAGTTTTGCTGTATAAATAGTAAACAGTCTGAAACTGAATGCGAAAAAGGCGGAGTAGGGCTGAAGAGTGTACAACAACGATTGAACCTGATATATCCAAACCGCCACAAATTCGTAATAGACGATGGCGAGAAAACTTATAGTGTGTGGTTAGAATTATCATTAACAAATAAAAAAAATGACAAAAAACCAACTCCAAGATGGAAAATAGAATAAGAACTTTAGCAGTAGACGATGAGCCTTTGGCACTGAAACAGCTGGCTACATATATAAAAAATATATCGTTTTTAGAACTGGTTGGCGAATGCCAAAATGCTATTGAAGCAAAGAGAGAAATAGAAAGGCAAACCGTTGATGCTATATTTATAGATATTAATATGCCTGATATGAGTGGACTCGACTTTGTACGCTCGTTAGAAGTAAAGCCTTTAGTGGTGTTTACAACTGCTTATAGCGACTACGCTATAGAAGGTTATAAAGTAGAAGCTATTGATTATCTCCTTAAACCATTTAGCCAAGAAGAACTAATGGCAGCAGCTAAAAGTTTAAAACGGCAGTATGTGTTGTTGCAACAAGCAAAAACAAATGTTTCTTTGGCAGATAACGACACTCTGTTTCTAAAGAATGAATATAAAATTATTCGTGTAAACATCAGCGATATACGTTATGTTGAAGGTATGGGCGAGTATCTAAAAATTCATTTTATAAGCGATAGAAAGCCATTAATGATACTTTCGAGTATGAAGAAAATGGAGAAACATTTAGCTAATAATAGCTTTATGCGCATTCATCGTTCATGGATTATTAACTTGATAGATATAAACGAAGTAAACAAGAATCGTATTCTTATGAACGATGGTATGTATGTTCCTATTGGCGATATGTACCGCGAAGGCTTCTTAAACTATGTTGACTCTAAGTTTTTGGATAAGTAGCAACATATAGTGTTGCTCTTTCTGGCAGACACGTTCATACTACTTTCCTTTTCTTCTTCTTTGTCATTTATGAAAAAAGGACTACATTTGCACACAAATAAGTAGATAATGATACTTAACATAATCAGTAAACAATAATAGTAAAGATGAAGAAACAAATTTCAGTTTTAGCGCTTACAGCTTTAATGACAGTTGGTTTTGCTTTTGCAGCAGGACAAGACGACAATGTGATGCGCAAGCAAAGCGATGGCACTTATGTGGTAAACACAACTACGTTGGCTGCTAATGTAAGTGGTTTTAAGGGAGCTACACCTGTAGAAGTGTACATTAAGAACGATAAAGTGGTAAAGGTTGTAGCGATGAAAAATCGTGAAACACCTCGATATTTTGAACAAGTAGATTCTAAGATGTTACCAAAGTTTGCTGGCAAACGCATTTCTAAGGTGGGAACAGTAGATGGTGTTAGTGGTGCAACATTCTCGTCAAGAGCAGTGAGACTAAATGTAGAAGCTGCTGTAAAGTATTATAAAGCACACAAATAAAAATATTTCTCTACCTATTGGGTAAGAAAACAACAAACAATACAAACAGCATTGTAAACTTTAAGTCTGCAATGCTGTTTTCTTTATCTACAAAATTAGTTACTCTTTTCTTAGATATCTGTAACATTCCTCTCAGATATCTGTAACGCTCTTCTCAGATATCTGTCAGTTGTAAATTAGATATCATAAACAACAAGAACATTAATGTCTCAATATAATCCTACCTAAAAGATGCTTATCAAAATGAGAACAATGATTTCTTTTATTCATTGGAATTCTAATTTAA
>ERZ772945.2645-NODE-2645-length-10714-cov-8.875504_pt1 | contig 10714 bp, 11 predicted proteins | sample MGYA00511681_ERZ772945 | MGnify/ENA primary metagenome ERZ772945 (study PRJEB29015, sample SAMEA2737943) | human oral metagenome | biome: human oral; feature: human-associated habitat; material: dental | place: China | collected 2143 ... | reverse complement strand
GCTGCGCGGACGTTCGGGCGGGCACACAGGCACCGCCCCTACGGTTTCGTTTGGGCAGATTGCGCGTGGATGTCGCCCCTACTATTTCAAATATAATTTTTCTATGTGTTACCGTACTCACTGAGGATAAAAAAATATCGAAATATACGTATATCAGCTTGCGTGATTGTTATATTATTGCACATAGAAATAATTGGTATGATTAATCGACATTTCCCACAACGGCATCGCATGCGCTGGCAAAATTATGATTATACATTGGGCGGCGCCTATTTCATCACTATTTGTACACACCGTCATCATCACTGTTTCGGGGAGATTGTGGATGGAGAGATGATACGGAATGCCGCGGGAGAAATGTTAGCCTATTGGTATGCTGAATTAGAACATAAGTTTAACAATATAGAATGTGGTGTGTCGGTTGTGATGCCCAATCATTTTCATTGCTTGCTGTTGAAAATGGATAATGGGGCATCTGTGGCAGATATAGTGAGATGGTTTAAAACGATGACAACCAACGCATATATAAAACAAGTGAAGTGGCATAATTCTGAGCCTTTCGATGAGCGGTTGTGGCAGCGTAGCTATTGGGATCGTGTTGTCCGTAATGTACAGGAGTATGAAATGATACAAAATTATATTTTTGATAATCCTCGACGGTGGCATGAGGACAAATTTTATATGAGGTGAATAGTAGTTTTGTGCAATAAAACATTCGTATGGAAACGCCGCTATGCGGACGTTCGGGCGGGCACGCAGGCACCGCCCCTACAGTTTCGTTTGGATGGATTGCGCGTGGAATGGTTGATTTCGTTTGGGTGGATTGTGTGTAAATGGTTATTTTGTTTGTGTGGGATTGCGTGGAAAAATATGATGGAGATTGGTAGGGGCGGTGCCTGTGTGCCCGCCCGTGTCGCCCCATAAGGGCGCATTCGTCGTTAAATTCCCCGCGCACAATGCGTGTATATTTGGTATGGAAACGCCGCTGCCCGCCCGTGTCGCCCCATAAGGGCGCATCCGTCATTCATTCCCCGCACACAATGCGTGTATTTTTGGTATGGAAACGCTGCTGCCCGCCCGTGTCGCCCCACAAGGGCGCATCCATCGTTCATCCCCCGCGCATAATGCGTGTGTTTTTGGTATGGAAACGCCGCTACGCGGACGTTCGGGCGGGCACACAGGCAACCGCCCCTACGCCATGACGAAATTCAGGATAAACAGGATGGCCAGGATGAGGAGCGTGATGTTGAGCCGCTTGTATTGTGCGGTGCAGAGCTTCAAGATGACATAGCACAGGATGCCGAGATAGATGCCATCGGCAATCGAATAGCAAAGCACCATCGTAATCATGGTGATGAACGCGGGGAAGGCTTCGCTCACCTCGCCTAAATCGAGCTGTTCCACACTGTCGAGCATCAACACACCCACCATCACCAAGGCGCCGCTGGTGGCTGCGCTGGGAATGAGCATGAAGAGGGGTGAGAGGAATAGGGCGATGAGAAACAGCATGCCCACGAAGGCCGATGTGAGGCCGCTTTTGCCACCTTCGGCGATGCCCGATGCACTTTCAACATAGGTGGTGAGGGTGCTCGAACCGAGGAAAGCGCCGCAAGTGGTTCCGATGGCATCGCTCATCATGGCTTCTTTCATTTTGGGAATGGTGCCGTCGGCTTTCACGATGCCTATTTTATAGGCCAGCCCCACGAGTGTGCCCACGGTGTCGAAGATGTTGACCATCAGGAGCGACACAACCACCATGGCTGTTTTGAGGGTGAAGAGACTTGAGAAATCGAATTGACAAAAGATGGGGCTGATGGATTGGGGCATGCCTATGGGCGACCAGCCTGTGGGAATCTGTGTTACGCCCAATGGAATGCCGGCCAAGGTGGTGAGGATGATGCTCAGAAAAAGGGCGCCCTTCACTTTGCGTGCCATGAGCACGCCACTCAACACAATGCCGATGACGCCCACAATGGCCGTCGGCGTGAATTTGCCTAAACTCACGTAGGTGGCGGTGTTGGGCACAATGATTTCGGCATTCTTTAGTCCGATGAAGGCAATAAACATGCCGATGCCGGCCGAGATGGCGTAGCGCAGGTTTTGCGGAATGGCGTTGAGAATGTGTTCGCGCACGTTGAGGAAGGTGATGAGCAGAAAAATAAGTCCTTCGGCCAGCATGATAGCTAATGCCTCGCGCCACGAATAGCCCATGGTCTGGCACAGCGTGAAGGCGAAAAAGGCGTTGAGTCCCATGCTGGGTGCTTGGGCAAAAGGCAGTTTGGCCATCACTGCCAAGAGCAGCGTGGCAATGGCCGAAGCGATGGCTGTGGCCGTGAAGAGTGCGCCTTTATCCATGCCGGTGGTGCTGAGAATCGAAGGATTGACGGCCAGAATGTAGCACATCGTGAGGAAAGTGGTGGCACCGGCGATGAGCTCGGTACGCAGATTCTTTGACTTGGCATCGAAGCCTAAAACTTTTTGTAAGAACATGTGGATAGAATTTGTGAATGAAAAGCAGTGTGATGTTTTTATATTGAAAAAATGTGGGGTGCACAAGCTGTGCACCCCTCTTGCTTTGAGCGTGGGTTATAGAATTCCCAACTTGCCCATGATGATTAACGATCCTATGCCTAAAACCAATGTGATAACCCCTGTCACGATGCCCACTTTGAGCATTTCGTTCTGCTTCACAAGACCTGTGGAGAAAGCGATAGCATTTGGGGGCGTGCTGATGGGCAGACACATGGCGGCGCTGGCTGCGATGGCGATACCGATGAGTACGGTCGAGGTGCCGCCGATAGCACCTAACGCACCGCCCATTCCTTTGCAAACAACAGCTAAGATGGGCACTAAGAGTGCGGCTGTGGCGGTGTTCGAAATGAAGTTGCTCAGCACGAAACAGATGATGCAGGCGATAATCAGAATCACAAATGGGTTCCAGCTTGCAAATGGAATGCTCTTGATGGCATTCTCGGCCAGCCCGGTTTCGTTCATTGCATTGCCTAAAGCAAATCCACCGGCTACCATCCAAATGACCGACCAATCGATTTCTTGCAAATCTTTGGCATTAATCACGCCCGTGAAGGCAAACACGGCAATGGGCAGCATGGCCACGGTGTTGGCATTCACGCCAAACCAATCCTTACCTTTCACCCACAAGAAGATGGTCAGGATGAAGGTCACAGCTACCACGATGGTGCGCCAGTTATGTGACACGTGCCCATTGATCTCTAATTGAATTGTCTTTTGCGTGAAAGGGAAGAAATGAAGGATGACGCGCCATGCGATAATGAGCAACACAAGCACCAGCGGCACCATGATCATCATCCATTCGGGGAAGGAGATGCCGAGGTTCAAGCCTGCCGGGTCGTTGAGATATTTCAATGCAAACACATTGGGAGGCGTACCGATTGGCGTGCCCATACCGCCAAGGTTGGCGCCTACGGGAATAGCCATAGTTAATGCAATGCGACCTTTTCCACTGGCCGGCAACGCCTTGAAAACGGGTGTGAGGAAAGTGAGCATCATGGCTGCTGTGGCCGTGTTGGAGATGAACATCGAAAAGATGCCCGTGATGAGCAAAAAGCCCAAGAGCACGTGCTCGCTCCGTTCGCCAAAAGGCTTGATGAGCGTGCGTGCCATCAACACGTCTAAGCCGCTTTTCGTGGCTGCTATGGCCAACACAAATCCACCAAGGAAGAGGATGATGGTGGGATCGGCAAAGCAAGCCATCACACCCACGTGATCGAGCATCTTGCCATACTGGTCTTCCGTGCCTTGGAAATAGCTGAACGACGAATCGCTCACACAAAAAAGCATCACAAAGATAATGGTGATAGAAGTGGCCCACGCCGGGATGGCTTCGGTTATCCACAGCAGAATCGCCATCACGAAAATGGCGATTACACGTTGTTGAACGACGGTGAGCCCCTCGATTCCAAAGAAGTGAGCGGGTAGGTTCCACACGATTACAGTTAAAAGGGCTGTAATCGCAAACATCAGAAATTTTCTCACATGAAAATCTCCAGACAAAACTGATTTGATTGAATCTTGCATATCAAAGTTTTTATGGGTTAACACTGCTGTTTAAATCGTAGGCAAATGTACTATATTTTTATGATACGAGCAAAACTTTGCATTCTTTTTCGTGGTTGCCCTATTCTTTTTTGAAGTGTACCATATAATAAAGGAAGTGAAGATGTGCGGAATGTTCTTTTTGCAAGAGTGGGTATCGTTCTCCCGTATACAACTTGTCCAGCGCAGAGTGCATGGTTACCGCATGCGGAAATGTGGCTTGACGCATCATAAAAATACATTTTGGGTATTGTTTTCTTCAGCTTTTATTGTAACTTTGCGCTCGCAATTGGTTCACAACCGAGTTTTGATTAAAAGGGAATAAGGTGAGAGTCCTTAACAGTCCCGCTGCTGTAATCGGTATTGTTGAAGAAGCGTATGCCACTGACATTGAGGGTCGGGAAGGTGTTTCTTCGAAAGCCGAAAAGTCAGAAGACCTGCCATTGCCTGTGAAGTACTTGCTTGTTTCGAGGAAAGCAACGTAAGTCGTTTTTTTAAAAAGATTGTAAAAGCGATGTATAAACGCATAGGGATGCTTGCTGCACTGTGGGCTATGAGCTATTTCTGTAGCTTGGCTGCTGCGCTTATGATAACCTCCGACACCCTTGTCGCTAAAGAGTTGCAGGGTGTTGAGATTGTTGAAACGCCGCGTACCCGAGAAATTCAAAGCAATGTGCCTCTGCGTATTTGGAATAGCAGCGATTTGTTGCAGCGTGGGGTTACAGATCTTTCGGATGTGTTGCAACGTATACCGGGCACCAATTTGCGTGATTATGGTGGTGCAGGCAGCATGAAGACATTAGGTGTACGCGGATTCGGGGCAGCGCACACAGGTGTGAAGTTCAACGGTGTGATGCTCAATGAGAGTCAAACGGGTACTGTCGATTTGTCGCGCTACACGCTGAATAATGTGGGTGCGTTGCAATTATCGGTGGGCGATGATCAAGATGTTTTAGTCTCGGCTCGACAGCTTGCATCGGTAGCCGTACTCTCAATCGAAACCTTGCGCGCCACATTTGACAATCAGCAACCACATTTATCAACGCAGTTGCGATTTGGTTCGTTTGGTCTGATTAATCCCTTTCTCCGCTATGAGCAGGCACTCAATCAGCGATTTGCAATTTCAGCCTCGGGTGAATATACCTATTATGAGGGCAACTATCCTTTTTTGTTGCGCAATGGAATTTTTACAACGCACGAACGTCGTACACATAATCGAATGAACGAAGGACGAGGGCAATTTGATTTCGCTTGGAAAGTGGGGCAGAATGGGCGGCTAAATGGTACACTTTTCTATCATAATAGCTATAAATTGTTGCCTGGAATGGTACACTTTTATTCAGCATTGAGTGGCGAGAAATTGCACGAAGGAAATGCCTTTGCACAGTTGCAATGGCAGCAAAGTTCGGATGATGGCCGGTGGCGCGTGCGCATGCAAGGTAAATGGAATTGGTTTGCCACCCACTATCGTGACGAGTTAGCTACGGGAAATGTGCACGATGCCGATTACAATCAGCGTGAGGCTTATATTTCTGGAGCAGTGAGCTATCAGGTGGCAACGCAAGTATTTGTGAGCTATGCTGCCGATTATTTCTTCAATAACCTCAGCGGTAGTCTCGATACCGATGTCCGTCCCTATAGACATAGTCTGTTACAGAGCCTAACAGGGAAATATATGCTACCGCACTTCACCGCCATAGCACGTTTGTTGTTATCTGTCTATGATAATGGTGCGCGCCGAGGCACTGCGAGTAAAGATGCACAAAAATTGTCGCCATCAGTGTCGTTGTCGTGGCAAGTGTTGCCTGCAGAGCAGTTCTATCTGCGGGCAGCCTATAAAAACATCTTCCGCATGCCCACGTTCAACGAAAACTATTTCTATCATTTCGGCAGTCCCATGCTGAAGCCTGAAACGACGCAGCAATACACATTGGGACTCACCTGGCAACACCAGCTGACGCGTATGTGGCAGGCTTTATTTACACTTGATGGTTACATGAATCGTGTGACCAATCAAATTGTGGCGGTACCCTACAATATGTTTGTTTGGACCAACATTAATCTTGGCAAAGTGAACTCAAATGGCTTGGAGCTCACCACGCAGCAGACATTTTCGCTTACACCTCGGCAACAATTTATATTCTATGCAAGCTATAGTTTTCAACATACAGTGGACCGTACGGATGTAACGACCGATTCCTACAACAAGCAAATTGCCTATATTCCCAAACACACGACAGCAGCATCGCTCATTTGGCGCAATCCGTGGGTCAATCTGTCGGTCAACGCCACCAGCATGAGCCGACGCTGGGCCACGCATGCGCATTATGACGGAACGGATTTAAATGGCTTTTGGAACGTGGGACTTTCGGCACATCGCACTTTTACTTTGCACAAGGCTGTGATTATGGTGCGCGGCGATGTAAAAAACCTGTTCGGACAGCAATATGAGTTTGTGGCCAACTATCCCATGCCCCGCATCAACTATCAATTCACAATAAATTATCAATTTTAATATTTAAATATTTACACAATGAAGAAAATTTTATTTTCATTCGCAACCCTTTTCTTGGGAGCTTTGACTTTTGTTTCATGTAGCAACGATGATGACATTCAACCCGCTGACCCCATCACAATCAGTAATGGTGCCTTTGTAGTTTGCGAAGGAAACCTGGGAAGTAAAATCCCTGGTTCAGTGAGCTATCTTGATTATAGAACAGGATTTGTTGCCAACAACACTTTTTTGCAAGTAAATGGTCGGGTGCTTGGTGGAACGGTTAATCACGCGTTGATTTATGGCAGTAAGATTTATTTCGTTTCAACCGACGATAACACCATTGAGGTGACCGATCGTAACTTGCGTTCCATCAAGCAGGTGAAGACCACTGATCTCTTGGGCAAAAAGAAAGGTATAAATCCGCGTCATTTGGTGGCCGACGGCGGACGCATTTACTTTACCACGTATGGCAAGTGTTTGGCAGCGATAGATACTGTCGCTTTCTTGTTGAAAGACAGTATTCAGGTGGGCGATCATCCCGAAGGATTTACTGTGGCTAACGGAAAAGTGCTGGTAGCCAATTCTTATTATGGCACAGGTAAGGGGACAATCTCTATCGTAGATTTTGCACGTCACACCTCTGTAGAGAAGAAGGTTGAAGGCATTTATAATCCGCAAGACATGTATGTGGTTGGAAATGATATCTATGTGCTTGATTGGGGAGAGTATGGAGATGCCTCTCAAAACTATGCACAGATTGAGGCAGGTTTAAAACAGGTGGTAGCCAAAAATGGCAAAGACGTTGCCGAAACGGTTGTCGCTAATGCTACGCAAGCAACTCTTTATCGTCAACAGTTCTACACCATCAATGCGCCTTATGGTACAGGCAAAGTGACGTATGGCGTTTATCAAGTGGCAACAAAGAAAACGACGGCGTTGAATATCGCTGTTGATTCGCCAAAGTCAATAGCTATCGACCCCCAAACCGGAAATATCTTCTTAACGTCTTATACGTTGCAAGGTGGCTGGCCCGCTTATAGCAAACCCGGCTATTTGCAAATGTATAGTGCTACAGGGAAGAAGTTGAATAGATACAACGTGGGTGTTGGTCCTTCAACCATTCTATTCAACACCGAAGTACATTAAGGCCGGATGAAGAGCCCACTTGTTTTCATAGCCCTTGTCTGTGGTATCTTTTGTGCTTGTAGTGGTGCTGCAACAAGCAACGCCACTTATGCGGGCGACACCCTTGCATTGCGCTATGCACAACAGCTTTCACTCGTTCAGTATAAGGGTTATGTGCAAGCCACATTAGCCAATCCTTGGAAGAAAGGTGCCGTGCTGCATAGTTATGTGCTCGTTCCCAAAGGTAGAGTAGGAGATAGCCTGTTGCAGCACGATGCACAGTTGCAGGCAGGGGAAGCTACCGTGGTGCGCACACCCATTGCGCATGCGGTGGTTTTCACCACGTCGCATTGCGCACTGCTTTACGACTTGCACGCGCAGCAGGCACTCAGCGGAGTATGCGATTTAGCCTATATCAATCTGCCCGACGTGCAGCGGCGTGCTAAATTACCAGCCCGAAACACGGCAAAGGTGGTGGATTGCGGCAGCAGTATGCAACCCGATGTGGAGCGCATCATGCAGTTGTATCCCGAGGCATTGTTGGTGTCGCCGTTTGAGCAAAGCGGTGGTTTTGGCAAGTTGGCAACCTTAAATATCCCCATCATCGAAACTGCCGACTACATGGAGACCTCGGCACTTGGACGAGCCGAATGGATGAAGTTCTATGGTTTGCTTTTCGGACGGGCACAGCAGGCGGACACTTTGTTTGCACAGGTCGACAGCAACTATCACGCTTTGATGGCCAAGGCACAGCAGACAAGAGAAAAGGTCTCGGCGTTTACCGAGCGCAAGATGGGCAGCGTCTGGTATGTTCCAGGTGGACGGAGCACCATTGCACAGCTGTTGCGCGATGCACGGGCGACTTATCCTTTCGCTGATGATACCCATGCTGGCAGTCTTGCGCTATCGTTTGAAACTGTGCTCAATGAGGCCGGAAATAGTGATATTTGGCTTATCAAATACAACCATCAGCCTAACACACGACAAGCGTTGTTAGCCGAGGATGCGGGCTATGCGCAGTTTAAAGCCTTTCAGCGGGGGAAGGTCTTTGGCTGTGACTGTACCGCAGTTCCTTATTATGAAGAGGTAGACTTTCATCCCGACAGGTTGCTGAATGACATCTTGCAGATTGCCCATCCAACGCTGACTGGCCTGGCACCATTGCGTTACTATCATCGCATGAAATAATCTCGGCACATGAAAAAAACTATCTTTTATTTCGTGGCGCTGATGCTCGGCATCGTGGTTTTATTCTTGGGCAATTTGCTGGTGGGTAGTGTTACGATTCCGTTGCACGATGCGTTGCAGCTGCTTTTCTCGCTAAATGATAGCGCTGCCCGACAACAAATCATGGTGGAACATCCTGCATGGAACTACATTTTGTGGGCCAATCGGTTGCCGCAAGCGTTCACGGCTGTGTTGGCAGGTGCCTCACTGTCTGTGTGTGGCTTATTGCTGCAAACCACCTTTCGCAACCCGTTAGCCAGTCCCGGTGTTTTCGGTGTGACGAGCGGTGCGGGATTAGGGGTAGCGTTAGTGATGCTTTTGTTGGGCGGCGATGTGCTTGCTGCCCACTTTAACCTCATGGGATTTATAGCCGTGTTGTTGGCAGCTTTTGCAGGAGCCATGCTCGTGACGATGCTTATCTTTGCCTTCTCATGGTTTATAAAAAGCAGTGTCATGTTGCTCATCGTGGGTATCATGGTGGGCTATTTATCGGGAGCCGCCATCTCATTGCTCAACTTCTTTGCCAATGGTGAGGCCGTGAAGTCCTACGTGGTTTGGGGAATGGGCGATTTCGGAAGCGTGTCGCCAACCTATTTGCCCGCCTATACAGCAGTGGTCGGTGTGGCACTTATGCTCACGATGGCATTGGCGAAGCCTCTCAATGCGTTGTTGTTGGGCGAGGACTATGCGGCCAACTTAGGCGTAAATGTTAGGCAAACACGTCACGCTTTGTTGCTGCTCACAGGACTCCTCACGGCTGTGACCACAGCTTTCTGTGGACCTATCGCCTTCATCGGTTTGGCCGTTCCCCATTTGGCCCGCCTCCTTTTAACAACCGACAACCATCGCCTCTTGCTCCCTGCCACCATGGTCATGGGGGCGTTTGTAGCCTTATTATGTTGTTTGTTGTGCCATGTTTGGGGCAGCCGCGGCATCATTCCGCTCAACGCGGTCACACCGCTCATCGGTGCGCCGGTCGTGATTTATGTAATTCTAAAAAACAGATAAAGAAAATGGTTGTGTATACGAAACGCGGCGATGGCGGCGAAACCTCTTTGGGAAACGGTTTGCGCGTGGCCAAAGATGACGTGCGGATTGAAACGAACGGTGAGCTCGACGAGCTGACCTCGCTCCTGGGAATTGTTACCGAGTATGCCGCGCATGACGCGGTGTTGCAGCAGCAGTTGATGGACGTGCAACAGCTCTTGATGCAATTAATGGCTCATGTTGCCGACGACACGCGCACGGTTGACGACGCTGCGTTCGAGGCGAAAGTCCGTGAAATGGAGCGTTATATTGATGCAAATAGTCCGCGCCATGCCTTTTGCTTTGTGCGTCCCGGAGGCAATTTGCTCACTGCCCACCTACATTATGCACGTGCCAAAACGCGCACTTGTGAGCGCCGCCTGTGGAGTTTGCAGCGCACGCAGCCTATCCCTTCATGTTGCCTGCAATTCATCAATCGGCTGAGCGACTTTTTGTATGTTGCCGCTTTGCAAGCCCGATAAAAGCCACCGGCGACATACAAGAGCTGCTTCAAATCGTGTAAACGCGGGCACATGCATATTTTTCGCTGCATTGTTTGCCACTTCCAACAAAACTTTATAACTTTGCACCCGATGTTCGTTGTGAACATCATTAAAACAATAACTTGTGTCGGTGTAAAAATGAAGACAGAAAATAAAAATATTTCGACTTTTAACATCTTTTATTTGGTCAATCCAAATAAAAGTGTAACACACACACACACACACATTCTAACAACGGTCTAAGTCTCTGTACTAAGGCGAT